>TBL_comb47_HYPODRAFT_10002168_pt1 | contig 24503 bp, 16 predicted proteins | sample TroBogypolimnion_40_FD_10682 | JGI IMG/M metagenome (IMG submission 10682)
TGGCGGAGAGAGGGGGATTCGAACCCCCGGTGCTGGTTTACCCAACACACTCGCTTAGCAGGCGAGCCCGATCGGCCACTCCGGCATCTCTCCAAGGCCTTCTAGGTTACCGTTTGGGGCCCCCGGACACAAGGCTTCTTGGCTGGGGGATCCCGGGCTCAGGGGTGGGGGCCGATGAAAGGCGCGAATTCCATAAAATATTCCGGGCCTTCGGCCGTCTTCAAGGGTAGATGGAGGAAACCCTGGACACGACCTGGATGCCTGAACGAGACCCCCAGCTGACCGAGACCGTCGTACGCGAGCAGGGTCGGCTGAAGCACTTCATCCGCAAGTGGGTGGGCGAGGAGGCGGATGTGGAGGATGTTCTGCAGGACGTCTTCTACGAGCTGGTCCAAGCCCAGCAGCTCATGAAGCCTTTGCAGAACGCCACGGCCTGGATGTACCGGGTGGCCCGGAACCGCATGACGGACCTCTTCCGCAGGCGGCGTACCGAATCCACCCGGCAGAGCCCCTTCGATCAGGCTGACGACGACACCCTCTCCCTCGAGGAGTGGCTCCCTTCCAAGGAGGCCGGACCCGAGGCCGCCTATGCCCGACGGGTGCTGCTGGAGGAACTGGACGCAGCCCTCGAGGAACTCCCCAAGGAACAACGCGACGTCTTCATCGCCCACGAACTCGAAGGCCTCAGCTTCATGGAACTCGCCGAGCAGACGGGCCTGTCCGTGAACACCCTCCTTTCCCGAAAGCACTACGCCGTGATCCATCTCCGCCAACGTCTGAAATCCATCTACGAGGAGTACCTCCATGTTTAACCACCGCGCCAGGAACCACCGTCACCCGCGCAAGTTCGTGGGCTTCATCCTCCTGGGCGCCATCGGCATCGCCGCCCTGGGCCTCCTGGTCATGAGCCTCTGGAACGCCCTGCTCCCGGCGCTTTTCGGCCTGAAGGTCATCCACTTCTGGCAGGCCCTGGGTCTCCTGGCTCTCAGCCGCATCCTGTTTGGTGGCTTCCACCACCGCCACGGCCGAGGCTTTGGTCCCGGCTTGCGCCACCGTCAGCACATCATCCAGCGCTGGGAGAGCATGAGCCCCGAGGAGCGCGAGACGTTCAAGGCAGGCATGCGCAGCCGCTTTGGGAAGTGCAGGGGCGGACAGGAGGTTTGAGCCTGGCGAAGCATTGCCTCGAATCCTTCACTCGCCGCCATACTCGCTTTCAGAGGTGTTTACATAAGTTTCCATATTTATTTAAAGGCTTTTGCGGCAAGAAAATTCCGTACTAATTCGCTAGCATTCTCCTATTGCCGGGTGCAATGCATGGGTACCCTTCGAGGCCATGTGGTAGCCTTGGTCCTGGGGATACGCCAAGACTAAGTCCCCTATCAGGAAGCGCCCTTCGCGGCGGAACGGCCCAGAAACCTAACAAATGAACCTATCCGGCCCTATAGTTGCGGAACATGGCTACTGAGTTGTTAGAGGATCCAGCGCACAGCAAATGTGTCCGAGTTGTGCGGATGATTTGGTCGATGCACGACTGAAAGGTGCTTGGTCCCATAGAGTTAGGACACGGTTCTCTTTGTAGGTAAGGCTAGCTTTTCAAGGTAGGCAACTTGACATTACCTTCGAAAGCTAATCCGATCAACGCGTCGAGAAATACTGCACAACTCCCGTCATTGTAGGGTGGCATCGATAAATTTATGAAAATAAGGTTGATGATTATTAAAACAGGGTCATTGCGGAAAAACCAGTGAACCCTATCCTCGAATTTGAATCAAATCTTCTGCTTGGCTACTTTAAATAATTAATTATAAAAAGTTAAGCGATGCTCATGAGGCTGTCGGGCTAACTGGAAGTTGCCTAGTGGAATGCGTTCATAAAACCCACGGGATTATCGAAAATGAGATTTCTTCTATCCCTGCTGGTGCTCACCTACCTGCTCACGAGTTGCGGAGGCGGGGGCGGGACTGCCTCAGGACCTGCGCCGCCGGCCCCTACGGTAGCCATAAGCGGCACCAGCGTTGCAGCGATTACGGGTCCGGTGACCCTGACCTTCACATTCAGCCAGCCCATGAACGCATTTCCGGCTGCAGCAGTGGGGCTGACGAGTGGTACCGTGGCCTCCAGCACCACCATGGTCGACCCGACCCATTACACACTGGCGGTCACGCCGCCCACCAACGACACAGGCACGATGATCATCAGCATCGCGGTAGGCGCATTCACCGACTCAGCTGGTGCCGCCAATGCCGTTTCAGCCAGCGCCTTCCAGTCTTACAACACAGTCCAGGGCCCCACTTGGGTGCTTAGCTGGAGCGACGAGTTCAATGGGCCGGACGGCTCTCTGCCTGACTCAACGAAGTGGACCTATGACCTCGGCGGGAACGGCTGGGGCAACGGCGAATTAGAGTCCTACACCAGCCGTGCTCAGAACGCCCAGATTCAGGGCGGCAACCTCGTGATCTCCGCGATCCATGAGGCCTACAAGGGTGCGGATGGCATCTTGTGCAACTACACATCCGCGCGGTTGAAAACCGAGGGGATCTTCTACCAGACATACGGCCGTTTCGAAGCCCGCATCAAGATCCCCTCCGGACAGGGGATGTGGCCGGCCTTCTGGATGCTGGGGGAGAGTTTTCCATCGACGCCTTGGCCGACCTGTGGCGAGATCGACATCATGGAGAACATCGGGAGCCAGCCAGCCGACCTGTATGGTTCCATCCATGGTCCAGGCTTCATCGGCGGCAGCCTCAGCACCAGGTACGCCCTGCCGACGGGCAACCTCTCGGATGATTTCCACATCTACTCGCTGGAATGGATTCCGGGTCAGATCAACATGTACCTCGACTCGATCCTCTATGCGACCTACACCACCGCCAGCCTCCCTGGCGGCGCCACCTGGGTGTTCGACCAGCCCTTCTTCCTGCTCCTCAACGTCGCGGTGGGCGGGTCCTGGCCAGGGGCGCCCAACGGCGCGACTGTGTTCCCCCAGACGATGCTCGTGGATTACGTGCGGGTCTACAACCGCAGCCGTTACTGAAGCCGTCGAGCTGCTTTCCCCGCCTCTTCCGACAGGATTCGAGCCCATGATTCCCAAGTTGGCCGCCTCGAGACCCATCCTGCGAACCTTCCTGACCGCGCGTTCTGGGGGCTACCGGTTGACTGAGTTGCCTAATCCGGGCAGCAGCGGCGGCGGGCCAGAGCTGGACTGGATTCGGGTTGATACGGGGACCACCTTTCAGACCTTGGAGGGCTTCGGTGGAGCCTTCACGGAAGCCGCGGCAGTCACTTGGCAGAAGTTGAGCCCGGCAAGGCAGAGGGAAGCGTTGAACGCCTACTTCGACCGCCAGAGTGGCCATGGGTATTCATTGTGCCGGGTGCCCATGGGCAGCTGCGATTTCGCCCTTGGCCACTATTCCCATTTGGAAACCCCTGGCGACTTCGAGCTGGCCTCGTTCAGCATCGCGCGGGACCGCCAGGCCCTGATTCCCTTCATCCGTGCGGCCCAGCAGGTCGCAGGGGAGCCTATCAAACTGCTGGCTTCACCTTGGAGTCCCCCTCCCTGGATGAAGACCAATGGCCGAATGAACCGGGGCGGTAACCTCAAGGCCGAGTGCCGCCGGGCCTGGGCCCGCTGCTACGCGCGGTTCATCGAAGCCTACGCTGCGGAAGGGATCCCGATCTGGGGTGTCTCGGTGCAGAACGAGCCGATGGCAGTTCAGCCCTGGGAGTCCTGCCTCTACACGGCCGAAGAAGAACGGGACTTCGTGCGTGACTGCCTGGGGCCCGAATTGGAGGCCGCGGGACTGGGGCACATCAAGGTGATTATCTGGGACCACAACCGGGACTTGATGGTCGAGCGGGCCAACCTCGTCTATTCCGATGCCGAGGCGGCCCGCTTCGTTTGGGGCACCGGCTTCCACTGGTACGGCGAGGACCACTTCGATCATGTCCAGCAGGTGCATGAGGCCTGGCCGGGAAAGCACCTGCTCTTCACCGAGGGCTGCCAGGAGGGCGGGCCGCATCTGGGCTCCTGGGAACTCGGGGAACGCTACGCCCATTCCATGATCAATGACCTGAACCGTTGGACAGAAGGCTGGATCGACTGGAACCTACTCCTCGACGACCAGGGCGGCCCCAACCACGTTGGCAATTACTGCAGCGCCCCAATTCTGGTCGACGCGACCAGGGATGTCCTTCTGCCGCAGAGCTCATACTTCTACCTGGGACACTTCACCCGATTCCTGAAGGCTGGCGCTCGCCGGGTGGCATGCACCACAGTGGATGAAGCGCTGGAGGCCATAGCCTTCGCCAATCCGGATGGCACCCTGGCCATGGTGGTGTTGAATCGAAGCGAACAAACGAGAGCGTTCCAATTGAGAGTGGACGGTGACCAAGCCACCGAGGCCCGAATGCCCCCTCGGTCGATTGCGACCTATCTCGCCTGAGGGTGCATCAACTCGGGATAGATCCCCTGCATGGCCTTCTTGGGCCGACGTTCGACCGTAAACAGTCCCCAGTGTTTCTCAGGCTCCAGCGGGTCCGCGGAGCCCTTCCATGGTTCGTCGAAGGCCTCAAATACGAAGGTGAGGATGCCCTCGGCCCGGCTCCAGGTCATCAGGTCCTCAAGGTAGGCCGTTTGCAGCTCCTCCGATGAGTTTTCCGGGTGGATGCAGCGCCCGTTCGAGCTGGTTGCCCACCCGGCCTCGGTGATTATCACGGTCTTGTCCGGGTAGAGCTGGGCCACGCTGTGGTAGTTGTCTTTGGTGTACTGGATAGCCTCGTGGATGCGCTTGTATTCCCACACCGGATAAGTATGAAGCGAGATGAAATCCACTTCTGCGACCAGGCCCTCCAGCTTGTGCTGCCAGGGCACGTAGTTTTCGCAAAAGGTCACCGGCTGGACGACGCTGCGCTTGACTTGGCGGACCAGCTCGATCATGCGGCGAACGGACACGAAGTGATCGGTCCACTCCACGGTCGCCTCGTTGCCCACGGAAACAGAAAAGACAATGTCCTCGTAGTGCCGGGCCAGGACGATGAGGCGCTCCACCTCGGCCTCGTTCTCGGCTTGGTTGGCTTCCAACTCCTCCTCACTGAAGGTCGCTCCCCAGGGGCAGCCGAAGTTGTTCAGCTCAGCGCCCAGGTAGGCGCCGAGCATCACCTGGAAATCTAGATTCTCCTCCCGGATGACCGCCAGGACCCGCTCGGCGTGCGGGCTGCAGTCGTACAGCCGGAGCAACCGCCAGTGCTTTCGCAGGATCAGCAGATCCTCAAGAATCTCGGCCGAAGAAGGGTAGCTCCGCGTGTTCGGGCTTTGCCCATGGCGATAGCCTGAATAGCAGATGGCATTCCCGCTGGGGAGATTGATCATGAAGGTTGTCTCCGGCTTTCCAGGTACTTCGGAAGGCCATCCTTGTCCCACAGTCCCCAGAAGGCCCCCACATCCCCTTCATCTCCCACTTTCCAGGCCTCATCGAAGGCGGCGAAATAGAAAATCTGAACCTGGTCCGCTTGTCCCCATCGATAGGTATCAATGAAGTAGCGCATGGCACCCTCCATGGATGGGATCGAGCCATGGAAAGGCTGACCCGTGTTCGGCCAGCCGGTTTCGCTGATGATGACCTGTTTTCCGGCGGCTACCGCTAGCGTTCGTTGATACATGCTCTGCATGTATTCGACAGCCTGTTCGCGGGGACAGCCTTCCCAGAAGGGGTAGCAGTTGGTCAGCAGCACATCACAAGCAGCCGTGACCCGGGGGTGCTTCTCGAACAGATAGTAGGCATCGACATAACCCACAGGCACACCAGGCACCGCCTGCTTCACTCGCTGGATGTAATCCAGCAACTCGTCCTCAGTCAGTTCCTCCCGCAACAGCACCTCGTTCCCGATGGCCAGTACGTCGGCGTGGCCTGCGAGCCCAACCTCGATGGCCCCCGCAAGCTCACGCTCGTTGTCCTCAAGGTTGGTGCCCAGCCAAGCGCCTACCAAGGCTTTCATACCGAGCCCTCGGGCCAGCCGGGGCGTGTGCTGGTGGCCATCGGTGCAGGAGAAGGTGCGGATCCAATTTGTGTAGGGCCGGATGATCTCTAGACGGCCCAAGATCTGGGTTTCGCCCACTAGTGAGCCCGGCGCCTGACCCTCCAGGTAGGGGCTGAAGCACAAGCCGTGCACGCCCCCCTCCAGGATCTGTCGGAATTCATCCGCCAGTGCCTTGAGTTCGATGGGCACAAACTCTGCTGGCTGCCCTGTGTCGGCGAGCGCCCCAGGGCCTGCCCAGGCGGACTGAGGGGGTGCCGACGGAGCCGGGCGCTGGCCTTCTGAATCCTTGCCTGTATTGGTATCGCTCATGGTAGGCCTCTTGTTACCGGAATGGTTCAGGCGCCGGAAGGGTTCTTGGGGTTCTTGCCGCGGGCCTCACTGGCAGTGATGCGGATGCCGCTCGTACCCGGGACAAGGTTGACCACCAGCGTGCCCTTGGCCATCTCCACGCGGATTGCAGCAGCAAACTCGGCCGGTAGCGTATCCAGATGGTTTTCCAGTGTCCACTCTTCCTGGGCTCCGGCCGGGTCCGCATCGGACGGAACGTCGTGGTGGATGGATAATTCCATGACTTGGCGGACGGTCCTGAGTTTCTTGGTCATGCGGCTGCTCCACGATGGTTTCAAGGTGCTGGGGTTCGGGGCTATGCCTCAATCACCGGTTCTTGGTGGGGGCGGGAAGACAGGGGTGTGCTTCCTCGTCTGAGCATTCCACCAGCACTTCCACACAGGATCCGGTGGCGCTGATGGATGGGTTTCTCTTTCTGTGAAGGGTTGACAGGACTGCCCAGAATCAGGGATCGCTCAGTGAACGCAGTCAAAGGGAATTTACGCGCACGCTTCAACCAAAAGTGGGCCACCGGAGTGCGGCGGCCCACCTATTTCATGGTTGTCACCTAGTGGAAGTAGATGTTGTCCAGGTAGATGATCTGAGGGGTAGTGGTATCAAACTTGAGCTGGCGGACAGTGGCCAGGTCGAAACCGCCATTGGTGATGGGCAGTTCCAAGCTTGTCCATGCACCCTGGGTGAGAGCCCCGGAAGGAATCGGGAATTCATGGTCGCCGGCATCGATCGGCGTGAAGTTGAAGGCGGTGCCGTTCGCCGTCCAGTAGCTGATGTGCAGGGTGTTCTTCCCTGTGATGTTGATGACGCCTGAATCCGTGGGTGCTCCGTTGGGGGCGGAGATGTTGATGCCCTGATAGTTGACCAGGTTCATCAGTTTGACGGTCACACTGCCCACCACAGCATCAGCGATGGTACCGCCCTGGCCCCAGTTGGGATTCCAATCGCCCACTGTGATGTTGGTGTAGGTGTGGCTGCTGGTGTAGAGGGGGATCACGCTGGCTGCAGCCAACGAGGGGGCAGGAGCACCTGCGGTCGGGGCAGTGTCGCCACTACTGCTGGCGCCATGGAAGTAGATGTTGTCCAGGTAGATGACTTCACCAGTGGTGGTATCGAACTTTAACTGCCGGAGGGTGGACAGGTCGAAGCCGGCATTGGTGATGGGCAGTTCCAGCTCCTTCCAGGCGCCCTGAGTCAGGGTCCCAGAGGCGATTGGGTATTCATGATCGCCGGCATCGATCGGTGTGAAATTGAAGGCGGTGCCGTTCGCCGTCCAGTAGCTGATGTGCAGGGTACCCTTGCCGGTGATGTCAAGGACGCCAGAATCTGTGGGCGCCCCATTGGGCGAGGAGATGTTGATGCCCTGATAGTTGACCAGGTCCATTTTCTTGACGGTTACGCTGCCGGCAACAACATCACTGATCGTGCCACCCTGACCCCAGTTCGGGTTCCAGTCACCCACGGAAACGTTGGTGTAGGTGTGGCTGCTGGTGTAAAGCGACTTCACACTGGCCGCTGCCAACGTGGGGGCTGGTGCGCCTGCAGTCGGTGCTGTCGCCGTACCACCACCGCCGCCGCTGGGGCCCCAGAAGTAGATGTTGTCAACGTAGACGTGGCCGCCGCCTGCGGCAACGATCACCATCTGGGCGAAGTGCTTGAGGCTGGCAGCAGTGCCGCCGGGGAAATTGTCCTCGCCATTGAAGCCAGCGCTGGTGAAGGGAACGTCACAGGAAATCCAGTGCCCGGTGGCCAGGGCCGGAGTGGTGGCACCCGTCAAGAGCAGGATGCCGTCGTAACCAGGATTGATCTGCCCATCGGCGCCGCCGTCGACAACCTTGAACTGGAGGTTGGTGGATTCGTCCGGCGTCCAGAAGTCCACGTGGAAGTGAGTCATGCTACTGATGTCGATTTCGTTGGTCGTGACGATGTTGGGTGGGACGGCGGCAGAATCTGGGACCAACGATATCCCGACATAGTTGCCCGAGTTGGTCATGGTGTACTGGCGGGGATTGGCGGTGGTTGCACCCACTGTGATGGGGAAGACTGTGCCGCCGGTTGCCCCAGCTCCGCTCCATGAGGTGAGCCAGGTCTGGACGTTGGCGCTCTTATCCACAACCGTGCTGCCGGTGAAGCCGCTGGCGGCCAGGGAACTGTAGAGCGAGATCACCGAGGAGCCTGATGGAGGCGCCGGGAGGGGCGGTAGCGTGGCTGGTGTGGGGAACGCGGAAGCAGACACTGTGACGGCGGCGAAGCCAGGTGCAGGTAGACCGCCGAGCGTGCCGGTAATGTGGGCCGCGCCGGCCCCCACGCCTGTTACCAGGCCCGTCCCACTCACGGTGGCGACCGCAGTGTTGTTGGAGGCGAGGGTGAAATAGCCCCATCCTACGTTGTAGAGATTGCCCCCGTTGGCCAGCGCGGGGAAGGAATAGGCCAGGGTGTTACTCCCCTGGAGGAGCTGGGAAGTAGAGCCGGCCACGATGGTCGGGGCAGTCCAGGTCACCGTCACGCCTGTGGCGGCCGGGGCTGAAGCGCCGGAGAGGGCCTCGTACTGAATGTCGTCGAGCCAGAAGGTGTAGGCGCCATCTTCGGGGCCCTCGGCGAAGTGGAAGAGGCCGTCCATGGCCGTGGCCTTGGATGGGTCCGGAATCGGAATGGTGTACTTCGCCCAACTCGTGGTCACTGGGATTGCCGTGGATTCAGCGGCATAGGTGGTGTTGGTGTACGGGTTGTTGCCCAGTCCGGCAACATTGAGAGTGACGGAGGCCTTACTGGCCTTGATCCAGAAGGTGAGCGCGGTGTAGCCAGTCAGGTTCTTGGGGGTGGCCGCAACGATCGCGCCACCGGTGTAGTTTGTGCCACCAGGAACGACAACCTTCAGTGAGGCGGTGCCGGAATGGTGTTCAGTGTTATCCACCGTGACCGCGTTGACGGAGCCGCTGAAGGGGGCAAAGGACATTCCCGTGGCGTAATCGTCGGTGAACACCGGGAGGGTCGTGACCGGGGGAGGCACGGCAGTGTTGAAGGTCTGGCTGACGCTGGCACCGGCGGTATTCGCCACGCCGCTCGAGCTAGTGAATGCCCCGGCGGCAACGCTGACCGTCATGGCGCCTGTCGCATTGGCGGTAGGGTTGATGACTAAGGTGTACTGGTTGGCTGAGACCATGGTGGTGCTGGCCGCGACAGTTCCGTTCGTCACTGTGACGGCGCTGGTGGGGAAGGCGCTGACGGGCTGGCTGAAGGTGAAGGTGAAAGTCACCGGTCCGGTTGCCGCCGCTGATGTCACCCCACTGATGACAACGGCCGGGGCCGGGTTGTACGACTGGACGACGGCGGGATGTGTCGCATTCCCACCGCAACTGACCATCATCGGCAACGGGGCCGCCAAGAGGGCCACCATGAGCAGGAACCGCTGCATTCGACTGGCTGTCATAGGGACTCCTTGGTTAAGGGAACGGCTGGGAAGCCGATGGGAGGTTGGATCTGGGCTCACAGCTGCGATCCATCGAGGGGAAAGACATCCACAGGTTTGGGTTCAAAGAGGGCAGCTAAAGGTTGAGATCTATAAATTGGGTTGTATATGACCTTTTTTCGTAAATTTTGTTAATTTTTCAGGTCTGAGACTCCAAGTAGTAACCGTCAGATTTTTATAGAGTTTATTGTTTTAAATTGAATATGAATAATTTATATATTAAATTTTAATGATTTATTAAATAAAATGGTGATGCTGCTGGTGTGTGGAATTCCCGGTTTAATTACCAACCGTTGCAGTTGAGCGTTCAATTGGGAAGATAGATGTCCTAAAAAATACGACTAGTTAGTATTATTTTTCATGCCCAGGAATCGCCATATTGCCCTGCTCGTACCGGCCTCGGGAGGCTATAGCCGGGGCATCTGCCAGGGAGTGGCTACCTACGCCCTCGAACACGAGGATTGGATCATCTTCCCCTATGAGCGGGCGGAGTTCATGCGACTGCCTACCTGGCTCAAGAAGGGGCACATTGACGGGATCATCGGGTTCATCTCGACTTCAGAGCTGGGTCAACAGATAAACTCCCTCGGAGTGCCCCTTGTGGATGTCCAGGGCGAAGGCAACTGTCCGAACTCACCGGTTATCGACACGGACCCTGAAGTCGTGGCCCAGCTGGCGGCGGATTTCTTCATCCAGGCCGGGTTCATCCACTTTGCCTTTGGCGGCTACCCCGGCATCTTCTTCTCAGATCGCAGATTGGAAGCCTTCCGCCGAATCCTCGAGTCCCGGGGCCGCCAGTTGCACATCTATGAGCCCTCGAGCAAGGTTGCCGCCACCATCCGGCTCCAATTCACCGAGATGCGCGGAATTGAGTACGAACCCGCCCTGGCGACCTGGCTATCCCGCTTGCCCAAGCCGATCGCAATCCTGGCCTGCAACGACATCCGGGGCCAGCAGATCATCACCGCGTGCCGAGACCTGGGCATCTCCATGCCCTCAGATGTCTCGGTGATCGGCGTGGACAACGACGAGATCCTTTGTCGCCTCTGCCGGCCCACCCTCACAAGCATCGCTCCGAACATCGAGGGGATCGGCCAGTGGGCTGCAGCCATGCTCAATCGCATGATGGATGGGGAACCGGTGGCACCCCAGGCCTACCGGCTTCCCCCCCTGCGGATCGTGGAACGCCAGTCCACGGACGTCACCACGGCTCAGGACCCCCTGGTGCTGGCCGCCTCCCGAATCATCCGAGATCGGGCCTGCCGCGGAATTTCCGTGGAGCAGGTATGCGAGCTGGTGGACTGTTCCCGTTCGACCCTGGACAACCTCTTCAAGAAGCACCTGGGTCGCCCGGTGGCCCAGGAGATGCTCAACATCAGGCTCAACCGAGCCATGCGCCTCCTGGAGGATTCGAACATGGCCATTGAAGAGGTCACCAGAGAATGCGGGTTCACGTCCGCTACGTACTTCTGCCGTTTCTTCAAGCGCGAAGCGGGCACCACCCCGGCGCAGTACCGGGCCCAATTCGCCAGGCGTTGACGAACTATGGCGTTGCTCGCTATTGGTTCCCCGCAGGTCGGGGCACCAGCTTCTCGGCAAGGGCGTGGGGGGGGACCTCCAGCTGCACCCCGTCGCTGAAACGCACGGGCAAGGTGGTGGAGCCCTGGTTGTAGGCGAGGTAGGTCCTCGTCCCATCCGGCTTGCGGAAAACGGAGAAGAGGGTGGTGTCAGCGGTGACTGTGAAGTCAGGGGTTCCCATGCGCTCCAGGCTCAGCAGCCAGTGCAGGGCGTGGGAGCGGCTATCGCCCAACTCCACCGCGCCCCAGCGGTTCCACTGGGCGAGTGCGCTGGCGGGATCGGCCAGGGCGCGGTATTCGGTGAAGACGTCTTGCCAGATGTCCGGCGGATCGGGGCGCTTGCCCCGGGCGCCCCACACTGCGCTCTGGGCAGGAAGTTCGGCGAGGCTGCGTTGCACGAACTCTGGATCCCGGCCGAGGTAGAGGGAGGCCGTAGTCAAGGGCAGCAGGTTGATCCCCTTGATCTGCCGAGGCTCATCAGTCCACCAGGTGTTATGGGCGAACTTGCCGCCGAAGAGCATGCTGACCTCGCTGTTGTGATACTCGGGGGGGAGCACCTGGTGGTCCAGGTCGAACCAGTAGGTCTGGATGCCCTTGATCTCGCTCGTGTAGAGCCAGATCCCCAGGTCGCGCAAGGCCTTGTTCCCGGTGACCTCGGCCCAGAGCACCAGTCCGGCCCAGGCGTTCACGGCCTCGCTGGAGCTTTCCTGGTTGTTGCCGAAGGGGCCGAGGCCGATGCCGGAGGCCCAGGAGTGGCTTTCGTATGGGTCAAAGTTCCGCAGGAAGGGGAAGTCGGCACTGCCGCGCACCGGCGTGGCGATGTCGGCGATCATCACATCCACCAGGCCACCCCACTTGTCTTTGGCTGCCCAGGCCGGGTCGCGCAGCGCGATTTCCGCCATGGCGTAGATCCAGTAACCGTAGTGGAAGTGGTGGTCGTTGACCTGCTCGACGCCGAAGTATTCCTCGGGATAGGCGACCAGCGTCCCCAGGGTGCCTGTGTAGCGGAAGTAGGTCTTCCGGTCCTTTCCCGAGAACCAGGCTTCGACGCGTCCCTCGAGGAGCTTGAGCAGCGCGTCCCGAGCCTCGAGATCACCTTGCTGCTCGGCCACGTTCATCAGCTGGACGATGCGCTGGAGACCCTTGCCCTGCCAGTAGGGCCCGGTGCCGTTCTCGAGCATCATCGGGCGGGCCTTACGCAGGTCAGTCTTTAGCACCTCGCCCAGTTCCTTCAGGCGGGGCGAGTTCTTCACCCCGGGCCACCAGGGCAGGAGCCCGGTATAGGTGTCCCTAGTCGAGAAGCCGGTGGCTGCGAGGAGCTGGATGCGGCCGCGCAGCGAGTCGTAGCCCGGCCCCAGGCGGCCCTGCACGGAGGCATTGCCGAACCACTGGTGGGGGTAGAGACCCAGCAGCGGGGCTGTTTCCTGTCCTTCCATGACGCGGGTCGTCGCATCGAATCGGGTTTCCACAGCGCTGCTGGCGGGGTCGTAGTGCCAGGTAACCCTGGTGTCCTCCAGGAAGGCATAGGCGTGCCTCGTGAAGAGAGCCAGGGTGGCCGGCTGGTCATCGGGCAGGGCCGCCGCAGATAGGTAGTCTCGGCCTACGGGCATCCGGGCGATCCACTGTTTCTCTGAGGCCTGCTCCCAGCGCACGCCCGTGGGGCCGAAGAGGGCATACACCCTGCCCTTGACCTTTAGGGCCAGGACCCGAGGGTCCAGACTGGGGGCGAGCCGAGAAGCCGCTGCAGGGAGGCCCACTCGCACATCGCCTCGGGACACATGCAGATACACAAAGGGGCTGCCATGGGCGAGGGTGGTCCGCATCCAGTCCGCCCCCAGGGACTGGTCCACCTCGATGGACCAATCGCCGACCTTCCTCAACTTGCCAGGGCCTGGTTCAAAGGCCATGGGGCCGATCAGAATGGGATCTGAGTGTGGGTAGTGGATCTCAGTGTCCTTGCGTTCTGTGGGGACCACGGTCTTCACCGGTAGTGCCAGTTCTAGGCCGGCGGTAACCACCTTGAAGGTGAGCGGCTGAGCGAAGATCACCTCGGGGGTCTTACTGAAGATCAGGGTCGAATACCACTGATTGGTCTGGGCTGCCGTCTTCAGCAGGGCGTCGGTCCGCATCGGTGCGGGTGGCACGTCCTTGTCACCGCCCTGGCCACGGAGCCAATAGGCAGCGGCACCGACCTTGACCGTCTGTGCCCCGGCCGGGTTGGCCAACAGAAGGCCGGCCAGCGCCATCGCGCCAAAACCAAGCGTCCGTTTCATGTCCGCTCCTTAATGAATTTTGACCATGAATTGAATTATTTTTTGATTCGAAGAAGCATCCTATACCCCGAATGACAGCAGATACAACGAATAAGCTTCGAGGAAAATTTGCAAACTAAAACGAAAAAAGATCATTTACTTCCCGTTTTTTGAGATCAACCTTGACCAGTCCCATTTGAACAGTTCTGGATTCACGGCCTTTTGGAGCCCATGGTGCCGAAGAGGCCTGATGCCCTCAGATCAAGGTCAACTTTCTGGTGTTCCTTCCTCCCTGGACTGAAGCTTAAGAGAAGGTTCAACATGCACATCCACCCTTCAATGACCACCAAAGAGCTTGGGCCGACCGCCTGGCCCCGCCTATACAGGGGCGTCAGGACCGGCCTTACCCTGGCTTGGCTCCTAAGCGGCATGGCCGTCCAGGCCCAGCAGGGCATTCAGTTCGGGCCCTTCAGCCTGAACGCCTTCGCCAAGGTGGAAGGCGAGCGCACCAGCAACTACGCCGAGAACATCCAGCTCTACCCCACGGCCACCAAAGACCAGTTCTGGGGCGACCAGCTGGTCCCGGGTACCCGCATCAAGACCGAGCCAACCAACGTCTGGCTATTCCAGCCCTGGTTGGGCGCCAAGTTCGACGTGGGCGGTGGGTTCAAGGTCTCCGCCATGGTCAGCCAGCGCTGGCGCGGCGGCACCGGGGAGGCAGGTACGGCGGACATTCCCGGCTTCATCTACGAAGAGAACGTGGCTGTGAGCCACGAGGACTATGGCCGGCTGGCGGTGGGCAAGATGGTCACCCGGGGCTGGAGCGTCGCGGACTACCCCTACGGCACCATGGTAGGACTGGCCAACGAGTGGGCCCAGAGCGGGGCAGGCTACGGTCTTCTGACCAAGGCCATCCGCTACACCGCGCGTCCCTTCGACGTGTTCGGCGGTGACCTTGTGCTGGAGGCGACGTACGACGAGGGGAACACGGCCTTCAAGATCCACAAGCCGCGCTTCCTGGAGTTCTATGGGCAGTACCATAAGGATGGCTTGGTCGTGGATGCCATCGTCCAGGACTCCCGAAACGGCAATCCCCAGGCCTGGGGCCATGGGCCCTTCACTGGCCTCACGCCCTTCCCACAGGACGATGGCAAGATCGGCGGTGCGGGCCAGGGCATGGCCATGGTGATGGCCCGTTACGACCTCGACACCCACTGGCAGATCTCAGGTGGGCTCCGGGCTAACCGCTGGAGCGGCGCCGACGCAGTGATCACGGTTACCGGGCCACCTGCCCAGTGGAACGACATGTTCAACGTCGACTGGGGCGGAACCCGCGACGGCGTGGCCAATCCGGGTTACTCGGCCACCTCCACGGACGGCTTCGGAGCGGTCCGGTACCGGGTGAACAGCTGGTCCGCCTGGGCCGCCACCCAAATCCTTGGTAAAGCTTCCACCGCGAACCCGTCAGAAAGGGGCCAGAACAACTGGGCCAACTTCAGCACTCTGGGCCTCCAGTACGAGTTCGGACATGGGATCACTGCTTACGGAGGCGTCGGCATGGTCCACTACGGCCGCCTAGGCCTGTCGCCGATGTCCATGCCCACGAACTCCGCGTTCACCGGGGTCGATTCGCGGGTCAGCAGGAATGGCAACTGGGCGCTGTTCGGCCTCCTCTACGTTCTCTGAGCCCAAAGGAACCACAGCCATGTCGAAAAACACGCTCACTATGGTCTTCCGTCCGTTCGGGCTGCTGTTCCTCGCCGCGCTGACCGCTTGTGGTGGCGGCGGCGTCGTGCCGGGAACCCGGGACGCCAGCGTCCTCCGCCCGCTGCCCACGGCTTATCTTGCCCGCCATGCGGTCTGCTATGAGGGCTACCGGGGCGCCGGCCCGGGCTCTGAGACCGTCACCAACGCCCAGCTGCTCCAGGACCTCACACTCCTGGCCCAGGGCAACCTGACCCTGCTGCGCCTCTACAACAGCGACGACATGTCCCTGCGCACCCTGCAGCTGATCCAGAACAACCACCTCGACATCAAGGTGCAGTTGGGCTGCTGGATCAATTCCGAGCAGTACGCCAGCGCGAGTGCGCTGCCGACCATTGAGGCCGCCAACCAGGTCAACATCGCCAACTGCATTGCCCAGGCTAACGCCTACCCAGACATCGTCCTGACTGTGAGTGTCGGCAACGAGAGCATGGTCAGCTGGTCGGGGCAGCCGAACACGACTACCCGGATGGCCGCCTACCTCGCCCAGGTCCGGCCCGCCATCACTCAGCCAGTGACCACGGACGATTCCTACGAATACTACGCCGTCGCCAAGCCTGACGTATTGAACAACATCGACTTCGTCTCGCTGCACACGTACGCTTTCACGGACACCCTCTACGGCCTTTACGACTGGAAGCAGGCCAACGTTCCTGCCGAACAGCGGGCGGCGGCGATGATGGCCGCTGCCCTCACCCGCGAGCAGCGGAATTTCCAGGCCGCCAGCACCTACCTGGCCTCCACCGGCTATGCTGCCCTGCCCATCGTGATCGGCGAGACCGGCTGGAAGGCCGTCGTCACCAACAACGAACTCGAGCGTGCCCACCCCGTGAACGCAGCGATGTACTACAACCTCCTGGAAGCCTGGCGGATCAGTGGCACCGGCCCGAAGAACATCTTCTGGTTCGAGGCCTTCGACGAGCCCTGGAAGGGTGGCGACGACGGCTGGGGCTTGTTCAACGTTGGCCGCCAAGCCCGTTATGTGGTCCGGGGAATCTACCCATCCTCCATCTGGGAACCCGGCAACTACACCAGCGCCAGTGCCTCCTACTACATCCCCACCGTCCAGAGCGCCCCGATCACTGCCAGCCGCTTCACCCTCTACGCCGAGATTCCCGTTTCCGGCGAGGCTCTATCGGGCCAGGCCCCCGCCTGGGCCCCCTGGACCTGGGGCTCGGCCGTGCCGACCACCACCACCGCCTCCGAGGGCACGACCAGCATGCTGATCACGCCGGGGCCCCTGGACTGGGGCTGGGGCGTCGCCATGGCCCACAACAACTACGCCGACGACTTGAGCGCCTTCAACGGTGGCTACCTCAACTTCAGCGTCAAGACCACGTACCCCGGCCTCCTGCTGTTCGGGTTCCAGACCGGCAACCTCATCGACCTCAACCTCTGGAACGTGTTCATTCCGGTTGGTTCCGGCTCCTATGGCTACTACAACGACGGCGCTTGGCACAATGTGAAGATTCCCATCAGCGACATGCTTGTCTGGGGCGGCCCAGGTTCCGGTCTACCCCAGCCCAACAGCGCCGCGCTGGATCTGTCCAGAGTCACGGTTCCCTTCGTCCTTGCCGACATCTACAGCAGCACGGGCAAGGCCTACAAGAGCAACATCAACACGCCGATCTACCTCGACAATATCTACTGGTCGAAATGAGCCTCGGATTGCCGACCGTCCAGGGGCCTCCTGCCCCACGGTGGAGCGCTGACATGAACGCTGGTTGCCTGACCACTTCATCTGAGCAGGGCTTCACCGTGCAGGAGCTCCAGGGGCGGACCGCCACCCTGAGCATGGTGCCCGAACTGGGCGGCAGGATCATTGGCCTGCGCAGCCTGAAGACCGGGCGGGAATGGTGCTGGCATCAACCCCGTCCCGACTGGCTCTGGGCCAACAACCCGGGCGATTCCTTCGGCACCAGTCCCCAGGCCGGCTTCGATGAGTGCGTGCCCACGGTGGCGGCCTGCGAGGTGAAGGGCAGGTGGATCCCCGATCATGGGGAGGTCTGGGCCCAGGACTGGCCCCTGGACCCGGCGGGCCTCGCAGTTGGCGAACTTCGCGCCACAGTGCCCATGCTGGTTTCGCACTTCGTGTTTAGCCGGACCATTCGCCTGGGAGAGGACGGCGCCTTCGTCTTCGACTACAGCCTGTGCAACCCGGGATCCGAACCCGAACCCTACCTCTGGTGCCTGCACCCCCTCTTGAACCTGCAGGTTGGGGACCGGCTTGAGTTGCCGGCGGAAGTCCGCAGCCTGAGGTTGAATGGCGGCCTCGGTGCAGCCATGGCGCTGGGAGACCGATGGGATTATCCGGAGCCCTTCCCGGGCGTGAATCTCGACCATTTCGAGGTGCCGGGCATGCCTGGCGGCTGCGTCAAGGCCTTCGCGGGCCCCCTCGCAAAGGGATTCGCGGCCGTTGTTAATGACCGCAGCGGCGACCGCTTCGAACTCACCTGGAACGCCGCCCGGATCCCCTTCCTGGGCCTCTGGGTCAACCGCGGGCATGACGGATTCCACCATGTGGCCCTCGAACCCGCCTGCGGCGCCCCGGATTCCCTCGCCGATGCCATGGAAGGCTGGCATCAGAGCTGCCTCCTTTCCCCAGGCGAGACAACACACTGGTCGCTGACTCTTAACATTTCCTAGCTAGCGGAGGTCTTCGTGAGTGGATCGGCGGCCCCGGCCGAGAGCGCAGTACCGGGGGGATCCGAGGGGCGGCTCTCCTTCCTGGAGAAGGTGGGGTATTCCCTCGGGGATGCTGCTTCCAACTTCTACTGGAAGACCTTCGAATTCTTCATCATCTTCTTCTACACCGATGTCTTCGGTATCTCCGCCGCCGCTGTGGGCACTATGATGCTGGTCACCCGGGTCCTGGATGCAGTGGCGGATCCGATTATGGGCACCATCGCCGACCGGACCCGAACCCGATGGGGCCATTTCAGGCCCTACCTCCTCTGGTTTGCTCTTCCCCTGGCGGCGGCCGGCGTCATCACCTTCACCACGCCCAACCTCGGCCCCTCCGGCAAGCTCGTCTACGCCTACGTGACCTACTGCCTCCTTATGGTCATCTACACGGCCGTGAACATCCCCTACAGCGCCCTGCTGGGGGTCATGACTCCTAACTCTATCGAGCGGACCACCTTGGCCTCCTTCCGCTTCGTAGGGGCCTTCTCGGTGGCCGTCCTCGTCCAGTACTGCACGCCGAGCCTGGCCCAGTGGTTCGGCATGACCTCTGCCATGCGAGCCCAGCATTCCTTCCTGGCCCACCCCGTCCAATGGATCCGCTGGTTCCTCTCCAGGGAGTTCCTGACCCTGCCCTCCGACCCGGCCAAGGGATGGCAGATGACCATGGTGATCTATGGCGCCTTCGCTGTGGCCCTCCTGATCCTGTGCTTTGCCATGACCCGGGAGCGTGTGAATCCCCCGGAAGACCAGAGCCCCAATTTCAAGGAGGACATCAAGAGCATGGTCAGCAGCCGGCCCTTTGTGGTGATGCTGGGCGTACTGATCATCATGATCATGTCCTTCGTCCTGCGAGGCTCGGTCTCGGCCTACTACTTCAAGTATTACGTCCAGCGCAACGACCTCCTCGGCCCCTTCCTGGTGGCCAATGCCCTCGCCTTCCTGGCGGCGGTGGTCATCACACCTACCATTGCCAAGCACTTCGATAAGAAGACCCTCTTCATGGCAGCCATCGGCATCGGCGGTCTGATCGTGGGTGGTTTCTGGCTGGCCAAGCCCACAGACATCGGACTCATGTTCGGGCTCCAGGTCCTTGCCAGCTTTGTCATCGGGTTCAATTCCCCACTGGTGTGGGCCATGTTCGCTGATACGGCCGATGAGGCAGAGTGGAGACTGGGACGCCGGAACACGGGGCTGGTCTTCGCCTCTGCAGTCTTCGGCATGAAGATCGGCTTGGCCCTGGGGGCCTGGGTGACGGGCCTGCTGCTCACCTGGTTCGGCTATGTGGCCAACATGGAACAAACAACCACCTCACTACTCGGGATCCGCCTCTCCATGAGCCTCATCCCCGCGGTGATGCTGCTGGTCGCGGCGGTGCTGATGAGGGCTTATCCCCTCGATGACAAGTTGATGGTCCAGATCGAAAAGGGCTTGGCTGACCGCAAGAAAACAGCAGCAAGCGAAGCCCGTTCGGCGCAGGGAGAGAACCACCCATGACAGTCCCCACTGCCTCCACTGGCTGCCCGAAGGACGCGAGTCCTGTTGTCAGCGGGTCTCTCCTGGACATCGCCGGGGAGAAGTACTACTGCGTCTCAAACCATGACGAAATCGAGCCCTTCTTCATGAGTCTGGTGAGCGACTCGGACCACTGGCTCTTCATTTCGAGCAACGGCTCCCTCACGGTCGGGCGGAAAGATCCAGATCACGCGCTCTTCCCCTATTACACCGACGACCGCATCCACGATGGTCAGGATCAGACTGGCAGCACGACCATCTTCCGCATCTGCAGGGGAGGGAGGACACAGCTTTGGGAGCCTTTTTCCCAGCGCATGGAGGGGCTGTATGCGGTCACGCGGAACCTCTGCAAGAGCGTGTACGGGAACAAGATCCTGTTCGAGGAGATCAACCACGATCTGGCCATGACCTTCCGCTATGAGTGGATGAACAGCGAACGCTTTGGCTTCGTCCGCAGGGCGACCCTCGTCAATCACGGAGAGCTGCCTTGCCTGGTAGAAATGGTCGACGGCATCCAGAACGTTCTGCCCTGGGGCGTGGAACGCCGCTTCCAGGCGGAGTACAGCACTCTGGCAGATGGCTACAAGCGCACTGAACTTCTGGAGGGGAGTGGTCTCGCCCTGTTCCGCCTCAGTTCGGTTCCCGTGGACAAACCTGAGCCCAGCGAAGCGCTCCGGGTGAACCTGGCCTGGTCCACGGGTCTGGAGCCGGCCCTGCGGTTGCTCTCCACTGCTCAGATCAGGGGCTTCCGAAAAGGGGCGCCTCTGCACGAAGAACGGGACGTGCGGGGCCAGCGTGGAGCCTACCTGCTTAATGCTACTCTGGACCTAGGGCCTGGACAGCAGAAGGAGTGGCTCATCGTAGCCGAGGTTGACCAGGACGCTAGGGCTGTTGTTGCGCTCAAAGGGCGCCTGATGGCTGGTGTGGACCTTAAGGCGGAAGTGCTGGAAGACGTTGCAAGGGGGACCCAGAACCTCCTCCGGATCGTGGCCAGTGCGGATGGGTTGCAGGCGACCGGTGACCAGTTGAACGCCTGCCGGCATTTCTCCAACACACTGTTCAACGTCCTGCGCGGCGGTGTTCCATCCGCTGGCTACCACATCACCCGATCAGATCTGAAACTGTTCCTGGGCCAGTCGAACAAGGACGTCGTCCGACGGCAGGCCCGTTTCCTGGATGAGCTGCCTGACACCATTCTGCACAGTGAGTTGCTGGCACAGACGGTCTCGCAAGGGGACCCGGACCTCGAGCGGCTGGTCATGGAGTACCTGCCCCTCACCTTCAGTCGGCGCCACGGTGACCCCAGCCGTCCGTGGAACAGCTTCTCCATCCAGTTGAAGGATGAGCAGGGCCGCAAGAGCCTCAACTACGAGGGCAATTGGCGGGACATCTTCCAGAACTGGGAAGCCCTGGGATATTCCTTTCCCGGCTACCTGGAGAGCATGATCTTCAAGTTCGCCGACTGCTCGACGGTGGACGGCTTCAACCCCTACCGCCTGATGCGGGTCGGCTTCGACTGGGAGGTCAGCGACCCCCACGACCCCTGGTCGTTCATCGGCTACTGGGGTGACCACCAGGTCATCTACCTCCTCAAGCTGCTGGAGGCGTCGCGCCAATTCCACCCGGGGCAACTGGCTCGCCTGCTGGAACGGCAGGTGTTCACCTATGCGAACGTGCCCTACCGGATCAAGCCGTACCAGGACATGCTGGCCAATCCTCAAAGCACCATCGAATTTGACGAAACCATTCACCGGGTGGCCCAGGAACTAGCTAGCACCCTGGGGGCCGATGGGCTCCTGGTAACGGGCCCCCATGGCCCGATGCGAGCCAACCTGACGGACAAGCTCCTGCTGGTGGCCCTCTCCAAGCTGGTCAGCTACATTCCTGAGGCCGGCATCTGGATGAACACCCAGCGCCCGGAATGGAACGACGCCAACAACGCGCTGGTGGGCCAGGGGGTCTCAATGGTCACCCTCTACTACCTACGGCGCTTCCTGGCCTTCTGTCAGGACTGTTTCGGAGAGGCGGGCTCGGAGGACCTTGGAGTCGCAGGCGAAATCTCGGAACTGCTGGAGCGAGTCTCAGGGACCCTGAGTTCCCACACCCTGCTGACTGATCGCGCCGTCACGGACCAGGAGCGGAAGGCCGTTCTGGACCTGCTGGGCCAGGCGGGCAGCGACTACCGGACCAAGGTCTACGCCACCGGGTTCTCCGAGGCGCGGGTTCGTGTTCCGGTGCGACGACTCCAGGAGTTCTGCGAGGTCGCACTGCGGCACATCGACCAATCCATCCGGGTCAACCGGCGCAGCGACGGCCTCTACCATGCCTACAACGTCATGAAGGTCGTCGGGGATGGCATTGAAGTCCGGCATCTCTACGAGATGCTCGAGGGCCAAGTGGCCATACTCAGCTCGGGTGTGCTGTCAGGCGAGGAATCCGTCGCCCTGTTGAATGCCCTGCGGACCAGTCAGCTCTACCGAGCCGACCAGGCGAGCTACCTCCTCTACCCCGACCACCCGCTGCCACACTTCCTGGAGAAGAACACCTTTCTCCCCGACGTGGTGGCCGGGTCGGCTTTGCTCACTGCTCTCGCGGAAGCTGGGGATGAGCGCATCATGGCCCGAGATGTGGAGGGCCACTTCCATTTCAACGCGGCCTTCCGGAACGCGGGCTTCTTCAGACAGGCCCTCGAGGCCATGAAGGACGGCCCCTACCAAGTCCTGGTGGAGGCGGAGGAAGCCCAGTTGTTGGACGTCTATGAGAAGGTATTCGACCATCAGTCCTTCACCGGCCGCTCCGGGACCTTCTACAAGTACGAAGGGCTAGGCTGCATTTACTGGCACATGGTATCCAAACTGCTGCTGGCCGTAGACGAGACTCGGCACCGGAACGCCAGTGGGGATCCCGCCGTCTCGGTGAGATTGGGAGAACATTACCGGGCGATCCGGGAAGGACTGGGAGTCCACAAGTCCCCGGCCCTGCATGGCGCGATCCCCACGGACCCCTACTCCCACACCACCGGCTTCGCGGGCGCCCAGCAACCCGGCATGACCGGCCAGGTGAAGGAGGACATCCTCACGCGCCTGAGTGAGATGGGGGTCCGCATCGAAGGTGGACGCATCGCCTTCCAGCCCTGGCTGGTACCTGCTGCGGAATTCCTGCAGCACTGCACCAGCTTCGAGTTCATTGACCTGGAGGGCAATGTCAGCAGGCTTGCGTTGGAAGTGGGCTCCTTCGCTTTCACCTTCTGCCAAGTTCCAGTGCTGACCCACCGCACTGGCAACCAGGGCGTCCAGATCACCAGGCAGGATGGTTCCGTCACGACCCTCGATAGCCTCTCCCTCGACGCCGCCACCAGCAGCCTCATCTTCAATCGCACCGGAGAGGTCCAGCGACTTGACGTGTTCCTCGAAGCCTGAACCATGGTCAGGGTCTGACGTCCTGCCCGCAATTGGGCGAGACCTGGTGGTCACGCAGGGGGTTCATATCTGGCTTGCGTTCGCAAAGGTTGCAGTCGGTTCCTGCCTACCATCGTGAACTGGCCGGGCGCATTCCCAAGTCTGGGCCGGACCCCTTGGAAGCGGAGGCTAGGTGACCAGTTCACCCCTTCAATCGGCTTTCAAAGATGGGTTGAAGTATGGGTAGTGAATGTTCGGCAGCACCAAGCTCTTTATTTATCAGGGGCTTGGTGCTGCTAATGGCGGAGGGTGAGGGCCTCCCTCCAGGGCCACCGCTTCGCGGCGTCCCTTCCGGCCGCACGAATGGTTGGCACGTGGCTGATCCAATTGAACAGCCCCCCGGGCTGTCCGATTGGGCCACTACCTGCCAGCCATTCAGTGACTTCGAATCCCCCACCCTCTGCCACCAAACTGGGCCCCGAATGGGGCCCGATTTGGCGGAGGGTGCATTCACTGGCCCAAAGAACCGATCCAGATGGGACAAGTGCGCGAACTGATAGGGCGAAAGTGGCGGAGGGCGAGGGATTCGAACCCCCGGACGCTTGCACGTCGGCTGATTTCAAGTCAGCTGGATTAAACCACTCTCCCAGCCCTCCGGAAGTCCCAGTGTGCCCTGTGAGGGCCCGATTCGTCCATTTGGCCTTGGGTGTCGTGTGGCGATCAGTCCACCTTCTCCCACAGCCCAGACATTGGCACAGCCCACATCTTGGGGCCAAAGGGCAGTACCTCAGTGCCTGTGTAGAGCACGACCCCGCAGTGGAAGGCATCTCCCAGCGTCTCAGAGAGGCTCTGGAGGCCCTTGAAGTCCTTCGCCTGGATGCTGGCGCTGGACTTCACTTCCAGGCCCACCACGCGCCCATCGGCACGCTCCAGGAGAAGGTCCACCTCCTGGCCCGGTAGAGTCCGGTAATGGAAGAGCTTCGCCCGATGCCGTGACCACCCGAGCAGCTTGCGTAATTCACCCGCAACGAAGGTCTCCATCAGACCCCCCAGCAGGTCGGGGGCGTTCTTCTGTCAACCGACAAAACTATTGACCCCCCTTAGCGACAAAACTCCTGACCCCCTAGGTGCGAGGCAGGCCGGCGTAGGGAGGGCGTAGCCCGACCGCAGTCGGCCTGCCTCGCGGCGTGATTTCAGCCTGGTCTCGGGCCCTGTGGGTCCCAACCCCCATGGGGCAATGATGGGGATGGTGTTAGGACATTGGTTGAGGAATTAAATGCAGCATAGGTAGGTGTTTAATGAAATTTTACTCTTCATTACTAGCTCGACGAAATAGGTCCCGGTACCCCGGGTGCGCTTCCCACCGTTGCCCCATAAACGCGCCATTTCTCGCAAAAATCGGTGCTCAGTCCACGACCTTTGTGGGCCGGATCAGGCCAGCCTTTCGCTTCTCCCGGAGGCGGTAGCT
>TBL_comb47_HYPODRAFT_10002170_pt1 | contig 24500 bp, 27 predicted proteins | sample TroBogypolimnion_40_FD_10682 | JGI IMG/M metagenome (IMG submission 10682)
CTGGCCTCTCACGCCGGCAACAGGGGTTCGAGTCCCCTTGGGGTCACCAAGTAAAATCAGCTAGTTGCTGATTGCAGTACCAAACGCCTTGAAAGCTAACGAGCTTTTAAGGCGTTTTTTTTTGGGGATAAGTGAGTATTATCAAAGTACTCTCAAGTTGTTTTATCACAATTGATCGCGGGTAATCCCGTCTCAAACATATTTCAGATTGTCAGTTATAGTAATATCTTGGCATCGGAACCAAGCAAATTTCCTGATAATTCAACTTGCCAATCTGTCCTCTAGTACCATCCTGAGATGTTGAGCAATATCCTTCTTTGACATTGGCTTCATAATAAAGCCCTTGATCCCGATAGCCTTTGCCTGTTCCTCGTTAACGAGGTTGCTAAAACCAGTGCAGAGGATAATTGGTATCCCCGAACGTAGCTGCAGCATCCTTCTGGCCAGGTCGATGCCGGTAATGCCTGGCATGGTCTGGTCAGTGATCACCGCATCGAACTGGTCCGGCTGGTTCTGAAAAGTGGCAAGAGCTTCTATGCTGCTGGTGCGAACAGTTACTTTATAGCCTAGCCGTTCAAGCATGGTCTTGCCCATTTCCGCGAGTATTTCCTCATCATCAATGAAGAGGATGCGCTCTTTACCGGATAAAATAGTTTCGACCGACTGAATATCAGACACAACCTCCCGCTCTATGGCAGGAAAGAGTACGCGAAAAGTTGTACCTTTACCGAGCTCACCCTCACAAGTGATAAACCCACCCATTGTGGTAACGATGCCATGGACGATAGACAGTCCCATGCCGGTACCCTTTCCGACCTCTTTGGTGGTGAAATAGGGCTCGAAAATCTTATCCCGTATCGCCGGCGCGATCCCTGGGCCTGTATCACTAATAGAGAGCACAACAAATTTACCGGCTTGCGCCCCCGATTGGGGTGGAAGGTCGTGTGGGGAGAGCTCGCAATCTTTAAGGGTAATTTCGAGAATACCACCGGTCTGTTCCATGGCGTGAAAGGCGTTGGTACAGAGATTCATCACAATTTGATGAATCTGGGTTGGATCTGCAAGGATGGGCCTGGTAGCGGTATCGAGTTGTTGCTTGATAGTAATGGTTGATGGCAAGGCTGGGCAAAGAAGCTTAAGGGCTTCCTTTAAAAGGTGAACAGGTTCTAAAGGGACGCGCTCAGTGCTAGCCTGGCGGCTAAAGGCAAGGATCTGTTTGACCAGATCGGTCGCTCGTCCGCCCGCCTCCAGAACTCTGTCGAGATCATGGGCAATGTCAGAACCCGATGGACTGGCATCCCTTGCCATTTCGGCATAGCCTATAACCGCCCCCAGAATATTGTTGAAGTCATGGGCAATCCCGCCCGCCAAGGTGCCAATAGCTTCCATCTTCTGTGCTTGAATCAATTGTGTTTGCAGAGCCTTTTTTTCCTCCTCGGCTCGCTTACGTTCTGTTATATCCATGACGATCCCCAAGTAACGCACAACACGATCATGAGTGTCTTTTAACGGCCGGCCGCGTGACATCAGCCATCGCTGGGTTCCGTCGTCGAGCTTTACTCGCCATTCGGTGTTGTAGGCAGCGCCCTGGAAAACCGCTCCTTTGAGTATTTGTTCCGTTTGCAACCGATCATCGGGATGAACAATCTTGCGCCATTCTTCATAAGAAGGTTTACAACTGTATGGTTCCAATCCGTACAACGACCACAATTCATTCGACCAAATATTTTCGTTGGTTTGCAGGTCCCACTCCCATGTTCCGGCCTGAGCTGCCTCCAGTGCCAGGCTGCGTCGCTGCTCGCTCAGTATGAGCGCCTCTTCGGCCCGCTTGCGCTCGGTAATCACGTCAAAAATGGCCACAAAATATTCTTTGTGCGGACTGTACACCGAAATCGAGAACCACATCCCCAGGGCATCGACATAGGTCTCAACATGCTCGGCGACGCCTGTCAAAGCGACTCTGCCATAAATTCCGAAGAGTTCTGGGTCAGATTGACGTATGCCAGGAATAATTTCGGACACCTTTTTACCGATGACATTCGTCAACCCTGTCAAGGTTTCGAACGCATTGTTAACATTAAGGTAAATGAAATCTTCAGGCACCTCTTTTTCAAAGAGCATTCTGCAGTATGCAAATCCATTCAACATATTATCGAACAAGGAGCGATAGAGGTGCTCGCTCAGTCTTAGCGCCTCTTCGGTCTGCTTGCGTTCGGTAATATCCTCCGCAACGGCAATGAAATAATCTGGCGTTCCCGAAGAGTTGCGAACCAACGTTACAGTCAGATCTATCCAGATTGTCGAACCATCCTCCCGTGAATAACGCCTCTCTATGGAGTAGTTTCTGCTCGAACCGTCGAGTAGTTGTCGAACCTGTGCAAGATCATTCTCGATATCAACAATATGGGCGATATCCTGCACATTCCGTGATAACAACTCGTTTTGGCTGTAGCCAACGATCTCACAAATCTTATGGTTAACCCGCAACAAACGGCCGTTGGTTGCCACGAGGGCAATGCCCACCGCAGCCTGCTCGAAAGTAGCTTCAAAACGTGTTTCGCTGCACACCTGTGCACGACGTAATTGCTCGAAGAAAAAAGCAAAAATGGAGCCCATGATTACAAATACCGTAATGGAAAAGGCGGTGGCTGGATTGTTCAGTTTGAAAGAGAAGGATGGCGGTATAAATACAGACCAAACTAACAGTGCACTAATGACAGTTCCAACAAAACCTCCCCACAACCCGCCAATCCAGGCGCATAAATAAGCGGTCGGGAAAAAAAGGAACCAAACATATGGTTTGATATGGTCCCAGAGTAGCCATTGCAGCCCACAAACGACGAAAGGGAGCAGAATGGCAAGAAGAAAACGAATATTCCGAGTTCTCATATTTTATCGGTGGGCCTGTAGAGGATGGTAATGGCCCTAAATAGGGTCATGAAATTGGTGTTGTACGTAATAAAATTACCCCATTCACCGGGGGTTATTTTCAGGATATCGAGCAAAAAAAGTCAAGAGAATTCATCATATACATGCAGACTCTTGGTTACGTGAAAATCAACGAAAAATGCCCTTGAGTTATGAAATGCTTCACACAAAACCGCCGTTCACTCGAACCACTTGACCATTGATCCAACCACCATCTGACCCGACAAGGAAGGAGACCGCTGCTGCAATATCTTCTGGCTCACCGAGACGTTCTAAAGGTGACATTTTGGCTAGGTGGACCACCTGCTCCTCGCTTTTACCAGAGAGAAAGAGTTCCGTAGCCACCGGTCCGGGGGCAATCGCATTAACAGTGATGCTGCGGCCCCTTAGTTCATTGGCCAGGGTGCGTACTAAGGCTTCAACTCCGGCTTTGGAGGCAAGATAGGCGCCATAGGCTGGAAAGGCTGGAATTAAAGCAGAAGTGGAAAGCGCTACTATGCGGCCACCTTCTTGTAAATGTCGGGCTGCCTGACTCAATACCAAGAATGTGCCACGTAAATTAGTAGCCATAATTCGATCAAAAATTTCGGTGTTGCCATCAGCAATTGGTGATAGTTCCATGATGCCAGCACTGTTGACTACTGCATCAATCCTGCCAAAAGCTTCTACAGTCCTGGCGAACAACTCTGTCACTTGGTTTTCTTGTGCAATATCGCCCTGAAGTGCAATGGCCTTAACACCTCCGGATGAAATCTCCTCCACAACATTTTCTGCCTTGGTCCGGTTGCCAGCATATCCTACACTTATATTGAAGCCGTCTTTTGCTAGCCGCAACGCAATTGCACGACCAATTCCCCGCGAGGCTCCAGTGACCAGGGCGGTTTTGTTTTGCTGTGTCATCGTCTTCTCCTTGAATGGGAAGCTTTGCTCCCGATGTGTCGAATCATATTGGCCGAGTAATAGCGCCTAGCTAATCGGGCCAACCCTAACGTTAGGGGGTTTCTGCAAGCAGAATATTTCCAATCAATCTAAACAATAAAGCCTCCTGCTCCTGTTCATCGTTTGAGAATCAATGCTCAGTATCCGTTATAATTGCATATTCCCTCAAGGCTTTTTCTGATTTTTTGCGCATGGGAACACCTGCTTTGGCATAACCGAAGGTGAGGACTAGGCCAATTCGCTTTTGCTTGGGGATATCGAGAAGCTGTTTGATTACGGTTTCAGCAAACCAGCCAAGCCTGCAGGTACCCAATCCCAACTCTGTTGCCTGCAGGCAAAAATGTTTTGCAGCAATATCAATGTCGATTCGTGAAAATTCGCTATCTTTATCAACTGGGCATTTTCATTAGCCCGGTCCCACTGTGATCAGTATGATGCTACAAGGCACTATTTGTGGCATTATCAGTTTGTAATTGTTGTTGCGAAAAGACGGAGTGGGCAGTAACGCTTCCCTCTAGCTGTCTAACTCCAATTGATTATGCCTAACAGGATTTTATGGTGATTACGATGTTTCATACTTTAGCCCGAGAATATACGGGCCCGTATTGCTCAGCTGCCAGAAGAGGATCAGGATTATGCAAAGAGCACTCATAATTAAGGCTCTCCTGGTATTTCTCCTGGCACATGAGGTTGGCCTGTGTCAGGCGGCGGTCACGAGTTCCACCTCATTTTGGAGTACTACGGTAACAACAACGACGTCTTCAACGTCGACGAGTCGAAAGGTTACATCCTCCCCCACAAGAAAGAACACCTCCACACCATCTACATCCTGTCCGATAAACTCTTCTGCTGTCAATTCGGTAGTCAGAAAAGTTGGCAAAGGAACTAACGATCATAATTGCGTTTTGTATTTAAGGCAGCAGCGAGGGATTAAACTGCCAGCTCAAGATCTCACGTCTTTTGCTTCAAAATTATCGATTATTAATTCATCTGTTCCCTATGAAAAAAGTGTCGCAATCATCAAAACGCCTGGCGGAAATGCAAGAGTTGGACACCTCGCTGAGGTAACAGGTTTGGAACAAAAAAATGGCAAGGTGACAATGCGACTGTCAGAAGCTAATAATCCAAATCGTGGATATTATGAACGTACGATAACAGGGAATGATTTAGAAGATATCAAGAAAAATGCTAATATAGTAGGGTATTATGTGGAACCTTATGAAACCGTTAAGGCTCAAGGCACCCCAGGATCATGATATTTTCATTTCAACGCAAGTTGTCTTCCTGCATGCCTTTCACTTAAAAACTGATATGGCACAACCTACGCTCTCGCTCAATTCCCACTCTTGAACTCCGCTACTAGGGCCTGGAGTGAGGACTTGGCGTCGCCGAAGTACATGCGTGTGTTTTCTCCGTAGAACAGTGCATTGTCGATGCCCGCAAAACCGGCATGCATTGAGCGTTTGAGAACAATAACAGTCTTGGCACGATAGGTCTCAATGATCGGCATGCCGTAGATCGGGCTATTCGTTTCATTGACCGCAGCTGGATTAACCACATCGTTGGCGCCGATGACTACGCAGGCATCAATCATTTCCATGCGAGGATTGATATCGTCCATCTCCACCAGTTGGTCATAAGGTACGTTAGCCTCGGCCAGCAGCACATTCATGTGGCCCGGCATGCGACCGGCCACCGGATGGATGGCATAGACGACCTCGGTGCCGTTTGCTTCGAGTAGGTCGCCCAGTTCCTTGACTACGTGCTGGGCCTGGGCCACCGCCATTCCGTATCCAGGGACAAAAGCCACTGAACCGGCAGCCTCTAGGATGTAGTAGACATCCTCGGCACTGGCGGGCTTGATCTCGCCTAGAACCCCGCCAGTGTTTCCTGCACTAATAGTGGTAGTACCGAAACCTGAAAAGAGAACATTGATCAGTGAGCGGTTCATGGCCTTGCACATGAGCCGGGTGAGGATGATGCCGCTAGCCCCAACGAGGGCTCCGGCAACGATGAGAATATTATTGGAGATTACGAAACCAGCAGCACACGCGGCCAGTCCCGTATAGCTGTTCAGTAAGGAGATGACCACCGGAATATCTGCGCCGCCGACGGGAATGATTGAGGTGACGCCGAACCCCAATGCCACCAGAACAATCACCACAAAGGACAGATAACCAAAGAGCGAATCCGGTTTGAGATTGAAAAGCGCCGCCGCACCGATAGCGGCTAGGAGGATGGCGCCATTAATCAGGTGCTGACCCTTGAAGATCACTGCCTGTTGCGAAATCTTACCCGCTAGTTTGCCGAAGGCGACCATGGAACCGGTAAAGGCCATGCCTCCGATAAACACGGAAAGGGTCGTCGCGAGGGTAAGAAAGGGTGCCATGGCCGGGTTATGATGGTATTCGCTCCAGGACAACAGTAAGCTGGCCAGGCCTCCGGAGCCGTTGAACAAGGCTACCATCTCCGGCATGGCGGTCATCCTGACAAAATAGGCCCCTGCAGTGCCGATGAGACCGCCGATCAGCATCCCAATTAGAATCCAACGATAATCAAGCCCCTGGGCGAGCAAGGTGGCGACGATGGCGATCAGCATGCCTAGGGCCGAAATCATATTGCCCCGGCGTGCAGTAGCGGGTGAGCTGAGCATTTTCAGGCCGAGGACGAACAGGGCCGCGCAGACCACATAGACGTAATTGATACCGATAGGACTCAGGGTCATACTGGGCCCCCTTTGTCCTTTTTCTTGAACATGGACAGCATCCGGTCGGTGACCGCATAGCCGCCGACCACATTGATGGTCGCAAAAATGACCGCTAGGGTGCTGAGTAGGATGTTGAATCCGTGGTGCGAGGTCTGCGTGGCCGCCAGTGCCCCGATAAGGGTGATGCCGTGGATGGCGTTAGTGCCCGACATCAGTGGGGTATGCAGGGTTGAGGGGACTTTGGAGATCAACTCGAAACCCAGAAATATTGTCAAAACAAAAATGAAAATCGAGTATACGGCGGTCATCGTTTTCCTCACTTATGCATAATGCTTTTGTACATGGTGCTGAAGAGCTCGCCATTATGGGTAACCAGCGCCCCTTTGATAATATCATCGTCCAGATTGAGCTGGAAGGTCTTGGTTTCTTTATTCCAGAAATGGGAGATAAAGTTGCCGAGGTTGGAGGAATACATCTGGCTGGCGGTGAGCGCTACCTTTCCTGGCAGATTGCCCAGGCCGACAACTTTGACGCCAGCGATCTCCACTACCTTGTTCAGTTCCGAACCCTCAACGTTGCCACCGGTCTCTACCGCCATGTCGACGATGACCGAACCCGGCTGCATTTGAGCAAGCATGGCACGGTCGACGATGCGCGGCGCCGGACGACCGAACACCTGGGCCGTGGTGATGACGATATCTGCTTGGGCACAGGCTTTGGCCATTCCCTGCTTCTGTAACTCCATCTGCTCCGGAGTCAACTGGGTGGCGTAGCCGTCCTGGGTCTGGCCGGTGGCACCAAGATCGACCTTAACGAATTTTGCCCCCAACGATTTGACCTGCTCCTCAACCACCGGCCGAGTATCAAAGGCCTCAACCCGCGCGCCGAGACGCCTGGCCGTGGCGATCGCCTGCAACCCGGCAACACCGACACCGATGACAAAGACCTTGGCTGGCTTGATGGTACCGGCTGGGGTGGTCATCATCGGCAGAATTTTGTTAAGATGCGCAGTACCAAGTAAAACCGAGACATAGCCTGCCAAGTTGGCCTGGGAGCTGAGAACATCCATCTTTTGAGCCAACGTGGTACGGGGAATCATCTCAAGGCTTACAGCGCTGACCCCGGCCGTCACCAGCGCGTCAACTAGTTCGACTTCGTTGAAGGGATCGAGATAGCTGACATGCACCGCCCCACGCTGCATGAAGGGGATTTCAGCAAGTGGAGGTTTTCGTAGGCGCAGGACGATATCGGCTATCCGCAGCATATGCTCGCGAGAGGCAGCAACACTGGCACCGGCAGCAACATAGGCCGCATCATCAAAGCGGCAGGTAAGCCCCAGTCCCGATTCCACCACAACCTCAGCCCCAAGCTTGACCAAATGTTCCACTGTGGCTGGCAACACTGGCACCCTGGTTTCGCCCGGATGGATTTCTTTCATCACGGTTATGTTCATGACGGACTCCTTAAAGAAAAACCAGACAAATTCCCCGCCCCACCTAACCGGTTCACTCTAACTTAATATATTAAGGCTTTGGTTCTCTTTGGCGCATAAGAAATGTCAGCCCCAAAGAATTTGGGGGAACAGCAGCTTTTGAAAAAACTGCTTAGCCCCGGTGTCCACCTTTACTAGATCATCTCACAATTATCAATTTGGCCTGACAATCAGGGGCAACGACACGACCTAAACTCATCGCTTCCACGATGTATTGACTTTGGCCGGGATCATTTTTCGGGACACTTTTGTTTATTAATCCCCTGTTTTTCCATCGCATGCCACCTTTCATGGTGGCACCTCCGACCTCTAATATAAGCAGATCCCACTAAATGCCCCTTATAAATTATAAGTGCCTATAGCCTCATCTACCGCCCTGCAACTATTGCGCTCATGTTCTAACAAATCCTCAAACTTTCTCGGAGCTTCTCGTTCATTATCCCATGTACAAGTAAGTTCGCTGCCCGCTTCACAATCCACCGCACAGACAAAGGCTTTCCTTTCCTTATTTATTACCCTAACTAGGCGTTCAAATCCTTTCATGACAATCACCTCGGTTTTCATGGCTACGAATTGCCCATACAGCCTGATTACGCTCCAAAAACTGATACGCTGGCCCGGCAACTGCTGCGTTCATGTGCTGATAATTCATCAAGTTTATTTGGAATTTCTCGGTTGCTATCGAGTGTGAAAACAACCTCGTTACACGCATCCAATGAACAAAGACTATCCAGAGTGCAAATATATTCCTTTCCTTCTTTATCATTAACCCAAATTGAGCATCCAAATCCGTTCATGACAATAACCTCAATTTAATTTATTTAAATTAGGTGCACCTAAAGTGAACAATAAATCTTTTCGGGTTGGTGTCAATGCTCAGCCTCCCTCGCCAAATTCGAGTTCAAAACCTTGCCCGATGTTTTGAACTGAACGGTTATGTATATCCATCTTTCCGCAAACTGTTCCAGCCCGACTGGCAAGACTTGCATGATGAGCTTGCCAACAACAAGAATATGAGCCTCATGTTGTTGTGGCAGGAGTTAAAGAAGGCACCCCTTCCGGCTACCAATAGAGCCAATTCTGTGGGCTTTACCGTCAGTGGCGCAAGAAGATCGATCTATTCTCCTATAGAATTATCCCTAGATGCATTCATCTGACAAACCTCCAATCTCTAACAAGCATTCCTTGGCGCCGGACTACTCATCGAACATTTTCCTTCGGGTTGAAGGATATCGCAACTAACTGTTTTTTCATAACTAATTCGTTAACCAAATGCTATTCTGGTCGAATACAACTACAATTAAGAACCATTAATAATTATTGCCGCCCCCTTTAACTTTCTATTATTTCTGCGCACTGACTCCCATCAGATGCACGACCTTTTCTACGTGCCTGAAGCCGACCGCTTTGAGCCGGTAAATGACGCCCTCGACAAAGCTGCTTCCCTTCTTTACTACGTGTGGATTTCCGGTGTAATGAAAAAGCCGTCCGTTCCGGCGCAGCACCCGGAAGATCTCCCGGTAGAACTCTTCGCTGTAGAGCTCCTCGGCGAGGGAAAAACGCGGTGGATCGTGAAGGACCGAATCAAAAGAAGTCGCAGGCATTGTGCCTATCAGCTCATAGCTACTGCCCTGACGTTGCACAATTCCCTCTTGGCCCAAATCGTTTGACCAAGGGTTCTGCGCGCGCAACCCCATCACCTCCCGGCTCAGTTCGATGCTAAGCACCTCGCTTGCACCTAGTCGGTGGGCAGCGATGGCCGCATAGCCCAATCCGCTGCAGCAGTCCAGAACTTTGTCACCCTTGCGCACCGCCTGTTGAGCCATCTCGGAGGCACTAGCAAAGGGGTCGGTTCCTTTGGAGATATGCATCTTAACGCCGCTAATTTCTAGTAGCGGTGCTCCATCCGTGGGAACGAGTTTGTAGTAGCCAGAGCTACGGTCTTCCAACGGATCCATATCTCCATCGCGACAGAGGTAGATCCTCTGTGTCTTCTTGACGATTCTTTTGAGTTCGTCGATGGAGAGTCGATTGTCTTCGTCGAGCACTAGGCCCTGGTCACTTAAGGAAAAATCTCGTTCCGAAAGATTCAGGTCAGTGGAGAGCCGGACGCAGGAAAGCCCATTGGCGATGGCTTCCAGCGCCTGTCTGGCATTTTCTGTGTGAAGGTAGTAGCTGGGCATATCGTTCGTCTATTTAGTTAGAAATACAGACCGCACTATGTACCACGCACCCATTCTGGATTATTCTTCCATCATTAGCGTTTAAGACCTGCTTACATTGTCCTCAAGCCCCTAGCCAGCAAAGTGCGAACACTTCGCTATACGCCTTTCCAATAAGGCTTTTCAAGCATCAAGCCGTGGACCTACTGGTTAACACCTGGTGAACCTGCATGGAAGGCTACGTCTTCGTTGATATTCAGAAATTATACAGGAATAGTTGTGTGATGGCGAAAAAGATGCGACCTAAGATAAAAACTACATTGGAAAATAGGTATAGGGTAAGTGGTAGGGGAGGCGAGACTTAAAACGGCATGATTTTGATGAACGCCAATCAAGTTTCGGCCTGATTATTGCCGTCTGTTTCTTGATCGATTGAATTGTTTTTCTGGTCAGGAACGGGACGATGAAGAGTTGGTAAGCCTTGGGGCATATTTAATCGCCGCAACCTTTCTTCCATCCAATCTTGCTTCTTTTTAAATGTCGCCCTCACTCCTTGATTTACTTTACTCACCGCCGTCTCCTTTGGGTTTATCCTTAAAACCATACATTTTCGTCATCAGAATTTGGCTCATGCTTTCCCTTTCTTTTGGAACTCTGGCAAGAGATGCTCCACACGAAATCCGCATTGGGTGCACGTTATTGACCACTTGTCTGGCTCGTGTCCCATCCGTAAATCTTTCTTTGTACCAGTTGGGCAACGTGGGCAAATACCTTTCATCATTTGGCTAAGATCACGATTAATTTTCATGTGTGCCTCCCAGAGTTCCAGTCAGTTTGATTAACAGGTGCCGAGATTTATCCTTCTGACTGTACCACTATGACGCTGTTTCGGGTGTCTTATTTCATGTATAGACTTTGGTGGTAATATTTCTGTTTGGGACCATTGGTAAATCAAGGTAACTATCAGTTACCTTGAGCGGGCGCTGCATTAGGAGGCCACCAATTCAATTGAATAACGGTTTCCCCAAGAAGTGCATCAAAATAAACTATGATCACTCGATAAGGAGAATGTAACTTCATGCCTAAATAGGACAACTTAGCTGTTTTCCAGAGAGCCTCATCGAGAGGCCTCCCCCAGGAGCGAGTTGATAGAGAGGAGACATTTCCATGTTGTTATATTTTTCTTTCAGTTCATTATTTTTTTTCTCTATACGTTCAGCTGTTTCTTGAGTGGGATTCTTAATCAATTCAGCTGTCATTCTTTCGAAATCTTCAAACAAAGGGTCATTGATGTAGTCATTTTGAAAAGTCATATTTTGTTCACTTTGAAATTTCTGAGCTTCCTCCATTGTGAGTAGCTTTCCCCGTGTCTGGTCTTTATAAAAAGCCACCACCTCTTCGACGGGGGCGCCACAGGTGAATCCTGCCACTTGGAATTTTTCTTTTACGATGTCGAGTAAAATTGAAAGTGTTGAGTTGGGGAATGCTTGAAATTGTCCTTCATTCAAGTCAGGATGAATAGTCTCGGCATAAAACTCATCCATGTTGGGAATTTGAGAAGCATGATTATTTAAAAATTGATTAGCAAGACGTGTCCAGCCGAGAAACATTACGGGGTCCGACCACTCGACTTGTTGCCTCGCATGTGGCACATCAAAATTGAGGGTTCGGTTTTGAAACAGACGGGGATTGCCATGCCTGCCCGAAAAGAGGAACAGGAGCAGCTCAAGCTGGTTGTGAATGGATCGGGGAAGAAATCCTTTTCGTCATGCCCCCAGAGGTGGACACATAGGATAGTAGGGATAGCGGCTGTTCTGATCATTGCAATTGGACAACCGTTATTTTGTTTAGACAGGGGCAAGCAGGAGTAACACCTCTTGCTAAGCTAAGAGAGAAACATTTCCTTCTTGTACCTGTAGGCTCGATAGCACTACCGCTTGCCTACCATGTTGGCCAGTTAAAGGCGTGATCAGCCAAGGTGCCGTCCACAAACCAAACATGAACCGGTGATCCCTACTTGAGGGGGCGGGCGTAAGGCCCCTTGCCGCTCAAGCAGCTGTCAAGGACACGATGCTGCAATAAATCCGGATCGGAATAGACTTGTTCTACGGTTTCCCGTATCTGCTCCCTCGTTATTTCCGGTGCCCTCCCTGTCCACTGCAACAGCAGCTCCTCTTCGGCGATTTGGGGCGAAACGTCAGTATCTCTCATCCGGGCCGCCGAGGTAAACAGTTCATCAATCTGACGGCACAAGGTTTCTTTACTAGTGTCGTCAGGCCTATTTCCCACCTGCGGATGGCATCGGTACCAGACGGTCTCCGGTCCCCCTTCTCCCGGATCGCCCGGTGCATTGCACATCCCCAAGGCCTTGAGCCTTTCCACACCCGCCCGCATCTGACCGCAGGCAGCCTCGGCTCCCGGCCCGACCGTCCCCCAGCACAGAGGGGTCAATTCCTGGTCGCGGTCGATCAGCTTCTGGATTTCCGGAGTGATTGCTTCGGAGGCCTGCTCTTTCTGCGGCACAATCGGCGGCACCCTATCCAGCGCGGTTTCCTGTTCCGTTTCTTTCTCGGGATTTCCGAGCTGTTCCAAGGGTTTTTTGGACTTCAGGAATAAAATACCGGCCTGGGAATCCCGGTTGAACGAGAGGACGATACTGGTGAGATCGCCGCCCCAGTTGTACATTTCCTCGCCGTCTTGGTCATACCGTTTGGTCTCGCCGAACTGAGAAAAGGCCTCCGCTCTCATGGTGGCAAAGTCATCGATACCTTGAAACAGCAGTATGACACCCTGCAAATGGTTCTGGGAGAAAGAGCAGTGAATGCCGGTGAGCACAGCCCCGCCAAAATGGAGATCTTCATCTTGCAGGGCATAGAGGGACGAACCATTGGGTCCATTCTCCTTGGTCAGAACCAGTCTTCTCGTCCTTTGAATTTCGGACAGGGCCGCCCCCCACTTCATCTCTTTGAAACCGTCGATATCGGCCCGGACAGGGGCCACCACCAGCAAGGAGAGGAACACGGCGCAACAAGCAATTATAAAATGGATACGCATAGTCTTTCTTTCAGTCGGGGTCATCCGTTTGGCGGCCGCGCTTGAGAGTTTGGCAGCAATAACTATCAGGTCGCATGAGATTTACAAAGAAAGGCCCACTTGTTATCCGAGCTAGTACTCGGCAGTGGACCCTTTTGAAGAGGATAATGCATCCTATTGCCTTAAAGATATCTATCGAGACCTCGCCTGTCAATCTCAGTGTAGGTGAGAGGGGGTGAGAAACCAAGAGGGACAGAATTACGATAAGTACGGTTGACGTTGGTTTACTGGAGGTTGAAAATGGCTTCGAAATGGGGGTTGATCAAGAATGTTTTGAAAGGAAAATTGGAATTTATTTCGAACAAAATTCTTGCTTGATATAACGGAAATCTGAATGAATATCCTTCATTGAGGATTTCGCTCGTTCTAGTTCTTTTTCTGCCATATCGCACCATTCAAATGCGCCACTAGAACATGTGGTGCATACTCTTAGGTTAATAGATGCAACCGCTAGGCGATGCACCGCTTCAACTTTTGGTAGTGAATCTAGTTTTTCTATTAATGGTTCCACCCTCGGTTTATTGTAGTGCATTCCATCCATACAGGAAGGCGTAAAAGGAGATCTCAGCCGTTCCATATCTTTTCCTGCTGCCAGCAGTGCCTTTGTTTGTTTGTAGCTGGCGGCAATGTCTTTTTTTACCGTTGCTAAGGAGACGGAACAATCAGGAATAAGGCTATACCCTTTCGACCCATCGGAAAAAGAGGTCGAGACAAGCAACCCTAGTAACAGCATTGCCATAACCACGATTTTTTTCATACTCTCTCCATGATGCTACGATGTGGGGCTTAAAAATTGACGTATATTACGCTGCCTTCGCGTCGGATAATGGTTCCTCTTTGCTCGCTTTATCACGCGCCTCTTCCTGACGTTTCATTTCCATAATGTAACGTTTCATCTCGGCCATGTCGGCCTCCATCTCATGCACCCTAGTTTCCAAGTCTTTGGCCTTAGTTTTGTTTTCAACGGCATCAGAAAAGGCCATAAGGTTGGCGTTGATTGCGCGGATATAGACGTTGTCAGCTGAAGCGTAAATCTTCGTAAGCAGCCCCATGTAGGGGAGAGGGCAGAGCTGTTATTGAGAAGCAATCATTCTATGGGGAAGATCTGTTCGTAGTCTTTAGGCGGCGGATCAAAGTGCGGATTAGAGGCTAGCACAGTCTGGTAAGTTATTTCGATTCTCATTCGGACCATGCATTACAGTCCATTCGACGATGCTGCTGCCCTGCCCCAGATTAATGTACCAGTTGTTTGAGCTAGTCTTTCGCTGTCCAATTGTGGCGCTGACTGCCTCATTATCAAAAAAATCATCATTCATCCGTCTATTTCGTTAGGCATTCGGGATGAGGTCTATAGCCAGCGTCAAGGGCTTCCGATATTGAATTGAAATTGACCGTACAGGTAGGGCAATTAAAATCCTTACAGGCGGCACTATGAAAGACATGTTTTCCTGCGTTTCCATGATATGCAGCTGATCCACCAGGTACGATTTTGACACTGGCTGATGGAATAGCAGCTAATTCCATGCCCTTGCTCTCACTAGCACGAAGCTGATTTTGTCGGAATTCCCATGGTGGGGTTGGAGTTGCATCTGCCCACAATCCTATACGTGAAGCCTTTGCATTCGATTCAAGTTTCAACCAATCGGCACAGATACTCTTTTTGCAGTATTGCCGGTATACCCATCCGAAACCTTGGCTAACTATTTGTTCGTTCAAGTTGATGCCATTCACAAAAACCATAGCCACGGTTCTGCCATCATGATCTTTAGTTATTGATTCTACACGAAGCTCTCCTTTGGAAGCCTTCCCACCGGTAAAATTCCTGGCAACTTGACCAAATGGTTGGGCTTTTTCAGGGGTATCGATGCCAAATAAGCGGATTTCAACAATTTTACCTTTGCTTATTATTGTAATTGCATCACCGTCTATCACAGAATCGAGAGTTCCAGTAATCGTTTCTGCATTCGCGGCATTATTAGTAAATTGAAAAAACAATAATGAAATCAAAAATAAAAGCGTTTTTATTGGTTTCAATGTCATTTCCTTTTCAGGTGTTTCCGAGTGTACCTGGATACATAGAGCATGCCGCAGAATTATCTTTTGATGTTACAAAGAAATGCTGCTTCGAATTACTTGGATTCTCTTTTAATCGGGTAATACAGCGCCTCTTCCATCAAAAGGGTTGGAAAGCATTTGTTGCACCAAATACACGTCGCCTGTCTTCTGTCCCCATTCGCCCAGCTTTTTACCAAATACGGCTCTGATGAGTGGTCGTGAGAATGCTATAGTCATGACCCTATTCTGTTATTCAGTTTCATAGCTGGCCAAGATCTCTCCGAAATAGAGCGTGTGGTAATCTTTTTTTGGATACAGTTTTTCCAGGTCACTATCGAGAAAAGCGTTATCCATCGCCGATTTGTAGACGATTTTGCATTCGTAGTGAATGCCGGGAATGTCAATAATGGGAGATTCCGTACATCTTGCCTGTTTTGGTAGCAGGTTACATTCTTTAAACTTATCGAAATCTCTTCCTGATTTCGTGCCACAATAAGCAACAGCTTGGTTTTGTCCGTCACCAACAGGAATCGTAACGGTAAAATTGTCAGTTTTTTCAAGTAATGTGAAAGTGTATCTCGAATCCCTAACAGCAACCATAAACACCGGCCTTTGCCATATAAATCCGATTGTGGCCCATCCGATTGTCATGGTATTGACGACATCGTCGGCCTTGACGGTAAGAAATGCGCCTCGCTTAATTCGTTCCATTAATTTGTCAGCCTGTCCCAGGTAGTCTCTTTCTTTCATATTCACTTTCCTTTTGAAGAAATTTACGCGTGTGTTAACGGTGTCGTCGCGTTTTTAATTTGTTGGTTACATGACCTTGGTAGAGACCTTGAATTTTATGTTATGACTTTATCGACGACCTACACATCCAAGAGAGGCCGCTACACGTTCCTTCGTGTCTGCATGAACGAAGTACGCCATTCTTCTCCAGGATTATGCATTTTTGATTAATGCGTCTTTATCTCTGTCCATAAAAGGATTTTTTCCACTTACGCTTAACGGCATCCCATAGATTATCTTAACGTCTTCTCCCAAAATACCCATTTCAAGCAAGGCTCGCCCTACAGTATACATAATTCTGTTATCAACTCGATTGTCCATTGCCACGCTTGCAGCAGAACCCATGGCTATTCCCAGGTCACCGGTGTTGAAAACACAGGGATGATCAGGATGTTCATTCTTTTCTGTGCAATTGGCAAAACCACACATGCCACAAGGGGTCAATCCCATGGGCAATATTTTGGTTCCAAAAATGACCATTGCCTTTGCAGAGAGAATGTTGACTGCGTCTCGCAAAAAGAAATCAGGTAAATTATCTCGACGAACCATTTCTTTCAATTTTCCAGAGACCTCTTTGATACCCTCTTCTTTAAGCAGAGCAATAACGACATTGTCGGTCCCTTTAGCTTTTGGAGCTGTTCTCGCAGCCGTCATCATCCTTTTTGCAACTTCAAAGATAGCTTCTTCTCGAAGTTCTTGTTCATAGATAATTTTCATAAACTTCTCCTTTCCATAAGATTATCAAAGAATTTATTCTGTGCTGGTTTGCTGGTTGGGGAGTCCCAACATCATGTCACCTGGTAGACGCGTACAAAATCAATCAGCATGATCTGTGGGAAGACAGTCGTATCGTCGGGAGCGCCTGGCCAATCTCCGCCTACGGCCATATTGAGCAACAGGAAGAAAGGATGATCGAATGCCCAAGGTGCCCCTTCGGGAAGCTTATCCTGCATGAGCTCAAAATAAAGTTGATTGTCAAGGTACCAACGAATGACACTCGGCTGCCACTCCACAGTGTAAATATGGAACGCATCCTTTAAATCCTGCCCTTCCGGCAGGGCATACCGCCCACCTATACCATCCGCGCCCGAATAACCCGGCCCGTGAACAGTGCCATGCACGACACCAGGCTCTCTGCCAATATTTTCCATGATATCGATCTCACCGCACACCGGCCAGCCAACTTCACCAAAATTATCACCGAGCATCCAGAAGGCTGGCCAGATTCCTTGCCCAAAAGGAACCTTAATGCGGGCTTCCACCACCCCATACGTAAACGAAAACCTCCCGAGCGTCAGCAGACGGGCAGAGGTGAAACGACAGGGGCCATACCAACACGTACGGCTTACGGGGTCAGCATCTGGAACTGTCCATGCTGTGATGGCAAGACAACTGTTTCCATCCAGCGCCGCATTCTCCGTCTGATCGGTATAGTACTGAAATTCATGATTTCCCCAGCCTTCCCCTCCTCTATTATGTTCCCATTTCGATGGGTCGGGTGGCGTACCTTTCGGTCCTTCAAACTCATCACTCCATACGAGTTTTAATGTACCGGAAGATACGCTTGTACAAATATGGGGAGTTGCAGAGGAGGTAAGCTCTGGCATAATGTAATTAATCTCTCTGGTTGGCCGTACTGTCAGGATTCTATCATTACATCCACAGTGCGGTGGACTATTCCCAAAGCTCTCCTAACCGTTCGATATGATTTCATTTAAGACATTGTCGACAACAACGGGGGTCTCAAGGTAGATCAACGTAGGTGCTGACCCGTATTTACCACGAACAAATGCTATCCATTCGTCTGTATACAGGTGATCCGCATCGTCGCGCGACTGCCAAAGGTAGATTCCACCTGCTTTGCTACCGTCTGGGGTCAAAAAATAATACTTCCTGATTAATCCGGGCATACCTTGATAGTTAGGCGCTGTACTCAAGAAAATATCCCGAGCTTGATTGTTCGAGATCGGTTGAGGGAGTCTGAATTCTACAATTACAGTAATCATTGAACTCTCCGACGATGGTGTTGAGTAATGGCTGGTCTCTGCCGGGTTTTACAAGGCAATGTTTGCGATTTATTGCGCATTCTTGATCGTAGACTCAATCTTAAAACGATTGCGTACAGTTCCAGAGTCCGTTATCAATCGAATAACGTCGCCTTCCGAGTACCTCGGTAATGCCTTCGCATGCAAAACCTTGAAAAGGCTTTGCTGTCGTTTTCGCGCTTTTTCAGGATAGTAAGGCAACGCACCCCTGCTTGAGCACCTTCAAGCACCAGGAACTCAAAAAGACGCTGGTCATTATGAACAGGAATTCCCGTTCATTATTGTGATACGCGAGGTAAAGGGGATCACTGCCGCACCATCCGCATCTTTTATTCACAGGTTACCTTCTCCCGACCCGCTATTCTTCATTCTATTATACTAGTCAGTTGTCATGATGTGTTCAATTGTAGAGATGATCACATCCACTTCGTCAGGCAAAACTTCGGAAAACCATATCTTCTGTGGGTAAACCATCACATTGGAGCCACTGGCGCAAAGTCCCATACACCCTGAAGTGGATATCCGTACCTTTTCTTTCCATCCTTTCTCGTTAACGGCTTTTTTCAATTTAGATTTAACGATCTGGCTGTTATTGTCAGCACACGATTTTCTCTCTCCGCCCCGATCATTGGTACAAACAAAAACATGAGCGACCCAAGGTGATTCGTTTTTGTTCGCCATTACAAAATTCCTCCCAAGTTACTTGGCCTAGTATCTTATAAAAATTGGTATCGTGGAGAATCCCATTACATTCTGTTGAAAAGAAACCGCAAGCTACAATGTCTGGGTGGCAGACAGGATCGTAATTGCCAATGCCGCCCGAGCCCAATTGAATTTAGCCTTAATTGTATCAAAATCAGGTCCGGTGGTTATAAAATCTGCTGTACCTTTGATCAGAAATCCAGTTCCAGGACCGTTTACACCCACTACTTTGCTGCTACCAACAGTAATCAACACATTATTATTGCTCGCAATGTTTGCTTCAGTCTGTTGCATATACCCGGCAGGGATCAATAAACGGCCGTCGTTTGTAATCTGTACATAACTGTGCCAGGTATTGACTAAATGCGGCCCATCCTGTCCCTGTGTCGCTATAGCAACCACTCCGTAATTCTTTAGTACTTCCAATAGTTTTTCCGTAATCATTATTACAATTCCCCTATATTTTTTGTTCTATTTAATTGATGGGTTGAGCCACGCTCTTTAGTGGAACAAAAATGCAACCGGTAACCGTTTGCCGACTTCTCAGCTAATTAACGTCTAAATTCCACGTGGAAGTTTGGCCTGCATCAACTCCTTTCTGTCGATTTTGTGTCCATCTACTATAAAGGTGCCGTCACCAACAGCATGGAGAGTCTTTTTCTCCTCTCGAGCACTGTCAAAGTATGCGGCAACACTTTCAAGCACTACGATATTGTATTGAGTCACGATATCGACAACCCTACATTCGATATTTGCGAGGCACTCCTTGATGATTGGTGCCCGAACATGTTTAGCTTTCAAACGAGTGAGTTTAAACTTTGTAAACTTATCCGTATCAGCTCCTGAGCAGGTCCCCACTCCAACAACGGTATCAATCAGGTCCACTGTTGGGATTGAAATAACACACTCCCTCGATTCTTGAAGTGCGGCGAATGAATAATTCCAAGGTCCGGTGGTAATGGCAAGCTCTGCTGTAAAGTCCAGCACCATGGTCCATGAGATGGTCATCACGTTGTCTTTTTGGCCGTCATTTGTAGTAACCAAGACAACCGGCCCAGGCTCTATTAGCGTGAAGACCCTGCTCATCTGCAGAATTTCCATGTCCATCTCCATCCGGATATCAAAGTTCATGTCTTTCCAATATCTGATTACCACTGAAACTCAGCCGATTTTTTTTAGTGGTGGGCCGCTATTTGACCTACCGACTATGGCATAGTACTCCAAACGTTACCTACAACTGGAATACGCCATGGCAAAAAACAAAATTCAGTTCCGAAAAGGGTTAAATTTGCCTCGATTTCTCTCGCAATTCGGTACGGAAGCACAAGCCAGTGTCGGCTTTATAAAGAAAAACAATTTAAACCGGTATTATTCTCTCATCATTGACTCAGCCGAAACACCACTGCTCCGACCCCAGCCCATGCGAGGCAGCTGACTGTTGCCAAACCGCAAGCTATGGCAAAAAAACGATGCAACGTCGTTTCGCGTCTTTTCTCATGATAGCCCAACAACATTCCCAACAACATACCGCAGATAATCCCACCACCATGCCCCCAATTGTTTATACCCGGCACAATGAATCCGAACAGAAATAGGCTGAAGACCCACCCTCCAACCTCACGATAGACCCTGGTGCCATAAGCCCCCCCTCTATTTTTCCCATAATAGAGCAGAGAGCCGATAAGAGCGCATATTGCCGCAGATGCACCAATCGTAAGAGGTATACCTGCCAGGTAAGAAAGAATGAAGCCTCCAACACCGCCTATGGTGTAGATGATAAACATTCTGCTAGAACCGTATTCCTGGCTTACCAACGGCGCGACCTGGCGGAATGCTATGAGGTTGAAGACGATGTGTAATATTCCGCTATGCAGATAATTTGCACTGAGCAATGACCAAAATCGTCCGTACTCATCAATGGGCACGGTTCCTGTTGCTCCGAGCAGAAGCAGGCTAGTCTGCCCGGGGGCGAAAGAGCTAATCGGATTGAAAGGTAGTGATGCATGTTTCGTTAGTATCAATGAAAAGACATAATAAACGATGTTGACGATGAGGATAGACTGCACCACCCAATCTTCGCCCAGGGAGCCTCTCATCCAAGCCATGGCTTTCCACAAAGGATTAGCGCGAGATGCACCACACCATGAGCAGAAAATTTCATTGCTACCAATAAGGCGTCTGCAGCGCGGACAAAGTATGGGTTTTTTTGCCATTATAGTTATCTGAGATAGTGTCGATTTAGATGAGTATTCAACGGGCATCGGTGTTGCTGTTTTGCTGTCCCTGTTCTGCTTCACTTCTTTTTCAACCTCAATCAACGTATCTGACGACGCTGGTCGGTTGTGATGCCGGACCTGTTGACTAGGGGGTGATTGCAAGATTCCGAGAGAACCCTAGCTATCTATTCATATCGACAATGATATTTTTTGCTTCTCCTACATATGGGTCCTGTTGGATTTGTTCCTGCCAATTGGGAACGTCTTTTTTCATATCTTTTTCATCAATATCAAATTGTTCGTCATCGTATAGCCCTGTTTGGTAGGCCCGAAACTGGGCGCTAAGTTTTTCTTGCTCTTCACGGGCCCCCTCAACCTTCTGACGCATATCTACCAACTTCAACGAAACAGCAGTCAGCTTGCTTCGTTCATCCGCCTTTACCGCCTCCTCGGCGATAGCCTGCAGCCCCGGATTATGTTCGACCCTCTTCAGACTCTTTTTCCGGATAGTGTTTATATCAATGGGTTTGCCGCTGAAGGGGGTATATTTTACTGGTTTGATCTGATCCCATGGCAGAGAGTAATCAAGATACTTTTCACCTGACTTCAGATGCTGAAATAAACTTGGCAGAACGATATCGGACACAACCCCCTTGTATTGGGTGGATCCACCGGTAATCCGATAGAACTTCTGAATCGTCACCGTCAGTCCCCCGACATCGCCAATTTCTTTTGAGCTTGACGCTCGTAAGTTTTTGTTCATATTGATAATAGCCTGGACCGTTCCTTTCCCATGAGTGTGTTCGGCGCCGACAATGATAGCCCGTTTGTAATCCTGAAGGGCTGCGGCCACAATCTCCGAGGCCGATGCGGAAAATTGATTCACTAAAACGACAAGCGGACCGTTGTATTCGATAGTAGCATTATTATCTTTCAAAACCTGGATCTTGCCTTTGCCGTCCTTGACTTGAACAACAGGCCCGGACTTGATAAACAGCCCGACGATGTCAACTGCATCGACAAGCGAGCCGCCACCATCATTGCGCAAATCAAGGATAATCCCTTCGAGTTTGGTCTCTTGCAAAGCTTTAATGGCTTTACGGGTATCATCGGTTGCGTTTCTGGCATCCTCTGCGTCTTTTGCTTTTTCAAAGTCCCGATAGAAACTCGGAATCAGAATATAACCGATCTTCCCGCCGTCTGGAGCGTCTATCACCGTATCTTTAACGAAGGTATCTTCGATCTGAACCACATCTCTGGTGATCAAAATGGCCTTCTTTGTTCCATCCGGTTTTTCAACCGTCAGGCTAACCTCGGTTCCTTTGGGGCCACGAATGAGCCGCACAGCATCGTTGAGACGCATATTCGTAATGTCAACGGGGTCTGCCCCTTTCTCCGCCACCTCGAGGATGGCGTCCCCGGCCTGGAGCATGCCTTGTTTGGCGGAAGGACTTCCGGGGATGATATTTACCACTTTGATAAATCCGTTTTCCTCTCGTAGAATCCCCCCTATTCCTTGCAAATTGCCGCGCATCTGGATATCAAATTCTTCTCGTTGTTCGGGAGGCAGATAGTCCGTATGCGGATCGAAGGCCATGGCAATCGCATTGAAATACCGGTCGTAATGATCCTGCAGGGTCTCCTGGTGTAGACGTAAAAAGAAATTTTTACTGACTTTGGCTACCTTCTCATTCGCCTGTTTCCACAGTTCATCATCCGGCAGTTTCTCTTTTGACTTTCTCTGGTCATCCGCGAGCTCGAGGTACCTGTACATAACCTGAGCTTTGATTATCTTGCGCCACCTGTCTTTTAATCCGTTCAGATCGTCGACATAGGCAATTTTTTTTGGATCGGTTTCATAGATTTCATCACTCTTCACATCAAAACCAGCCGCCATTATCTGTTCGGCCATCTTTTCAACCTGGCCGATCCGCTCTTTCATAATATCGAATCCGGTTACCGGTAGGACATTGGTTGCATGTTCTAGATTGTCCGCTATATGCGGGGCAAAAGAGCGCAATACCAGCACATCGCTGCTCAACAAAAACCTTTTCTGGTAATCCAGCTGCTTCAGGTAAAGATTGAAAGCCGCCATAGACAGGGATTTATCCATTTTCTTGTGGCTGAAATGGACGACGGGGAGTTCTTTGTCCAGCATGTAGCCGATCAGCTGGTTTCTCTTCTGGCTGACCTCCTGAATATCTCTCGCACTTCCGGAACCAGGAGTGAAAAAAAGAAGAACCAGAAAGGTCGCCAAGGTGCGTTGGATAAGATTTTTCATATATTTACCAATCAAGAAGGATAAACCCTAACTAAACCACTTCATACATTAACGCCAGATTGGCAATGCAGCAATAATAGGCAGTTAATATATTAGCTCTATGCGGAATTCGACAAGAGACGACGACCGAGAGCTGACAAATTGTTTTTTGGAGATGGGCACCTCAAATCGCATGCCCCTTGAATTGGCTGGTATAGAGATGATGGTAGACACCTCTTTGTCGCAACAGTTCATCATGGGTGCCCCGTTCCACTATGCGGCCATCATCGATCACCAAAACCTGATCGGCATCGCGGATAGTGCTGAGGCGGTGAGCAATAACAAAACTCGTTTGCTGTTCCATGAAACGTAAAAGCGCCTTCTGAATCCGCGCCTCGGTACGGGTATCGACGCTACTGGTAGCCTCATCGAGGATCAGGATAGAAGGCTTGGCGAGAATGGCCCGGGTAATTGCCAGCAACTGCCGTTGCCCTTGACTGAGATTGCCGGCTCGTTCCGATAAATCGGTCTGATAGCCCTGTGGCAGCTGACGGATGAAATGGTCAGCATCGGCCAGTTTCGCTGCCTCCATGCATTCCTCATCACTGGCGTCCAAACGGCCGAAGCGGATGTTTTCCAAAACGGATTCAGCAAAAAGAAAGGTATCCTGCGGCACGAGTCCGATACAGCGGCGGAGATCGGCTTTGGCAATGGTCAGCAGATCACGGCCATCCAGGGTGATCCGGCCGCCATCAATTTCATAAAAGCGGCTGAGTAGATTCATAATCGTGGTCTTGCCCGCCCCAGTCGCCCCCACAAGAGCAACCATTTTCCCCGCTTGCACGTCCAGGCTCATCTCTCTAACCACCGGATGCCCCACCTCATAGGCGAACCGAACCTGGTCGAAACAGACCTCGCCCTTGATGAAGGGCATGGGGACCAAAGCGCCCTCATCGATTTCAATCTCTGTATCCAGGATCTCGAAAATCCGTTCCGCTCCTGCCAGGGCTGCCTGGATGGAGTTATAAATATTGGCAAGGAGCCGTAACGGCTGGATGAAATTCTGGCCGTAGATAATGAAGGTAGCAATGACACCGATGCTTACCAGCCCC
>TBL_comb47_HYPODRAFT_10002171_pt1 | contig 24493 bp, 13 predicted proteins | sample TroBogypolimnion_40_FD_10682 | JGI IMG/M metagenome (IMG submission 10682)
TGGTGAGCGTGCCAACACGCGTCGCGCCGGGGTTGGCATCGAAACTGAAAATCACATTCGCGCTGCCCGCCCCGCTTTGGTTGGTCACATGCAGCCAGGAATCGTTCGCCGCAGCCACCCAGGCAGACCTCGCGCCGAGCACCACGCTGTCACTGCCCGCCGCCGGCCCCTCCAGGAGGTTGGTGGCGCCCAGGACAAAGGGCGGCCCTGGCGGCGGTGTCGGAACCTGGTAGTAGTAACTCGCCGCCGGGCTATTCAACCGGGGCGTGCCCTCCCCGCGATACTCGTAATACTGATAGCTGGCCACCGGCGACATGACACCGCCGTTGGTCAAGGTTTCGCTTAAACCCTCCTGGTATTGGTAGCTCACCACCGGTGACATGAGGTTGGTAATCACGTCGGCGGCAAAAGCCGGCAGCATGGCCGCAAGCCAAGCCGCAACCCACCCGATGAGTTTCAAAGTTCTCATGGGAACAGGTTAGTTGGAGGAGGTAGCCGTAGCGTAGATCAGCCCGCCGCCGCGCGGCATCGTGAGGGGAATGCTGGCCGTGCTGGCCGCCGGCGTGCCGGTGGTGTTGTAGCCGACGCCGCTGACGGGCGCGCCATTGGCCGGCTTGACACACACCGTGATGAGCGTGTTCAGGGGCAGGTTGGTGCAGTTCACGACGACGTTGATCGGATTGCCGGCTTCCGCGGGCAGGACGGCATCCGGCGTGGTCAACAAGCCCGTGGGCGGCGCGGAAACGGGAAAGCCACCCATACTGGCAATCGTCAATTGCGCCGCCGAACCTGCCACCGGAATGATGACAAACTGGGAGCCCAGCATGACGCTGGCGGACAGCGTGCCCGCAAAAGTATTGGCATAACTGTCCACCCGGATTCTTCCTGGTCCGGCGACAAAACTGTTATTATAGCCGCCATTGGCACTGAGGTTTCCGGTGCCGGAAAACTGGGCGGCAACCAAGCGGATGCCACCCCCACTGCCGCCACCGCCCTCCGAGTACGTCGAGCGAGGAGCCACGGTCGTCCCGCCATTGGCATAGATGCTGCCATTAACATTGATTCGGCCGCTGGCGGCGATCAAAATGGCCCCGCCACCACCGCCGCCGCCCGATGCGAGAATGTCCCCATAAATGTCCTGATAAGTTAGGCAGCCGGCTCCGCCGGAACCACCCAGCAGGGGAATCAAAAACGCATTGCCATAGGCCAAAGGCCCGGTGGCATAAGCCCCACCGCCATCGCTGGAACTATGACTGAGATTCGTACCGCCGCCAGGTCCTTGCCCGGCACTGGCAAATTGTCCGCCCACCCCGCCGGCATATCCGCCCGGCCCAGCTTTGCCCGCTGAATTGCCATTCGGACTTTGTCCCGACACATCCACCGTGCCGCTGATGGTGACATCGCCTTGCACCAGCCAGGTCACGGGCGCGTTGGCCGCGTTGGGGATGAACGTCACCGTCACGCTGCTGGGAATGTTGACCGAAGTGTATTGGTAGATGCCGTTCGGATGATCGCCCATGTTGACGACGGTGCTGGTCGCGGGATTGAATGCCCCGTCGCTGCCCGTGCTGCCGGTGTTGACCTGTGCGTTTGCGCCCGCGCAGACGAGCAGAGCAAACACGCTTTGGAGTATTATCTTGTTCATGGGAGTGTTGTTGGTTGTTCGTTTAACGGGCATAAAGTGGTCCTTAAACTATTGACTATGGGTTCGGTTTGTGGGTGTCGGCGTCGGCGTGAGTGGCGCAGTGGCGACGTGATGCCGGCGGGAAGATGCCCAATTTGAATTCGGCGCGGGCAGGAGCATCGGCCGGGTCGCTGACCGAAAAGAGGCTCAGTAGGAAGTGAGCGCGGAGAAGCATGGGTTCAGTTTATCTTTTTCAGGGCTGGTTGTAAATAGTAAAACGTTGGCCCTGGGCCAGCATTATGGCGGGCGCAAAGGGGATGGACAGCCCGGCGGGGTTGGGTAGATTGGAGCCAATGCGTTCGCCCCTTTCCAAACTGAGCGCCCGGCCAATGGCGGTGGTGCTGGCGCTGGGCTTGGTACTGCTGTTGAGCGGCAACTGGATCCTCCCTCTGATGGACCGGGATGAGCCGCGTTTTGCGGAGGCCGCGCGCGAGATGAACCAGCGCCAAGACTGGGTGATTCCCTGGCTCAACGGGGAATACCGGTTTGACAAGCCACCGCTGATTTATTGGTGCCAGATGGCGGGTTACCGGGTGTTGGGCGAATCGGCCTGGGCCGCCCGGCTACCGTCGGCGGTGTTCGGCACGGCCACGGCGCTGGTCCTCTTGGTCTGGGGCCGCCGCCTGGGATGCGCCTTGGCGGGATTCCAGGGCGCGTTGATGTGGCTTACCTGTCTCCAGGTGTTGATCCATGGCCGATTGGCAGTCGCGGATATGGCGATGGTTTTCTTCGTCACGGGCGCCATCTGGACGGGCTGGGAAATGACGCGCCCGGAGGCGGTCCGACGGTGGCGCTGGGGCGGCCTGTTCGGCGTGTTTCTGGCGCTCGGTTTTCTGGCGAAGGGACCGGTGAGTTGGCTGCCGATTGCCGGGCTGGCGCTGGGACGATGGCTCCGACCCTCGGCGTTCCGACTCTCGTGGGCGGGGCTGGCGCTGGGTTTGGGAATCGGTCTCGGGGGCATTGCACTGTGGGGCATTCCCGCCCTGGTGGTGACGCATGGGGAGTTTTACCGCGTCGGGATCGGACACCATGTCATCCAACGTTCCTTCGATGTGATGGAAGGGCACGGTGGACGCGGCTGGATCGGTTACGGCCTCACGCTCCCGCTCTATTTTCTGACGTTTTTTCTGAGTTTCTTTCCCTGGTCGTTCCGGGTGCCCGCGGCCTTGCGGCGCTGGTGGCAATTGCGCCAGGAAGATCCGCAGGGCTGGTACCTGCTCGTCCAAGCCGCCCTGGTGTTCGGGGTGTTCAGTTTCGTGCGGACCAAACTGCCGCACTATACGCTCCCTGCCCTGCCCTGCCTGGCGCTCTGGCTCGGGCGTCAGACGTCCGCGGCGCCGGACTCGACGCGGCGGCTGGCCCGGGGCGTGGTGGGAATGGGGGCCTTGACACTGGCCCTCACGCTGGGGCTGTTCTCCGTGGGCCGGTATCATTTGATCGCCGAAAACCTCTGGCGCGAGGTGAGGCCCCACGCGCGGCCCGAGATGCAGTTGGGGGTGGTCGGCTTCAACGAACCCAGCCTGATCTGGGAGTTTCGCCAAGTGATCACCAACTACGTGGAACATCTCCAACCCGACCAGGCGGCGGGCTTCCTGGCGCGTCCGGGACCTCATATCCTGGTGGTGCCGACGGCCCTGGCAAAGGATTCGCTGAGAGGAATGCCTGCCGATGCGGTGTGCGTCAGCGCCACGGGGTTGGATACGGTCCAGTTCAAACGCCACGATCTGACGGCGATCATTCGGCCGTGAAGATCCTGCCACACTGGCAAACCGATGTTGAGACCCACAATTTCGTGCGTCGGCCCGAGGACTCGCCCAACGCCGGTCATGGCTACCACGAGTTCGGCAACGCCGAGACTTGGCTCCTGGTCGGAGACGCCCTGGGGCAAGGCATCAAAAAGCTACTGACACCACCCTGACTTACCATCCATGCGACAAACACTGCTTCCGATTACCCGAACGACCACCATCTACCTGGCCGGACTAGTCCTCGCACTGCTCGCGCCTAAGGTGTCAGCCCAAATGACCACCGGCAGCTCGATGGAGGATTTCGGGAAGACGTTCAACCTTTCAGCCAAAGGCTGGGGCGCACAGCAAACGGCGTGCAGCCAGGGCGCCAATGTGTTGTGGCCGGGGGATCACGCGACGTTTACGTTCTTCATCAAACCGGGCCAGCCCTACAAAGGACCGCTCAAAGTGGAGGTGATCCGTTACGGCACCAAAGGGAAACCCGGAGATTGGTGGAAGCCCATCGTCTTCAAGATCGCCGACGGGGCTTCCGCCACCGTGGGAGTGGATTTGCCCGCGGAGGGAGGAAACCTCTCGGTGACGCCGACGATCGGAGACACGTTCGGCGGCTATGCCGTTATCCTCGAGTTGGGGGAGCGGGGACGGGCGTTCGGCTGCACCTGTGTGCGGGTGCCGGCGCCGGAACCGGGCCGCGAGCGGCTGCCAACCTACGCAATGGACCTGGGTTGGCCGCACGAGATGTCGCCGCAGGTGTTTAACGTCTTTAAGCGCCTGGGAGTCAAGGGTGCGCGAACCGAGGGTGGCTACCATACGATTGCCGACGCCCACATCGATTGGGCCATGGAAAATGACCTCACCTTGATGCTCACCGTCGGGTGCGGAAATACACCGTCCGAGCAGCAACCGCTGGGGCGGGGACGTCCGTGGCTGAAACCAGACAACACCTGCCTGGAGGGAGTGAAGGAAGACCTGGCCTGGCTGCCGTCGTTCGATCCCGAGTTCAAGCGGTACCTCAAGGGGGTCATTTCGCAACACGGCTGGCCCAAAGGTCCGGTGAATGCGGTTGAGCTTTGGAACGAGCCTTGGGAAGGTGTTTCCATTAGTGGGTGGGGGGCGGACATCCCCCGGTTCCGCGAGATTTACCAGGTGTTGGCTGAAGCCGTGATCGAAGCCCGCAACGAGGCGGGAGTAAAGGTCCTTATCGGCGGGGCATGCTCCTCAGCCAATACACGGGACAAGCTCTTTTGTGACGGTAAGGATACTTTCCTGCCCTGGCTGGATTTCGTGAGCATCCACTACCAACCGCTCTCGGCCGACCCCGTCCTCGAACCCCGGTGGATGAACCGCAAGAGCGCCTATGGGCGGGTGCGAGTCTGGGACACGGAGAGTTGGGTGGCGAATTCCGACGATCGGGTGGCAGCGGTGATCGCGTCTATGCGCGCGATGGGGCAGGACCGCACCGCAGGCATTTACGCCGGCAATGTTTTCACCTCCGAAAAGCACCGGGTTGGAGGCAAGGAATTCGCCGTGGCCCAGGTCTGGTCGCCGGGCGCGTCCGTGGCTGCGTGTCAGCATTTCATTGGCCAGCGCGAGTTCAAGGAAGTGCTGTTCAAGAACGGTCTGCCGTGGGTATTCGTCTTCGACGGGCTCAGGAAGCAGGCCGGCGACGACCGGACGGGGCCTGCGGCGCCCGAGGATGGCACGGTGGTGATTACGGGGGATCTGAGTGCCAGCTACGACAAAAACCGAACCCTGTTTCGCTCGGTGGGGCTCACCAAGGACGCCCGTCTGGAACTGCCGGCCGAGGGCGGGAAGTTCATCCTGTATGATTTCTACGCGAACCCGATGCCGCCCGAATCGGGCCGGATTATCGTCCCACTCAACCAGTTGGGCTATTTTCTGAGGACGGATGGGAGCCGTGGCTCGTTTGCGCAGTTGCTCAAGGCCATCGGCCGGGCCAGGATTGTGGGTCTGGATCCGGTCGAGATCGTGGCCAGCGACCTGACGGCGCCAATCCCGTCGAGACCGCGGCTCAGACTGAGGATCTCGGATGTCCTGGATCGTCCGGTCAATGGAACCCTCAAGGTAAGCATCGCCGGGTTAAGCATCGAACCGGAGGAACAGAGCCTGTCGCTGGCGGGACAAGAGAGCCGCGACTGCTTCGTCACCGTTACCGGTGGCCAGGCGGCACCCGACAACAACTACAAGCTGCTCGCGAGCTTCGACGGCGGGACGGATGGCCGTGTCAGCCATGCGGAGTTGATGCATGTCAATGTCATCGCCAGGCGGACGATAGCCATGGATGGCAGCCTGGAAGACTGGCAGGGGGTGGCACCGCAGACCAGCGCCCAGCGTGTGGGAGTGAGCGAAACGGAAAAGGCCTACCTGCCCTTCAAGGACTGGTCGCGCCAGGGCGGCGAGGGAAGGGTCACGGCCTGGACGGCTTACGACGACCAGTTCTTTTATTTCGCCGCCAAGGTCCCACGGATGGAGGGCATGCCACGGTTTGAAACCCGCAACGACGATGATTACTTCTACCCGGAAAAAGTGCTGAGCAAAGGGAAGGAACTGGCCTGGCCCCAGGGCGTGCGCCGTTATTCCTACCGCAAGGACTTCGAGGTCCCGTCGGGCAACGGCCAGCATAACGTCCAGATCGCCTTCAATGTCATCCCGGCGGACAAAAAGGATCATTTCCAATGCCCACCGGGAACAATGCCTCGGTTTTGCGCCTACTTCGACACCGACTACGAATTCGCGCTGAACCTGGTGGGCGATCGCTATGGCGGCGGCACGGAGATCTTCTGCCTGCAACGGCCCGGAATGATGCGGAAGCATTTCTTTCCGCGGCAACCACGGGCGGCCCTGGATGGCGGGCCGGTGAAAGGCCGGGCCAAGCTGGTGGTGAAAGACGGCGTGGTCGAATGCGCCCTCCCCTGGAGCGAGATCCCGGAGGTGAAACGGCGGTGGCAGGCCGGCCAGACCATTAAATTCAGTTTCCGGGTCAATGATGGTGGAGGCGCGTTCGAACTGGCCGCCGGCCGAAGCGTGTCCAAAGACAATTGCTTCGCATTCCACAATGATTGGTCCACGCATTGGGCGAACGAGGTCGAGTTTGGCTTTGGGAAGTAGGGGCTGACCTGTTATCATAGCTCGCTTGCGTCCCCGCCGGGGTTTTGCCATGCTCGGCCGATGAACTCAATCACCCGCCGTCATTTTCTCCACGGGGCCGCGGCCGGCGCCGTTGCCATCACCCAATTTCCGTCCGTGCTCCAGGCAACCGAGGCGGGGAACAAACTCAAGCTGGGCCTCATCGGCTGCGGCTGGTACGGCATGGTGGATCTGAAAGCCGCCTTGCAGGTCGGCGGGGTCGAAGTGGTGGCGTTGTGCGATGTGGACAGCGACCATCTCGATAAGAGCGCGGGCGAGGTCGAGAAGTTGCAAGGCAACCGGCCCAAGACTTTCAAGCTCTATGAGGACCTGCTCAAGGAACCAGGGCTCGAGGCGCTCATCATCGCCACGCCACCCCATTGGCACGCGCTGCAACTCCTGGCGGCGCTGGAGCGCGGCCTGGATGTCTATTGCGAGAAGCCGCTGGCTTACGATCTTCGCGAGGGCCGGGCCATGGTGGATGCTGTCAAGAAGAGCGGTCGGATCGTCCAGATCGGCTTCCAACGCCGCCAAGCGCCGGCCTTTCAAGCCGTGCGCGAGCATATCCGGGCGGGCAACGCAGGCCGTATCGTGTGCGCCGAGGCTAACATCCATTACACCGCCGGGACCAAAGACCCGACGCCGCAAGCGGCTCCGGCATCACTCGATTGGGACCTTTGGTGCGGGCCCGGACCCCGCATCCCCTATAGCCCGCAGGTGGGCCACATGAACTGGCGTCTGGAGAAAACCAGCGGCCAGGGCCATTTGGTGGACTGGGGTATTCACCTGATCGATGCAGTCCGGGTGATCCTCGGTCAGGGGATGCCGCACACCATCGCGGCAGGGGGCGGGCTCTACGCCCTCAAGGACAAGATCACCACACCCGACGTGCTGACCGCACATTTTGAGTTCGCCGCCTGTCCCCTCACCTGGCAGCACCGCATCTGGGGCGCCGAGGAATATAACCCCCAAATCGCCAACGGCATTTTCTTCTACGGCGAGAAGCAGACCCTCTTCGTGACCGACGACCGCTGGGAAGTCATTCCTCGTGGCAAAGGCCAGGATCGTCAAGTCCATGAGGCCAAAGCCGATGCGGGCATGCTCCACATGGCCGAATTCCTCAAGGCGGTCCATTCCCGTGAACAACCCGGTTGCCTCATCCCGGATGCGTTCGCTTCGACGGCAGCGGTCAAGTTGGCGATGATTGCTTACGACACCGGTTCCAAGATCACCTGGGATGCGGAAAAGGAGCAGATCCCGGGCAACCCCGCCGCCGCGGCACTGCTCAAACGCGAATACCGAGCGCCGTGGAAACACCCGTATCACGGTTGAGGAGCCATGGGGCTGCTCGTCGAAGGCGACGTCCCCCGAGGTCACGAAGACCACAGCCATAGGCGGCTCGGGAATGTCAGGCCGGTGGAACGAGCCTTTGCCCACAGACTTTCTCTCATGAATCACTCGACCATTAACGGGGTGCTCTCGACAATTACGTTCACCCACCTGACCAGGCGCAAGTCTCGGCTAGATGTTCGTGGCGGCCAAACCGGATCCGCCCGGATCGTGCTTCGGGTTTGGCCGGTCTATCCACTCCAGTTGCTTGGCCTGCTGCTCATCAGCCTCGTTTGCGGCGCGAGCGCAGCGCCCTTTGACGCAGCCCCCTTCGCGCTGCCCCTCCCCGAGGGCAACGGGTTGCTCTGGGAAGACCCCCGCGAGATCCACCAGGTGGTAGTGCAATTCGCGGGCACGGTGCCACCGGCGGGAGAGGTGCATCTCGAGTATTGGGGGAGTCGCTGGCCGCAACAACATCTCCCCAAGGACCGCGAACCGGGCGGGGGCGATGTCGGTTGGATGGAACTGGGCAACTGGCACCAGGGCGGTTGGCGGACGGCGGATACCGTGGTCACCGCCGACGGATCGAGCCTCGCCTTTGCGTTCAAGCCGGTGAATGGCAAAGAATTCCCTGCCCTCAAGGGCTATTCCGCATCTTTTCGCTACACGCTCAAGTTGCGTGTGCGATGCGACCACGGCACCCCGAGCCTCCAACGGCTTCAGGCGTTCACCGATTCGGCTTGTGAGGATCGTCCCGCGCGCCTCGCCTGGAAGGACGCGACCCGCGTCGAAACCCAAGTGGAGGCGTTTAATGGCTCAGTTCGGTCGCTGCGAGAGGTCTCCCCGCGCGAACACCAATTGTTGATTCAAACCACCACCAACCCGGACCCCAACACCTTCGATCGGACGCTCGTCAGCGTGCGTCACGGGACAAACGTGTTTACCTTTCGAATGGATGACCTGGCGGCGGGAGCGCTCTTCCTCCCGCGATTCGGCGTGGCGGTCCTGCCGGAGAGCGACAGCCGAGACTATGCCGAGGTGGCGAAAGACCAGGAATCAAAACACTCACAGACTCTGTATGACCGGGTGGCGAAAAAACCGGAACAGACCTGGCGCGACGCGTGGGAGAACCTGCCGCCGAAGAAGTCGCATATTGTTTTCCCGCTCGGCCTCGACGGCGGACGCCAGCGGTTCTGCCTGGAAGCGGATGGTTCGATCCACTTCCGATCAAACGACCACTATCTCCAGGCGCGTCCAGGCCAGGACACGGGCCAGTTGAAGTTGGAGGCGGCCCCAGTCCGGTTTCGATTTGGTTCGCTCGGTCAACCGGTCGAGCGGCATATCGAGGAGGAGAGCCTGCCCATTTGTTATTCCACGTGGGAAACCGGCAGGCTGCGGATCACCCAAACGGCGTTTGTCACCGAACTTGCCGGCGTTCGCGCCGAGGGGCCGGTCCCCACCCCCGATACGACCGCTGTTTTCCTGGGCCGGTTTGTTTTCACCAACCTTTCGGACGCAGCGGAAACCGCAACGCTGCCACTCGATTACCTCTCCGGCGAGGGTGCCAAGGCGCTGCGCCTGGATGACCAGGGATTGCTCTGGATCGGTCCGAGCCTGCGGGGTCAAGTGATAGCCAGCGGAGCCGCTAGCGGGAAGAACAAGCTGAGTTGGTCGCTGGCCCCGCACGAAGCCAAAACGGCCTGGGTAAAGATCCCTTACCTGGTGCTGACCGAACCAACGGAGCAAACCGCACTGAAGGCGTTGGATTTCGAAGCCGAACGGAAGGCCGTGGCTGGGTATTGGCGCCGGCGGCTGGACGAAAGCACGCGGCTGATCACGCCCGAGCCGGTGCTTGACCGCTTTTTCCGGGCCGACTCCAGCCATCTTCTGATCAACTGCGAACGCGAGCCCGGCGATACCGTCTCCCGCCGGTTTGCGCGAGTGGGCTCGTTTTCCTACGGGGCGTATGGCAATGAATCGTGCATGATGGTGGTGGATCTGGACCGGCGGGGCTACCACCGCGAAGCCCAGGAGTGCCTGGACGGATGGCTGCACTACCAGGGCACGGTGGGGTTGCCGGGTGATTTCTCATCGAAAGCAGGCGTCCTGTATGGCGCCGGCGGGTACGAGGCGGGCGGGTACAACCAACACCATGGCTGGATTCTCTGGTGCCTGGCGGAGCACTACCGCTTCACGCGCGACGAGGCCTGGCTGCGCCACGCAACACCGGGCATCCTCGCCGGTGCCGATTGGATTATCCGGGAGAGCGCCAGGACGGCTGGGAACCACGAACTCGAACGGGGCCTCCTGCCCGCCGGCAGCCTCGAGGACATCGGGGACTGGTGGACCTGGCTGTCCACCAGTTGCTACACCTGGCGTGGGCTGGACTCGGCCGCTTGGGCGCTGGAGCAAAGCCGGCACCCTGAGGCGGCACGGGTGCGCCAGGCGGCAAACACTTTTCATGCGAGCCTCCTCGCCAATTTTGGCAAGGCCGCCGAACGGTCACCCGTGGTGCGCCTGCGTGATGGCACGGCGGTGCCGCACATCCCCTCCTCTGTCCACCGGCGCGGCCGGAGCTTTGGTTGGATTTGCGAGACATTGGAAGGGGCGCTTCACTTGCTGATCACCGGCGCTCTGGATCCCCAATCGGCGGCGGCCACGGAGATCCTGAAAGACTACGAGGACAATCTCTATCTCTCGAACCAGTACGGCTACCTGCTGCCGGATTTTGAGCGCGACTGGTTCAACCGTGGTGGCATGTCGATGCAAGCCTGCCTGCTACTCGACGTCGAACCCTATTTGCGGCGCGACGATGTCAAACACGCCCTCCGGGCCATGTTCAATGCCATCGCGGTCAGCCACTTTCCCGACGTGCATATCAACACGGAACATGCTCTGCCCGAGATGGGAGACTGGCGTGGCGACCACTACAAGAGCTCGGATGAATCCAACGCTTGCGGCTGGCTCCGGCAGATCTTGGTGCGCGAGGAGGGCGAGGACCTTTGGCTGGGGCAGGCGGTCCCGCGCGAATGGCTCAAGCCGGGCCAGAGTTGCGGGATCGAACGCGCCGCGACCTACTTCGGGCCCGCCAGCGTGCTCTACCGCGGGGGCGAAAACGAGATCACGGCCCAGGTCGAAGGTCCGCGCCGCAATCCACCCAAGGGAATCCGTCTCCGATTTCGAATCCCCGACGAACGCCCGATCGCCTCGGTCACCGTCAACGGCCAGACCTGGAAGCGGTTCGCAGGCGAATGGGTGGAATTGCCAGGAAACATAGGGGCGGCGACGGTCAAGGTGCGCTGGGCGCAGCGGTGACCTCTCCTGCCCTTTGCCGAGGGTTTGAGGATCCAGAACTCCCTCGAATGCCTCCAGTTCCCGGATCCAACCAGGCGCGGAGGCAGTCCGTCACCCCACGCTGTGCGCGGTCGCGTGGTCCGCTGGGGACCGAGCCTGGCCCGATCCTCACCCTGAATGAGCGGGTTACTCCCCAGCCTTCAAGATCTCGATCCCGTTGATCTTCGCGTTTTTATCGGGGCTGGCCGCAGTCGTGGTGATGCGGATGACCACATTGCCGTGGTCGTCCGGAACAATGCCGGGGAAATCCTTGACCACAGCTTTGTTGAGGCCGCCAGCGGCGCTGAAGATGTCGAAATCCTTGAGCGCGGGCCGGCCGTTAATCTGGATGTCCTCCAATCGGCGGCCGGCGCCATCGTCGAAGATCTCCGCGAAATGGAGGCGGACGAGATACCGCCCCCCCTTGGGAACGGAATAGACATAGGAGAAGTCCTTGGCATAGCGCTCGGTCTGATAGACTGCCGCCGGGGCGGCGTTGGGGGCGCTGGTATCGATGGAGACCACTTTGCTGTTGACGGAACCCGAANGCATGTTGGGATCCGGGAGAAACTCTTTCACTGGCTCGGAACCGCCGCANACGACCCGGATGGGCACAGAAAAGACGACGGGCTTATCATCGGNGGGGGCCGGAAGGGGGGCGTATTGGAAGCCGGCGGGCATCGTCGCGGGAGGGCGTGCCGTTGGCGCGCTGCCCCAGGCGAGGTTGGGCTTGGGTCCCATAACAAAGGTGAGCGTACCGCCGGAGGTGATCTCCTGGTGGGTCAGCCAGGGGCGATCGAGCGGCTTGCCATTGAGCGAGGCGGACTGGACATAAACGTTCTTGTGGCTGTTTCCCTGAGCGGTGACGGTGAAAGTGTGACCACCGTATTTCTTGGCATCCAGGTGAAGGACGGCTTTCTTGACCGACGGGCTGCCCAGGGCATAGACACCCGAGTCTGGGTTGACCGGGTAGAAACCCATGGCGCTAAAGACGTACCACGCCGCCATCTGGCCGCAATCCACGTTGCCGCATTGGCCGGCGGGGGTGTCGTCGAAGAGGGTGTCCATCACCTGGCGCACATGGGCCTGAGTTTTATAGGGAGCGCCAGCATAGTCATACAGGTAAGCCACATGGTGGCACTGCTCATCCCCCTGCGAATACTGGCCGATCAAACCACTGATGTCGGGAATATCGGTTTGAATGGTGGAATCAGCGGTAAACAGGGAATCGAGCTTCTGGATGAAGGGGGCGTCACCGCCATAGAGAGAAATGAGGCCCGGAACGTCCTGCTGGACCCCAAAGGCGTATTGCCAGGCATCGGCCTCGGTGTATTCGTCGCCGACGAGGCCGTTGACAACGAACGGGCTGCGCCAGGAACCGTCCGCCTTGCGTCCGCGGAAGAAGCCCACCGTGCGGTCGAAGAGGTTGCGATAATTGGCGGCGCGTTGATAGAACAGCCGGGCATCGTCCTGGTGTCCGAGCGCCTCCGCCATTCGCGCGAGACACCAGTCATCGTAGGCGTACTCGATGGTGCGGGAGGCGGCTTCGCCACGAGGGGTCGAGGCCACATAACCGAGCGTTTTATAGGTCTTTAGCCCATTGCGATCCTGCATCGCGGTGTCTCGCATCGCCTGATAGGCCGCCTCGGCGTCGAACCCGCGAAACCCCTTCAGATAGGCGTCCACGATGACGGCGACGGAATGGTAGCCGATCATACACCAGGTTTCGTTCCCCCAGAGCGGCCAGATGGGGGTCGAGTGCAGGCCGGATTCGCGGTACTCGGCCAACAGCGACTGGACCATGTCGTCGACCCGGCCCGGCTGCAGCAGCGTGAGCAGCGGGTGCTCCGCCCGATAGGTATCCCATAACGAGAAAATCGTGTAGTTCTGGAAACCGGCGCCCGAGTGGTTTTGGTGATCCAGGCCGCGATAACTGCCGTCCACGTCGTTGAACAGGATCGGCGCCTGGCAGGAGAGGTACAGATTCGCGTAGAACGTATTGCGGCTCTTCTGGTCGATGCCTTCAATTTCCACCAGGTCGAACAACTGTTTCCACTGCTTGACCGCAGCGGTCTTCACCAAATCGAAATCCCAGCCGGGGATTTCCGCCGCGAGGTTCTTGCGGGCNCCGTCGATGCTCGTGCCGGAGATACCGACCTTGACCAGGAGCGGCTCCTTGGCCTTGGTCTGGTAATCGAAGNAGGCCTTGATGGANCGTCCCTTGCCATCATGGGCCCCTGCGGCGAGACGTTGCTTGTCCTTCTCAATGCCGAAGGAGACAAAGGGCTGGGAGAACTGCATGATGAAATAGACAACCCGGCGCCCNCCCCAACCCTCGGAGAGTCTGGAACCGCTGATGGTGGTGCCGTTTTCGACCTGCAAGGNACACTCGACCGGCGCGTTTCCGACACCACTGGCAAGGTCCAGGATGAAGTGGGCCTTGTCCGTGGTGGGGAAGGTGTATTGGTGCAAGCCGCAGCGAGCGGTGGCGGTTAACTCGACCGCGACGCCCGGGTCATCCAGGTGGACGCGGTAGTAGCCGGGGGTGGCCTTTTCATTGGCATGNGAGAAACGGGAGGCATAACCANTGCCCGGGACGCCGGCATCGAGGTGCACNTCGCCCACGGTTGGCATCAAAAGCACATCGCCCAGGCAGCCACAGCCAGTGCCCGCCAGGTGGGTGTGACTGAAGCCNCGGATCGNCGTGTCCGAAAAATGGTAGCCCGAGCAGCCGTCCCAGGTTTCGATGCGGGTATCCGGGCTGAGTTGAAGCATGCCGAAAGGCACGATCGCCCCAGGGTAGGCNTGGCCGTGCTCGGCGGTTCCGACCATCGGNAGTGGCTCAGCCACCGGCTGGGAAGCCCAGACGCCGGTCTGGTAAAGAAGGCCCCAGGAGAGGACAGTTGCGAACAAGGATCTGGATTTCATAAAACAACACGGTTACGCGCCATCGGCCGCCACCGATGGATGACGGCGGCAACACCATTCCGGAACATGATTCCAAGCCCCGGAACGAATCGCGGAATAAGGGAATAGGTGAAAAGCGAGGGTTGCGCAAGAACATAAGCGCAACGCAGCAAACGCCCTCACCGGCTAAGCGGGAGTTTTAAGAAGGGACACCCCGCCCTAAGCGGTGCCGCTGGGAAGCTGATAACTCCCCGAGGCGGGGGGTTAGTCCCTCCCGCGCAGCTTGGCGAGGAGGCGAAGCAGTTCGAGGTAGAGCCAAACCAGCGTCACCAGCAGGGCCATCCCGCAATACCATTCCATATATCGCGGGGAACCGCTGCCCACGGCGTTCTCGATCACAGCGAAGTCGACCAGGAGGTTGAAGGCGGCGATGCCGACGATGAACAGGCTGATGCCAATCCCGAGCGGTCCGGACTCATGAATAAACGGCACCTGGATGTGGAAAAAGCCCAGCAGGATGTCGACGAAATAAACCAGCGCCACCGCACCGGTAGCGACGAAGATGCCCCGAACCAGGCCCTCGGTGACGCGAATGGTGCGAGTCGTGTAAAGCATCAACATGAGGCCCAACACGCCAAAGGTCAGCAGCATCGCATTAACGACGATCCCCGGGTACCGGAGCTGCATCATTTGAGAAATGACGCCCAGGAACAAGCCTTCACACACGGCGTACAATGGAGCGGTCACCGGGGTGGTAGTCGGCTTGAAAATTCCGACCAGGCAGGAAATCATCCCGCCGATAACCCCGAGGATCAGCAGGGGAAACTGCAGCGCGGGGTTGGTCCAGGAAAAAGCCCCCGCCCCGATACACAGCAGCAGCAAGATGCCCGTCTTGTTTACCACGCCTTGGAGGGACATGGTGGTGCTGCCATCCCACGCCCTCGAAAAGGCACTGTCTCGTTTCAATAGCGGATTTGAAGTTTCCATAGTGGCGCTAACATGCCAGAAGATCCGGCTCGTGGCAAGCCCCGCCGGGAGCCCCGCCGGGAGCCCGGACCGGGAGCGGCAGTGTGCTGGGCCTGAAACCACGCCCGCAAATCCGCGTGGGAGCGGAAGAAAGCGGGTTGCATCAAGTGACCAGCGAGTGGCTGGCTTGACCGCGCGATCATGAGTCCCTCGGCTCCGGCGAACCGACCGTCACACTAGCCCTGACCCTCCGTCCCGAGGGCACTGGCGGGCACCGGTTGCCGGGACCGCCGGTCCGGGCGGGCGGGAGATTCTCGCAGACAGGCGTACTCCGGGAATAATTTCGCCATTTGCCGTTTGAGCGAACGGATTTCGGTGGCGAGCGGATTCCGCCAAGGTGGGCCGGGCACCCGCGTGGCAGCCACCGCCGCGGAGATCTGGCCCAAATCAATGAGGTCAGCCGTGAGCTTCTCTTCGACGATTTCAGGCCGAGCCTCCGGCGCGGCCGATTCGATGGCGATCAGGAAAAGGACGATGCCCCACGCGGAAAAACGGTCGAGGTTCACCTCGAGACACTCCAGGAAACGGCGGGGGCTGCGTTGGGCCCCGAGTTCCAGGTGGCTGCGCACGGCGATCGGGAAATCGGCGTACTCCCAATAATCATAGCCTGAGGAGTCTCGACTGCGGGAAGTCCAGTCGCGGAACAACTGTTGCACCCGGAGGTTGAGTTGGTAGAACTGTTCGAAGGCGCGGCAGTAGCGTTCCAGGTATTCGTCGTTGAAATAAATATCCTGGAAAAAGGCCTGGCACACGAAGACCCAGTAGGAGGCGTTGTCCCAGACGACTTTGGCGGTCATCACTCTAGGCTGGCCGAAAGTCGGGTACTGGTCGCGAAACACCTCCGTGAAGCCGCGTTGCAGCATCAGCATGGTGGCGTTGCTCTGCTCGACCGCCGCGGGCGTCAGGGTTTTCCCGAAATACCGACCAATCAAGCGAGTGACCATGGTGTTTCCCATGGCGATAAAATCCGACCCGGGGCTGTAGAAGGGGTCGAGAAAGGTGGCGGCCTCGCCGACGCACGCCCAGCGGTCGGCGGAATAGAACCGCTCCGTGTCGTAACTGAATTCCTGGAAGAACAGGAAGTCCATGAGGTTGAAGGCAGCCACATGGCGGGCGACGATCGGTTCGTGACGCCTGAGCCAAGCGAGGGCTTTTTCGTGAGTATTGATAGTGGCGATGGGATGGATCCGCTCATCGACAACGATGCCGATGCTGGTGTTGCCGGAGGAAAGGGGGATGAGCCAGACCCAGTAACCGTGGCCTACGAGGTGGTTGGTCGAATGGTACCGAGCGCCACCCGGGACCTGGTCGTGCCAGGCCACGTTGGCGGTCGGGACAAAGTCCTCGACGTTGCATTTGCCTTGCACACGGAACCAACTAGCGCTGTGGTGCAAGGGGCTGGGGCGGCCGAGCTTCAGCGCTTTTTGGAGAATTCGCTGGCGTCCGGTGCAATCCACGACCCAGCATGAACGCAGGGAACTGGTGTTGCCGCTGGCGCGTTCCCGAATGAGCGTGGTGTGAGGCGCGTCCTTTTCGCCGAGGGAAATCTGTTGGACGCCAAACCCCTCCAGGAGGGTGATGCCGGCGGCCTGATTCAAAGCCCGGAGGTGATTCTCGAGACGACCACGGTCGAGCTGGAACGAGGAAATGGGTGGGAAACGGCGGGGGCCGTATTCAGGCCGGTCTTCCAGGGGACCCTGGGCATCGCCGAAAAAGAACCGCAAGCCATTTTTCAAGAGTTGGTCGCGGTGCAGGTAATCGCCGAGCTGGAGTTTCACGGCAAAATAGTGCGCGCCGAGCTCCGAGGTGGCCTCCCCCACCTTGAAGGCCGCCTCGGGAAGAGGGCGTTGCTCGAAATCAACGACCGCCACCGAGAGTTCCGGCCGGGCCAGGCGAAGCTGGCGCGCCAGGCATTGCCCGGCCAAGCCGCCGCCGGCAATGAGCACATGGTAAACGAGCTGATCTGGCATGACCCGGGCAATGTGCGGTGGCGTCGGCAGAATGTCAAACTGACCCAGCGGGCGTCATGGTCGACATTACTTTCGAGCATTAAAAGGCTTGATCCCGTGGGGCCGGCGAGCTTTATTTGAGCGGCGGTTGCGATTTGAAAGCCTGGTTTGCCAACACTCCATGAACGTTTTGCTCGTGCGCGGTAATCCGCGAAAGAACGGGTTCACGCAGTATCTCGTGAACCTGTTCGCTACCGGCCTCCGCGAGGCGGGCGCGCGGGTGACCGACGTGGACCTCACCGCTGACGAGCATGCCCTCAAGCCGTGCCTGGGCTGCTACCATTGCTGGCTCATCAAGCCCGGACAGTGCGTGCATCATGACCCGATGGAGCAACTCTTGCCGGTGATTCTCGAAGCGGACGTGCTGGTGTGTGCCACGCCGGTTTATTACTTCGGGATGAGCAGTTACCTGAAGAGTTTTTTCGAGCGGACCTTTCCGCTGACGACCGAGGGGGTGGAGACCAGCCGGCTCGGGCTCCTGCGGAACCGCCTGCGTGAACCGCAGAAATGGAGCCGGAAGAAGTTCATTTCCATTACGGTCGGGGCGTTGCGGGCGGGGGAGGCTTATGAACCAGTGAACCAGATGTTCCGCCTCATTGCCGACACGCTCGACATGGAAGTCGGGGGGCAGTTGACGCGGCCGGAATCGCACCTGCTGCCCTACAAACTGTCGAAACCCATGACGCTCAAGCGGGTGGAATCGGCGTTTATCAAGGCCGGGCACGAGGCGGGAACCAACGGTGTGCTGGCTGCCGAAACGATAACTGACGCCGGCTTGCAGTTGTCGCCGGATGACACTTACTTTCGCACCTACTCGAACATCTATTGGGAGCACGCGGCGGAGATGGGCGCCACCAACACCAACAGCGCCAAGCTGCAGGACCAGGTGGGCAGCGATCCCGACATCCTCATGCGTGAGATGGCGCGAAGCATCAGCCCCCAGGCCACGGCACGCGTCCGCGCCGTGCTGCAGTTCGACTTTCCCGACCGCCGGCGACACTACCGTTTCACCGTGAACCAGGGTCATTGCGAATTGGAGTTTGCGCCCACCCCCAAGCCCGATTTGCGCGTCACCTGCACGTCGGACATCTGGGTGGCCCTGTTTATGCGGCAGTTGAACGTCACCGCCGCCCTGCGCCAGGGGGTGATCACCCTCGAAGGGGACAAAAGCTTGTTCACCCGGCTCGAACGCTATTTTCCTCCGCCGTCGGTTTGAGCCAATCGAGCGGGGAGCAACCAGGCGGGGCTGGCACCCCACCGCCGCGCGCCGGCCCCGTGAGGTTGAAAAAGAACAGATTATGAAGACAATTGAAACAGATTTTCTGGTAATCGGGGCCGGGCCGGCGGGCGCGATGGCGGCCGCGCTACTGCAGCGCGAGCACATTCCACTGCTGGTGGTCGAGAAGCAGACCTTCCCCCGCTTCGTGATTGGCGAGAGCCTGTTGCCCAGCAGCATGAACCAGTTGGCGAGCGCCGGCCTGCTCGAGGCGGTCGAAAAACAGCAGTTCATGACCAAACATGGGGCGGTGTTCCTGCGCGGCGACCAGCGGTGCAACTTCGATTTTGCGGCGCAATTCAGCGATGGCTGGAAATACACCTACCAAGTGCCGCGCGCGGATTTCGACCAAACGCTGATCAATGCCGTGGCGGCGCGGGGTGTGGACGTCCGCTTCCAGCACAGTGTGACAGCGGTGGAATTCTCCGATGCGGGGGCGCGCACGACCGTGGAGCACCACGGCGAACCGTTCATAGTCCAATCCCGGTTCATCCTGGATTGCAGCGGGTATGGCCGCGTGCTGCCGCGACTCCTGCACCTGGAGGAACCGTCATCGCAACCCCCGCGCGCGGCCCTGTTCGCCCACATCGCCGGCGACCAGCGGCCGGTTGAACGCGAGCAGGGCAAGATCTGGGTCTGCGCGCATCCCGGCGGCGCGTGGATCTGGATCATCCCCTTCTCCAACGGACGCACCAGCGTCGGGGTGGTGGCCAGTCCGGAGTTTTTCTGCTCCTTTCCGGAGGAACCGGCAGCCCAGTTGCGCGCCATTGTGATGAGCGACTCCAACGCGGCCCAGAGGCTGGGGAACATGGAATTCCTGTTTACACCCCAACGCATCGTCGGCTATTCCTGCGCGGTCAAGCAACTCTTCGGTCCGCGTTTCGCGCTCGCCGGCAACGCCTCGGAATTTCTCGACCCGGTGTTCAGTTCGGGCGTCGCGTTGGCGCTGGCCTCCTCGGAGCGCGCGACGCATCTGCTCATCCGCCAGTGGCGCGGCGAGGCCGTGGACTGGCAAAGGGAATATGCCGACTGGCTCATGCAGGGGGTCAATACCTTTCGTGCGTACATCAACGGTTGGTATAACGGCAACCTGGCGACCATCTTCTTCGCACCGAACCCGAACCTGGCCATCATGGGCCAAATCTGTTCGGTGCTCGCCGGTTACGTCTGGGACCGCTCGAACCCTTACGCCAGCAAGGCCGACCGGGCCATCGCCGCCTTGGCCCGAATCCTCGCGGACCCCAAGTGGGCCAATCGCAACCTGGCGGGTCTGTGACCCCGGCGGACCCTGGCCGCCCGGAACGCAAACGTGCATGGCGCAGAGCGCCTAACTCATAGTCTGGGTTCTGGCTCTGTTCCGCCTGGCCTGCCTGCCCGCTCATCTGGCGTTGAAGCAACTAACCCTCGCCTCGTGGTACCCAGTCTGAATCCCGGTGAAATCCGAGTCAGGTCCGATCCTCGGCTCGGGTTTAAAAGAACCGTCCTGGCAGAGCCGCGATGGGCCCACAGCGCCCTGGTGCGGGATCGGCTCGGTCAGCGGTTCGCCGGTGCTGGCGTCCCAGATGCGGGCGGACCGGTGGGAACGAAGGGCGCGAGCACATTCTCGGTGGCGGGCAAAACCGTGGGCAGCGTTTTATTTATTTTATTACACGGTTTTTCCAGACCTGGGAGGGCGGCTAACCCGGACATTTTATACCTGGCGGAACCTCTCCTTCACACCGAAGCCTGTGCCCGGTGTCTGGGTGCGCACGGTCATGGGCGCTCGCGGTCATTGACTACTGGCCCAGACCCGGCATCCTGAACCGGTTTGGAACTGGATCTTGGGAACTAGAACTGCCATGAAAACATCTATCGCCGGTCTCGCCGCCGCCATCCTCGTGACGGCCATCAACCCGGTCGCCTCGGTGGCGGCCCAACCGGGGGAAACGCAATCGCCGGAGGCCAGGCTGGCGCGGCCCAGCCCCCAGCAGTATGCCTGGCACGAGCAGGAACGGATCCTGTTCGTCTGCCTGGATCCCTGCACCTGGCAGGGTCGAGAATATGACAACCACTCGACCCCGCTCAGCCAGATCAACCCGGCGCAACTTGACACCGACCAATGGTGCCGCGCCGCGAAGCTGTGCGGCGCTCAAGAAATTCTCCTAGTGGCCAAGCACACCGGCGGTTTCTGCTGGTGGCACACCGAGACGACGCAGTACGGGATCAAAGAGACCCCCTGGAAGGGCGGCCAAGGGGACGTGCTGGCGGAGTTGTCCGCCTCGTGCCGCAAGGCAGGATTGAACCTCGGCATTTACGTCTACCCGGGGGATGACACCTGGGGCGCCCCCATGGGCAGCGGCGGACGGACCAAAGATCCCTCAAAACAGGACGGCTATAACCGGGTTTTCCGGCAGCAACTGACCGAGACGCTCACGCGCTACGGGAGGATCATCGAGGTCTGGTTCGACGGCAGTTGCGTCATCGAGGCCAGCGATCTGCTCCGCCAGCACGCCGCGGAGGCGGTGATCTTTCAAGGCCCGCAGGCGACCATCCGCTGGGCCGGCACCGAAAGCGGCCTGCTGCCCTACCCGGCTTGGAACTCGCTCAAGGGCGGGGACCTCCAGACCGGGGTGGCTACCGCGGCGCAGGGGGATCCCGAGGGGGACGCCTGGGCGCCGCTCGAGGCCGACACCACCCTCTACAACCATAACTGGTTCTGGTCCGCGGCAAACGAGCCGCGGCGCAAGAGCCTCACAGAGTTGATGGACACCTACTATGGGTCGGCCGGTCATGGAGGCGTACTGTTGCTCAACTCGACACCCAACACCAACGGCCTGATTCCCGAGGCGGACATGAAACTTTACGAGGCCTTTGGCCGGGAAATCGAGCGCCGTTTCGGCCGCCCCGTTGCGGAGAGCCGTGATCAACGGGGCACGCAGGTCGAACTCGCGTTACCCGGGCCGACGCCCCTCAACCACGCCGTCATTATGGAGGACTACCGCGAAGGTGAGCGCATCCGCGAGTACGTCTGCGAGGGACTCCGCGACGGCCAGTGGCGGGAACTCAGCCGGGGCACGGCGGTGGGGCGGAAGAAAATCGATCGGTTCCCGATGGCGCGATGCAGCCGGGTTCGCTTGCGCGTCACGCGGTCCAGCGCCGAACCGATCCTCCGTCGGTTGGCGGTGTTTCAGGTGGACGAGGCACCCGGGACTTCCGCCGTGAGTGGGGAAGCGCCCCTCCAACCCGGCGCGCGCGCGTGGCAGCCGTGTGGGGCGTGGACACCGAAGGATCTGCGGGACGGCCCGGTGGCCCTGAGGTTGGACCTGAGCCCGTTCATCACCCGGCCCGGCCAGTTTGAGGTGAGGCTGGAGCAGACCGGCGGCCAGCATCCGCTCAGAATCCTGAAGGCGACCTTGCTCTACGAAGGCGAGGAGGCGACGCCGGGCCTGCTCACCCGGCTGGAGACCGGCCGATCGTTCAACGTGAACCGAACCGCGCAAGTGACGAAGGAAACCAGTTCCGTTTTGAAGTTGGAGATTACCGCCGACGGCGGACCAGATTGCACCGGCGTGGTCCAGATTCGGCCTTGGCTAGCTGAGTGAGCGCACGCGCCGATGGGACGATCCGGGCAGCGGGTTACCGGGGGTGGAATTGGCCATTCTCCCCCCACAATCACAGTTAAAATATGCCCCATTTTCCGACGACTCAAGCGTGATCCGCCACCACCCGCCTATACCCTGCTTGATTCGCCGTATTTTCTTAAAACCGGAAAGGCGCGGAGGAGATCCTTACCGTTAACAGCAGGCCTGACACCTGGTTGGTCAAAGGCCACCACGGTGGACTCACTCGTCGAACACGCTGATCTCGAGGTTGGCCTTGCGCAGTCGCCGCGTCAGGCTCAATGCCAGGTTGGTCAGCAATACGATCTTGATGCGAGGGTGGGTTTCGCCCAACCGCTCGAAATCCTCCAGCTTCAGCCGGTCGCACTCGACCTCGGTGTCGGCCATGACGGCGGCAGAACGCGGCGCCCGGTCGAGCAGGGCCATCTCGCCAAAGGCCATGCCGGGCGAGAAGGTGGCCAGGCGTTTGTGCGCGCCGCCGGCCAGCGGCACGGTGACGCTCGCGCAACCGCGCGCGAGGAAGAAGAGTTCGCCGGCCGGGGCCCCAAATTGCACAATGACCTGGCCGCGCTGGAAGTGCTGCCGTTGTAGCAGGGCTTGCAAGGTCTCTAATTCGCCCGCGTCGAGGCCAGCGCACAGTTCATACTCGGGCGCAGCCACCGCGCGGTCAATGGCCCGGCTAGGCAGCTTCGCCGCGAGCAGGCGATTCTCGCTCCATTCCAGTGCGGCGTCGTTGTCGTCGAAGGCGCGGAAGAGCGTGTTGAACTGGTCCTTCAGCTTGGCCTTCAGATAGCGGCGCAGGGGCGCCGCGTGGCCGGTGTTTGTGAAGAGGGTTGGCTTGCCCTGGGCGTGCAGCTTGAGCACCAGTTGGTAAAACAACCGGCTGGCGGCTTCATTGATGGAGATCACGTGCTTGAAGTCGAGGATAACCGTCTCCAGGCTGACCAGCGCGGACATCACCTCGTGCAGCACGACTTCAGCGGTGGAGAGGACCAGGTGACCTTGGAGTTCGAAGACCTGGATGCTCTGACCGTGGGCGCGCAGCGCCTGGATTTCCTCCAGGGTGCGTATGCGGTTGGAGTTCACTTCGGCGGTGGTGAACTTCAGGCGGATAACGAACTGGCTGGTGTGCGGCGTGTTGAAGAGGTGCAGGTCGAAGAAGCGCGAGAGGTCTTCGCACACGCGCAGGCCGCGGACGCTGTTGCCGTGGGAGTCCAACGGCGGGGAGAACACGCCGATGCCCAACTGGCCCGGGAGCACGGCGATGACGCCGCCCGACACGCCGCTCTTGGCCGGCATCCCCACCCGATAGAGCCATTCCCCGGCGTAATCATACATTCCGCACGAGCCCATGACGCTGAGCACGCTTTCGACGTATTCGCCGCGAATGGCCTGCTTGCCGGTCAGGGGATTAATGCCGCGATTGGCCAGCGTCGCGGCCATCACCGCCAGGTGGCGGCAGTGTACGGAAATGGAGCATTGCTTGAAATACAGGTCCACTACCGGTGTGGGATCCTCGGTGAGGATGTCGAAGTTACGGAGCATGTGGCCAATGGCGCGATTGCGATGGCCGGTCTCGCTTTCAGAGCGATAGACCGGCCCGTCAATCGCGAGTTGCTCCCCGGCGTAGAGCGCGAACATTTCCAACATTCGCCGCTGCCGGGTTTGCGGCTGCTTGCCCGCGATCAGGCCGGCAGCGGCGATGGCCCCGGCGTTGATCATGGGGTTGCGCGGGCGGCCGGTGACTGGTTCGAGGCTGATGGCGTTGAAGGCGTCGCCCGTCGGTTCGACGCTGATCTTCTTCAGCACCTCGGCGCGGGTGTTGTCTTCCAGCGCCAGGCCGTACACAAAAGGCTTCGAGATAGACTGGATGGTGAAATGCTGCCGGGAGTCGCCCGCCTCGTAAACATGGCCGCTGGTCGTGACGAGGCAGAGGCCGAACCATTCAGGATTGGCCTTGGCCAGTTCGGGAATATAGGTGGCCACATTCCCCTCCTGCAGGCTCGCGTGGCGGCCGTGGATCTCCTCGAGATATTCTTGAATGGGCGAGGGGGTCACCGCGGATTCGGAAGACATGCTAAAAAAGAAAACTTGTCGCACTGTTTGCTTCGCATCGCCGTCTCCGGGCCAAGCGCGGGCAGTCCAGCCCAAGATGTCGAGCACGCCCGGAAAAGAGGTTAACCGTCCCCGCCCAACCAGCCCCACGGCGGATCGGTGCAGTCGTGCTTTCAAATAGGTGCTTATCTTTCATTCCCGGCGCCAATCAGTACTCGAATTACGCTCTAGTTTCGCTAGATGGCGAAACTAGTTCACTAAAGTGCCCGCGTCAAGGTGAGGTAACGCAGTGCGTTACGGGTGGGTGGAATTGAAGTGGTGCCTGGGGGCGGAATTGATTATTTTTCGCTGCAATCACGGGCAAAATGTGCCCCATTTTG
>TBL_comb47_HYPODRAFT_10002172_pt1 | contig 24485 bp, 20 predicted proteins | sample TroBogypolimnion_40_FD_10682 | JGI IMG/M metagenome (IMG submission 10682)
GGTTTTGCATGTCTGGCACGAGGACGTCGGATTCAGGCTGGCGAAGATCCGCAATGAGGCGATCAAGGCCGCCCGCAGCGAATATCTGATCTTTACCGACGGGGACTGCCTGCCTCATCCTTTCTTTGTGGCGGACCACCGCCGCGCCGCCCGGCCCGGCTTTTTCGCGGCGGGAAAGCGGATGCTGGTGTCCGAGACCGCCTCGGTCGATTTCTTTCCCTACCGGGGTCTGCTGGACCTGGTGAAAACCTGTCTCAGCGGCGGCTTGTCCGGCTGGCACCATCTGCTGCGCCTGCCGGGCCTCACCCTTAAAAAGCAGCGCCTGAGAGGCATCAGGGGGTGCAATCTCGCCTTTTATCGCGAAGACCTGCTGAAGGTGAACGGGTTTAACGAGTCGTTCGTCGGATGGGGGCGCGAAGATTCCGAGCTCGTGGTCCGGCTGTTCCGGCTCGGTCTGCTGCGCCGGGATCTCCCTTTCAGCGCAGCGCTCTATCATCTGTGGCATCGGGTGAACTCGCGGGCGTCGCTGCCCGAAAACGACGCAATTTTGCAAGCGGCGCTCGACAGTCAGGCTTTTACCTGCGCCAACGGGATCGTGAAGCAGGGGTAAAAAGCGGGGTTCCCGTTTCGTGCGCCGTTTCGCGGGCCCTTACCGCAGGGAGGAAGGTTGCCGCCTCCCGTGGCCGACGCTCCTGTCGGCGTCCCGTGGCCGACCCTGCTGCCGGCCCCTGCCGCGCTGGCGCTTAACGGGTATTTTGGTTTCATCTGGAGATCTATTGAAGACGGATATAGCTGAACCGCTGGTTTCGATTCTCACGGTGGTTAGAAATAACGCCGAGCGCCTGCAATGCACCATGCAAAGTGTGGCGCGCTACAAGAACTCGGCCTACCAGTACGTCGTGGTGGACGGCGCTTCGACCGACGGCACCCTGGAGGTCATCCGCCGCAACGAAGGTCTGGTTGATCTTTGGATCAGCGAGCCCGACTCGGGCATCTACCACGCGATGAACAAGGGGGTGGCCCTTTGCACGGGACGCTACATCCTCTTTCTCAACGCGGGCGACGAGCTGATCACGGACCTGGCCGCGGCCGCGGGGGGCGCGCCGGAGGATTGTGCGCTGCAGTACGGGCGGGCCAACATGATGAACCCGGACGGCACCCTGAGCTACGTGAAAGGGAAACGTCTCAAGAGTCCGCGCAAGTTCCTGAAGGGAATGCCCCTGTGCCATCAGGCAATTCTGTACCGGCGCTCGGAGATCCCGCCCTACGACCTTCGCTTCAGGATCTGCGCCGACCGCCTGCTCACCTACCGCCTGGTGCGCGACCTCGGTCTCAGGAGGACCCGCTTCCTGGACCTGACCCTGGTGAACTATGTGGAGGACGGTTTCAGCTGCGTCGTCCCGGTCGAGCAGTCCCGGGAAGAGGAAAACCGTTTCTACCGGGAAGTCGGCAAGTCGCACTACATCCTCATCAAAGTGATCAACAGGGTGTTCAAGCAGAGGGTGAAGCTGCCGATACTGAGGGGGCTCAAGAGGCTTACCTCCTGAGGGTCTGTACCGATTCAATGGGGGACGCTCCCGAAGATGCCGCGCCAGGGGGCAGGCCTCATGGCCACTATAAGTTGAAGCTTCATGCACCCAAAGGACACCAAGATGGCTGCGCAGCACGATATCCTTTTAACGATAGCGGTTCCCACCTACAACCGGGCTGAGTATTTACGGCGCTCGTTGTCCAGCATCCTGGGGCAAACCGGGAAGTATGGGGACAGGATTGAGGTCATAGTCTCCGACAACTGCTCGACGGACCACACTGCATCCGTAGTAGATGCTTTAATTGAGGCCGGCCACGAGCTATCCTATTCGGTAAATCACCGGAATCTTGGGCCGGACGGCAATTTTCTCAGCTGCTTCCGAGCTGCGAGGGGGAAGTATTTTCTGCTTTTTTCTGACGACGACATCCTCCTGGAAGGGGCCGTCGATAAGATATTCCCTTTGCTTGCGGGGGGCGACTACGGGATCCTTTACATGGATGTCTATTTTTTCCATAAGGACCACGTCGCCGAACAGCCCCGGAAGCGCAAAGCGGAGGTAGTCGTCTACCAGGACACGGAGCAATTTGTCCGGGCGATCAATATCTGGTTCACTTTCATCTCAAGCAATGTCATAAATAAAGAGCTGTTCGACCCGGCTGTAAATCTGGAAGATTTTGCCAATACCAACTTGCTGCAGTTGGGTTGGCTTTTTCCAAGCTTATTCAGGTCAAAGCAGAATATACATTACAGAGAATATCTGGTCGCAGCCCAGCACGACAATTCCGGCGGTTACAAGTTCTGTGAAGTCTTCGGCAGGAAGTTGAATCGGATCTTCGAAATCTTCAGTAAGGATTACGGGCTTGACGATGGCTATTTCAAAATAATCAACAGAATCATTTTGAAGAAGCATTTATCCAAATATATCCTGTCGGCGCGCAAGGATTTTGGCAGATACCATAAGGAGGATTTTATGGAAATTCTGCACCCGGTATTTAGTTCCTACCCGAGCTATTGGATTTTTATCCATCCTGCCATGAACTGGCCTTTGTGCCTCGCCAGACTCTGGTGCAAGGTCTGCCGCCGAATTGCTAAAATGACCGGCAATCTCTGAACCTGGTTCGCTCGCCTGAACCGGGATCTGCGGCCCGTTACCGCGGAAAGGTTTGCTTTAGCGGCGAGTTTCTGCTATGTTCCCTGCGCTCCTCATTGCGTAAGTGCTGGAGTTGACAGAACTTAAGGGCAGCGATTTATTCGGTGCCCCCCTGTCTGCATTGACAACAAGCTAAAAGTTACTCGTCACTTCGTCCCCCGCTTTCAGGGTACGGTCGGAAAAGATTTCTCGGCTGTCTGGCTTATTCGAAAGGAAGAGGTGTTTAATGTTTGGCCGCAGGAAATATAAACGGCTTCTTGTGATGTGGCTTGGTGCACTTTCTTCTCTGGTTATCATGCTGGCCGCATTTAATTACTATATTGACCCTCTCTGGTGCTTCAGGCACGTCAACCGCTTCAATCGCATGCAAGCCGAATTCGATGATCGTCAGCAAAAAACGAACTACCTCAAATTCGGAGGTGAATCCTACGATACCCTGATAATCGGCAACAGTCGTGTTAGGACCATGAACCAGAATGATTTCGGTCCTCACGCTTTCAACTATGCGTTGAGTGGCATGATTCCTCAGGAGTACGAAGGTTACATTGATTTTGCCAAGAAGATCAATGGAAGGAGCTTTGACCGACTTGTGTTGGGGCTCAGTTTCATAGTTGTCAGCAGAGACATGGAGTTGTACTCCGGACGCAAGCCAGAGTACTATTTCGAGAGCGTGGAACAACCTCAGTACCGGTATTGCCAATTATTGAGCGGCGATGTTTTCAAACATTCGGTTCTGAACCTTAACCATGCAGTACATAAGGATTTAATCACCTATTTTGACCGGAACAATGTTCAGCATGTCAGAAAGGAGCGGGTTCAGTTCGATAAATCAATGGCCAGTGATTTGGCCGGCACCCGTTTGTGTTACCATGATAATTTTCACTACTCGGAGCAGTACCGACCAATCCTGGAGTCAATCAAGAAGCACAATGCGTCCAGTAACATAACAGTTTTTACCACGCCGGTAACCCAGCCCTTATTTTGCTCCATGGTTTTGGAGGGGCGGCTGAACGACTATAAACGATGGCTGAGGGACATAGTCGAGGTGTTTGGTGAGGTGCACCACTTTGAGTACCTTAATTCCATCACCAAGGATTACCGGCGCTATTACTTTGATGGGCAGCATCAGTACCCCGAGACCGGCACCCTTATGGTGCACCGCATCGCGGGGGTTGACGACCCGGCCCTTCCCGCTGATTTCGGTATGGTCGTCAATCGGGCTAACATCGAGGAAAAAATCCAGGAGATCGAGGCGGCGAGCAGCATCTGCCGCTGACAATTCGTCAGGAACCGGGTCAATCTTTTTGTAAAGGTTACCGGTCCCGGAAGCAGCACTGAAATTAACGCCAACAGAGCACCTTCGGAGAATTAAGGATGGATATACTTGAAGAACTGACTCCGATATTTCATGAAGTTTTCGATGACGACAGCATCGTCCTCACCCGTCAGACCACCGCCAACGACATTGACGGTTGGGACTCGCTTTGCCACATGAATCTGGTTAGGGCAGTCGAGATTAAATTCAAGGTTCGCTTCGCCTTGGGAGAACTCCCGTCACTGAGAAACGTCGGTGATATGATCGACTTGGTGCAGAAGAAACTCGCCAAAAAATAAATATTAGATCCTGCTGCAACCTGTGGTGGAGCTTCGAAGAGATTGGTGCCTATCGGGGCTTTTCATGCCTTGCGCGCCAAACCTCCTTTGCACATTCACGCCACTCGCACGTCTCGGGCCAGACGTGATGCAGGTGCAGTGCTTAACGGAGCGATCGCCACATGCTGTTTAACTCCTTCGAGTTCATATTGCTCTTCCTGCCGGTAACGTGGGTACTCTATTTCCAGCTTAATAAAAAACGCCTGACGGTAGCGTCCAACGCATGGCTGCTGTTCGCCTCGCTGGTGTTTTACAGCTGGTGGAATATCAGCTATCTGCCCCTCATTTTAGTCTCCATCCTGTTTAACTACACGGTCGGCTGTCTTTTGGCGGAGCCGCGCTCGGCCAAGAAGCGGCCCGTTTCCCAAAAAACCATCTTGTGCTTTGGGCTAGCGGGTAACCTCCTTTTCCTCGGCTACTTCAAGTACATGGATTTTTTCATTGTCAACCTGAACACGCTGTTCAGGGGCGACCTGCCGCTGCTGCAGATCGCCCTGCCGCTCGGAATCAGCTTCTTCACCATCACCCAGATAGCCTTTCTCATCGACTGCTATGAAGGCCTGGTGGAAGAGCGCCAGCTCCTGAGCTACGCACTGTTCGTCACCTTCTTTCCACACCTTCTGGCTGGCCCCATCCTTCACCACAAGGAGATGATGCCCCAGTTTGATTCGGTGCGCAGCAAGGTGCTGAACTATCGGAACGTCTTTCGTGGTCTGCTGTTGTTTTTCATTGGACTCTTCAAAAAGGTCATCATTGCTGACGCCCTGGCCAAAACCGTGAAACTCGGCTTCGATACGTCCATCAATCTCAATATGGTGGAGGCCTGGGTAGTGAGCCTTTCCTACACCCTGCAACTCTATTACGATTTCAGCGGCTACTCGGATATGGCCGTCGGCGTCGGACTGCTGTTCAATATCGTGCTCCCCGTCAACTTCAATAGCCCATACCGGGCCACCACTATCATCGACTTCTGGAAGCGTTGGCACATGTCGCTGACGGTGTTCATCACCACCTATCTCTACGCCCCGATCATACGTTGCTTTCGCAGAATTACCTTCTCAAAATCCATGCTGGCCACCTTCCTCGCAATGCTCATCGCCGGCCTCTGGCACGGCGCGGGCTGGACCTTCATCCTTTGGGGCGCTTTCCATGGGGGAGCGCTGGTGCTGAATCACATCTGGAAGAAGCGCAAACTCCACATGCCCAGGGCCCTTGCGTGGTTGCTCACCTTTCAATTCGTAAATTTCAGCTTCGTGCTGTTCCGGGCCAGGACCTTGGGGGATGCCCTAAGGGTGCTTAAAGGAATGGTCGGCGTCAACGGCGTCCTACCCGGGACCATCGACAGATTTTCCCTTTCCGATCTGGGGAGGGGGTTGTTTTGGAAACAGCTTATGGCGGGGGTCAAGGGAAACGACATGACACTTTGGACGGTAGTGGTCGTGCTGATCTTCACGTTAACCATGAAGAACTCCATGGAGTTGGAAAGGGCAGCCAAGCCTTCCCGAGGGACCTTGATATTGCTGGTGGCAGTTTCCTTTTATGCTCTCATCAACATAAACAAGGTGAGTGAGTTCCTGTACTTCCGGTTTTAGTCGCCCGCTATGCGTGTCATCCGTGCTACGGCAGCCGCAGGATGGTAGTGCCTCTGGGCAAAGCCTGGCAACTGGTCAGCCGCAAGCGGGTTCAACGGCTCATGGGATTTCCCGGGTTGGCTTCCCTGGCGCCTGGCCCACAAAGGGCTCGTGGGGTTACAGGCAGCAAGCCGGCTCTTAACCTTCGCAGATGACGAAACTGTCAGTCATGGTCAGGATTTGGTCAGGGTCCTCGAGGACGCAAAGCGGCTTCCTGCCGTAAAACGAGGCCCACAAGCCGTAGGTGCTCGGCGGTGAGACGATGTAATCACATTCGGCAAGTGAATACAGGTTTTCCATCATGTGGCCACTACGGAAAAAGAAATCAAGGCCTGCTGACTTGAAAACTTCGGTATTCTGCTCTTCATCGGAGAATAGCAGAAAGTTCACTTTCTTGTCGCTGTGCAGAGCCTTAAGCTGAGTCATGATGCCCACGTACTTGTCTTGCGAATAGAAGTATTTACCTTTGTGGTATCTCCTGTAGTCCCCATGCCGCATCACAATCCCGATAAGCAAATCGTAACCTGCCCTTTGTTCCTTTACAAGTGCCCGTACCCCGGCCTGGTACACGTCGGCCGGTCGATAGTATGCACGAACCTTATCCCCGTGTTTTTTCAGTAGTTCGGAACAGCGCAAATTCCAGCCCTGGAAAAACACCACCTGACTCGTATCCGAATAATCCAACGGCAGAAAGGATATGTCCAGGTCGGGAGCATGCCTGGTGACTTTATCCCTGACAGGTCTAACCGTCCTCATCTTGAGCCAGTTGGTAGAGATCCCCATCCTCGATAAAAAGTACAGCGTGGCGGAGATACCATAGCTCAGGTAGTACATCGCGATGCCCGCGTAACGGTGGCTTTTGAGGTTCCCGGTCCGCTCGGGGTAGCGACAAAAAATGTCGTGTTGAGTAGCTTTGAAATGTTCCGCGTACTCATAGAAAGAAAGATTTACAAAAGTGTGATTGTGCTCGATGGCTAAAGCGAGAATGTGGGCCGCATTGAATAACCTGTTACACAGCCGGCCATATCGTTTTGATAGTATGAACATGATTTTTAATCCGGATTGAAAATAGTGAGATGGTGAGTTTCTCTGCGTGCATGCGGGAGGAGAGCGAAGTCAGCACCGGCGAATATATTCTCGTTGCCGGAAGTTGTCAAGCTGAAGCTCCGGCGCCTGTTTTGCCGTGGCTTCAGCTTTTCGGCGCGCGGCCCGGCCCCGCAGTCTGCCGGAGCGGTTCATTGCCCTTGAACTGATACCATCCGCGTGCAAGGGGGCTGCACCGGCGCGCACGCTTTCGCCCTTCCGGTGGGCCGGAGCCCTGGCCTACGTGCTGTTTGTTGCATAATGTCACAGAATTTCGTATAGTGGCTAATTCGCGAGCGGAGCCCGGCCGGCTCCCCGCAGCTCGGCCCGTCAAGGGCCGGATACCAAGAAAACCGTGCCGCATCAAGGCATGAGGAGCACAAAGGGGCGCAATGAAGGTAGTTATTCTGGCGGGCGGGTTCGGTACCAGGATCAGCGAGGAGTCGCATCTGAAGCCCAAACCGATGATCGAGGTCGGCGGGCGGCCCATCCTTTGGCACATCATGAAGATATATTCCCATTACGGCTTTAACGACTTTGTCATCTGTCTGGGCTACAAAGGGTACTATATCAAAGAGTACTTCGCGCACTACTTCCTGCACGAGTCGGACGTTACCTTCGATTTCCGCGGACAAAATCAGCGCATTATCCACCATCATACCGCCGAACCGTGGCAGGTCACCCTTGTGGATACCGGCATGGAGACAATGACCGGCGGGCGCGTGAAGCGGGTCCGGGAGTACCTCGACGACTCACCCTTCCTGCTCACCTACGGCGACGGGGTAGGCGACGTCGACATCAAGGGGCTGGTAGACTTCCACCGCTCCCACGGCAAGCTGGCGACCCTGACCACCACCCAGCCCAGCGGCAAGTTCGGGGCGCTCGGGCTAGCGGAAGGGGACCAGGTCCAGAGCTTTCTGGAGAAGCCCCGCGGCGACGGGAGTTGGATCAATGCCGGGTTCTTCGTGTTGCAGCCGGAGGTGCTCGACCTGATCGAAGGGGACGCCACGGTGTTCGAGAGGGAGCCCCTGGAGCAACTCGCCACCGGCGGCGATCTGATGGCTTTCAAGCACCGCGGCTTCTGGCAGCCGATGGACACCTTGCGGGACAAGAACCTCCTGGAGGAGCTCTGGAAGAGGGACGAGGCCCCCTGGAGGCTGTGGTGACCGGCATGCGAGCTACCGAAAGTACTGTGCAGGATTTCTGGCAGGGGAAACGCGTTTTCCTCACCGGGCATACCGGTTTCAAGGGGGCCTGGCTGTCGCTGTGGCTGCACGCCCTGGGCGCCCGGGTGACAGGCTACGCCCTGGACCCGCCCACCGACCCGAGCCTCTTCGAGCTGGCGCGGGTGGCGGAGCTGGTGACCTCGGTGCTTGCCGACGTGCGGGATCTGGAGCGCCTCAAGGCCGAGATGGCTAAGGCCGCGCCCGAGATCGTGATCCACATGGCGGCGCAGCCCCTGGTGCGTGACTCCTACCGGGTGCCGGTGGATACCTTCGCCATCAACGTGATGGGGACCGTGCACCTGCTGGAGGCGGTCCGCTCCTGCCCGAGCGTGCGTGCGGTGGTCAACGTCACCACCGACAAGGTGTACGAGAACCGCGAGTGGGCCTGGGGCTACCGCGAGGACGAGCCGCTGGGCGGCTACGATCCCTACTCCAACTCCAAAGGGTGCTCCGAGCTGGTGACCGCTTCCTACCGCTCCTCGTACTTCAACCCGCGCGATTACGACAGGCATCGGGTGGCACTGGCAACGGCACGCGCCGGCAACGTCATCGGCGGCGGGGACTGGGCGACGGACCGGCTGATCCCGGACTGCATCAGGGCGATCCTCGCCGGGGAGGCGGTCCAGATCCGCAATCCCGGTGCGATCCGTCCCTGGCAGCACGTGCTGGAGCCGCTTTCGGGGTATCTCCTTTTGGCCCAGCGGCTCTTCGAGGACGGCGCGCACTATTCCGGAGGGTGGAACTTCGGGCCGGCGGACTCGGATGCCCGTCCGGTTGGCTGGATCACGCAGAGGCTCTGCGCCGGCTGGGGCTCGGGCGCCAGCTACACGCTGGACCCGGGGGATCATCCCCACGAGGCGCACCATCTCAAGCTGGACTGCTCGAAGGCGCGCACCCTGCTGGGCTGGACCCCCCGCTGGGGGCTGGCCCGTGCGCTGGAGAGCATCGTTTCCTGGACCCGGGCCTACGCGGGCGCAGGGGACCTCAGGGCGGTCTGCCTCGGGCAGATCGCTGAATACCAGGAAACCGAAATCCCCGAGGGGATGTAACAACTAACGGAGGCAGCGGTGGAAGAGGGCAAGAAACGGGAAGAGGAGCTTCGGCAGCGGGCCATCCAGGCCGCGGTCGAGTATTGCGAATTCGCGCACCGAGGAGCGGAGCCCTTCGTGCCCGGGCACCGCATCCCCTACGGGGGGCGCGTGTTCGACGGGCGCGAGATGGCCAACCTGGTGGATGCCTCGCTCGATTTCTGGCTCACCACCGGGCGCTACACGGAGCGCTTCGAGAAGGAGTTCGCCCGCTACCTCGGGGTTCAGCACTGCTCCCTCACCAACTCCGGCTCCTCGGCGAACCTGCTCGCCTTCATGGCGCTTACCTCGCCGCGCCTCGGGGAGCGCCGCATCCGGCGCGGCGACGAGGTGATCACGGTCGCGGCGGCTTTCCCCACCACCGTCGCCCCCATGGTTCAGTACGGCGCGATTCCGGTCTTCCTGGACGTCTCGCTCCCCACCTATAACCTCGACTGCTCGCAGCTGGAGGCGGCCCTGTCGGACCGAACCAAGGCGGTCATGCTGGCGCATACGCTCGGCAACCCCTTCGATATCTCCGCGGTAAAGGCCTTTTGCGATCGCCACGACCTGTGGCTCGTCGAGGACAACTGCGATGCCCTGGGTTCCCGTTACCTTTACCAGGGCGAGTGGCGCTACACCGGAAGCATAGGGCACCTCGGCACCTCCAGTTTCTACCCGCCGCATCACATGACCATGGGCGAGGGGGGGGCGGTGTACACCGAGGACACCACCCTGAAGCGCCTGGTGGAATCGTTCAGGGACTGGGGGCGTGACTGCTGGTGCCCCTCCGGGCGCGACAACACCTGCGGCAACCGTTTCACCCAGCAGTTCGGCGAGCTGCCGCGCGGCTACGACCACAAGTACGTCTACTCCCATTTCGGCTACAACCTCAAGGTGACCGACATGCAGGCGGCCATCGGCTGCGCCCAATTGGAAAAGCTCCCCGGTTTCGTGACGGCGCGCCGGCGCAACTGGCAGACCCTGAGCGACGGCCTGTCCGACCTGGCGGAACGCCTGGTGCTGCCGGAGCCCACCCCGGGAAGCGAGCCCTCCTGGTTCGGCTTTCCGCTCACGGTTCGCGAGGACGCCGGCTTTACCAGGGAGCAGATCGTCGGGCAGTTGGAGCGCAAGGGGATCCAGACCCGGATGCTCTTCGCCGGCAACCTGATCAAGCACCCCTGCTTTGACGAGATGCGCGCCAGCGGCCAGGGGTACCGCACGGTGGGGAACCTTGCCGCGACCGACCGGATCATGTCCGACACCTTCTGGCTCGGAGTCTACCCGGGGATGCAGGACGGGATGCTCGACTTCATGATACAGACCATCAGGGAGTTTGTACGGCGATGACGGCGCTGGTGACCGGCGCGACCGGATTCGTCGGGGCTGCCCTGGTGCGTCGTCTGGTGGCAGCGGGGCAAGAGGTGCATATCCTGTGTCGCCGGAATTCCGAGCTGTGGCGCCTGAACGGGATCGCCGGTGAGCTCCGGAGTCATTTCGTCGACCTGCGGGATGCGGACGGGGTCGAGCGCTGCGTGGCGCAAATCAAGCCGGAGGTGATTTACCATCTCGCCACCTACGGCGGCTTTGCGGGTCAGCGGGACACCGAGGCCATCTTCGGCGCCAACCTTTCCGGCACCATGCACCTGTTACGAGCCTGCGAGAAGGTCGGATTTCGCTGCTTCGTCAATACCGGCAGCTCCTCCGAGTACGGGATGAAGGGTGCCCCGATGCGGGAGGACGACCTCCTGGAGCCGTTGGGCGATTACGGCGTGTCGAAGGCGGCGGCGACCCTCTTCTGCCGTTCCGAGGCGCTGCAAAGGGCCCTGCCGGTGGTGACGCTGCGCCTCTTTTCGCCCTACGGACCGTGGGACGACCCGAAGCGCCTGATACCCTACCTGATCGCGTCGCTTTTGCAGGGCACGGCTCCCCGGCTCTCCACCCCCGATTCGGTGCGCGATTTCGTCTTCATTGATGACGTACTGGACCTGTTTCTCCGGGTAGACCTGCTCTCCGGGCTCTCCGGCGAGATCCTCAATGTCGGGAGCGGGGTTCAGACCTCCATCGGAGAGGTGGCTTGGGAACTGGGGGAGATCATCGGGGCCGCGGCGGCGCCCGAATGGGGCGCTTGCGCCAGTCCCCGGAGCGAACCCGCGCGCTGGGTCGCCGACGTCGAGCGGGCACGGACCCTGGCGGGTTGGGAGCCCCGGACCGGGTTGCGGGCGGGGTTGGAGCATACCGTCGCCTGGATGCGCGATCACTTGGAACACTACCGCTAAAGCGGCAAACGGAGCCTCAATGAAGCTTTCAGCTTATGTCATAGACTTTATCGCCCGGCAAGGGGTGTCGGAGATCTTCGAGTTCATCGGAGGGGCGATCACCCATCTCATCGATGCGACGGTCGAACGGGACGATATCCACTGTGTTTCGGTGCATCACGAGCAGGCCGGCGCCTTTGCCGCCGAGGCCTACGCCAGGGTCAACGGCCGGCTCGGGGTCGCCATGGCGACCAGCGGTCCGGGCGCCCTCAACATGGTGACCGGCATCGGCAGTTGCTGGTTCGACTCCGTCCCCTGCCTTTTCATCACCGGCCAGGTGAACACCTACGAGTACAAGTTCGATCGTCCCATCCGGCAGATCGGTTTCCAGGAAACGGACATCGTGTCGGTGGTGCAGCCCCTCACCAAGTACGCCGAGCTGGTCGTCGATCCCGAAACCATCCGGTACCATCTGGAAAAGGCGGTGTTCCTGGCGCAGAGCGGCCGTCCCGGACCGGTGCTGCTCGACATCCCGATGAACCTGCAGCGTGCCCAGGTGGAACCGGAAAAACTCCCGGGTTTCCTCGGCTCGCCGGAGCACCTTGCCATGTCGCGTCCGGCGGCTACCCCGGAACAGCTGGCCGAGGTCGGAGAGCTTTGGGCCGAGGCGAAGCGGCCGGTCATCCTGGCGGGCGGCGGGGTGCGAACCGCCGGGGCCACAGGGGAGCTGGCCGAACTGGTGCGGAGAACCGGCATGCCGGTGGTGACGACCCTGATGGGACTCGACGCCCTGCCGCACGACAACCCCGCCTTTTTCGGCATGATAGGCGCGTACGGCAACCGTTACAGCAACATGGCGCTCGCCAATGCGGACTTCATCCTGGTGCTCGGTGCCCGCCTGGACTCCCGGCAGACCGGGACCCGTCCGGAAACCTTCGGGAGAGCGGCGGTAAAGGTCCATGTGGATATCGATCCCGTCGAACTCAACGCGAAGGTGCCGGTGCAGCTTGCGCTGAACGCCGACCTGCGGGACTTCCTTTCCGGCTTGAACCTCGCGCTGCAGGGCGCCGCCAGACCTGATCTGTCTCAATGGTATGGGGTGATCGGCGGTTACCGCGAGCGCTATCCGACCCGCTCGGTGCCGACCGAGTCTTTGACCATCGATCCCAACGCCTTTATGGAGCTGCTCTCTTCCCGGTGTCTCCCCGGGGACATCGTCTGTCTCGATGTGGGGCAGAACCAGATGTGGGCGGCGCAGTCCTTTCGCCTGAAGGAGCGCCAGCGCATGCTGATCTCGGGCGGCATGGGTGCCATGGGGTTCGCGCTGCCGGCGGCTCTCGGTGCAGCCAAGGCGGCTAGCGGTGTGCGTGCCGTCGTCATCTCGGGCGACGGAGGGATTCAGGTAAATATCCAGGACCTGGACACCATCCTGAACCATCGTCTGCCGGTGAAAATCTTTGTGCTCAACAACGGCTGTCTCGGCATGGTGCGCCAGTTCCAGGACATGTACTTCGGTGGTCGCCAGCAGTCGACGGTGGTAGGGTATGGCTGCCCCGACCTGGTGAAGATCGCCGAGGCCTACGGAGTGCCGGCCTTTACCGTCAGCTCGCTGGAGGATGCCGGGGATGTTCTGCAGCAGGCGCTGGATTTGCCCGGCCCGGCTTTCGTCGAGGTGAAACTGGAGCAGATGACCTGTGTGAACCCCAAACTGGTGGTAAACCGCCCGATCGAGGACATGTCGCCGCACCTGAAGCGCGAGGACCTGGCCAAGGAGATGCTTATCGACCTGGTTGACGAGGGGGAAGTGCCTAAGTAAGGATAATACGAGAGATAGGCGAACAGGTTACCGGGGGGATTCCGTCCCGCAGCAACTTTTAGCATAAATTTTCGACCGGGAAGTGCACCTTCACAGGCTGATACGCCACAATGTCATGGAACTTACCAGTAGCAACCTCCCTCCACTTTTTCGCCTTGAGGATGTTCCTCTGTAGTTAGTAGGAGCATGGCATTTCTCCCAAATTTTAATAAGGTGTGGGGGCTCCTCCCGTCGCAACGCTGAAGTTGTCGAGCCGAGGCTCACCCGTCGGGGGGCCTCCGGGCCGCAGCCCGGGCGGCCCCCGGGACCTTAGTGTTTAATTGCAAATATAATCAACTTTACGTATAGTGTCAGATTCATGTGGCTGGACGCTCGGGCAAGAGGTTTGCATGGAACATGCTCCCTCCGCGGGCGGGTGGGGCCCACGCTTTATCTGGTCTGGACGACCTGATGAGGAAGCAGGGATTCTGTGCGGCTACACCGCTTGAGGAACTCGGCAGGTAGGTTCGGTGGTGCCGGGGAAAGAGGGGCAAAGTGAAGGGAAGTGGTATGAAGGTAAGCGGTTTTACATTTCTTAACGGGGCGATTAACCTGGGGTACCCCTTTCGTGAGTCGATCCGGTCGGCACTGCCCCTTTGCGATGAGTTCATCGTCGTGGTAGGTGATACCGAAGATGGCACTGCGGAGGCTGTTTCCGCCATGGGTGATCCAAGGATCAAGGTTTTCCGGAGCAATTGGAACAGCCGGGTCGGCACTTTCACCTTGGCTCAGCAGACCAACATTGCCCTTTACAGCTGCACCGGTGACTGGGCCTTCTACATCCAGGGGGACGAGGTGCTGCACGAAGAAGACCAGGAACTCCTGCTTTCCCAGATGCGGAAGCACCTGGACAACCCGCGTGTGGAGGGGCTTGCCTTCGACTATGTGCACTTTTACGGCAACCACAATACCCAGGCATGGAGTCCCCGCTGGTACCGGAAGGAGGTCCGTGTTTTCCGCAACGACATTCGCATCGTCTTTCCCACGGACGGGCTCTACGCGATTCTTTTGAAAACCAGCAAGCGCTCCCGCTACCTGAAGGCAGTGGCCTGCGGTGCCAAGATGTTCCACTACGGCTGGGTGCAAAGCGACGCGATGCACGGAGCCGGCCAGACCAAGAGCGCCGACTACTCCCAGGTGGACCCGGCCTCTCTCAGGCGCTTTGAGGGGAGTCATCCCAAGATCATGCATAAGGTGTTGCGCATGGAGCAGACGGAGCTTTTCCAGTCCGACCCGAACTACCGGCTCAACCTGCGGGAGCGCCGGCACAGGTTCTTGATGGTTCTGGAAAGGATGCTCGGACTGGACTTTGCCAAAAAGCACTTCTACCAGATCAAGGGTTAGTTCCGCTCTAACCCTCGGGGCTTAAACACCATGGATCATAAGCTGTTCGTGATAGCCCTGCGCTGCGGCCGCCTTGCCAACCGCCTGGTACTCTTCGCCAATTTCATAGCCCTGGCCGAGGAGCTGGGCGGCACCCTGGTGAATTTCACCTTCCATTCGTACGCGGATTCCTTCAAGACGACCCGGAACGACATTTACTGCCGGTACCCCGCGCCCCGGAAGCCGGGGTGGCTCGATTTCCCCCCCCTGGCCGGGCCGCTCAAAAAAACCAGAGTGCTCTACCAATCGGTCCGTGCCGCGAGCCGGCTGCAGCAGCGCTTCCCGGTGCTGGGCCGCTCCGTTACTACCCTGTTGGAGGCCGAGCCGGACGGGGCAACCTCGCTGGAAGCCGCGGAGCTCCAGGAACGGCTCGGCTCGGCGAAGGTCGTCTTTGTCTATGGCTGGAGATTCCGGGCACCGAGCTACGTGCAGCGGCACGCGGAGAAAATCCGGGACTATTTTCGGCCGCTGGACCGGATCGACCTCCTGAGCCGCCAGGCGGTCGAGCGGTTGCGCCAGGATGCCGAGGTCGTGGTCGGCGTGCACATCCGCCAGGGCGACTACCCGACCCTACGGGGCGGCCAGTTCTTTTTCCCGGTCTCCCGGTACCTGGACTGGATGAGGGAGCTGGCCCGGCAGTTTCCCGGCAAGCGGGTCTCCTTTCTGGTCTGCAGCGACGAGCCGCGCCAGCTAAGCGAGTTCCCCGGGCTCAGCGTAGGATTCGGCCCCGGGGAGGCCGTGAGCGACCTCTATGCCCTGGCGTACTGCGATTACATCATGGGTCCCATGAGCACCTACTCCCAGTGGAGTTCTTTTTACGGCAACACCCCTTTGTTTCACATCACCGGGAGCGAGGTGACGATCGAACTGGACCGGTTCGCCGTTTCGTTCCTGGCGGAGATCCCGTAGCAGCGGAAGCTTCGCCTTCCCGAGCCGGGGAGGCGAGGGTCACGGGCTCGCATCCAGCCCAATTTATGCCGGAGTCCGGTGGCAGCAGTTGGATCACCTGCGGCGGGAGCTGACCAGGCACGCCGGCAGCAACGACAGGAAATACATCGATAATGAACGGTTCCCCGGATTCTGCAGTTTCGCAAGTGGCGCATGAAGTGAAAAGTTTCTCCCGGTTCATCCTGAGCTACCTGGCCTTCTGGCTGATATTTTTCCTGCTGTGCCGGTTCGCTTTCCTTGGCTACCACGCCTCCAAAATGACCGGCTTCGCCCCGGCAACCCTGCTGGGGATCCTCGGCTACGGCCTGTATGCCGACCTCTCCAGCTCTTGCTACCTGCTGGTGCTTCCCTATCTGCTCTGGGTCGCCAGTTGGTTCATCCCGATCCGGGGTGCGGCGCGCTTGGTCAAGTGCTACACGCTTTGCTTTGTCGTGCTGGTTTCCTTCATCACCGTCGGCGACCTGCAGTCCTACCAGGAGTACGGGGCCAAGCTGAACGCCCAGACGGTCCTGTACCTGAGGTACCCGAAAGAGGCGCTCGCCTCCATCTCCTCTTCGCCGCTCGTGCTGCTCTTCTTCCTGGTGGGGCTGCTGATTGGCGCCGGGGCGTTATTGTACGCGCCTTTGTGCAAGGGGCTCTACCGGGCGCGGGAGCGCGCGGGCCGGCCCGGGCTGTGGGCCAGGGCGGCACTGGGCCTGCTCTGCGCCGGGCTGATCTTTCTCGGCATCAGGGGGAGCGTCGGGGTGGCCCCGATGAACCCGAGTTTCGTCTATTTCTCGAACCAGCAGTTCGCGAACCATGCGGCTTTGAACGCGAGCTGGAACCTCATGTACGACCTCAAGTACTACCTGCGGCACAAGGGGAACAGCTACCGCTACCTGAGCGACGCTGAGATGCGGACCAGGACGGACCGGCTTTTCGGTCGGGGCACCCCGAACGACACCGAGATGATCCTGACGACCGAACGCCCCAATATCGTCGTCATCATCCTGGAAAGCTGGACTGCCGACCTGATCGGCGTGCTCGGCGGGGAGCGGGGGGTCGCGCCCTTTTTCGACCAGCTGGCCGGCGGGGGCCTGCTCTTCACCGATTTCTATTCCAACGGATACCGCAGCTCCTACGGCATCCCCGCCGTGCTGGCCGGATTCCCTTCCACCCCGGACGGGAGCGTGCTGAACCATCCGCTCAAGGTTGACAGGCTCCCCACCCTGGGAGGAAGCCTCAAAAAGGCGGGGTACGCCACGCAGTTCCACTACGGCGGCGACGACCGCTTCGATGACATGCATGCCTTCCTGGTGCACTCGGGGTTCGAAAAGCTGGTGGACCGGGACGCCTTCGACAAGAAGGACATGAACTCGAAGTGGGGGGCCCAGGACCACGTCCTTTTCAAGCGGGTGATAGACGACCTGCAGGGGGAGCGCACCCCGTTTTTATCCGCCATGTTCACTCTGAGCAGCCATGAGCCGTTCGAAGTGCCGATGGAGACCGTGTATCAGGGAAAAGACGAGATATCGCTCTTCAAGAACGCCGTTCATTACAGCGACCGCAGCCTGAAGGGGTTCTTCGCCGAGGCGCAGCGCCAGAGCTGGTATAAAAACACCCTGTTTGTCCTGGTGGCGGATCACGGGCATTCGCTGCCCAAGCATCGTCCCGATACCGTGCCGGAGCGCTACCATATCCCGCTGCTTCTTTACGGCGAGGTGCTGAAAAAGGAGTACCGCGGGGTGAGAAAGCCGAGCATCGGCTCCCAGGCCGACATCGCCGCGACCCTGCTGGCGCAGCTTCGCCTGCCGTCCGACGGCTTCTCCTGGAGCAACAACCTGTTCAACAAGAACCGGAACGACTACGCGTTTTACAACTCCTATACCGGGTTCGCCTTGCGCACCCCGACGCAGACCACCGTGTTCGACAACGTTTCCAAGAAAGTCGTGCTGCGGGCCGGGCCGGATCAGTCCGAGGCCCGCAACGCCGAGAACCTGAAGGATGCCCAGGCCTACATGCAGTATCTGTACGGGCAGTACGCCGGGATGTAGGGACAGGGTGAGGATCGGCTTGGCGTCCCCCCGGCCGGTCGACGCCGTCGCTCCGTTGCCGGCCTCGCCGGTTGCAGGAAAAATGCTGTCATAGCAGCATATGTTTATGCTAACTTGAGCTCCCGCTACAGCAGCTTGAGGCCGCGCCCGGGATTCGGGTTCGCCGGCCCGATGGTGATGTCGACAGCTAGATCCCAGAGGAGACGGGCATATGGCTAAAATCCTGGTCACCGGCGCCGCCGGTTTTATCGGCTTCCACCTGGCTCGTAGGCTCCAGGCCCAGGGATACCAGGTCGTCGGCCTGGACAACCTGAACGACTACTACGACGTGAACCTCAAGATGGCGCGGCTCTCGCTCCTCCAGGAGCTGCCGGGCTTTCGGTTCGTCAAGATGGAGCTCTCCGACCGGGAGGGGATGGCGGGCCTCTTCAAGGAGGAGCGCTTCGACACCGTCGTCAACCTCGCGGCCCAGGCCGGGGTGCGCTATTCCCTGGTGAACCCCTATGCCTACACCGACAGCAACATCTCGGGGTTCATCAACGTCCTCGAGGGGTGCCGCCAGAGCGGGGTGGGGCACCTAGTGTACGCCTCCTCCAGCTCGGTCTACGGCGCCAACACGGCCATGCCGTTCTCCGTGCACCACAACGTGGACCACCCGATCTCGCTTTACGCCGCGACCAAGAAGGCCAACGAGCTGATGGCCCACAGCTACTCGAGCCTGTACGGCATCCCGACCACGGGGCTGCGCTTCTTCACGGTCTACGGGCCCTGGGGCAGGCCGGACATGGCGCTCTTCCTCTTCACCCGGGCGATCCTCGAGGGGCGCCCGATAGACGTCTTCAACGACGGCAAGATGCAGAGGGACTTCACCTACGTCGACGACATCGTCGAGGGGGTGAGCCGGGTGGTCGGCAAGGTCCCGGCCGGGGATCCCGCCTGGAACGGCGCGCACCCCGACCCGGGTTCGAGCTACGCCCCCTACCGGATCTATAACATCGGCAACAACAACCCGGTCGAGGTGCTGCACTTCATCAAGGTGCTGGAACAGGCGCTCGGCAGGGAGGCCGTCAAGAACCTGCTCCCCCTGCAGGCAGGCGACGTCCCCGCGACCTACGCGGACGTGGACGACCTGATGCGCGATGTGGGGTTCAAGCCGGCCACCGGCATAGAGGAGGGGATCGGCAGCTTCGTCGCCTGGTACCGGGCCTACTACCGGGTCTGAAGCGGCGGTTTCGGAAGCCTCCCGCCCTTTCCCCGTTGATCCGGGCCGGGCCGCCGGCCTCGCACCAAGGAGAACTATGAATTACGCACCACTCGATTTCTCGGGCGTCACCACCTACCCGATCGCCACGCGCAACAACAAGGTTTCGGTGCAGCACGACTTTGCCCAGCCGGTGGCAGCCGGCATGAGCGTGGCGGGGCTCTTGGCGTCCCTCCCGAAGCAGCTGGGCTCGCAGTCGCTATTGAGCGTCATCGATGCGGTGGTCGCCGCGCGGCACAAGGGTAAGCCGGTCGTGCTGGCGCTCGGAGGGCACGTGATCAAGTGCGGGCTGCAGCCGGTGCTGAGATCGCTCATCGAGGCCGACGTCATCACGGCGGTGGCGCTCAACGGGGCCGGTTCCATCCATGATTTCGAGATCGCCCTGATCGGCGCCACCAGCGAGGACGTGGGGGCGGTGCTGCACGCCGGCACCTTCGGGATGGCCGAGGAGACCGGTGCCCAGATCAACGCCGCCTTGAAGGCCGGGGTGGCGCAGGGGCTGGGCTACGGGGAGTCGATCGGGCGCATGATCAACGAGCGCGGGCTCCCGTACCGAAGTGACAGCCTGCAGGCGCTCTGCGCGGAGCGGGGCATCCCGCTGACCGTGCACGTGGCGATCGGGACCGACATCACCCACCAGCACCCCTCGGCTGACGGCGCCGTGCTGGGGGCGGCGAGCTACACCGACTTCAGGATCCTCACCTCAGTCGTCTCCGAACTGGGCGACGGCGGGGTCTATCTGAACATCGGCTCCGCGGTGCTGCTTCCCGAGGTGTTCCTGAAGGCGCTCTCCATAGCCCAGAACCTCGGGCATCACGTGGACCACTTCACCACGGCGAACTTCGACATGCAGCAGCACTACCGTCCGCTCACCAACGTCGTGAAGCGGCCAACCTCCGGCAAGAGCCGCGGCTACACCGTTACCGGGCACCACGAGATCATGATCCCGCTGCTCGCCGCGGGGATACTGGACCGGTTGAGCGCTTAGGAGCCTATCTATTTGCCCTCGCGGGCAAATCGGGCGCATGATGATGCGCCCCTACAGAGATTTAGATATCATTATGCACACGATAGTCCGACATCCGGCGCTCACGTAGGGGCGCATCATCATGCGCCCTGCCTTTCGAATCATTCGCAATTGGCCGAAGGTGCATAATGCAAAGCCCCAATACACATCATCGTCGTTCGATACGTTTGCAAGGCTATGACTATGCGCAGTGCGGCGCCTATTTCGTGACGCTCTGCACCCACAACCACCAGCGCTTGTTCGCTGACTTCATAGGGGCGCATCATCATGCGCCCGGCTCTTCGCCCGTCCTCACTTTAAACGCGGCAGGGTTAGCGGTAAATCAGTGCTGGCTGGAGATCCCTGACTATTTTCCGTTCGTCGAGCTAGATGCCTTTATCATCATGCCAAACCACGTGCACGGGATTTTATCGATTGGGGGCGAGGACGGTTTGCCCTTGCGGGCAAATCGGGCGCATGTTGATGCGCCCCTACGGGACGGTAGGGCCAGCACGGTTGGGGCCATCGTGCGCGGCTTCAAAACAGGCGTGACCAAATGGTTCCGGGAAAACCGCCCTGAGATTCAAACCGTGTGGCAGCGTAATTTTTATGAGCATGTCATCCGAAACGAACAAGAGTTAAACGAAACGCGGCTGTACATCGCCAATAACCCTGACCGGGCTCAGGATCGCTAGTTCGTTGCATCGAAACAGGGGGGCGCAACGATCATTTGCCCCCACGTGCACGCTGGGAGATTGTGTATGGAAAGAAGAGAGGTAGAATCGTTTTTTGAGAAGGCCGCATCGGTGCGCGCGCTGGTGATCGGCGACCTGATGCTGGACGAGTACCTCTGGGGCAAGGCGGAGCGCATCTCGCCCGAGGCCCCGGTGCAGGTGGTCGAGGTGGTGCGCGAGGACCTGCGCCTGGGCGGCGCCGGCAACGTGGTGCACAACCTGACGACGCTCGGGGCGAGCGTCTCCATCTGCTCGGTCATCGGCTCCGACGAAAACGGGACCCTGCTGCGCCGCGCCTTCCAGGCCAACGGGGTGGAACTCGCCGGGCTCTTCGATGATCCGGGGCGCAGGACCAGCAAGAAGACCCGGGTGATCGCCGCGAACCAGCAGATCGTCAGGATCGATCGGGAAACCAAGTCCCCCATCGGCGGGCGCTGCCAGGAGGAGATCCTTGCCTACCTGCAGGCCAACTGCGCAAGCTTCGACGTCATCGTCGTCTCGGACTACCTGAAAGGGGTGCTCACCCCGGAGGTCCTCTCCGCCGTGTGCCAGGCCGGCAGGCGGCTCGCCATCCCGGTGGTGGTCGACCCCAAGGGGGACGACTACGCCAAGTACCGCGGGGCGACCCTGCTCACCCCGAACCGCAAGGAGGCGGAGATCGCCTCCGGCGTCGCCATCGCCGACCAGGAAAGCCTGGAGCGCGCGGCCGCGGGGCTTTTGAACGGGCTGGAGCTCGACGCCCTGCTGGTCACCAGGAGCGAGGCCGGCATGTCGCTCTTCCAAAAGTCCGGGGCGGCGGTCCACATCCCGACGGTGGCCCGGGAGGTGTTCGACGTGACCGGCGCGGGCGATACGGTCATTTCCGTGCTCTCGCTGGGACTTGCCTGCGGGCTCTCCCTGCCGGAGGCGGCCTGGATCGCCAACGTCGCCGCGGGCATCGCCGTCGGCAAGCTCGGCACCTCGACGGTCTCGCCGCAAGAGATCGTGGCGGAGGTGGGGCACGGCATGAAGGACTCCGACTCCAAGATCAAGAACCTGGACGTCCTGGCCCACCTGGTCGCCTCGGAGCGCTCGCGCGGGAAAAAGATCGTCTTCACCAACGGCTGCTTCGACCTGCTCCACGTGGGGCACGTCAAATACCTGCAGAAGGCGAGGGCGCTCGGGGACCTGCTGGTGGTAGGGCTCAATTCGGACGCCTCGGTGCGGCGCCTGAAGGGCGAGCGCCGCCCCCTCATCGAGGAGACCGAACGCGCCCACATACTGGCGGCCCTGGACTGCATCGACTTCGTGGTGCTCTTCGACGAGGATACCCCGCTCACGATCATCGAAGCCCTCGCCCCGGACATCCTGGTGAAGGGCGGTGACTACAGCGTCGATCAGGTGGTCGGGCGCGAACTGGTCGAGGCGCGGGGCGGTCGGGTGGAACTGGTCCAGTTCGTGGACGGCAGGTCGACCAGCCGGATCATAGAGAAGATCCTCGCCTCCTACTGAGGCTCCAAGCACCCTGCTGCTTCGCGCAATCCCCGGGCCCGCACAACTTTCCGGATTTCAAAATAGTCAGCATACAGGAGGAACCATGAAAAAAGCGTTTATCACCGGCATCACCGGACAGGATGGCTCCTATCTCGCAGAACTCCTGCTCTCCAAAGGGTACGAGGTGCACGGCATGATCCGCCGCTCGTCGTCCTTCAACACCGGGCGTATCAACCATATCTACCGCGACCCCCACGAGGCCGATACCCGCCTCCTGCTCCATTACGGGGACCTGAACGACGCCAGCTCCATCAACCGGCTGCTGCGCGAGGTGCGCCCGGACGAGATCTACAACCTGGGAGCCCAGAGCCACGTCAGGGTTTCCTTCGACGTGCCCGAGTACACCGCCGAGGTCGACGCGCTGGGCGCGGTCCGGATCCTCGAGGGGATCCAGGAGACCGGGCTGGACACCCGCTTCTACCAGGCCTCCTCCTCGGAGCTCTACGGCAAGGTCGTGGAAACCCCCCAGAAGGAGACCACCCCGTTCTACCCGCGCTCCCCGTACGCCTGCGCCAAGGCCTACGCCTTCTACATCACGCTCAACTACCGCGAAAGCTACAACATGTTCGCCTGCAACGGGATCCTGTTCAACCACGAGTCGCCCCGCCGCGGCGAGACCTTCGTGACCCGCAAGATCACCCGGGCCGCCGCGCGCATCAAGCTCGGCCTGCAGGACTGCCTCTACCTCGGCAACATCGAGGCCAAGAGGGACTGGGGCTTCGCCGGCGACTACGTCGAGGGGATGTGGCGTATGCTCCAGGCGGACCACCCGGACGATTACGTCATCGCGACCGGCGAGACCCACAGCGTGCGGGCGTTCGCCGAGCTGGTGTTCGGGCGCCTCGACATGCCGCTGACCTGGCAGGGCGAGGGTGTCGACGAGAAGGGGATCGACCAGAGGACCGGCAAGGTCATCATCGAGATCGACCCGCGCTACTTCCGCCCGGCCGAAGTCGACCTGCTGCTGGGAGACGCCAGCAAGGCCAAGCGTGAGCTGGGCTGGCAGCCGTCCACCAGCTTCCCGGCGCTCGTCGAGATGATGACGGACTGGGACCTGAAGCTCGCGCAGCGGGAGCTCAGGGCCAACGGCTAAAGGCCTGCAGGGTTTTTCCGGCGGGGGCTGGGCTGGCCGGCCCCGCCCCCGCTTTGGTTGCTGCAGTCGAGGGTGCGGGAATCTGGTCCTGAGGGACCGGTTCCCCGCGCACCCTGCGCCTCTCGGGGGCACATCAGTCATACGCCCAGCCTGGCTTTGCGCTTCCGTAGGGGCGCATAATCATGCGCCCAGCCCCGGCTGCAACGAAGTGAGTCATTGACCTTGTGCACTCGCGTGTACCACCCTTTTTCCGGAAAACCGGGACCCAGAACCTAGAACAGTCTTCTATCCCTTAGAACGAATGTAGTGTTTACGCCCTTTTACAATCTCTGTGCCAAACCGCGTCATTTTAATAAAATAGGCTTTACACCCATTTTTTATGATGCTATACTTTGCTGCGAAATCATGCATAAACTCAATAATATCAGGCGATTTCTCGCCATAGTGGCATCGCTGGCGGCTCTTTTCGTGGTGGCCACCATCGTCATCCGGATGCATCAGGGGGGGGAGCCGGCGCACAAGGTGCCCAAACTCCCGCTCAAGGTCGACGTCTCCCTGCAGAGGGTGCACTACACCGAGACCAAGGGGGGCGTGAAGCGCTGGGACCTCTCCGCGGACCGGGCGGAATACAACAAGGAAGCCGACAGCACGGTCCTTTCCGGGGTACGGCTGATCGTCGCCGGAGAGGCCGCCACCGGAGAGCTGCAGATTACCGCAGAGAAAGCCGACTACCGCAACGGCACGCGGGACGTGCTGCTCTCCGGCAACGTGCACGGGCATAGCGGCAGCGGGATCGATTTCACCACGTCCCGGGTGAACTACATAGCCGCCCGCTCGCAGCTGGAAACAGCCGAGCCGGTGCATTTCAGCGACGGCTCGCTGCAGCTGGAAGGGGTAGGTATGGAGTTTCAGACCCAGACACGGAGGTTTAGGTTAATGAAGGACGTGAGTGCGGTGTACCGGCCGCAGGGGGCGCGCTGATGCGCCGGTCCTTTTTCAGCTGCCTGCTCCTGCTGGCACTGGCCCCAGCCGCTTTCGGC
>TBL_comb47_HYPODRAFT_10002173_pt1:0-10000 | contig 24485 bp, 13 predicted proteins | sample TroBogypolimnion_40_FD_10682 | JGI IMG/M metagenome (IMG submission 10682)
CAACTTCTTCTTCCGGCACCCCGACCTCGTCGACACCGTCATCGCCATGAGCGGGGTCTACAGCCTGGAGCAGTTCCTGCCCCTGGGCGGCTATTGCGACGACAACATCTATTACAACGACCCCTTGCGCTACCTGCCCGCCCTGGCGGACGACTGGTTCCTCGACCTCTACCGGAAGAGCCGCATCGTCATCAGCGCGGGCCAGGGCGCTTGGGAGCACGTGTGCCTGCCTGAGAGCGAGCGGCTCTCCAACGTCCTGCGCGCCAAGGCCGTGCCCCATTGGTTCGATGTGTGGGGCCCGGAGGCCAACCACGACTGGGTCTGGTGGCGCAAGCAGCTGCCTTATTTCCTGGAGCACGTCTTGTGCGGGGGGCCGGGCCTTTGAACGTCCTGCTGCTGTCCCCGAACTTCCCGCCCAATTTCCAGCGCTTCGCCTCCGCGCTCCGGGAGGCTGGCGCCACAGTGCTGGGCATAGGCGACGCGCCGCCCGAGGCCCTCGACCCGGGCCTGCGTGCGGACCTGACCGAGTACTATCACCTGCCCAACATGGCCGACTACGAGGCTCTCTACCGCGCCGCTGCTTATCTGATGTCCCGTCACGGCTGCATCGACCGGCTGGACTCCCACAGCGAGCATTGGCTGGGCCTGGAGGCGCGCCTGCGCCTGGATTTCAATGTGTTCGGGCAGAGGCCCTCTGACCTGGAGTTCAACCGCCGCAAGTCCGGCATGAAGGAGATTTATCGCCAGGCGGGCGTACCCGTCATGCCCGGGGAGCCCGTAGCCTCGGCTGGCCAGATTCGCGAGTTCGTGCGGCGCCACGGCTTCCCCGTGATCTTCAAGCCCGAGGTGGGCGTGGGTGCGGCGCGCGTGTTCCGCGTGGACGACGAGGCCCAGCTCGCCGGCGTCCTGGACTACCCACCCCAGGACTACGTCATCGAGAAGTTCTTCGTGGGGGAGCTCATCTCCTTTGACGGGCTCACCGACCGTGACGGCGGCATCGTATTCTGCGCCTCGCACCGGGTCAGCTCCGGCATCATGGAGATCCTGACCCAGCACCGGCCCGTCCATTACTACTACACCCGCGACATCCCGCTCGTCATTGAGGATCTGGGCCGCCGGACCGTGAACGCTTTCCGCATCCGCGAGCGCTTCTTCCACGCCGAGTTCCTGGTCGGCCCGGACGGCGACTGCTGCGCCCTGGAGATCAACGTCCGGCCCCCCGGCGGCTATTCCCTGGACATGATGGACTGGGCCTGCGACATCGACCTCTACCGCGTCTGGGCGCGCTCCGTGGTCTGCGGGGAGAGCCATTTCGACTACGAGCGTAAGTATCACGTGGCCCATGTGGGCCGGCGCGCCGGCGCAAGCTATCGCTACGGCCACGAGGCCGTGCTGGCCGAACTGGCGCCGCTTCTGGTGGCGCACCTGCCTTTTCCCAAGGTCTTCAGCGCGGCCATGGGCGACTACGTCTATTTCCTGCGCCACGGCGACCTGAAGACCCTGTTGGAAGCGGTCGCTTTCGTGGAGCGGCCAGCCTAGGCGGCCGGCCGGTTCAGCGCAGGTCCTTGATGAGCATCCCCCGCTGCCCGTCCGGGGGGATGAAGAGCTGCGGGCTCTGGTCGCGGTTGTCCACCCGCGCCGCGTCCTCGACCTTCGGCCGCAGGTAGTCGTAGAGGTCCTGCACGGTTACGCCCTGTGCTGTGGCGTGCGCGGCGCCGTTCAAGCCCTTGAGGAAATAGTAGGTGAACAGGCCGTGGCCCTGGTCCGGGGCCACCCCCGTGACCTCATCGGCGCCCGAGGCGGTAAAGACCGTCAGCTCGCCTACCGCGGCGCGGTTCAGTTTGATGCGGGTGACCAGTGGCCGCGTCCCCGCCACGATCACCGAGCGGCCGCCCGCCCCCGAAAAGCAGGAGTCCAGCGTCACTACCACGTTGCGCGAGGGCAGGGCGTTGAGCTGGGCGAAGAGCCGGGCCAGGGGATAGCCGGTGTCGGCCAGGTACTTGGGGTCGCCGTCCCAGGGCATGAGGTAGGTGTCCCCGGTCTTTGGGTCAGGCGCGCCGTGGCCCGAGAAGTAGACGAACACGCGCGAGTCGGACTTGACCTGCTGGGGCAGCCAGGTTTCCACGTATTTCGTGAGGCCCGAGCGCACCGCGTCCGCGTCGGTCAGCGAGATGATGTTGCGCTCGGGATAGCCCAGGGCGGCCAGGTGCGCTCGCATGGTCTGCGCGTCGCGCCGCGCGAACTGGGCCTTGGGCAGACGGGAGTAGTCCTCCACGCCGACGACTAAGGCGAAACTGTTCTCGTTCTCGTTGGCCCGGTAGTTGGGGGCGTCCACGTCCGAGCTGTACTTGGGCTCGGCCGGGGTCTTCTCCGTCGCAACGGCTTCGGCCGCGGTCGCCACGGTTGCGGGGGCGTAGCCGCCGTTCATGTATACGTAGACCGTCTGCGGCTGGGCTGGGCTCTGATACCACCAGTTGCCGCTGTCGTAATAGAGCCATTGCTGGGGGCCGGGGTCGAACCACCACCAGCGCCCAATGTAGTAGCGCGTCCAGTAGAAGCTCGGGCCTTCGTAGAATCCGTACCAGTCGTGCCCCCAGCGGTCGTGGTGGTGGCAGTAGCGCACCCCGCCGGCCTCATGCCAGAAGAAGTCGGAAGTCGTGAGTTCCTCGGCGTGGTGGGCCGACATACTTGCTATCAAGGGCGCGTTGCGCACGAGGGACAGGTGCTGGGAGGGGGCCTGGGCCAGACGCTGGGTATGGAATGCCCGGCCGTCAATACCGACCGGAGGCGCGGGCGGCTGCCTGAGGTCGCGCACCATCTCCCTGGGGTTGCGGATGGGCCGGGCCCGTGTCGTCGTCCGGGACGTCGCGACCGCGGCCGGCCTTGCCGCGCGCCGCAATTGTTCCAGGATGGGCGGCGTCTTCGCCGGGGGCGGCTGGTTCCATGGCTGCCGTTGCGCCCGCTGTTGCATCGTGGCGGCCGCCGGGTGGCTGTAGAGCGTGCGGTTGCGGGGCGCGGGCTGGGGCCGGTACGCGCCGGGCCGATATTGCCGCGGCCTAGCCATGGCGCGGCTGCCTTGAACGGGCCGGCCGGCCCGCCGGGGTTGGGCCGCGGACGGTAAGGAGAGCACGGTCAGGGCCAAGGCCGTCAGGAGGAGGGAAAGGGTTCGGCTCATTAGAGTACCGGGCTCCATAGTGTAGCAGGCACGGCCCGGTTCGTCCAGTGTGCAATTGTTTCGACCGGCGGGGGATTGGTGGGAGTCAACGAGGGGCTGAAAATGAAATAAGCCGGCGGGGCGCCCATGCCCCGCCGGCTTATTCGGCTGTTATCCGACCTGACAGGTCCGGTTGGTCTTGACCCAGGCGTTGTTCACGCGGGTCCGGGCCGTGATGCGGTGCGTGCCGGTCCCTTCGGGATTCCAGTCGTACCAGTCGTAGCCGCTGTCCTGGCGGCAGTTCTGCCAGGTGCCGTTGTCGATGGAAACCTGCGTCTGTTCTCCGATGGCGGAGACCCGGATGGAATAATGGCCGGGGTTGACCCGCTCACCTTCTTGCGGGTAGTCGATAGAGAGGTTCTGTTTGGTCTGGGCCGGCGTCTCGGTCTTGACCGGAGCGGGCAGGATCGTTGACAAAACTCCGTGTTTTCTTACCATATTTCCCCCTTGAGCGCATTACGGCTCTGATATATTGAAGCAGAAAGTGGCATTGTCTGTCCAGCAGTATTTTGATGCCGTCTATTTGCGGCAAGCGCGCATGGCCCTGAGGCCGGCAAGGGTGAGGGCTTCGTGCTTGCAGGTGCGGCCTGTCTCCAAATAGAGCTTGAGCTTGGCCAGGGCGTCCTCCCAGCCTTGCGCGAAGCAGTCGTAAGCGCGGTCCGCTGACTGGCAGCAGGAGAAGCCCCCGTGGAGTAAAGTCACCTCGCAGCCCCGGGGTCGGGGCAGGATGAAGAAGCTGCACAGTGGCGGCACCAGTCGGTGCTGCGCTCCGGTGCGCCACATCCAGGAGACCTTGCGCTCGGGCTCAAGGTCCACGAAACAGCCCTCGCGCTCCCCGGTGAAGCTGCGGCACTCCTTGCGCTTGGGCCAGACCATGCGCAGGCGGCCCGAGTTGCGCGCGTCGGTTTCGGCTCCGGTGAGCCACCAGCGGCAGAGTTCGCGGGCCGAGGTCAGCGCCCGATAGACCTCCGCGGCTTTGGCGCGGACCTTAACCGAGACGCGCAGGTCGCGCGTGCGCGGGCGCGCGGGTTCGCGGCGTTTGGTCTTGGAGGGCATCTGGCTATCGGGCCTCTATCTGACGGGCTTGCGTACGGGCGCGGCAGGCGGCAGGGACGCGCCGCCGGGCCCGTCCTTGAGCGGGATGAAAGTGCGCGCCAGCTCGGCGAACTGGTCCTTATACTTGTCGTAGGCCTGCCAGGTGGCGGGATAGGCCAGCACGTAGAAGCCGCTGGGCATGGGCACCACCACGTAGGCGTGCTTGCGCGGGTTGACGGCCTGGCCCGTGCGGGAATCCAGGGCCGTGCCCCAGCGCGCCTTGTGCGGCACGGGCGCCGGGGACTCGACCACGAAATATTTGACCGTCCGGCCGGCCACGATGTCCTTGCGCTCGGTCACGGCCTGGTCCATCTGGCGGTCGCGGCGATACAAGGAGCCTAGGGCCTGCTTGATGAAATCGTCGGCGCCGCCGTACATCTCCAGGGAGCCGTCGCGCAGACGGTGCGCGGCGAAGCGCGAGTACCAGCGTACGCTGAAGCTGGGCGCGCCCAGGTAGAACTCGGGCTCGAAGGGGCCTATGAAGGCGACGTTGGAGAAGGTCTTGCCTTCCTTGTCGTACATGACCTCCCAGCCCCAGGGCACACGGCACTGGAAATCCCGGGCGGGTGAGGTGTAGTAGGAATATTTGGGGGGCTTGCAGCCGAGGAAGGGCAGGGAGAACAGCACCGCAAGCATACCAAGCTTCATACGATGAGTGAGTATATCAGGAGAATCAGGGTTTGTCCAGGAGGAGGGACTTGGCCCGCTTTTCCCAAAGCTGGGCGCGGGCCTCGTCGCCGGCACGCCGCAGGGCTTCGGAGTAGCGCAGGCTCGTCGAGGCGTCCAGCTCCATGTCGCCTTGCCGTCGCGCGGTCCTGGCCGCGTTCCTGTAGGACTGCAGCGCGTCGGCGGTCTGTCCCCGTTTTTCCAGCACCGCCGCCAGCAGGGCGGTCAACTCGGGGTCCCGGCTATTTTCCAGACGGCCGCGTGCCAAGCCCAGGAGCCGCTTGGCCTCGTTGGGCTGGCCGAGGCGGTCAAGGGCATAGGCCTTGAGCAGCAGGGGTTGGATGCTGTCCGGGGATTGGGCTATCCAACGGTCGAGTTCCGCGATCATTTGGGGTTGGAGCTTGGGATCGGAGAGGGATTTGTCCAGCTCATCGGGCCAGAGCCGGCCCGGCGCCGCGAGCCGCGGGGGGAGGTCGGCGGCCAGCCGGCCGTGCGCTCCGGAGCGGTGCAGGTAGACCAGGGCGTCGTCGTCGGCGTAGGCCAGGCGCCAGTCCGGGTCCTGGTCCAGTATGCGGGCCGCGTAGCCGGCGCGGTGGTTGCGCAGCAAGGCGAAATCGAACTTGTAGGTTTCGGCCAATGTCGGGAAGCGCTCCGGCCAGAGGTGGGCATCCTTCATGAAGGAGGGGCCGTAGAGCGCGGCGCGGCAGTCCACGAACACAGGCCGGCTCAAGGTCAAGGCCAAGATTTCGCAGCCGGTTTCGGGCTCGTTGAACATTTGCCCGCGGAGCTCGTGGGACCGGAGGAAGTCGATGGCCCCGGCCATGGCGGGTTTGGGCCCACGGCAGCCGGCGGCGGGGCCGTAGGCGTCGTAGACCGCGCGCCAATGCCAGGCGCACAATAGGGAGAGCGCCAAGGCGAGGGCCGCGGTGCGGCTGACCGTGCAACGCAAGGGGGTGAAGAAATGCGCGAGGCCCAAGGTTAGGAGGGGGCAGGCGGCCATGATTGCGAGGGGCCGCAGGCCGGGCTCGAGCAAGGAGAGGCCGAGCAAAAACGCGCCGGTCAGTGACAGAAAGAATTCCTGCTGGAGGCAGACCCAGGCCGCGGCGGCGCCGCCGAAGACGAAGAGCTTGTAGAGCTCCGACTTGGGGAACGGGCCGTAGGTCGAGGCCGAGAATATTCCGGCTGCAGCGCCGAGGCCGCGGGGGTTGAGCGCAAGGCCGAGCGTGGCGGCGATGAGGATGGCGGAAAATCGCAGGCGATCTTCCTTTTCGGCGTGGATGCTGGTTTTGATGAGCTTGAGCCCGGCCAAGACGAGGCCGAGGCCGGCCGTGGCGCCGTCGAAGTTGGACCAGAAGAGTTCGACGATGCCGACCTGGAGGACGGTGGACCAGGAGAACGGCTTCTTGGGACGCAATATGCGGATGAGCAGGGCCAGGAAGAGGAAGTCGAGGGCGGCGGGTGTTTCAGCCATGCCGGGCCAGGCGGCGGCGGCGCCGAGGCCGAGGACCGCGGCGGCAACGAGGGGGCCGCCAGCGTTGATGGGCAGGAGCAGGGCGAAGGCGAGAGCGATAGCGAGTCCTTTGGCAACGACGAGAGCCTTGTAGCCGAGGGAGTGGTGGAGCAGGCGGAAGGCGACGTCGGTGAGCCAGGCATCGGTGGTCCAGGGGCGGCCGGCGCAGGTGTAGGAGAATGTGTCCGTGTGGGGGAGGCTGTGCTTGGCGATTATGTCGGCGCCTGTCCTTATATGGAGCCAGGTCTCGGGCCGGTGGACGCAGTGGGCGCCGATGAGGAAGACGAAGAGGAAGAGTATCGTGGCCAATGGCCAGTGGGGGTGGTGTGCGTCGTCTTGGCGATGGGTGGCGGAGTGGTGGGTCATAGGATCGGTCAGCCCACGGCCAGGATTGAACTGGCGACCTTCCGCTTACAAGGCGGGTGCTCTACCGCTGAGCTACGTGGGCAACGCGGTTATTCTACAACAATATTCAGTTGAGCGCCGGGAGGGCTGGAGAACCGTAGAAGCGGCTAAAGGCGTGCGCGAGCATCAGCGCCATGGCCAGGCCACCTATGGACGCGACTAGGATGTGGCGCCATCGGCGGGATTCGAAGTTTCCGACCCGGCCCAAGAGCAGGTACGAGAAGGCGAGGTTTGCCGCGCCCCATAGGGCGTTGACCCATGCCGGCGATAGGCCTTGTCCGGGCGGCGTGGCGAACGGGCTCTGAAACGGGTGTCCGGTGACGCCGCTGACGAAGTGAGGGATCGCGTTGGTAAGGAGCGCGCCGCCGAAGAAGTAGGCGATGTAATGGTGCCAGCGCATTTGCAGTCCCTCCTCGGTTAAATCGCCTGCACCGAGGCACCGGCGCACGCCGGTGCCTCGGTGTTCGTCGATTGCGGGTTATGGGGCTAGTTGGTCTGTGGCAGCATCTCCGGCAGGCGGGCGGGGTCATAGGTGCCGACCTGCTTGCCGTTCCGATCGCTGAGGACGACCATACCGCTGTCGAGCGTCTTGGCGGTCATGATGACGGTGCCCTTGGCGTCGTGGGCCACCATGCCGTCGGTCCCTGGCTCGAAGATGACCGTCTCATTGAGCGTCCCTTTGCGGAAGCTGTCCACGCGCAGGCGCTTGGTCTCGGGCGTGTAGCTCAGCACGGCTTGGTCCTCGCCGATCCGGATGGACTTCCTGTTTTTGGCTTGGACCGGATTCTTGCCGCCCCAGAACTCGATCGAGTTGAAGATAATCGCATCGCCCAGGGTTGCGAAGAAGTATACCGGCACGATGGCGCATCCGAGGAATACGCCTTCGGTCGCCCACTTGTTCGCGTAGGCGCTTCCGTTCCATTTGTAGAGCTTCTTGGTCAGCCGGAACGGTCCATAGCAACCCGCCAGACCGACGGTCAAGACTAAAACAAAAGGCAATATCTTTCTCATCATGGACTTCCTCCTTTTAGGCCCACGAAATGGCGACCTTGCCAGAAGATACTCTAATGATTCCGCGGTGTCAACAGGCGGTTCGCTTCGTATTGAGGAAACATCTGGGTCTTGACTAATCGGGATATCCGGTTATACTCTTGATGTCGTTCGTTCGGGCCCGTCCTGAGTCCGGTGTCGTCGAAGTGGTTGGTAACGAGACGTGGTTGAACGGAGCGTACGCTGAAGTCGTGGATGGTGTCGCATCCTACAGTGCGTAAGTGGCCGTTGCAGTCGCGATGCGTTCCGGACTCAGGACGGGTGTTCGACGGGATTTGAGGCGCCAAGGCAGTCGATTAAGCGACGCTTGCCTTGGCGCCTTACTTTTGGGGTCCCGGGGGCCCTAAGAGAAGTTCCGTTTGTCCGCGGCAAGCTCGGCCGCCTTGCGCACGTGGGCGTTGCGGTCGCGCACCAAGCGCCGCAGTTCCGGCAGGTCGCTGCTCTGCCCGAACTCACAGAGGAGTTCGCAGGCCCATACGCGCAGGCGCGGCAGAGGGTCGAGCTTCCAGAGGTCGAAGAGGCGGTGCCAAGTCTTCTCCGCGGCGGTGCGCCGCAGCGTCTGCTCAGCTTCCTTGCGGACGAACTCTTCCTTGTCCTTGCGTGAGAGAGCCCAGACCGATTCGTGATCCTCGGGCGACCAGAGCTCGCCCAACGCGCGCACGGCGTGGAAGCGCATCTGTGGTTCGGCCGAAGCCAGCAGCGCGATGAGGCGTGCTCGCGCGGCGCGCAGCTTCAGGCGGGCGGCCGCGTCGCAGGCGGTGCGCACGATTTGTTGCGCCGGATCGGCCAGCGCGTTGATGACTGCCTCGGCGGCTTGCGCTCCTTGTGGGTGTCTGCCTAGGCCTTGCACTGCCAGGTTGCGTAGGCTCCAATCTTGGTTCTTGGCCATCTCCGTCAGGAGGGCCACCGCTTCTGGCTCGGGCTTATAACCGAGGGCCAGGCAGGCGGCCCAGGCCAGAGGACCGGGCATGCCGAGGCGTTCGCGCAGTTCATCCACCGACGCGTCGTAGGGAACCGGGACGCCGAAGGCTTGGGACGGCTTGGACGCGTCGGTGAGCATGACTAAGTGTACCATACCCCTACGGTATCAACGCAAAAAAAGCCGCCCCAGGCACCGCCCTCACCCCGTCGCAATCCCCCAACTGCTTCCTCCCCGCCGCCACCAGCATCGCCGGCACCTTCCCCATCCGCGCCGAAAAATATTTTAAACTCCTCGTCTCGCCCGCCTCACCCGCGGTCGTTCCCACCAGCAAGAACGGCTTCCGGTTCAGCGTCAGCAGGAAAGGCACGCTCCTCTTCTCCTTGTCCCGCACGTGATGCAATTCCAGCTTCCCCTGCCCCCAGTCCCCGCAAAAATGACACCATCGCAAAAGCGCGCACGCCGTCATGTTCTCAAAGCGCCGCTCCGCGTCATCCGCCTCCGACCAATCGTATAGGTAAAACTTCGGCGCTAGGCGCAGGCAGCGCTCCAGCCGGCCCGCGAACGGCGTCACCCGGAAGCAAAAGTGCAGATGCTCCAGCCTGGCTGCCCAAAGCCTGGCCGAGGCGATGTTCACCCCCAAGTCCCTCCGGAGCTTATTAAAGGAGAGGATTGAGCCTGTCTGGGCCAGGATTAGTGCCACCAGATGCTCTACACTTGAAAGCATCTGTATCCTGGACAGATCCCTCAGCTCTTCCTTTATAAGACGCTCATGCCGTTCCCGCAGCCAAATAACATGCCTTTTCTGGTTCTGGGCCAAAAATGCTTCTGGGAAACCGCCAAAACGCAGAAGGGCCTCAAAAGCCTCCCTGGAGCGGCGGCCTGGGATAGGGGGGGCTTTCAGCAGGGAATCAAGTACTTTTTCAGGGGTATCCTTGTCCGGTGAAAACGCTGTCTGGAGTGTCTCGGATAGAGAAAAAGGATGCATATGGTACTGTTTATAATTCAAAATATCCGTATTTTTTAACTGCTTTGATAAATTGCAAATTCCGCTGCTAATTGCAATTAAATCTATTTTAGAGCTTCGAGTTTTCCACAAATTGTGCATATATTGCTTCCATTGGGGAAAGTGATTTATTTC
>TBL_comb47_HYPODRAFT_10002173_pt1:15000-24485 | contig 24485 bp, 13 predicted proteins | sample TroBogypolimnion_40_FD_10682 | JGI IMG/M metagenome (IMG submission 10682)
CGCATAGTAATCGGCCATTGAGCGCAATAGCAGAAGGGTGCTTGACTGCAAGGCCTACAAGCCGAGCAGGGACGAAAGTCGGATATAGTGATCCGGTGGTCCCTCGTGGGAGGGCCATCGCTCAACGGATAAAAGCTACCCCGGGGATAACAGGCTGATCGGGTCCAAGAGTTCACATCGACGACCCGGTTTGGCACCTCGATGTCGGCTCATCGCATCCTCCCGCTGGAGCAGGTGGGAAGGGTTGGGCTGTTCGCCCATTAAAGCGGTACGTGAGCTGGGTTCAGTACGTCGTGAGACAGTACGGTCTCTATCTACCATGCGCGCAAGGAAACTTGAGGGGAGTCGACCATAGTACGAGAGGACCTGGTTGAACGGACCTCCTGTGTCCCAGTTATCCTGCCAAGGGTATCGCTGGGTAGCGGTGTTCGGAAGGGATAAACGCTGAAAGCATCTAAGCGTGAAACCCGCCCCAAGATTAGGTTTCCCGGGCCGCAAGGCCCCTGAAGGACCCTGGAAGACTACCAGGTTGATAGGCCGCGAGTGTAAGCGTCGTAAGGCGTTCAGCGAAGCGGTACTAATCGTCCGAGAGGCTTGGCCATATTCTTCGATCGTAAGTGGAAGCCTTCGTTATTCTTTGAAAAGTTTCGACCCAAGGCGAGTTCGCCCGGCAATGGTCCGGAGCGATGGGTGCCCCGGAAATCAATATCGGGGCATCCAACCAAACTCACGCCTATGATAGTGGTCGAGGAGCGAATGAGACCGGTGATAAATCCGACAGGGATACACCCGTTCCCATTCCGAACACGGCAGTTAAGCCTGTCAGGGCCAATGGTACTAACGCCCATCTCGGCGTTGGGAGAGTAGGTCGTTGCCGGTCTCATCCGCTCCTCGCCAACACTCCCAGGCGTCCCAGTTTTTACAGACGTGTCATTCCGGTGGTCGTGGCGTTATATATTCATTTGCCTGAAAGGCGATTTCGTTAAGGGGTTGAGATGAAACTCACGAGGAGTCAGAAAACCGAGAAGTCCAAGGCCTGGGCAGAGCAGCTCAAGGCCGCGCCGCATCTGTTCTTCACGGAGTACCAGGGGCTCAAGTTCAAGGAGCTCGACGAGCTGCGCGCCAAGCTGCGCCCTTTGCACTGCCGCTATGCGGTGGTCAAGAACAGCCTGGTGCGTTTCGCGTTGAAGAACGCCGGGGTGGAAGGAGCGGACGCCAAGCTCCTCAAAGGACCCGTGGGCATGGTGGTCTCGGAGTCCGAGGATCCGGTGGCCCCGGCCAAGGTGCTGTCCGCCTTCGCCAAGCAGTTCCCTAAACTCAAGCTTAAGGCGGGCCTGGTCAGCCAGAAGTGGATGACCCCGGCCGAGTGCCAATACCTTTCGACGCTGGGATCCCGGAAGGAAATGCTGGGCAAGGCCGTCAGCGTCCTTTATAATGTCATCAGCCAGCCGCTGGCCGTCATGCAGGCCCCGGCCCGGGACGTGCTGATGGTGGTCAAGGCTTTGGAGCAGAAGAAGTCCGAATCAGGCGTGGCTGCCGCCTAATGAAACAGCCGGCAGTCCCCGCGCGGGGATAAATCCGAGAGGAGCTGCCCTAAAAAGGAGAGCGTATGCCGACTAAGTTGTCGCCCGCGGAAGCCGTGGACGTGATGGGCCAGTGGACCGTTCTGGAAGCGGCCGAGTTCGTCAAGCTCGCCGAAGAGAAGTTCGGCGTCAAGGCTGCCGCTATGGGACCGGTCATGGCCGCCCCCGCTGCTGGTGCCGCCGCAGGCGCCGCCGCCGAAGAGAAGACGGATTTCACCGTGTTCCTGACTAGCGCCGGGGACAAGAAGATTCAGGTCATCAAGGTCGTGCGCGAACTCACCGGCCTCGGCCTCAAGGAAGCCAAGGACCTGGTGGAAGCCGCCCCCAAGGCTGTCAAGGAAGGCGTGGCCAAGGCGCAGGCGGAAGACATGAAGAAGAAGCTCATGGAGTCGGGCGCGACGGTCGATCTAAGGTAATGCGGGGCTGATGCCGTTGCAGCATAGGGCGCCGCAGGGACTGTCTCCGGCCCGGAACACGGGCCGGAGGCGGTTTCGTTTCTGCAGGAACTCGGCGTAAGGGGTGAGAGCTTGAAACAGATTATATTCGGAAAGATCCCGCAGGCGATGGAGCTTCCCGATCTGCTGGAGATGCAGAAGAAATCCTTCCGGGACTTCCTGCAGCTCGGCGTCGAGCCCGACCAGCGCAAGCTGATGGGATTGCAGGCATCCTTCCAGGACGTCTTCCCTATTGAATCCAGCGACGGCAGCATGGTTTTGGACTTCGTGCGCTACGAGTTGGCCCCCGCACGCTACGGGACCCCCGAAGAGGCCCGCGCCCACGACGCCACATTGGCCCGGCCCTTGACGGCCATCCTGCGCCTCTCCTCCCGCCAGCCCTCCGGCAAGCTCAAGCAGATCCTGGAGCAGGAGGTCGTGCTCTGCGAGGTCCCCATGATGACGGAGACCGCCTCGTTCGTCATCAACGGCGCCGAGCGCGTGGTGGTCAGCCAGTTGCACCGCTCGCCCGGCATCATCTTCGAAGAGGACGAGGAGCGGAAGATCTCGTCTTTGGGCAAGAAGCTCTTTTTCGCCAAGATCATCCCCTACCGCGGGGCCTGGGTCGAGTTTGAATTCGACCTGAACAACATCCTTTATGTGCGCATCGACCGCAAGAAGAAGTTCGAGGCCACGGCCTTCCTGCGCGCCTGCGGCATCGAGACCGACGCCGACATCCTCAAGACCTTCTACGCCTACGAGGAAACCCCGGTCAACTCCGGGACCATGCTGGCCCTGCTGCACCGCATATCGGTGGAGGACGTGGTGGACCAGAACTCGGGCGAGGTCCTGCTCGAGGCCGGAAAGAAGGTCACGCACGAGGCCATCAAGCGCATGCTCGACAAGGGCGTGGCCTCGGTCAAGCTTTTGACCGGCGATCCGGAGAAGGAAGACCCCACCATCCTGGAGACCCTGCGCAAGGACAAGATCAAGAGCACCAAGGAAGCCCAGCAGGACATCTATAAGAAGCTGCGCGGCCAGGAATTCATCGTGCCCGGCCAGGCCGAGGCCTACCTGGACAACCTGATCTTCAAGAACCTGCGCAAGTACGACCTTTCCAACGTGGGCCGGCACAAGATCCACGGCAAGCTGCATCATTTCCTGTGGAAGTTGGCCGCGCGTCGCGACGTGGTCTGCCGGCCCGGCAACCGCCGCCACAAGTACTACGCCATGCCCGCCCTCAACCGCCGCACCCTGTGCGTGGAGGATATCGTCGCCACGATGCAGTACCTCATCGCGCTCAACTGTGGGACCTCGCACTACCTCGACGGCTTGCCCAAGGCCACCCCCATGCCGGTGCGGCCGGTGCCCTATGAGTCGGTCAACGACCTCAAGACCCTGTATTCCGACTACTCCCGGCGCGTCAATAAGGAAGCCCTGGAGAACATCCCGGTCATCGACCTGCACGAGAAGGACTCGGACGAGGACCCCGAGGCCGCCAAGCAGGGCCTGAAGAAGGACCGCATCTCCTTCCTGGAGTTGGGCGAGGCTGTGGCGCTCTGGCGCCAGATCGTGCCCACCTTCTTCGACCGCCATTTCGCGGTCAAGCTCGACGACATCGACCACCTGGGCAACCGCCGCGTGCGCGGCGTGGGCGAGCTCCTGGAGAACCAGATCCGCGTGGGCCTGGCTCAGATGTCGCGCGTCATCCGGGACCGCATGAGCGTGCAGGACAAGACCACGCTGACCCCGCGCAATCTGCTCAACACCGCGCCCATGGTCGGCATCCTGCGCAAGTTCTTCGGGACATCGCAGCTCTCGCAGTTCATGGACCAGATCAACCCGCTCTCCGAGATCACCCACAAGCGGCGCCTGAGCGCCTTGGGCCCCGGGGGGTTGAACCGCAAGCGCGCGGGCTTCGAGGTCCGCGACGTGCACCATACCCACTACGGACGCATCTGCCCCATCGAAACCCCGGAAGGCCCCAACATCGGCCTCATCACCAGCCTGGCGACCTACGCCCGCATCAACGAGTTCGGGCTCATCGAGTCGCCCTACCGCAAGGTGGTCAAGGGTCGCTTGACCGGCGAAGTCAACTATCTGGGCGCCGACGAGGAGTCCGGCCAGATTGTGGCTCAGGCCAACACGCCCCTGGAGAAGGACCGCCTGGCCTCGGACCTGGTCAGCTGCCGCTCGCGGGGCGACTTCCCGTTGGTGGAGCCCGCCCGCGTGGATTACATGGACATCTCTCCCATGCAGGTCATCTCGGTCTCCGCGGCGTTGGTCCCTTTCCTGGAGCATGACGACGCCAACCGCGCGCTCATGGGCTGCAACATGCAGCGCCAGGCCGTACCGCTTTTGACCGCCGAGCCTCCTTTGGTCGGCACCGGCATCGAGGCGATGGTGGCCAAGGATTCCGGCGCCTGCGTCACGGCCAAGCGCGCCGGCCGGGTCATCTACTCCGCGGGCGACCTCATCGCCGTGCACGCCGACGGCGTCAAGGATAAGGATAAGGAAGGAGCCATCGATCTTTATCAGTTGCGCAAGTACCGCCGCTCCAACCAGGACACCTGCATCAACCAGGTGCCCGCGGTCAACACCGGCGACCAAGTCAAGGCGGGCGGCGTCTTGGGCGACGGTCCTGGCACGGCCGAGGGTCAACTGGCCTTGGGCCGCAACCTCCTGGTGGGTTTCATGCCCTGGGAGGGCTACAACTTCGAGGACGCCATCCTCATCTCCGAGCGCCTGGTCAAGGACGACGTCTTCACCTCCATCCATATCACGGAGTTCGAGGTGGAGGCGCGGGACACCAAGCTGGGCGCCGAGGAGATCACGCGCGACATCCCCAACGTGGGCACCGAGGCCCTGGAATCCCTCGACGAGCAGGGCGTGGTCATCCCTTCGACCAATGTTTCGCAGGGCGACATCCTGGTGGGCAAGGTCACGCCCAAGGGCGAGCAGCAGCTCACTCCTGAGGAGCGGCTCCTGAAGGTCATCTTCGGCAAGAAGGCCGAGGACGTGCAGGACGCCTCCCTGCGCGTGCCGCCCGGCGTCACGGGCAAGGTCATCGGCACGCGCGTCTTCGTGCGGCGGGAGAAGCTGTCCAAACCTGAGGAGCGCAAGCGCCTGGAGGTCATCAACGACCGCCTGGAGCAATCCTTGGCGCCCCTGCGCCAGCACCGCAAGCAATCCCTGGAGGCCCTGGCCGAGATGCCCGCAGCCAAGCGCCGGGAAGAGGAAGAGCGGCTCAACCTGTTCTATAAGGCCATGGAGGGCAAGCTGCGCGAGGACGCCGCCCGCGAGCGCGAGAGCGTCAAGCAGGGCGACGACCTGGCCGTCACCGTCAACAAGGTTGTGAAGGTCTATATCGCCTCCCGGCGCAAGGTCCAGGTGGGCGACAAGCTGGCGGGCCGGCACGGCAACAAGGGCGTGGTGGCTAAGATCCTGCCTGAAGAGGACATGCCCTTCCTGCCGGACGGCACGGCCCTCGACGTGGTTCTGTCCCCTCTGGGCGTGCCCTCACGCATGAACATCGGGCAGCTGCTGGAAGTGATGCTGAGCTGGGCCGCCCATCACCTGGACGTGCGGACCATCAACCCGGTCTTCGACAGCGCCACCGAGAAGGACATCCTGGGCATGGTGCAGCAGGCTAAGAAGTCCCTGCGCGAGCGCGGTGTGCCGGAGAAGTACCTGCCCTCCGACGACTGCCGCACCACGCTCTACGACGGCCGGACCGGCGAGGCCTTCCAGGAGAAGATCTCGGTGGGCTACATGTACATCCTGAAGCTCAACCACTTGGTCGAGGACAAGGTGCACGCGCGTTCCACCGGCCCTTACAGCCTCATCACCCGGCAGCCCCTGGGCGGCAAGGCCCAGTTCGGCGGCCAGCGCTTCGGCGAGATGGAGGTCTGGGCTATCGAGGGTTACGGTGCCGCCAACGCCTTGCAGGAGTTCCTGACGGTCAAGTCCGACGACGTGGCGGGCCGCACCAAGATGTACGAGGCGATCATCAAGGGCGAGGCCCCGGCCCAGCCCGGCGTGCCCGAGTCCTTCAAGGTTCTGGTCCGGGAGTTGCAGGCCTTGGGCCTCAACGTGGAACTGCTTAAGCTCGGCAAGGGCGCGGCGGAAGCGGCGGACGCGGCCAGGGCGGAGCAGGGCCAGCCGGAGAAGGAAAAGGAAGCGGAAGCCGAAACAGCGAGGAAGGCCTAACATGGGATACCTAGCGGTCGCGGAAAAGAAGCTGTCCCTGGGCGGCAAGAAGAAAAAGAAGAAGTCGGACACGATGGATTTCTTCGATTTCGACGCCATCCGCTTGTCCATGGCCTCCCCGGAGCAGATCCTGTCGTGGTCCTTCGGCGAGGTCAAGAAGCCCGAGACCATCAACTACCGCACCCTCAAGCCCGAGCGCGACGGCCTGTTCTGCGAGCGCATCTTTGGACCGGCGCACGACTACGAGTGCGCCTGCGGCAAGTACCGCTGGGTCAAGTTCAAGGGCATCGTCTGCGACCGCTGCGGCGTCGAGGTCACGGAGGCCAAGGTCCGCCGCGAGCGCATGGGCCACATCGAGCTGGCCGTGCCCGTGTCGCACATCTGGTTCTTGAAGAAGACGCCGTCCCGCATCGGCATCGTCCTGAACATGAAGACGGTGGACCTGGAACGGGTCATCTACTACGCCATGTATGTAGTGCTTGAGGACCTGGTGGACAACACCGGCCGCACGGTCTACAAGGCCTGCGACCTGCTTTCCGAGGAAGAGGTACGCAAGGCCAAGGCCGAGTTCAAGAGCAAGCTCAAGGTCGACATCGGCGCCGGCGCCATCCGCGCCCTGCTGGCGCGGGTCAAGCCCAAGGAGGAGGAGGACGCAATCCTCAAGGAGATCAAGGACGTTACCTCCGAGACCGAGCGCACGCGCCTCATCCGCCGCTTGCGCATCCTGCAGGGCTTCGCCAAATCCGGCAATGAGCCGCAGTGGATGATTCTGACCACCCTGCCGGTCATCCCGCCGGAGTTGCGTCCCCTGGTCCCCCTGGAGGGCGGCCGCTTCGCCACTTCAGACCTCAACGACCTCTACCGCCGCATCATCAACCGCAACAACCGGCTCAAGCACATCGAGGCTTTGCGCGCGCCAGAGGTCATGGTGTTCAACGAGAAGCGCCTCCTGCAGGAGGCCGTCGACGCCCTGTTCGAGAACGGGGCGCGCGGCCGCGTCGTGGTGGGCGCGGGTAACCGGCCGCTGAAGTCCCTCTCCGACATCCTCAAGGGCAAGCAGGGCCGCTTCCGGCAGAACCTGCTGGGCAAGCGCGTGGACTACTCCGGCCGCTCCGTCATCGTGGTCGGCCCCAACCTCAAGATCAACCAGTGCGGCCTGCCCAAGGAGATGGCGCTGGAGCTCTTCAAGCCCTTCATCATCCGCGAGCTCATGAAGACCGAGAGCCTGACCCTGAAGGCCGCCAAGCGCATGTTCGAGAAGGTGCGGCCCGAGATCTGGGACATCCTGGAGTTCGTGACCAAGAAGCACCCGGTCATGCTCAACCGCGCCCCGACCCTGCACCGCCTGGGCATCCAGGCCTTCGAGCCGGTCCTGATCGAAGGCAAGGCCATCCAGCTGCATCCCCTCACCTGCGCGGCCTTCAACGCCGACTTCGACGGCGACCAGATGGCCGTGCACGTGCCCCTGTCGCAGGAGGCGCAGATGGAGGCGCGCGTACTCATGATGGCCTCCAACAACATCATGTCCCCGGCCTCGGGCAAGCCTATCGCGGTGCCCTCGCACGACATGGTGCTGGGCATCCATTACCTCACCAAGCATAAGCAAGGCGAGGCGGGCGAAGGCATGGTGTTCGCCGACGCCGGCGAGGTAGTCACCGCTTACGAGAACCATAAGGTGGACCTGCACGCCAAGATCAAGGTGCGCGGCATCACCCAGGACTTGCGCGAAGGCGCGGGCCAGGGCAAGAAGGCCGAGCCCGTGACCCCGGCGCAGTGGCAGGACTGGACCACGGTCGGCCGCGTGATCTTCAACCAGATCGTCCCGGCGGGGCTGGGCTACATCAACGCGCCGCAAGGCAAGAAGGAGCTCTCCCGCCTGGTGGAGCGCTGCTACAAGACCCTGGGCCAGTACCGCACCGTGCTGCTGCTCGACGACCTCAAGCGCATGGGATTCCACTTCGCCACCGCGGCGGGCCTGTCCATCTCGGTGTCCGACATGCACATCCCGGCGCTGAAGAAGGACGCCATCCTGGAGGCCCGGCGCAAGGTCAAGGAGATCGAGAAGCAGGCCAAGAACGCCCTCATCACCGAAGCCGAGCGCTACAACAAGATCATCGACATCTGGACCCACGTGACGGACAAGATTGCCGACGTCATGTTCGACGAGATGAAGAAGGAGGAGTCCGAGAAGTACGTCGCGGGCAAGCCCCGCTTCAACTCCGTCTACCTCATGGCCGACTCGGGCGCGCGCGGCAGCCGCCAGCAGATCCGTCAGCTGGCCGGCATGCGCGGCCTCATGGCCAAGCCCCAGAAGAAGCTCACCGGCGGCGTGGGTGAGATCATCGAGCAGCCGGTCATCTCGAACTTCCGAGAGGGCCTCACCGTGCTGGAGTACTTCATCTCCACCCACGGCGGCCGCAAGGGACTGGCCGATACCGCCTTGAAGACCGCCGACGCCGGCTATCTTACGCGGCGCCTGGTGGATGTGGCGCACGACCTGGTGATCACCGAGGCGGACTGCGGCACCATCAACGGCGTGCGGCTGGGCGATCTGACCGCGGGCGACGAGGTCATCGAGTCCCTGGAGGAGCGCATCCTGGGCCGGGTGGCCCTGGAGGACGTCACGGTCTCGGGCAGCGATGCCAAGGGCAAGGCCGTGGAGACGGTCGCGGCGCGCGCCGGCGAGGTCATCACCGCCGAGACTGCCGCGCAGATCAAGGAGGCGGGCATCGAGGTCCTGCGCGCCCGCTCGGTGCTGACCTGCGAGAGCCGGCAAGGGGTCTGCGCCAAGTGCTACGGCATGAACAATGCCAACGGCCGCATGGTCGAGATCGGCGAGGCCGTGGGCATCATCGCGGCGCAGTCCATCGGCGAACCCGGCACGCAGCTGACCCTGCGCACCTTCCATATCGGAGGCACGGCTTCCCGCGTCACCAAGCGTTCTCACGCCGTGACTCTCAAGGGCGGCAAGGTCGAGTTCCGCAACATCCGCACCGTGAACAACCGCGACGGGGAGGTCGTCTGCGTCTCGCGCACCGGCGTCATCACGGTCGCGGAAAAGATATCGGGCGCGCTCGAGGAGAACAAGATCCCCTACGGCGCGCGCATCAAGGTCAAGGACGGGGCGTCGGCCGAGCCCCGCTCGCTCTTGGCGGAGTGGGACCCCTACACCATGCCCATCCTGGCGGAGCAGGCGGGCCACGTGCGGCTGGTGGACGTCAAGGAAGGCGTCACCCTGCACGAGGAGCGCAACAAGATC
>TBL_comb47_HYPODRAFT_10002174_pt1 | contig 24480 bp, 23 predicted proteins | sample TroBogypolimnion_40_FD_10682 | JGI IMG/M metagenome (IMG submission 10682)
CCTATTCAAATGGAATTGGTGTAGAGGCGGACGTCTCCGTTGTGATCGATGATATTCCGATTGGACAGCAATTCCAAGCGTTTCAAGGCTTGGCCAATTTGGAGCGTGTTGAAGTGCTCCAAGGACCTCAAAGCACCTTGTACGGCAAGAGCTCCATTGCAGGTGCAGTCAACGTCATTACCAAGGAAATCAGCGAGAAACCCCAGGGCACCATCAGTGCCTATAAAACCAATGATCGTGAAAATCGATTGGCAGCGACGTATTCCACTCGTGTGGATGAACACTGGTCTTATCGTCTTGCTGGAGCTACCAATAATTTTGCGGGCAATGTGACCAATATTTATGATAATTCAACCGTCAATGGAACCAATTCAAAAACCTTGATGGCCAAAATTCGTTGGCAACCCACGGATAAGATTGATGTGGAGATCTCTCCGCGCTATAACCAGTCCATGGACAATTGTTGCGTCTATGTACCCACTGCTATCACAGCGTCAAATGGTGCAGCACTTAAAAACATCTATTGGCAAGGTGTCACAGGCCTGCCCGCCAGCGCATTGTTTGCCGGTGTTCCCATCGGTCCTGGAAATGCCACTGTGAATGAAGATTACCCAACTGGGATCATGTCAACAGCTCGTGGTACCGGTTTGAAGATGAGTTACTACTTGGACAATGGGGCGACCTTAATGTCGGTTTCATCTCAATCGCGTTATCAAGCCAATGATTATCGGGATCAAGACTTTACTGCCTCCAATATTTTGGGCTCCTTGGTCAAATCGCCTGCCTCACCTGGTGTTCTATCTGGAGGCTTCACGCAGCAAGGCACCTATGATATTCAAACCACGACCCAGGAATTCAGGTTCACCTCGCCAGATAGCGGTAAGATGAAATACGTCGCTGGTTTGTGGTACGCAGACAATAAAACTGTTCGTGACTTCACCCGCGGTGTTCCCAATGTCTTGACTTCTGCCACAGGATCCAATCCCACCAGTCCCACAGGCTATGAGGGCATGATACACACCAACAATCAAGCGATTTTTGGGCAAACTTCATATGAGTTCTTACCCACTTACTCGGTCTTGGTGGGTGGAAGAACAGGTAAAGAAACGGACGGTGCGTCCATGAGCTTTTATGCGCCTTGGGCTGCATCCTCCTCCTCTCCCTATCAGAACTTGATCAATCCCAATAGCAGTCAAAGTGCATCAACTGGCAAAGTTAGCTTGTCGCATGATTTCTCTAAATCTTCCATGGCCTATGTTTTGGCATCAACGGGATACAAAGGACGTGCTTATGACTTGACCAGTACAACGGTGAGCTTGAATCCTACAGATTCAGAAACAGCTCGAAATCTTGAAATTGGATACAAAGGTAACTTCCTCAATAATCGGTTGACATTCAATGCAACCGCTTGGGACACCAAATTCACGAACTACCAACAGCAGTTCAGTCAAACCAATATTTTGGGAGTTTATTCGACCGTTTTGGCCAGTATTCCTGGCGCAGAAACAAAAGGAACCTCTTTTGATTTGAATGCCTTGGTAACACCTCGATTACTAATCAACGCATCTGCTGCTTTCACGAATGCAACGATCACGAGTTGGACTAACGGACCTTGCGCGTCTGGCAACGTGACCGCCTACAACGCGTGCAACACAGTCTCTGTGGTCTCTGCAGGTAAAGCGACCACTCAATATGTACAAGATTTGACCGGTGCTCCCATGGCCAATGCGCCAAAAGTGAAATTCAATTTGGGTGGACAGTATGACATTTTATTGCCTGATCACACATATGATGCATTTGTCAATGGCAATATCCGTTATCAAAGCAGCATACAAACCAATATCAATCAGGATGCCAATTTTGCGGTAGCACCGATCAATATCACCAACGTCGGTTTTGGCTTAAAAGACCACGCCAACACCTTTAGATTCACTGTTTTCATCAACAACTTGTTCAATAAACAATATGCTGTGACTGGATTCAATGGATTGGGAACCTTTAAAACAACCGATACCACTGCTGGAGTAAAAACCAACTCCTGGACCCCTGCTCGGGATGCTTGGAGATATTTGGCTGCACGCTTGGACTACAACTTCTAACGATTCAAAAAGGCTCTCTAAAAAAGGGGAGCCTTTTTTAAGTCAACATTTTTTTGGGCCTGAGCCAGTCTAAAAACAGTTGAGGCCATTTATTGGTATTGCCGGGCACTTTCGTGGCCAAGTTAAAGCCATGCCCACCTTGCTCAAACAAATGAAGTTCGCTTGAAACACCCACACGACGGACTGACTCAAGCATCATGAGTGAGTTCTCGATGGGAACACTCTTATCGTCGAGTGCATGTGTCAAAAAAGTTGCGGGCATGTCGGCTCTTGTATGCCGTTCAATGGAAAATGCCTGCTTGAGCTCATTCGAGGGGTCGGGGCCCAATAGTCGTTTGCGCGATCCTTCGTGCACTGTTTTCTCAAACATGGTGATCACTGCGTAGTTGAGGCAGGCAAAGTCTGGTCTAGCCGTGGTGCTGTTCAAGTCATCTTGGAGCGCGAGTGTTTGATCGTCAAACCGTGTGATCAGTTGACCGGCCACATGTCCACCTGCAGAGGATCCATGTACTCCAATTCGTTGTGGATCAACGTGGTAGAGATGAGCTTGACTTCGAATGACTCGCATTGCTCGCAGCGCATCTTGTAAGCTTGCATTGGGGCCTTGTGCCCAGCCATTTTCAGGGAGACGGTATAGAAGATTGAAACAAGTCACTCCTCGAGCGGTAAACCAGCGCGGCAAGCCAGGTCCAATGGCCAAATGTCGATAGCCACCACCTGGAATGATCAATAAAGCGGTACCATTGGGTTCCTGGGGACGATAGACTTGAAGAATGGGATTTCCAATTCCCATGACTGCTGAATTGAGATCTCCGCGGTCTTCAATGTTGAGCTTAGGGGGATGTTCATTGCCGCCGGGCACACCCTTCGGCCACAAAGGAATCAATTCATCGGCACCCGTGCGATAAACCTCAAAGCGGGGGTCTTGTTCCTTCAAGTCAAGAGGCATTGGGGCAGCAAGCAAGTTTTGGGTGAACAATACTCCTGCTGGTAATAAATTTCTTCGAGTGAGGTTCAAATGGACTTCCTTTGAAAATTTAAAACGCAAAACGTGCTAACGCCATGTCGTATGCAAGCTCGATTTACTGATTCAAGGGCGTACTGAATGTGTAGATGGTTTGCGAATAATAGGGGTTTTCCGGCGTCACCAGAGTGCTGGGAAACTCGGGATGATTGGGGCTGTCAGGGAGATGGAAGGTCTCCAAAGCAAAGCCATCGTACATCTCATAGGCCACGCCTTCGCTGCCCATTTCGTCTTTGTTAAAGCCATTGCCCGTATTGAATTGCACCGCAGGTTCAGTCGTTTTAATGGTCAATGTTCGACCCGATTGGCTCTCATGTATGACTGACGCATTTTGTAGTTGCCCCATGTTCTGATGGAGCACCAAGGTGTGGTCAAAGCCTGGTGGGTTACCTAAAAGAGCGGAAGGTTGCGATAAAAAGGGAGTAATGTCTTTGGGTTGATTCAAGTCAAGTGGTGTGCCAATCACGGGTAGCAGTCGGCCAGAGGGGAGTTTTTTTGAGTTCACCTCAACATAGTCGTTGGCGAACACTTGAAAAAGGTGGGATGACAAGCCATGCGTACCGGCACCAGCCAGATTCAAAAAGGCATGGTTGGTCAGTGTCATGACGGTGGCTTGGTCGCTGGTGGCTTGGTAAGTTATGCGAAATTCATTCATTGTCCTCATCAATTCATATCTCACACTCACATTCACGTTGCCAGGATGTCCTTGGTCACCATTTGGACTCGTCAATGTGTAGATCGAGCCCAAGCTTTCTTGTTCATTGAAATCAGTTCGACTCCATACTCTTTTATCGAATCCGTTGGGGTCTCCATGCAAGGCCGCCCCGTTTGCATTGATTGGCAGTGAATAGACTTTTCCATTGAGCTCATAGTGACCGGATGCAATGCGACCTGCGTATCGGCCAATGACGGCGGCATAACGCCGATTGGTTTTTAGGTAGGTAGTCAAGTCGGGAAGATTCAATACAATATTTTTGAAGTTGCCTTTTGCGTCTGCAATCTCAATTCCCGTGATGGTACAGCCGTAGTCGATGTACTGCACCTTCATTCCTAAATCGTTCATCAGAAAAACCTTCTGAACCTTCTCCCCGCTTGATGTTGCACCAAATTCGCTCAATTCAATATGTCCACGCTTTTGAGTTTGTGCCAGGGCATCATTGTTGTTACACCCCAGAATCATGCAAAGCCCTAGTGCAATATTGGTGAAACCCCTCAATGCATTCATGTGCGGCACTCCAATTATTTTGCTGTTGACCAGCAAAGTTTTAAGCAAGCTTTTCCCGAAAAGTGGTGATGAATCTTTGCAATGCAAACCCACGATTGACTGATTTGATTTTCTTGTTATAGGATATCATACAACAATAATTTGTTGCAATTCTCATTTTCAGTGACGCCGTTTTTTTTGCGAGGTCACGCCATCACACTCATTGGGGACAGTCATGCACAGCATTGAATCAAAAACACACAATATTTTGAAATCCATCTTCTTGCTCTTCGTGCTGAGCGCTTGCCAGATACAAGCTCAAACCTTGGATCAATTGAAGTCCACCGTGATTGGTTTGGCCGATGAACAAATGAATCGGCCCTTGCATACAGTGGTGGAAAAATCGGTTGCCCCACCAAGTGGCGACTTGCACGACTGGGTGACACAAGCCCCCTATTGGTGGGTCGACTCCAAAAATCCCAAGGGCAAGTACATCCGCCATGACGGTAAACGCAACCCAGAAATTGATCGATGGAAGGATGACCAATATTTCAATGAGATGCTCAGGTCCACTGAGATGTTGAGTCAAGCCTATGTGCTGACACGTGATGAAAAATACGCACAAAAAGCCTCTGACAACTTGCGCTTGTGGTTCATAGATCCCGCCACAAGAATGAATCCGAATATGAATTATGGTCAATTCATTCCAGGCATCACGATGGGGCGGGGGGAGGGGATCATCGCAACACGCTTCATTTACAAAGTCCCGATGATTTTGGAACGCATCAAAACCTCCAATCAGTGGACCCATGACGACGCCAAATCCCTGGCTGGATGGTTTCAGGCCTATGTGGACTGGTTGAAAGGCTCAGGCATAGGACTTGAAGAGGCCCGTCATGTGAACAACCATTTGACTTGGTATATGGTGCAAGTGGTTTCTATTGATCTCTTTTTGGGACACTTCGAGTCGGCGCAAACCACACTCAAGAAGCTTAGAGATCAGGTGTTGGAGGCTCAAATCACAACAGACGGTCTACAGCCTCGCGAGATAGAACGCACAAAAAGCTTCTCATACAGCTCAATGAATCTCAATGCTTGGTGGGTATTGGCCTATTTGGCCAAAAATGCCAATATTGACTTTATCCAAACAACCCAGGGAAATCGCTTATTTCTTGCGACCGACGCTTTGATCCCTTTTGATGACCTCAAGAAGTGGCCTCACCAACAAATTGATTCGAATGCTCAAAAGGATTTGTGTCGCGCCATTTTTTGGGTGCAGCGCTTTTCTCAAGATTCTAAATATCAAGAGGCTGAGACTCGATTTCATTGTCCTCAGACCTTAGAGAGTTACTTCATCAAGCATGAGAGTTGACGCCATGTTCAGTGTTAAATTTTTTTCTCAATTCAGTGCCAATGTCATTTTTGCAATGGTATTTTTTCAGATGGCTTGGGCAATGCAGCCACAAGTTGATGCCTTGCCCGGCAACACTTTGCATGTTCAATATTCACCCGATTTTTCAGAGCGCGACCGCATTGTGATCTTGGCAAACGAAGCGATGAATCTCCCCTTGGTGAGCATTACCAAGTCGGTGAGTCCCTACAGTGAGGGCGGGATTCATGATTTCTATTCCAATGGTGACTATTGGTGGCCCAATCCTTCAACCGTCAACGGTTTGCCCTTTATTCAAAAGGATGGGCAAAGTAACCCCGCGAATTTCAATGCCCATCGCGTGGCAATTCGGCAATTGGTCGATGCCGTTGCCTCACTAGCGATGGCCCTAAAGATGACGGGTCAAGATCGTTATGCAAAAAAAGCACAATTTTTGCTGAATGCGTTTTTTCTTGATCCAAATACTCGAATGAATCCGAGTCTGACGTTTGCGCAAGCCATTCCAGGTGTGACTTCAGGCAGAGGAGTGGGCATCATCGACACCTTGCATTTGATCGATGTGCCACTGGCCGTCATTGAGTTGGAGAAAAATCCCAGTTTCCCAAGCTCTACCGCAAACGGGCTTCGTGTTTGGTTCAAGTCTTATTTGAGTTGGATGCTCAGCAGTAAAAATGGCCACGATGAAAGTATCGCCAAGAACAATCACTCCGTTGCCTTTTGGTTGCAAGTGGCTGTGTTTGCTGACTTTGTCGGGGATCAGCATGCCATGGCGATGGCAAGAGAAATGTTCAAGTCCGCTTTTGTGGGTGAGCAAATGGCGCTGGATGGTAGTTTCCCACTGGAGATGGCCCGCACCAAACCGTATGGATACTCTATTTTTCAGCTCGACAATATGGCAGCGCTGTGCCAAATATTGTCTTCACCCAGTGAATCTTTGTGGAACTACCAGTCGCCTGATGGCAAAGGCATGCGTGTGGCCATCGCGTTCATGGCGCGTTATGTTCGTGATAAAAAGTCTTGGCCTAAGAGCCCAGATGTCGAGGCCTTTGAGGGTTGGCCCGTGAGGCAGCCGTTTTTACTATTCGCCGGTTTGGCTTATCAGGATCAAAGTTTGCTCGACCTATGGCGGCAACAAGCATTGAATATCGACAATGAGGAAGTCAGACGCAATGTGGCCATCACTCAACCAGGGTTGTGGTTGAAGTGATGCGGCTTTGCGGCCAATTGGACTTGTGTTGAAGAGCCATGCAAGGTTGCTTTATCGAACAAGGCAAGGTTGCTTGGGGTTGAAGGTCCAGTTATTGATCAAGAATTGCATTGCAACGGCATCGTTGCGATTGTTCAGACCCTCTTTGAGGTAAAGCTGATGCGCGCGCTCTAGCGCATCGATGTCGAGCTCGATGCCGAGTCCTGGCTTTTGAGGAACCTCGATTTGGCCATTCTTGATCTGGAGCGCATTTTTGGTGAGCTCTTGGCCTTCTTGCCAAATCCAGTGGGTGTCAATGGCGGTGACTTTCCCAGGAGCTGCAGCAGCGCAATGCGTAAACATCGCCAAGGAGATGTCAAAATGATTGTTGGAGTGTGAACCCCAAGTGAGGTCATACATTTGGCAAAGTTGGGCAACCCGGACAGAGCCTTGCAGAGTCCAGAAATGTGGGTCAGCCAAGGGGATGTCGACACTTTGCAATTGCAAGCAGTGCGCCATTTCTCGCCAGTCGGTGGCGATCATATTGGTGGCTGTCGGCAGTCCTGTGGCCCGCTTGAACTCGGCCATCACCTCTCGACCTGAAAATACTCCCTCAGCCCCGCAAGGATCCTCTGCGTAGGCCATGACCTGTGCTTGATCTCTCAATAGTCGAATGGATTCCTTCAACGACCAAGCACCATTTGGGTCAAGCGTGATGCGTGCATTGGGAAATGCTTCATGCAAGGCCTCAATCGCTTCGACTTCTTGGTCGCCACTCAGTACTCCACCTTTGAGTTTGAAGTCTTGAAATCCATACCGATGATTTGCAGCTTTTGCCAATTCCACGATGGCTTTGGCGTCCATGGCTTTTTCGTGCCTCAGCCTGAACCAGTCGTCACTCTCATCTGGATCCTCTTCGTAGGCGAGGGTGGTTAGTTTTCGGTCTCCAATGAAAAACAAGTAACCCAACACTTGAACATGGGTTCTTTGTTGGCCTTCGCCTAAGAGAGCCGCCATGGGGACACCCAAGAATTGTCCGAGCAGATCTAAAAAAGCACTCTCGATGGCCGTGACGGCATGGATGGTGACCCTGAGATCAAAGGTTTGTAGGCCTCGGCCTTCGTGGTCCAGTGCCGAGTACCGTTGTCTTACCTGATTCAGAACTTGATTGAAGTTGCCCAAGGCCTGGCCCTTCATCAGCGCTGCAGCATCTTCTAAAACTTTTCTGATCTTTTCACCACCGGGCACTTCACCCAGGCCTTGACGGCCACTGCTGTCGGTCAAAATTAAAATATTTCGCGTGAAAAAAGGGCCGTGAGCGCCACTGAGGTTGAGCAGCATGCTGTCATGCCCCGCAACGGGGACCACTTTAACGGCTGTTATGGTTGGGCTTGGGTGACTTGGATAGGACATGTTGGACACGATCAATGGAAGCGTTGAAAATTGACGCCAAGTTTATGTTGTCGTACAACTTAAGGCGAGGCACAATTCCTGAACGACGGGGAGGGCGAGCTTTTGGACGAGTTCTCAGGGGAGGGTCGCCGGCGCAAATTCGCTGGCATTGGCATTGAGTCGATCTCGTGAATTGGTCAAATGGGTTCGCATCGCAGCTCTGGCCGTTTCTGAATCATGATTCAAAATGGCCTGGTAAATGCTTTCATGTTCAGCGTGGACTTTATGGAGATAGGCCACTTTTTCAGCGACCGTGTTGAAGGAGGAAGTAATCCTTCCCCTTGGGATGATCATGGTTCCGAGGTAGCCCATCAAATCGGCGAAGTGGCGATTGTCGGTGGCATGGGCGACCTCAATGTGAAAGTCAAAATCGGAGGCCACATTGTCTGAATCAAGGCTGATGGAGTCTTTGAAGGTCTGCAAAGCCTGTTTCATGGCGCTCAAGTTCTCTGGCTTGCGCCGTTTGGCAGCCAGGCCTGCCGCTTCTGTTTCCAAACTGATGCGCAGCTCCAGCACTGAAATGACATCTTTGAGGGTCGAGAAGTCCTCAGAGTTGATGGTGAAATTGCTCTTGACCAGCGGCTCATTCACAAAAGTGCCAATCCCATGGCGTGTCACCACGAGATGCGACGCTTGTAAGCGCGAGAGTGCTTCTCGGACCACTGTTCTGCTGACCGAGAAGTTGCCCATGATGGCCGCTTCCGTTGGCAATTTGTCTCCAGGCTTTAAAACCCCAGCTTCAATGTCTAGTTTTAATCGCTCCACAATCTCGCTGACCAAGCCCCTGGAGCGCAGTTGAATGCCTGTGTTCATGAGCAAGTCCTCATTGAGGAAAAGATGAGGATTGGTGTTTTCCCTAGGTTCATTGGATTCTTCTTGACTTTTATCTTGCTTAACTTAAGATCCTAGTTGTAGGACAACTGATGATCAGTCAATGTTGAAAACTTTAATTGATTTTTTGTCTTTTGTCCAGACGCAATTGTAGGGGTTTTACACACCCTAGGACTCTTCATGATGGATGGAACAGGTTCAATGACGATTAAATCGCACAACCGTATTTTATTGACGGGCGCAGCCGGGGGCTTGGGCAAGGTGCTCCGGCAATCTCTAAAGGAAAATTGCAATCACCTGCGGACCTCAGACCTCTCAGAATACGGTCCTGCATACCCTTGGGAAGAAATCGTCAAAGCCGATTTGGCCGATGACCATGCCATGGACGATCTTTTAAAAGATGTCGATGCGGTCGTTCACATGGGGGGGATTTCTCTCGATGGTCCGTTTGAGCCCATTTTGAAATCCAATATTTTAGGCGCCTATAACTTGTACGAGTCAGCCCGCAAGAATGGCGTTAAGCGAATTGTCTTCGCCAGTTCAAACCATGTCACTGGCTTTTACAAGCAAAGTGAGACGATTACCGCAAGTCATCCCCCTAGGCCCGATGGTCATTACGGTTTGAGCAAAGCCTTCGGGGAGGACTTATCCCGTTTTTATTACGACCGTTTTCAAATCGAGACGGCTTGCATACGAATTGGGTCGTCCTTTGAAGAGCCCAGAGACCGCCGCATGTTGGCGTCTTTTTTGAGTTATGCAGACTTGCACCGTTTGATCTCCGCATGCTTGACCACACCCGTTTTGGGTCACAGCATCGTGTTCGGGGTGTCCGACAACAGTGTGACATGGTATGACAATGCGCAGGCCAAACACGTGGGTTACCACCCCAAAGACAGCTCGGATCCCTACCGTGAGGCTATCTTTAAAAAAACGCCCGAGCCTGATCTCCTCAGTCCTTCTGCGCAATACCAAGGTGGTGCATTTGTAAGCGCCGGTCCCTTTGGGCTTAAGTAGTATTGACAAGGGTTTTTAAAAAATTCAATGCTAGGATCAAAAGGCTTTTTGTGGATCACCTCTTTTTACTTTCTTGCCCGTGGTTATTTCCTTCCCTTTTTTCAGGAGACAAAATGAAACTTAAAAAATTAAATATGCTGATGATTTCAGGTGTCTTTGCATTGCTTTCATCGCAAGCAGATGCAAGAACCTTTCGCTGCTCTGAGGTTCACGCCAAAGACTTTCCCACCAACATGGCCTTGGCCTACATGAGCGAGCAACTCTCCGCGGCTACCAACGGCAAAGACACCATCAAGGTGTTTGCCGATGGATCTTTGGGATCTGAAAAAGACACGGTTGAACAAGTCAAAATCGGTGCCTTGGACATGGTTCGCGTGAGCTCGGCGACTTTCAATGGCATCGTACCCGAGTCATTAATCCCATCCTTGCCATTTCTCTTTCGAGACATCAATCATTTGCGTGAAACCATGTACGGGCCCCAAGGCGAGAAAATTTTGGCCGCTTTTGAAAAGGCTGGATTTATTGGCTTGGCCATGTATGAAAGTGGTGCTCGCTCCATGTACGCCAAAAAGCCCATTCGCTCACTGGCCGACACCAAGGGCATGAAAGTGCGTGTGATTCCTTCCGACTTGATGGTGGGTTTGGTCTCGGCAATGGGGGCTTCTGCAACGCCCATGCCCTTTGGTGAGGTCTATACTGGACTTAAAACGGGTCTCTTGGATGCGGCAGAGAACAACTATCCGTCTTATGACGAAGCCAAACATTTTGAGTCTGCACCTTACTACTCAGAAACCATGCACGTGATGACGCCAGAAGTGCTCGTGTTTTCTAAGAAAATTTGGGATACTTTGACACTAGAAGAGCAGTCTGCCATCAGAAAGTCTGCCAAAGCGTCGGTTCCCTATTACGTGAAAATTTGGGAAGCCAAAGAAAAAGATTCCAAAGAGACTGTTATCAAAGGCGGCGCAAAAATTGTTCCCGCCTCTGAAATTGATCGCAAAGGTTTCATCGCCGCAGAAAAACCCGTTTGGGATAAGTTCGCATCGACCCCTGAGCTCAAGGCTTTGGTGCAAGAGATTGTGAACGCTAAATAATAATTTAAGCTCAATCCTCCCATAGAGTTTGTTGATGCAAGCTCTATGGGTTTAAAGAGGATGACAAAAAAACTCCATGGATACTTTCTCGGCCATCAGTGGCTTTTTATCAAAAATCATCATGTATGTGGCTTGCCTGTGTTTGGCGAGCTTACTGAGTATTGTGATTTATGGCGTGGTGCTTCGCTACGGCTTCAATGATGCGCCTGCCTATGTTGAACAAGTCGCTTTGATCTTGGTGATCTCGGTGGCCATGTTTGGTGCGTCTGCTGGTGTTAGAGACGCCACCCACATTGGGCTAGACTCCTTTGTTCATTTGTTTTCTAAAGAAGTTCAAAAGTATTGCTTGTTGGCTGTATACCTCTTTTCTTCGGTGTTTGCGCAGTTTTTGCTATTTGGTGGTTGGGCCATGGGCAAGTCCACCATGGACAGCACCATTCCCACCTTGGGCATTTCTGAGGCTTTTCGCTATTTGCCTGTTGTCGTGGCAGGCATTTTGATCACTATATTTTCGATTGAACACATGTTGGCTATTCTCCTTAAAAGACAAGTGGTGAAGTCATGGAACTAGCCGTTTTGAGTTTGAGTTTTTTGTTTTTTCTATTGCTAGGCTTGCCCGTTGCCTTTGGCATTGGTTTGGCTTGCATAGCCACTTTCATCGTCGAAGGTTTGCCCTTTGAGACCTCCATTCAGATGATGACGTCTGGTATGAATGTGTTTTCTTTTTTGGCCATTCCTTTTTTCATCTTCTCTGGAGAATTGATGCTCCACGGCGGTATTGCCGACCGCATTGTGAATTTCGCTCGCAGTTTGGTTGGGCACTGGAAGGGTGGTCTTGGCTTGGCCAATGTGGTGGCTTGCACTTTGTTTGGTGGGGTTTCTGGCTCTCCCATTGCTGATACCTCTGCCATGGGCGGGGTCATGATTCCCATCATGAAAAAAGAGGGCTACAGCGCCGCCTATGCCGTGAATGTGACCACCCATGCTTCCTTGTCCGGGGCGTTGATGCCCACATCCCACAACATGATCATTTACGCTTTTGCAGCCCAATCGGCCTCTGGCATGATCGATGGACACTTGATCAAAGGGGTCTCTATTGGTGACTTGATGTTTGCTGGCCTCATTCCCGTCTTTTGGATCATGGCCTGCATGTTGATTGCAGCCTATTGGCAAGCCGTTCGCTTTGGTTACCCCAAAAGTGAAGATGGCAGTACTCGCGTTGAAGTGTTCCCAGGATGGACTGCAGTCCTTACCACTTTCATTTCCTCACTGCCAGGCCTGGCCGTGGTGGGTATCATTTTGATTTGTATTTTAAAAGGCGTGGCCACGGCCACTGAAGCCGCAGCCATTGCTGTGGCTTACTCTATCTTTTTGACCGTCTTTGTTTATCGGACCATGACGGTGGATCGATTTTTAAAGTCATTGGCCAAGGCCTCTAAAACCACCGGCATCATCATGCTGCTCATTGGTGTGTCCAATATGCTGCGCTACCAAATGGCGTATTTGGAGATTCCTGATGCCATTGAGCACGCGCTCTATGCAACCACGCATACGCCTTGGATTATGCTTTTGTTGATCAATGTGATCCAAGTCTTTCTGGGTATTTTCTTGGACATGGCCGCTCACATCTTAATCACCACGCCGCTTTTTTTGCCGTTGGCCATTCAAATGGGTGTGGGCCCTGTTCAGTTTGGCATGATGCTTCTGCTCAACTGTGCCCTGGGACTTGTGCACCCTCCGGTGGGTTCGGTTCAATTCATCGGGTGTGCCATTGGCAACGTCTCCATAGGAGAGGCCACCAAAACCGCCTGGCCCTATTACTTGGCCATATTCACGGCCATCAACATCGTGACCTATGTGGCGGTTTTTTCAACTTGGCTGCCCTCGCTCATCACTGGTCACACGGTACTTTAGGACTATCGCCCTCGGTCCTTTTGTTTACATTTTCATCTTTCAGCTTTTTATTTTTAACTCATTTTCAAAATGCAACCACAAGAACTCAAATCGATCATCAGCAAAGGTTTGCTGTCTTTTCCCGTTACAGACTTTGATGAACACGGCGACTTCAACCCCAAGGGTTACATCAAACGATTGGAGTGGTTGGCGCCGTATGGTGCAACGGCCTTGTTTGCAGCAGGTGGAACGGGTGAGTTTTTCTCTCTCACGCCACAAGAATATCCCTCCATCATCAAAACAGCGGTTGATACTTGTCGCGGCAAAGTGCCCATCATTGCGGGTGTGGGTGGCCCCACGCGATTGGCCATTCAAATGGCGCAAGAAGCTGAGAAGTTCGGCTCACATGGCATTTTGTTATTGCCCCATTATTTGACCGAGGCGGGTCAAGAAGGTCTCATCGCGCATGTGGAGGCAGTTTGCAAAAGCGTCAAATTTGGCGTGATCGTTTATAACCGCAATGTGTGCAAGTTGACGCCAGACTCCTTGGCCATTTTGGCCGATCGCTGCCCTAATTTGATTGGCTTCAAAGACGGTGTGGGTGAAATTGAACCGATGGTGGCAATTTATCAACGCATGGGGGATCGATTCTCCTATCTCGGGGGGTTGCCCACCGCAGAAGTCTATGCCGCCGCATACAAAGCGATGGGCACGCCCGTGTATTCGTCGGCCGTGTTCAACTTCATCCCCAAGACCGCCATGGACTTTTACCTCGCCGTTGAGCGCGATGATCATGCGACCCAAAACCGCTTGCTCAAAGACTTCTTCATGCCTTATCTGGACATTCGCAACAAAATGCAAGGGTATGCGGTGAGCATCATCAAAGCGGGCGCCACCCTTGTGGGTCATGGAGCAGGCCCCGTGCGGGCGCCTTTGACCGATCTCAAAAAGGATGAAGTCCAAGCGCTCAAAAAACTGATTGATTCTTTGGGGCCTCAATAAATCCGAGACACTTGTCAGGACCTGGCTATTTTTTCATCCCACATAAAGACCTCAGAACATGAAACTTCAAACCATTGATCCCCGAACACAGCACCCCGTTGGTGATGTTTTGGCTGAATCCTCTCATGCTGAAATTGATGAGGCCGTGAGCCAATCAACTCATGCCTTTGAATCTTGGTCCATCACAACAGGGGATGAGCGCGCCGCTTATTTAGAAGCACTGGCTTTAGGGTTGGAGGCTCACCGCGATGAACTCGTCAAGTTGGCTGATTTGGAGAGTGCTTTGGGCCTGCCACGATTGAATGGAGAGCTCGACCGCACATGCTTTCAATTGCGACGATTTGCCAATCTTGCCAAAAGTGGTGCCCCCTTTGAATTCACCGATGACCCAGCCGTGGCGGGTGGACCTCCTGTGGGACACCCCTCCATCATGAAGGTGAGAATTCCATTGGGGCCTGTTGCGGTGTTTGCTGCGAGCAATTTTCCTTTTGCTTTTTCTGTATTGGGCGGTGACACGGTTTCTGCTTTGGCGGCGGGTTGCACCGTGGTCGTGAAAGCCCATCCAGCACACCCTCAGTTGTCGGTGCAGACCATGAAGATCATTGAGCAAGTACAAACGGCTTTGAATCGTCCTCACGTCATCACCCTGGTTCAGGGCCACGCCTTTGAGATTGGATACCACTTGATTGAACACCCAAGCATTGCGGCTGGGGCGTTCACGGGTTCGACCAAAGGGGGAGCCGCCTTACAAGCCAAATCCCATGAGCGAGCAAGACCGATTCCCTTTTATGGAGAACTCGGCTCCATCAATCCCATCGTCGCTTTGCACGCGGGATTGAACGGGCAAGAGAAAGAAATGGCCACCACCTTGGCCTCCTCCATTGCCATGGGCTGCGGGCAGTTTTGCACAAGCCCAGGCGTCGTGCTCTTGGTTGATGAGCCCGAGCATTTGACGAGCAATGATCTCTTTGTGAGCGAACTCACCACCGCCTTGAGTGGACAAACCCCGCATGCCATGTTGACACCGGGGATTCGTCACGCTTTTGATCTGGGCGTTGAGAAATTCACCCATGCCGGTGCCAAAGCTTTGGTGCATGAAAAGGTTTCTTCCGTGCAACCCAAGCCGTATTTGGGGCAAGTGTCGGCCAAGGATTTCATTGCCCACACTGACCTTCACGACGAGGTGTTTGGTCCGGCTTGTTTGCTGGTGCGTTGTGCCTCAGTGGTAGATGCAACCCAGGTTTTGCAGGCTGTGGGTGGTAGCTTGACCGTGACACTTTGGGGCGCCGTTGAGAAAAACCACAAGACCACGTCATTGGTGAGGGCTGCCGCTCAAATTGCCGGTCGTGTCCTTTTTAAAGGGGTGCCAACCGGGGTTGCCGTGAGTGCTGGCCAGCAGCATGGTGGGCCTTGGCCCTCGTCAACAGCGCCCATGACCACATCAGTCGGGGATGATGCCATGGACCGGTTTTTGCGCCCCGTGGCTTTGCAAGATTTTCCCGCGTGGGTGGGTGAGCACCAAGGCCAGCCCTTTTGACGGTTGGACTGAGCCCACTTGGGCTTTGTCGGTCAGTCTGTCTCAAGCGTTTCATCCATGATTTCAAACTCATGGATTTTTTTTGTCAACTCGTCACCTGATCTATGAATTCTTTCCATGTTGAATTGCTGCTGGATGCCAAAAACTTGGTAGGCGAAAGTCCCGTTTGGAGCGCTAAAGAACATTCTCTTTATTGGGTTGATATTCCCGCCAAAACCATCAATCGTTACTCACTGAAAGATCAGGCTTTGAGTGCTTGGGTCTGTCCTGAAATGACCGCCTGCATTGCCCCAGACTTTGAAAGTGATCATTGGATTGTGGGTGCCGAGAGTGGCGTTTTTAGATTCAAGGGTGATTCTGGTGGGAAGTTCAAGTGGGAGAAATTGTCCAAGGTTCTTCACCAAGAACCTTCTATGCGCTTTAACGATGGTAGGCTTGATCGCCAAGGTCGTTTTTTAGCGGGTACGATGGTGAACGACATGTCGTTGGCAAGTTCAGCAGGTGCCGTTTACGCTTTGGAGCGTGATCAAGATCATTGGAGATTGACCCAATGCCTCTACGGCTTCATCACCCCAAACGGCATGGCGTTTTCACCGAATGGCAAAATCATGTATTTGTCAGACTCACACCCCAAGGTGCAAAAAATCTGGTCGTTTGACTACGACACCGCAACAGGAGCCATTGGCGAGCAAAAACTTTTTTTGGACATGCAAGTCATTCCAGGGCGCCCCGACGGTGCTGCGGTGGACACCGATGGCTGCTATTGGATTTGTGGCAACGATGCTGGCGTGGTGTACCGCATCACACCCCGCGGAGAGATCGATCAGACCATCACCCTGCCGGTTAAAAAGCCATCCATGTGCTCTTTTGGTGGTGAAAAGATGGACACCTTGTTCGTGACCTCCATCCGACCTGGCGGCATTGATCTCTCAGACCAACCCTTGGCAGGTGGTGTTTTTGCAGTGTCCACACCTTACCAAGGGATTGCAGAAGTGAGCCATCAGCAGTAGCTAAACGGCACACTCCATTCGATGGGTTTGTTGTCCCGCATGGCTCAAGGCTTGCTATAGGTGACACGGTAGAGGGTGCCGTTCACGTCTTCGGAAAACAGCATGGAGCCGTCTTTGAGGAATTTCACATCAACGGGTCGACCCCAGACAGAATCTTCGCCTGCGGTGAATCCCATCACAAAATCTTGATAAGACCCCACCAATTGGTTTGATTTGGCAGGCAAACGGATGATTTTGTAGCCCGTGTGAAAAGCCCGGTTCCAAGACCCATGGAGTGCCGCAAAACCGTCTCCTGTCCATTCGGCAGGGAACATGCCACCTGGATTGAAATCCATGCCTAGCGGGGCCGAGTGCGGTTGAATCAATGCGTCGGGCTGGGTGGCTTTGCCTTTGAGGTCTGGTCGTGGGCCACCGCCAGGTCTCAAATCTTCGTGGTCTTGGTGATAAATCCAGGGCCAGCCATAAAAGTGGCCTGGCTTGATGCTGCTGACATAGTCGGGCGGTGTGTTGTCCCCCAGCAAGTCTCTCTCATTGGTCGAGCAAAACACCACGCCTGTCTTGGGTTGCACCGTGAGGCCAGAGCAGTTTCTCACACCTGTGGCATAGACTCGGCGGTTTTTGCCGTCTGGAGAGAAGGCCAAAACTGTCGCGCGGTCGGTTTCATTGCCCCAAGCACCCCCTAGGCCATGCACCTTTTGCCAAGCTTTTAAGTCTGCGGGGCGATCCTCCATGTCGATGGCGATATTGCTGCCCGAACCCACGCTCAAGTAGAGCGTTTTGCCGTCCGGAGAAAAGCCGATATCTCGGGTCCAGTGCCCGCCCGTGGGCAGTCCACTCACAATGACTTCAGGTTCAGCTGTGCTTTTCATATCGCCGCTTTGATAGGGATAGCGTAAGATCTGGCCTTGCATGCCCACGTAAAGCCATTGGGGCTTGGGTCCTGGCGGGTAAAACGCCATGCCATAAGGATCTTTTAAGTCCGCAACAAAGGTCTCCATTTTTTCGACTTGTCGACCATCGGGCGATGGGCGCAAGACAGTGACCTTGCCTTTTTCAAACTGGTATTTATCACCCACCCTGACGTTGCCCGGGCGACTTTGAGAGACAAAGATGTCGCCATTGGGGGCTTGACGGATCACGCGTGCGCCATCGACGTTGCTCGCAAACACATCGACCTTGAAGCCCGCCATGGTTTTGATCTCGGCGTCACTGGGCTTGGCAACGGTGGTCGAGCGGTTGGCAGCCGAGGGGCTCTCTAGGGGAGCCACCACGTCGTCATGGGTGATAAGTCGGGTGACCCCTGGGGCATCGTTGTGCCAGTCGCCCATGGCGTCTCTGCCTTTGAGGACGTTTTGAGCCCAAAGCGTCAAGGGCAGTGCCGTCGCCCCCAAGACCCAAGCGCAGAGTGTGCGTTGGAATTGTTGTCGAGCAGTTTTTTGTCTCATTGAATTTTCCTTGTTGTGATGGAATTAAACCGTTGACGCTTGAATTTTCAGTCGAATCAGTGAAATGCAAAGTAAAGCGCCAGAGCTTTGGCTTGTTCTTTCGTTTTATTTTTGAGCAGCACGCTCATGACCTCGCTGTTGTTGCGGTCTTGGTTCATCCATGCCAACATTTGGTCGAGCAAATAATCGGCATTTTGGCCATAAAGTCGAGGCGCCCCTGTGTAGAACGATTCGCCACTCGCGTTTTGTGCGTGACAGGTGAGGCAAGTTTGTGCATCGGTCTTGGTCGTCGCGCTTGTGGACTCGCTTGGGTTGTCATGCAAGTTGGGTTGGGGTCTGGATTGGGGCCAGGCTTTAGAGGCGATGGCTTGGGACAAGAGGCCCAGGTCCTTTTTGGGAACGCTCTCGGCCATGGAATTCATGATTTGGTTTTCACGTTGTCCTGATCTGTAGTCTCTCAACTGTTTTTCCAAATAGACCGCACTTTGTCCCCAAATGATGGGTAATTTCTCATCCTTGGGGTTGCCATTTTCTCCATGGCATTCACCACAAACGTGGATGTCCACGCTGGTGGGCAATGGGTTCAGGGTCTTGGTCTGCCCCTGAGCCATCAGAGGTGACATGAAAATTTGACCCAATAAAAGGATAAACCCAATGCCAAAAGTGAGTCTCTTATGAAGACATCTGCTCATCCCTAGAGTTTTGAAGAAATTGTTTAAATACAAACGAAGATTGTTCAAGAGAGAATTGATCAATGATTGCGGGAAAATACAGTTATAAATTGTATCTTTCGTCCGATAGAAGAAACCTAGGTTATACCCTTTTAATGCTTATTCATGTTGTGGCGTTTACCGCGTATCAAGAACCCAAAGGCGTATCTGTTGGCCTAAAAAGACAAGCCCTCCAAGGTGAGCTCGGGATGTCTTGCCAAGTGACCCGCATCGACAATCAAAAACCATCAAAAAGCCCACTGCCATCTGTCAAAACCATGAATGACACTACAAGTGATAGGTGTATTGTTGAGAATGCGTCTTTGTGAGGTGAACGTTTGGATTGTTTTGATGAAGATTGAATGACTTTAACTTTGCTTGGGCCGTGCAATTAATGACATTGGATCAAATTGGAGATCAACTTGATACTTTTTTTTAAAATCTAGGGGTTCCACTATATGAGTTGTCATATTTGACATTCATGATTACTCCTCAGCAATGTTGCTGAATTTAACTGGAGAACACCCCATGTCCAAGCACGATCACCATCACCATGCGGCCAAGCACCACGAGGCTGCAGCCCATCACCATCACGAAGCGCACAAAGCGCACGAAGCAGGCGATCACCACAAAGCGGCGCATCATCACAAAATGGCCCATGGCCATGCTTTGCACGCACACGATCACCACGAGCACGCCACCAAGGCACACACCAAAGCTCACTCACACCATCATCCAGAGCACGCCGACCACCACGCGCACCACGGTCACAAGTAATGGCAGGCATCGGTAGGCAAGTTTTTCCTTTACCGATTCTGTCCTTACGGACTCTTTCCTTCAAGCTTTGACGGGTAGTCCCAACTTGGCAGCAGAGTCAAGTTGGGTTTTTTTATTTTGAGTTGGTTTCTTTTGAGATTGAATTGTTCTCGAAGTAGCGAATATCAACGCGACGATTTTGGCGCCAAGCCTCTCGTTGGTGTGCCGGGTTCAAGGGTTGTGTTTTACCCCAAGATTTCGGCTCTAGACGTTCGTCCTCAACGCCCATTTTGATCAAACTGTCTTTGACCGCTTGGGCGCGTTTCTGACCCAATTGCAAGTTGTACTCATCACTGCCGTTTTCATCGGTATTGCCTTCAAGTCTTGCACGCACATTGGGGTTTTGAAGCAAATACTCACCATGGTTTTTTAAGACGTCCCATTCTCTGTCGTTGGGCTTGGATTGATTGAATTCAAAATGCACACTCTCTTGGGGGGGAGGTAGGATGGACGCTTTTGTATTTGGCTCCTTGCTCTCGTTGACAGGCTCGAAGCCCGAATGCGTTTTGGGGCCCAGATCAAGAATCGGTGGAGGCAGGAATGTCTCCATGGCAAACTCAGGCTCTGGGCTGGGTTTTTTAGGAGCGCTCACACAACCCCAACACAGGCCAACACACAAGGCGAGCAACAAGAAAAGGCGGGTGTTCATGGGCGGCCCATTCCAAAGATAGACGCTTTGCAAGGAAGCGCAAAGCTGGAAGTTGATTGTAGTGAGCCCCCAACCGACTGTGAAGTGGGACAGCAGTAACGTGTAGGGACCTGAACTGAGGTCTCCAAGAGGGTACTTGGAGCCCTAAGAGTTGAGAAGCCTCAACGCTTTTAAACGCCTTGAACCACTGGATTTTCTAGAACGCCAATGCCCGATATTTGCACCTTCACTTTGTCCCCAGGCTTTAAGAATGTCCCTTTGGGGCGTCCGACTCCTGAAGGTGTGCCCGTGGCAATGACGTCACCGGGTCTCAAGGTCATGCGCCGACTCAAATATTCAATGAGTTCTGGGACTTTAAAAATCAAGCCATCGACCAAAGTGTCTTGCTTTTTCTCCTCATTGACCCACAACTGCAAGTGGCATTGCGTGTGGTCCAAGATTTGACTCGCAGGGGTGATCCAAGGGCCCATGGGCGCTGCACCGTCAAAGTTCTTGTGACCAAACCAGTCGATGCCCCAGCGTGGCCAGTCTTCGCGACGGCTCAGGTTTCTGGCCGACAAGTCGTTCATGATGGTGTAGCCCGCAACATAGTCCATGGCATTTTCAACACTCACGTTTCTCGCGTATTTGCCAATCACCACCGCAAACTCGCCTTCCCAATCCAATGAATTGGTCACATTGGGTATACGGATGTCTTCACCTGTGGCGATCACACAGTGGCGAGAGGCTTTCAAGAACAAATAGGGTTGGGTCTTCGATTTGTCCACCCCGGTGCCTTCGCTTGACATCTCTTTGGCGTGCTCCATGTAATTGGCCCCTGTGCAGTAGATGGCTGCCGGGTAGAGCAAAGGGGCATGCAGTTTGACGTCCTTTAAGGCAATGCCATTGGCATGCCCTTGCGAGGCCAATTCGTTCAGAGCGGGCTCGGCGTCTTGCCACACTTCAAAGAGGTCCATGGTCGAGCGTGCCCAAGGCGTGTGCGGCAGGGCTTTCTCTAGATCAATCACCCACTTCTCATCCACCAATATGCCGGCTCGCACATCGTTTGGCGTAACGGGTAGGGAGAAATTTAATATTTTGAATTGACTCACCGTAGACCTCTAATGAAAAAGTTCACAAAAAAAGAGATGACACAAGCTGACAACAGCACGCATCTGAGCGTATCGTAAGTTTCTTGCGGTCCTTGCGTCAATGGGGTATGCACGCTTGACGTGCAAGTGAAGATTCTTTTACGATGAAAAAAACAAAGGAGACCCAGAACATGCCATTGTCAAGAGTTTCGCCGATTCGCAAAAATAAAACCCAAGATTCTGAGGCCTTGAGAGTGCTCAAGATGAACTTGGTGTTGGGTTACCGCATTTTGGCGCGCTACGGTATTGGCGTGGGTCTTTTGGGGCACTTGACCGCAAGGCTGCCGGGTGCCCATACCTTTTGGAGCTACCAGTGGGGAGACAGTTTTGAGCGTGTCACGATGGATGGCCTGCGTGAGTGTGACTTCGATTGCAATGTGATCACCAACGACGGTGAGGTCAACGACTCCCTCAAAATCGAGGGTCACCTTTACCACGCAAGACCGGATGTGCTGTGCATCACCCATCACCACAGCGACAACTGCTTGGCACTTGGCTCGATTGGTGAAATCGTTCATCCCTTTGAACGTTCTGCCGCTCGCGTGTACGACGACATGGTGCTTTTGGAAGACTTTGACAATGCACACCAAGATCCTCTTGCTGCCAAAGACTTTGTCGACACCTTGGGGGCCAAAAATTGCGTGATGATGCAGCACCACGGGGTCATGATTTGTGGCCAATCGATTCAAGAGGTCGTGGTCAAAACCAAGGAAGTTGAGATTTCAGCCGGCGTCCAACTCAAGGCCATGGCTGCTGGCAAGCTCAAACTCTTGGGTCACGACGAAGCCCTTCGTGCACGTCGCTTCAAAGCCATGGAAAAATCCTACATGGGTGTTTGGAACTATGAGGTGAGCAAAGTCGTCGAAGAGAACCCCAACTTGTTCAAATAAGCGCAGTCATTGATCGCGCAGTCGTTGCTTGGGTCTTTAGTTTACGTTGGGAGCTTATATGGCCACAGATTTTGAGCGAGCGTTCATGTTCTTGAGGCCCTCGCGAGTCAAATTTAGGGGCTCCCTCGACTTGCGATTGCGATGCGTGCTGGGTGTTTTACTCTTTCAGTTCTGCTCATGGATGGCGCAAGCCCAAGCCCAAGCCCAAAACCCACCACAGCCCCCGATCCCGGCCAACTCCTACGCCACCAAAACCATCCGCATCGTCAGTGGCTCGATTCCCGGCACCAGCACCGACATCGTGGCGCGACTTCTCTCGCCCGCTTTGGGCGAGCGTTTGGGCCAGACCATCATCGTTGACAATCGCCCTGGTGCGGGTGGGCTTTTGGCCTTGCAAAACATCATTGCCTCCAAGCCCGATGGCATGAGCCTCGTGATCACTGCAGCCAATCACTCCATTGGAGCGGCCATCCGCAAAGTCACCCCCTTCGATGCGGTGGGCGACTTCACGTGGATTTCGACCATCGCCACTTACCCCATGGTGATTGCGGTCTCTCCCAATTCGTCCATCAAGTCCATGGATGATTTGGTGAACTATGCCAAGCAAAATCCTGGTCGGGTGAGCTTTTCTTCGGTGGGCATTGGAACCGCCCACCATTTGATTGGCGAGTGGCTCAATTCAGAGTTGGGGTTGGAGATGGTCCATATTCCTTACAAAGGCTCTCCCGGGGCTTTGGTGGATGTGCTCAGTGGCCAAGTGGATGTGATGATTGATACCGCCACCTTTGCCTTGCAGCAAGTCAAACAAGGCAAATTGCGCGCCCTTGCGGTCAGCGCCAAAAAACCCAGCGATGATTTTCCGGGGGTACCGACCCTCAACCAAACCATTTCGGGGTTTGAATATGAATCTTGGATAGCCTTGGCAGGCCCCAAGGGTATGCCCGCCGAGGTGGTGCAGCAAATCAACCAAGAACTGCGGGTGGTGTTGGCCACGCCTGAGATCAAAAAACGCTTTGCCGACATCGGTGCGGTGAGTGCGGGGAGCACTTCGCTTGACCTCAAGCAATCCGTGGAGGCCGATATCGTGAGGTGGAAAAAAGTAATTGATTCCAGAAAAATTCCATTGCAATAAAGTGCGTGTTAAGACTTTTCAGCGCGAGGCTTCAAGCGTTTTCATGACCTCACGCCACTGGATTGCAAGATGGTTTTGATCCTAGGATCCTCAAAGCTCTTTAAGAAGGCTTGAACTTCGAGCTTGGCCGCGCTTTGTGATGTGGCCAACGCTTGGTAAGCCGTCACGTGCTGAATTTCGCGGGGTAGTTCGCCAGCAAGTTTGATGCCCCAACCTTGCACTTCTAAGATTTCTGAAACTGCGCCCAGTCCGATCACAAGCCTTTCGGCTTCGGGGGCTTGTGCAATGGTTTTCAACAGCGCTTGGCCATCGATCACACGTTGGGTTTTGTGCTCAAGCATAGGCCACAGTCCGAGTCTTTCAAACAACACGTCAAAGTACATCCCACTGGAAGCCCGGTTGTAGACCACGGTGCGCGCGGCCTCTAGCATCTGGGTAAACGCGCTGGCGCTGAGCGGAGTGGGCAGTTCCACACTTTCATGAACGACAATGCCAACACCCACCCCACCGAGCGAAACGCAAGTGCGAGGCTCCAAGGCCCCATGGCGGCTCAACTCCATGGCCAAGGCCTGTGACGTGATCACCAAGTCCCAGACGGGGGTTTGCCAATCCAAGCCACGCATTTGTGTGCTGGTTTGGTATTGGACCGTGCACTGGATGCCCGTTTCTTTTTGATAGAGGGCCACCGCGTGTCGTAACCCCACGGCAACCGCTGAGACGCTCAAAATCTGAAGGGAGGGTAGGCTCATGGAGTCCAAGGATAGCAAAGGGGGTGTTTGAAGTTCAGTTCAAGCACCTAAGCAGGCGACTGCCTTATTGTAAAGCGCCAAGCGTCGTGCCTCGCCATCGGGTGCTTCTCTGGTTTACGCTCCCCTTTTTTGCCAAAAAGCCAATGATCTCGCCAGTGCTAGAGGCGGGTCTAACCTCATGGGGTTCACGCTACTTGGAGCTTGGAGCCCTGGGCAGCCTAGG
>TBL_comb47_HYPODRAFT_10002177_pt1 | contig 24446 bp, 23 predicted proteins | sample TroBogypolimnion_40_FD_10682 | JGI IMG/M metagenome (IMG submission 10682)
GGTCGAGCAACCTCCTTCCGAACCAGTGGTCGATCAACCTCCTTCTGAACCAGTGGTCGAGCAACCTCCTTCCGAACCAGTGGTCGATCAACCTCCTTCTGAACCAGTGGTCGAGCAACCTCCTTCCGAACCAGTGGTCGATCAAAAAGTAGTTCAATCGAATAAAAAGAAGGTTAAAAAAAATAAAAAATAAAAAATAAAAAATACATTCTATCGGAATAGATAATTTTAAGATCAGTTTGAACTTAAAATTATCTAAGAATTATTCTGAATGAAATAGTCGTTCATATGTGATAAAAATGAATTTTTATTGTTTCATTAATTAATAATAAAAGTATGCTTCATATTATCACTGGACCGATGTTTAGCGGAAAAACAACGTATTTATCAAAAACCATAAAAGGTAAGCGTTCATTATATATCAACCACTCGTTGGATACCCGTGGAGAATTTTTTTACAGTCATGATGATTCTGTTTTTTTTGATAACGATACTACTTGTATAAAAACAGATACATTGATTGATGAATTAATCGAGAATTATGATGTTATTGCTGTAGATGAATCACAATTTTTTAAAAACGTAAAAACTACCGTTCTACGATGGGTAGAACAACTTGGAAAAACAGTGTATCTAGCAGGACTAAACTGTGACTATAAAAGGGAACAGTTTGGTGAATTAATGGATTTGGCTATATACTGCGATAGCATGATCAAGTTAACCGCGGTATGCAAATGCGGTAATGATGCCCTTTTTAGTAAACGTTTAACTATTAGTAATGAACAGATTCTTGTAGGTACATCAGCTGTATATGAACCAGTTTGTCGAACGTGTTTTGCCTTATAGTATTTTTTGTTATAAATTTATTTCATATTGAAATAAATAATGTCTAGTCCAATGATTTCAAAATCATCTCGACTAATAGATACAGTAGAATACTGTGGATATAATAAAATGCTTTTTTACTATGCTGTACTTGTCTTTTCTCTTTTATTGTTATGTAAACCATCTTTTGTCATGACCAAACTAACCATAAAAGATGATGATCTAAAATTATCCTATCCTAAACTTTTTTTATGGGAAATTATTCTTTGTCTACCCTTCATATTTCACTACATAATTAATAATTAGAAAATACATGATGAAAAAAATAGAGGCTTTTATACCTAGTTTATAGTAAGCGTTTGATAACTTTATTTTTTCGTCAATCCATTCATCTAAACGTGGTAAAGATAGTACAAAAAATAATAGTGAAGCGATTACCACGTGTTTTACATGGTAATTTTTTGAAACATGTTCATGGTTAAAAATTGTTGTAATGACATATTTATCATTATCATTTACTATAGAATCATCTGTCTGGAGGTCTTTAAGCAAATCCATTTTTATTCTAAAAAGGACTTTAAATCAATTTAGATAAATAAAAGAATACAAAGACAAATGAGTACGATTGATATTGGAAAACTTAAAAGTACTCTTGAAAAATCTGGTATTATTATCATTGACTATTACACACTAGAAGGGAAATGTGCAATGTTAAAGGCCTTTGTTCAAGGTATTAATCAGTTTTTATTGATATACATACCAACCAAGTTTCGGACAGAAATAAAGTCACGGAAAAATATTTTTGAACTAAAATTACTAGAGGAAGTTACAGATGAAGAGGACTATGCAAAATTCGACGAGTTTCAGATTAAATATGTGAATGAAAAATTAGATAAAGATACATATAAAAATACAGCTCAAAAATACAATAAACAAATTGTTATTAACGGTGATGGTGTTGAACAGTTTGAAAAACGAATCACACGACAGGTGAAACGATTAAATATCCCATTTTCAAAATTAAGCTACACACTAGGAGTACAAAATAAAAAAATAATGGCACTTCATTTTGGTGAAGAAATCAATCTATTCTATATCAAAAACTACATGAAAGACATAAGGTGCTATATGTATATCGTAAATGTAAAAGAACTTATTGATAATATTACAGAACTGCACTACGAACTAGGTAATGTAAATACACAGTTTTTCACTATTATTAATGACATTATTGAGACAAACCTTTGTCAAATTTCAGAGCTTTACAAAACAAACCTTGAAAAGGTTCTTGAAAAGTTCAGAAAATACAAAATAGAGTATGGTAAAAAAACTGACCAGTTTAACATTAGTATTAAAAAAATAGAAGATGAAGAGGATGTTGACGTAAAAAAATACAAACAGTTGTTTCTTAATGAAACATCTACGATTAAGAAAAATTCATTAGAGGTAGAGTATCAGAATTTGGTTAATTCTGTAGCAAAGAAAAAATACACTAGTATAGAAGACATGATAGAACAAACATACACGTTTCAAATTTATTTTTTATTATTGGAGGAAATCTCCTTCGATAATTTTATAATGCTAAAACGTGCATTTACCAATTTTGAAAAATTAAAGAACTTGTTTGATGTCTGATTTTTCAAACAAATCTGTATCGTATCGAAACATGTATTTTTTACACATTTCAATATCCTTATCTGACAAGGGAATAATTTTATCATCCAAGGAAAGTTTACCATAGACTACCTTGTGTTCACTTGAAAAAAACGCAAGTTTTGTTTGTTGATGAATAAATTTTCCAATTTTGGGGTACAGACGAACGATCATTTGTTTATCGTCTACCCTGAGTGGTTTGGTAGGTTCATATTGTTGTTCTGTAGTAGGATCTTTTTTATGTACTTTTGTATCGTTCATTTTTGTTGAAGTTTTTTTATGTTTGGAACAGTATTCACCCTCTTTGATTTTTAACCCACATACTTCCCCTTTTCGAGGATTTCTAGTATACTCATACACACAGTGACAAACCTCTTGTACAGGCTCTTTGTATTGTTTCCAATCATCTCTTACATCAATATGATGTGTATTTTCAATCTGGACAAAAAAGTCCTCGATGGTTCCTTTCAGTAAAGAGACTAACTGATTCATTATTTTTAAACTTTCTTATTATAAAAAATTTCAATTTTATAATAAAGGATAAAGGAATGCAGAACCGTTCCGTTATTGAACGAGCAAAATATCTTAAAAATAGTCCCAATGTATATTATGCAACACAAAAAGATACACGTCAAGTTATTACTGACTTTGATCATTTTCCTTATCAACGATGGTATCGAGGTGTACATACCTCACCATATCCTGTTATTATAGAGCGTGAGGCAGGTTACAGACAACAAGAACAATCTTGTTACAAGGAAAAAATTATCACCAAATCAGAATATCCAAAGCATTGCTTTGAGGGCCCTGCATCAGTTGTTTACCCATGCTACCCAGACTACTTGCGTAAGTATGCGGACAAGGCCGAAATGGAGATCATGTTGAATAGAGTTTGTGTAGATCGTTCTATTTAGTACATTTTATTAATTTCATAACCAACGACACGGTGTTTTCATGACCCTTAAAATCACCCTTGTTTATTATAAAAAGTCATTCATCTGTGAAATTTACAAGAGGGTTTTTCTTGTAAAAAATTATAGAGTGTAGAGTGGATCAGTAACAATTTCTCCAATTATTGTATTCATACGTTCTACAACGTTTAAAATTATAAGGGTATTCTCATCAAATGGTTTGTTAATGGTGGCGTAATCTATGCTCGTAAGTAATTCATCCATTTTTTTGAAAATGGTCTCACGGAATTTTGAACTATGAATCAATATGGTAGGTTTGGTGATAAAAAACTCCATAAGATCTATTACAATTTGTTGTCGTTCTGTATCACATTCTGATAATACCATTTGATCTACTTTTTTACTCGTAAATGCTATATCCTCTTCAAACCCATACTTTACAGGAATCTGGTGTTGATCTAATTCTACAATTGATCCTGTAACATAACGTGAAGGGATTATAATTTCAATAGGTAAAAATCCTGGAAAGTCTGACCAAAAAATAGTGTTGTTCAGTTCGTTAAATTCATCAAAGTCACCATTCCAGTCTGACTCATCTGGGAAAGAATTAACCATGAGACGTACACGTGATAAACCATTTCCGATATCCTTTTTCCATTTTCCGTAGTTTGTGGTATAGTCATCATCTGTCCAATCTTTAATCGCTTCATTAGATGAAATATTCTGGTGCCAGTGTTCCATGATATCCATGAGTAGTCTATTATAACTTCGTCTAGTAAAACCAATACTTTCAACTTTTTCACTATTTCGTGACATGATAGTTACATGTTGACCAATCATTCCATTTTCTAATTGTTCAACGAGCAGTAGTCCGTCAATAGCATACGACTGGATTGTTGTTTTCATACGATGATAACACCAGTCATAGTTTGTAAGTTCTTTTTTAACTTCAGACAAATTCAACTCGTGTACCATGCGATATATATTTTTTGAAACGTCTGTTGGAGCATCTTCCAGTAAACGCTTCATTCTTCTTTCTTCTTTCTTCTTTCTTTTTATGTATGTAAAACATAAAAATCACTTTTATACACACTTCTATTTAGGCAATTATTTTTTCTTCGATATATGTACGACACGTTTTGATAATTTCTAAAAACTCGTGAAACGTATTTCGCATACATTCTTTATGAGGTGAAGAAAGGATAACGTTTCCACTCTGAAACACTAAAAAGGTATTGTATCGAATCTTTAGTTTTTCCTTCTTCTTTTCTTTTTCGTCGAGTGTTTCAATATATTTTGTGTAATTAAAAGGCTGTTCTATCCACTCATGTCCTGTATATATAATTTTTGTGATAGGAATATTTTCAATGTTCTCTAGGGGGATTTTAATATTGACACCTGTATATCCAAAACTAGTCTCTAACAATGAATAATATTTTGTGCTTGTATTAACATGGTCATCTAAATTTTCACGATTGATACAAAATCCAAGGTTAAAATTAATGTTTGTCATGACTGTAAGAAAAATAATTTCTGATTGTGGTCCATCTACCTGTATAATTTTTTGTGTGTTTTTAGTGTAATCATAAATATATTCCATACACTTGTGTGAATGCCTCTCATGTTTACAACCAGTAAATTGAAATTTTCCGTTCTTACTAACTTTAAAATTAATAAACTTATTATCAAGGTGCATCACAATCGTTAAACTATTACGAAAAAAACGTTTAGCATTCTTCTTTTCTTTAAGGTTAACACCTCGTAGTTTATTACCAATTTTTAATGTAACAATTTGCCCATCAAGTAATTCATCCTTTTTTTCATATTTTTTTTCATCCTTTGATTTTCTACCACGCTTCTTCGGGATTACTTTATAGTTAGTTACAGGTAAATGATTAAACAAAGCAAGTATATCCACTCTCCAGTTTGTTTTCGCAATAATGGTTTCAGTAGAAATGACGATATCATCGAATGGTTGTGTGGTCATCTTTGTCTCCTTTCTAATTAAACGATAATCGTTTAAATAGTATATAAATCAATTTTATAATTTGTAATTTGTAATTGTACCACCTGCTTTTAGGTATACTTTTTTGCGTTGTGAAAAATGTTTTTTTAACCCTTTATGGTTATCTACTAGATCAAATACAATTGGTTCGACCTCTTCAGTACGCATTACTCTAGCAAGATACTGAATAAAGTATCCTTCCATATCTGAAGCGATAACAAGGGAGTCTAGAATATCATGAGAGAAACCAACTCCACACTTTTGCAGACTAGCAACAATAATACGAGAGTCTTTATCGTACTTATTTGTATCCTCGATCATCAAGGATACATTTTCTCGCATCTCTATCAGTTTTTCAGCGATAAAGGAAGCCTGTTGTACTCGTTTACATAATACTAAAAAATGACGATCTGGAAAACTACGGATGATCTGGACAATTAACTTATTACGACCCTCATGCATACACTGAGAGGTAATCAAGGCATTCCAATTGGATGAATCCTCTTCAAACTCAATCCCTGTATCTACTCTGTACACGGTATGTTTATGATACAACTCACGAATGATCTTGTTTTCTTTTCCAAAATAAAAATCAAGTAATCCATCCATTCCATCTGGACGAGTCGGGGTAGCACTTAAACCAAGAAGGTATCGAGGGCTTACATAAAACATTGATTCAGACAAACTTTCTGCCATAATTGCGTGAATTTCATCTACTACTACAAATCCAACATCCTTAAAGGTCTCTACTCCCAGTTTTTTCATGTTTTGTGCGTTTACAATAAAAAAATCAGCATCTTTATCATATTTTTTACCGGGACGAACAAAGGCGATTGTTGTATCTTCTCCTGTAAACCGTTTGATACTCTCAATCCATTGTTCAATTAGTACGATTCGATGACAGACGATCAATGTCTTTAATTTGATAACTTTGGCTGCTAGGTAAATAGCCAAACATGTTTTACCAGCTCCTGGGTAGAGTGAAATGAGTAAGCAGCCATACCTGTTCAGACGAGAAACCGTTTCGTCTTTGATTTCTAATTGGATGGAACGAAGTGTTGTCATAAAATTTACAGAAATGGTCTGAAATGTGTCTCTCTCTCGTCGTTTTGCATTTAGGTGTTCAATAGCCCAATGAAAGGGGATAGTATATGCGTTCTGTTCAGAATACTGTCGAAACGCATTGATATACGTCTCTATTAATTTAAAACCACTTCTGGGATTGTACGATTGTTCTACCTTTTTTACACGAACATCGCTAATAATTTTTTCTTCATCGGATACACTAAGGTTTTCTGCAGTAATACGAATTGACATTCTTTATTTTTTAAAAGAATGTAGTGAACCTACTTTTTCAGTTTTACGTTTTAATGGTATTTGACATGATTGTGACTACGACTACTAGAGTGATTACGATTACGACTAGAGTGACTACGACTGTGTCCATGACTTTTCTTTTTACCATGTTTGTTGTGCCTACGTCTGTACAAATAGTATATTAACAGACAAATACCAACACCTATAGCAATGTATAATAAAAACCACCAACGTGACTGTTCTTGTTTTTTCTTCTTATACGATGGAGGGTGAGGTAGTGCTAGATCGCATACATAAGGTGGTTGACATGAAATTTGTTTTGATACTTCTTGTTTATCAGTTGCGTCGACAATGGTATCTGGTTCGACCAATAGAATACCACCAAGGCTCTGACCCATATGAGAGTTATCTGTTTCGAACGCTACGTATTTATTGATCTCTGGTAGTGGTTTGTAACCAGGATCCTTTTTCTGTTCTCCTGTTGGTTGATACTCTTGGTGCATGGCATACTTAAAATATCCATGATCACCCCAGTTTTCTGTCCAGGAATTTCTACATACCCAGTAGTCAACCATGGGATACACGTAGGTAGTTCCATTAATCTCAGCACTAACGTTTTTTTCACGACCCCATCCCACAATTGAAATAGCATGACCACCAACTGGTTTCTGTTGTTGAGTGTGTTGAGTATTAGTATTAGTGTAATCGACTGCTTGAATATAGATCCCTTTGGTCTTTTCAAAACGACCATGTGTTACATCTCCCATAAAATTTGGAAAAATCAAAAATCCACCAACCGCTGCTCCATATTTTTTAATATGCGTTTTAATACTTGGAACATCAAAGGAAATGATCTTGTTTTTGATCTTGTATAGTTTAGGAAGTTTATCTGTACAGTGACCACAATCAGGAATCATCCCATTAACATCATCCATTGTAATGTTCATGTGTTCTTCACCCTTCCCATTACAATGTTTGTTACCTTCACAAATCTTGTAATAGTTCTGACAACAATTATCAGATAAACCACCTTGATGAATAACGTCGTCAATCACACCAGATGGATTACCTCCATTACATCTGTTGTTCATATTTGTGTCTTTAGACAAACACGATAGAATATACATTGGACTGAGTGAAGGATTTTCATCCAACTGTTTGCCAAATAAAAAATTATCTGAAATGGTGGTAGCAATGGCTACAGCAAAGCATGACCCACAGTGTCCTTGATTTACTGGTTTGATAGATAATGACTTTAACCGTTTTTCTTCTTCGTCTTCTTGACTTTCCTTCAATCGTTGTTGTTCTTCTGGCTGAAATGCAGGAAAGTTTTGCCAATTTATTGGTAACTCTTCTTCATCCTTGGATAGCTTGAATTTTTTTTGTACCAATTTAAACTTTCCGACTTGAAACCGGATATCACAGTTGACTGGAGGGGCTACTGTCAGTCCAATCTGACTTTCGTCTGGGGAAAAACGAAATCCTTTTGGTGGTACCAGTGCTTCAAATGTTGATGAAGCATTCTGTAGTAGTTTTATGTATTCTAAGCTCATTTTATGTAAGGTGACATAAAATATACTATTTTTTTAGTAAAAATTCATAGATATACCAACCTAATGAAACATAGTTTAATCGTTTTGTTTCGTCAGTCTCATCAGTTTCTCTATTATAACGGTCCCGTAAGAGCATCATAGTGATGTCTCTTTTTTGTTGTTCATTAAGTTTTCTCTCTCGTAACTGTTCGGTCAAGGTATACAAGTAGTTTATTAAATCTGTGTCAGTTAGCATGTTGTTTGATGGTACTTCTTTAAAATACCCTTTTTTACAGCATGGACCTATCATTTTTTATGAAAAATTTTTCATAAAAATTTAGCTAAGTAGTTTATCGGTTACCGGCTGAGCACGCATAGCAGCCACTCTTCCAGTTGGCAATGCCCGAGAGGTCACGACGTTCCTGAAAGTTGCTGTTAGCACGGGTGTCCACATAGTTTTCACGAGTACCGGCATAGTTGTAACCAGAGAGGGCGCTAGCACACTTGCCACCGCTGACACCGCACACACCAGTCGAGTAAGGAGCAACAGAGTTAGCATACTGGATACCAACATTGCCACCGCGCATGTGTTCCTGGTGAACGCGTTGCTGACGTTCGAGAGCGGTAGCCTTCTGGAAATTTTCCTTGGTAGAAACGGGAGCACCGAGGGCCGACGGGTTGAGGTACCCACTAGCATCCAAGGCAATAAAGTCAAAGTAACGAGGGCGTTGAACATTTTCCACCTCGACACGATCGAGGGCCGATGAGCAACCAGCATATTTAGTATTGTAAGAGTCGAATGCCACCACACGACCGTATTGATCCAAACCATTCCAGACGGGGCACAGGGTATTATCGGGGTTTTCATAACGATCCGACCACAACTTGGTGGCGTATCCAGTGTTGACTGCGCAAGTAGCGACCGAACCTGTAAGAGCAGTCATCTTTTTTATTATCAGGAGAAAAATTAATAAAAATAATTAATTTTGATTTCAAATGCCTTTTTCTTTGAAAAAACTTTCAATGGAATGGCATAATTCTTTTTTCGGTAATGTGTTCCAATAGAGTAACGAAACTATTTCGGCTTTGGTTAGCTTTTTAGAAAGAAACGTTTCCAAGTCAGGAATTTCCTCCATCATTTCTTTCAAGTCATCTTCTGACTTTTTTAGCAATGTCTTGTACTTTTTGTCTTGTTTCTTCACATCACTAATACCAATCGCCAAGTTGTGTAGTATTGTGATGTGTTTGGTCTTTGGAACCATTTTCTCACAATTCTCTCCTTTATATTGCTTTCTTCCATCGGTAGGTAATTGTTCTTGCTGGGTTTTAATCTTAAACACTCCATCTTCGTAAATACTTTCATAGCCATAAATGTTTTTCTTTACTTCTGGTCTGGGTAATGTAATATTTTTTCCACAGGCCTTCCATTCATCCTTACCATCTTCTAAACACCTTAATTGGTCTTTACCAAGCATCGATGATACTGTATACTGTTGATGGTGAGCGATAACAGAAGCGAATTGTTGCAGAATGTATTCACGGACTGGATCCACAAGTTGATACTGTTGATCCCTTGAAAATACAGCAAATTCAATCATAAGTTCTTTTGATCGGTCGCTGAATAATGACAAGAGTGTTTTTTTCTTGTCTGGATCTCCTTCGTCTTTCATCTGTCGAAATAGTTTAGGTAAGTTCTGATGATATACTTTAGAAACAGTATGATTAAAATCATATAATAACTGAAGAGGAAGATGATCTACATAAAAATGGTCAAACAATTCCGTGTCTTTTAGTTTTGATGATAAATATACCCGATCCTGATCATAGTACAAATAGAAATTGATTCCGTGTTGGTTATGAAGTATTACTTTATGCTCAGACATATAGAGAATGGTCTTGATAATAAGATGAAGTGATTCATCTAACTGTTCAGTAAGTTCATTCAGTGAATAATACGTATGATCAATAAATAATTGTGAAATGGCTGATATGACCCGTTTAATATCAGGCATATCGTAATACATATGGTAGGTCGACAAATCAAGACTATTTTCATCTTTATCATCTTCATCAGGGTAACAGGTATAGTTACATTTTTCATACTCACAGTTACGGGTATAATTAAACGATTTTGGTAGACGATTTCGTTCTTTGGTCAACCGACAATCAAAACTGACTTGTTTTAACAAGTGTTCGATCGATTTGATGGAAATATCTTTGTCTTCACAAAATTTGTACATGTAACGATCAATAGATTTAATTGACTCATCATCTGTATCCGGATTTGTTAAGGCTGTATACAGATAAATTTTTACAACAAATTCTGGATATTTTTCAAGCAATGCTTGATGGGAGAAAAGACGAAAGGCTCTAGCGATAATCTGATCGGTTTTGCTAAAATTCCAGTGGGGTGTAAGGATATGAACATGGCGTACATTTTTCAGTGTAAATCCTTCACTGATTACATCCGTTCCAATAATGACTTTTATTTTACTACCATCGACATTACCATTGCTATTAAACAGTTGAATGGCTTCTTCTATAGTAGAAGAAGTAGTACTTGTAAGTAAGGCAAAACGTTTGTTTCCTTGTTGTTTAAAGTTTACAAACCCAAACTGCTGTAATAAATTTACAAATACCAAGGCACCACTTCCATGGACAAGATCAAGGTAGACAAAATGATTACCAGGTTCTTCTAACAGTATACGGATGCAATTGGCATACTTTACACTTTGTTTGGACAAGTCTGCAAGTTTTTCTTCAACGGTTTTACCAGAAAAGGTAATAATAGGTACTTCTTTTTTAAACACTACTCTATTATCAGAATTTTTTGTATGAAAATCGTATCCTTTTTTGCCGTAGGAACCATTTGGAAAAACAAATAAACTTGCCTCACGACTACTATTGTATACCCCCTTTTCTTTTTCATCATCTGCTAATGCCTTTTCATAGTGCTCTAATTGAAAGGACTTCATCGGTAAGCCAAACTGTTTAAAATACGTTAGATCGATTTTTTCACCGACAAACTTTCTCGATATGGTACTTTGCATGGACCGTAAAAAACTAACACGTCCATGAAGTCTTTCCTTTAGTTCTTCCTCTTTTGTCTCATCGAGTACATAAATACCATCCTTTTTTGTCATGTAAGTCTCTTCAAACTCATTACCAATGGGTAGTTGTTGTGACCGATCAAGTATTAGGTTCATCATACTAGCAATTTCGCTTGGGTTATCAATCATTGGTGTACCTGTCATCAGTATTGTTTTACAATTTTCTACGAGATGCAACATTTTGTAAATATTATTATATTGCCTCACTTCATTACCAGCACGAAGATGGTGTGCTTCATCAATCACAATAATAATGTTACTATACAATGCCTTTATTTTTTCATCTTTCATAGTAGCCAATTGTTTGCTAAAAATTTCAAAGGTCTGGAACTTGTAAAAATCTGATAATTTTTTGTTTAGTCTTCTTTTTCGTTGGTTGGGGTTCAGTTTGCGTTCTGTTTCATCTAAATCATACTTTCCATCGGTACACTGTTCCACCAACTCTTTCTTGTAATTGGTAATTAAATTTTTACCTTTCATTAGAATTAATGCCCCTCGAAACAATGACCCTTCGCTTATGATTTGTTCAATGACAGCTACAGATAAACAAGTCTTTCCAGTGCCTGGTTCATGCATTACAAGGATACCTTTATAAGGCGTATGTGAACTTAAAAATCGTGCCATAAGCCGTTGGTGGTTCAAGTATACACCCCTATCCGATGGTCTCTCTTCTATTTTTTCTAATTTATAATCGTGGAATTCTTTCTTGTAATAGAGAGAGGTAGAACTTGATTTTTTATCAACGATCGATTCTATTATATTTTGTGTGTCTTTATCAAACTCTGTATAGGTAGGTAAAAAATCATAGACTTCCATTTATATTATAATCAATTTTTTAATTTATCTATTCACAAAGGTATCCCTAATTTTTTAAGGTAGGTTTCCTTAAAAAAAATTTAATTGATTAGAGAAAAAGAGTGTAAGATATACTGTAATTTACTCGGTAATTGATCCACATCAAATTTAATACGAGCCTTTAGTATTTTTCCATTGTAAGGCAATTCGTCTGTTGAAAGAAACTGTTGTTGTTCTTCCATATAGAACGCTTTAATAAGTGCATAAATAACTTCTTGTTTTTCTTCACTCATCCCCTTTAATTTTTCAAATAGGGAATCTTTTTCTTCTTCTGACAGTTCACTAAACTCATTTTTTTTCAGCGTGTTGTAGAGCGGAAAATCTGGAAAGTCCATCTTAGACTCTTTTGATTTAGTAGGTATCCATTAAATAGTTGTTTTCAATTTTATGGGATTGCGTCGGTTAGGTGTACCGCATTAGGTGTAGGCTTCTGCAAATTCCATGTAAAAATCATCTGCATCACCCCACAGTGGTTGTCCTGACGCATATGCTGGGACAGCTCGTTTTCCGTCATTTGCCTGAACACGCTGTTTGCCCGTTTCTTTATTGGTAAATTTCTCTTTTGACTGGATCTTGCTACTCACCTCACGAATAAATCTACGAATTTCATTCTCATCATGCGGTCCATCGTAACGAATAAACGGTTTTCCTGCCACGTATAAAATAATAAGAGGGACATATTTGATAGACGAAATAGTCGCCTTGCTCATGGTAATCACATTTTTTTCTGTACTCACGTTAATCATACCAAACTGACAACCACCTGTCAAGACTACTGGCAAGCGTTTAAAGATTGGAATCAAGGCACGACTATACTGACAGTTGGTTGAATAAAATAAAACAAGACTTAATCCTCGGATCGTATGACAAAGAATATCCCCTTTGGTCCCTCGTTGAATACTAAAGTCATCCGTTTGTAAAAATAATAGGCCACTCATTCTCTTTATTGTTAGGACTTATTTAAATGAGAATTAGATGTCATACCTTTTTTGAATGATAGATCTGCTCTAGTCTTTCTCACTGTCCATTATTTTCTTTTCTCTACTCTGTTTTTTTTGATCAGTTTTACACACTCTACAGTTAGCACATAAACCATCTTTTGTATCCTTTGATGTAAAAAACTCGGTACGAGCTCTTACATTTTCACAACGATTACACCACTTGTGTGTGGATTCATCATAATGAGGGATTGTTACATGTTTTTTAACACGTCGTTTGTTACCATAAATACCGACAAGATGACAGTCTTTGCAAATACGATTTACTCCATCCTCATTACCTTTGTTTCTAAAAAAATCATTTATTGGTACCATACGACTTTCTTCAGTGGTATGTGTAATCCCTCCACATCGTTTGGTTAAAACAATAGGAAAAGCAGCAGAAGCTGCATCTTGAATATCTGGTTGTCTTGTTAATTTTATATTGTGGTTATTGAATTCATCTAGTTCTTCTTGTGTTTCTATAGTGTATAGTAGACCCATCATGTCAGCAATATCTCTGATAGTGTTTTTAATTTTTTCTGTTTCAATTCCATTAATAAACTCTCTGTTATTTGGATAGATCTGTGGTTCAAATTTACGTTTTACAACTGTTTCTAATAAAACACAATCTTCTGTGTAAATAATAAACAGGACTTTACAAAAAGGATTTGATGTACGATAACCTCCAACACGATCTGTAATATCTCTAGACATTCCTACTTTTGTTTCAATATCTTTTTTATCATCTGACATGATAATGAGGTACACACAACCGCCTTTTTTAAGCTTGTAGAGTTCTTTTTTACGAAGAAAAGTTTGGTGATTAAAAAAAACCTTTTCATATTTACGTGATAAAAGTAAGTTGTATTCACCTTGTGTCATGATAATTTTATTTTTTTCAGTTATTTCCTTTTCATGTGCTTTATTCATTTCATTAATTTTTTTCTCATATTCTTCTTTGATTTCATCTACTGATTTTTCATTTCCTTGTTCAACTTTACCTGTAATAATAAGTTCTCTGACCCATTTTGATACTTGTAAAGCAAATGATGGACTACACCATTGAGCAAGATGTATGCCAAAATCAGGATGAACCCATGTTCCATGAGAATATTTTTTATTTCCTCCTTTATAAACTTCAATTATTTTCAAGTCGGGGATTCCCGTTTCGGCTATAACTTCTTTAATATATTCTTTAGTACTATGTAAACGATGATAATCATTAAATTTTTTACCAGAAGCTTTACACAAAATAGTTGCGTGAATATAGCCATCTTCACGCATTGGAATAATAAATTTTTCATCATTTTCAAGTTTTAATTCACACCGAAAAATATCACCAATTTTTGTAAACATTGTTGAGGTCATGTTCAAACTGAGTTTATTTTATATCATATGTATGGTTTTAAATATCAATTTTAAAACTTGGTTTACACAAGTCTACATACACTTTGTAAACTTATAAATTAATGACTTGTTTTGCTTGATTCTTTAATAATTTTCTTTAAGGTATTGGAGAAAATAAACAAATTATAATTTAAAAAAAATTTCTCCTCTATAATAAAACAAATGTCGATCGCTACCTCCAATTTGACATCCGGCTTTATCGATCTCGCCACCTACGATGAACAAGAAAAGTACACGTACGGCGGGTCCGAATCGATTGCCTACTTCGTTCGTGAAGTTCGTAAATCCACATGGTTTACCCAAGTGCCCGTCGTTTTGAGCCGTTCGTCAGGCTCGGCTGGCTTTGGTCAGCAGTGGTCGGTCTCGATCTCGCGTGCTGGTGATTACTTGCTCCACACGTGGTTGCGCGTGGTTTTGCCTTCGGTCACGGCTACTGCTACCAACAACACATTGGCTTCTGGTAATGTCAACTCGGTTTTGCGTTGGACGCGTAACTTGATGCACAACTTAATCCAGGAGTGCTCGATCACCTTCAACGACTTGGTGGCTGCTCGTTTCGACAACTTCCACCTCGATTTCTGGAGCTCGTTCACGGTGCCGGCTGGCAAGCGTAACGGTTACAACGTCATGATTGGTAACGTCAACCAGTTGATCAACCCCGTGGCTGCTAACCCCTTGGTCTTGGTCGGTTTGGGCGGTACTCAAGCCACTACTACCACACCGGTTACTTCAGCCCAGACGTTACCTTCGCAAGTGCTCAACTTGCCATTGCCGTTCTTTTTCTCACGCGACTCGGGTATTGCCTTGCCCACGGCGGCATTGCCGTACAACGAAATGCGTATCAACTTTTCATTCCGTAACTGGACCGATTTGTTGATCAAGGATGTTTATGCCCCTCAGGCCATCCCAGCCGCTGGCTCATGGCTCCAACCAGCTTTGTTGAACTCGACCGCCACCACTGTCAGCGGTGCTTCTTTCACCGCCGCGACTGGTGCCTGGGTGTCAGTCCCGGCCAGTTCCAATGATGTGGTTACCCAACCCGAAATTGGCAATGCTTGCCAAGTGTGGGCCAACTACGCCATTGTGTCGAACGAAGAGCGTAAGAAGATGGCTTGCGCCCCTCGTGACATCTTGATTGAACAGGTTCAGACGGCTCCCCTCCAATCGTTCAACAACTCGAACATTGTGTCTACTACTGGTACCATTGGCATCACTGGTGGTGCTCAGATCACTCCCCAGTACGACATTCGTTTTTCGCACGCCGTCAAGGTCTTGTTCTGGGCTGCTCGTAACAAGGCCAACTACTCGGCTTGGTCGAACTACACAACCGATCCCCAGTTTCCGTTGGGCCCTCACCAGTCTGGTAACATCGCTGTTGCCCCTGGTAATGCCTTGTTTGGTGTGATCGACTTTACGGCTGGATCGGACCCCGTCGACAACACGTCGCTCATCTATGAGAACACCCAGCGTCTCCAGAACATGGGTTCGGATTACTTCTCGTTGGTGAACCCATGGTTCCACTCACCCGTCATTCCTCTCGAGACCGGTTACCACTCGTATTCGTACTCGCTCGACTACTCGAACATTGATCCGATGGGAAGTACCAACTACGGTAAATTGACCAACGTTTCAGTTGTTCCCTTCTCGTCGGCTGCCCAGAACAACTCGTGGTACATGAACGCTCAAACGGCTTTTACAGCCTCTTCTGCCGGTGTCGTGAACGCCGTTGCGACCAAGTACGACTTTATCACGACCTGTGTCAACAATAATATTATCCGCATCTCCGGAGGTAAACTACCCAAAAAAGTGCCTCCAACAGTGAGCTGCTCACGACGATGTAATGTCTCGTCGTGGGGAAAACAGTGTAAGACATCACTATGACTACAGAACAGTCATATATATAACTCGCTAGTCGAATCGCAAATGGCGATCTCGGCAAAACTATCAAATTGCTGGAAACCCCTTAGAGCTCTAGATACTACTTTCACTCGGAAACGAGTGAATAGAACCTCGCGTAATGGCGTCGGTATAGTAAAAATTCTAGAGATTGGGCAATCAGCAGCCAAGTCCTACGTCATTAAACATGATATGGAACGGGTTCAACGACTAAACGGTAGTTCGGGGATATTCATCCTCGTAAGATATAGTCTACTCTCACATGAAAGTGTGAGTATAATTGGCTTTGGGTTTCCCAGTCCTCTAAAGAGAAAAACTCTTTATGTCTGGTCAAAAAATACAAAAATACAAAAAACTTTTATACAGAAACTGTTTAAAAAGAAATAATTTGATAGGTTAAACTAACGAGAGGTTAGGGCAATTCTAATTTTATGTAAATTTGATAAAAATTATTTAAAATTACACGAATTTTAAATGAGTAAATACCAGAATATTAAAGAGTTTTTAGAACCCACTTTCATCGTGCATAGCACTCATGATACTTTTTACCTTACAAAAAAGATAGCATTCGAATGTTCAACATGCAGTACATTACAATCTCTTACATCTGCAAGTTATTCAAATAAGCGATACAAGGTACCAATAGAGAACTTTTGTGTTTACTGTAAAAAAGAAAAAGATACTAAAGAACAGACAGAAAAGTTTATCAAACAAATAAAAGAAACTTCAGGACATCTTATTAAAACTGTAAATTTTTCAAGTCGAGTAGTAACGTATGAATGCTTTACCTGCGGAAGACAAAATAAAACTTTTACACAGAATTTAATAAACGCAACAACGCCTGGGGTTTGTGTATCATGTCAGAACGATAAAAATAAGCTTGATTTTAACCTAGTAGAAAAAATCGTAGAATTACATAACATGACACTCCTTACCAAACCAGAAGAGTACACCAACAATAAGCAGTTACTCTGTTTGCTATGCAAGTGTGGTGACACTTATAGAGCAGTTTTGAGTGATATAAAACGAGGGAAACATTGTAAGAAATGTAAAGTACAGAAGTTTAAAGATACTTGTATGGAACGTTACGGAGAAGACAATGTATCAAAACTACCGGATGTGTATGAAAAAATAGTAAAGAGTTCTTATAGTAGAAAAGAATTTAGATTTCCAGAGTCAGGACGTACTATTACAGTTATGGGTTATGAACCACAGGCAATTTTTATTCTATTAGAACGTATAGACCCATATCTGAATATAAAACTGCTAGAAGAAGATATAATTACAGGTAAAGATGTAAAAACATTCCGATATGGTAGTGACCATTTGTATTTTCCAGATTTTTTAATCAGAAACACGAACCATATCATAGAAGTAAAATCAGACTATACTCTAACGATGGATAAAGAAAAGAATATATTAAAGTTTAATGCCGTTGTAAGAGATGGTTATGTTATACGACTGATGGTATTTACAAAGAATATGACACTATACGAGTACATCTGCACAGATGAAGAAAGTATTCAAGACATATTCACGCATTATGTTTAACAAGGTTAGATAACCTTGTTAATTATTTTATCTTTAGTACAGCATTTTCCAGCTCCAATTCTTGGACACGTTTTTCTAGTTTACGGATCTTCATTGGCAGGTCATTGTCTTCAATAAATCGGTCTATCATATTCAAGAACGTCTGTATTGTCTTGCTTGGTTTATAAATTTCTTTCTGCTTGTTAAACTCTGATTGGTAAGAGTATAAAAAATCGTGTAGTAGTTTTTCAATTGGTTTTCCTGAAACCCTTACCATATGAACCATCCGCCATTGTGAGTACATGGATTCAGTCGAGGTATGTTTCTTATTACGTTGTAACAAACGTCCATCAGAGAAACCAACCTTGATCATACCTTTACCAATATACGACACGTAAATGACCGAGTTGGTAGTGTATTCTTCTATTTTTACGTCTTGTTCTAGCACTTCTGCTTCTGCATCCATTTCTGTACGTTTGGAAAAAGCCGTTACAGGACTGTCGATTGATACATTTCCAGAGGCTAGCAAGGTATGAATCCATCCAGTTACAATCACAGCGAACTTTGGAGACACCCATTGTGCTATATGAATCGCCACGCGGGGATGTACCCATGTACATTTCTGGTCATTTTCACATTCTATTTTCATATCAATTAGACAAACCTGTGGGTCAGTGAAAAAACGAGCCGACCCTATTTCATCACCCTTCTGACTGTGACATATACTTATTTTTTTTATAAGTGAAAGTTCTTCAAGAAACTCCTTTACTTTATCATTTCTGTACCAATTTTTAAATTCTCTTCCACCAGCCTTGCATAATTGAGTAGCGTTAATATACCCATCTTCCTTCCTGGAAATCACTTCAATACCACCTAATGTGATACGATCACGCTGTTGTTCTTCTATTTCATCAAGTTTCTGTAACGACTGTACCAACTCTTCTTTTTTCAAGTTGTTATATTCAAGTAATCCTCGTTCTTTTGCCACTAACTTTAGACGAGATGTACTCATTTCGTTATAAGATACTACTAGACTATCTTCTTGCTGTTCCGTATATGACTGTATTTCCATGATTAGTTCTTCCTTCTTCATGTTGGTAGGTATACCTCGTTCTTTGGCCATTTCACGTAACTGAAAAATGTTTAGCAATGAATAGTTTAGTGTTTGTTTTTCTTCTGATTTCAATTTTTTACCCCAAAAATTTGTATGTCGTCTCTCTACCATTTGCATCAGGCGTTCATGGATATCTTTGAGCGATTTAGTATTCGATGTTCCCACTGCCATGCCATATTTTTTAGCCTGTTCACCCATTTGCTTGTTTGACATCGTTTTCCAAGACTTGATATTGGCTTCTTCAATAGGTTGATAGATCAAGGACATAAATGTCATCCATTCTTCAGTTGGACGAATATCACGTGACTGGTATGGATCATGATCCTCTTCTCCTGGATGTTCCAGTGCGTATCTGAATGTTTCCATCCAGTTTTCTATCGATACAGCAGAAGCAAACCCTCCACCACCTCTTTTTGATTTTCCGTGAAACATCCTAGCAGTTGCCTGTTTTCCAAGGCACTCTTGTGCTTCATGTAATCGTTCATAGGTCACGCCAACTTTTTCACACTCACTCACAAATGTCTTTGGATTCGACATCCTACGAACGACCATTTTTCTCCCTATCCCTCCTATTAAACTGTTCTTTTTTATAAAAAATTATCTCTTTAAACCATCATTATATTTCTTTCATCCGTACATAACAACCGATTACGGTAATATCACATCTGTACATGTTTATAAGAGACCCTTTTAATACCTTAAAGAATTGTATGTCATTCAGAAGTATATGGAAATTGATATATTGAATATTGACAAAACCATACGTGAAAAATGGAAGGTAAACGATGAAAAGATGAAGGATATTGAACAGCAGATTAGTGAGTTATCAGATATCATGAGAGATCCCAATTTGTCTGCACATATCATAAAAGACATTGAGAAAAAGTTAATTGACCTTCAAAAAATGAAGGAAAATTATAACGATTTTCAGACCAATCTACATTTTTACATTATGGATGTGACTCCAATTCTTGAACTGTATAAACAAAGACTATCTCAGCCTAAGAAAATTTCATTCATGGTAAAGAAAGATGTAGAACAACAACAGGTTCGTTCCATTGTAAAAAAATACCTTGAAATTTTAAAGCAGTATAACATTGACTATGGAGACCTGGATGAAATAGTGTCAAAAAACAATAAATCTCCTACCAAAAAGGTAGGATGTAAACAATGTAAATCTGTACAAGAGTTTATCTTTAATGAGTACAATAATGTAGAGATCTGTGAGTACTGTGGAACACAAGAAGAAAAATCATATAAATCATCATGTTACAAGGATATTTCACGGATCAATATATCAAACAAGTACACATACGAACGAAGGATACATTTTAAAGACTGTATCAACCAATATCAAGGCAAGCAGAACTCAACCATCGATCCAAGGGTTTACAAAGACATTGAGAAACAGCTCGAACTCCATGGATTGTTGGAAGGAAAAGAAGGTGATCCAAAAACTATTCGTTTTTCAAAAATCAATAAAGAGCATATTTTAGTCTTTTTAAAAGAAACAGGACATTCAAAAAATTACGAGGACATTGTCCTTATTTATCACAAACTAACTGGTAAGAAAGTTGACGATATTTCTCATATCGAAGACAAGCTAATGGAAGACTTTGATCAGATCTCGAATGTATATGATCAAAAATTTAAATTTACTGGTAAAATTGACAGAAAAAGTTTTATCAACACTCAATACGTACTATTTCAGTTACTACGTCGTCACAAGTACCCATGTAAACGGGAAGATTTCAATATGCTAAAAACACTAGACCGTAAGAGTTTTCATGATGATATAGTCAAGGAAATTTTTGAACATATTGGGTTTAACTTTACACCACTTTTTTAATATAGGAGGTTTAAAGATTATCATATAGTAAAATGTCCGTACTATATGATAAAAAACTAATTATCCATGTTTCCCTTGAGATTGTGTTGATGGGATCCATGGCTTATTTTTTTCATAATCGTTCAAAGGCATTCGAAAATCGATTATATGATACAGAGAGTAGATTGACTAGTTTAGAAAGACAACTTTTAACACAACAAGAAGAACTCAAAAAATTAAAACATACTGCTCCTGCTCCTGCCCCTGCCCCTGCTCCTGTCCCTATCCTTTCTTCCGTGTCTGATAATGAGTACAAGGCTTTTAAGAAATTTCAAGAACAAGCACGTATGGAGGCTGCTACTGAACTACCTGCACAAAAATTTGTTAAACATGTCTTTACACCAGCAACTATAGAAGTAATTGATATTGGTATAGAAGAGGAAGATCCTTTAGAACTGTCTCTTACTACTCCTCCATCATATCCACCATCCCTTACTGATCTTGATAAAGAAATTGAATCAGAATTGAACGAATTAAATGAACTTATATAATTTAAGAAAAAACTGTTATATAAACATGGTAAAGTACCAAGAATGGTGTGAAGAATATGATCATGATGTGTATGTTATTTTTAGGAACTTTATGTCTATTTTAAAGAGAAAAAATATGGTATATAAAAATTATTCTTATTCTACTTTTCGTAGACTAGTTTATATGAAAAGTGAGATCTATGGATAACGATGAAATTAATAAGGAAACAGACCGTTATGAGGTTGATAACCTAGACGAGTTAGATCCATCGTATATTCAGGAACGTTATCATGACCTTACGTATGAGTGTGTTTCAGAGAGTTTATTTTGGTTGAAAGAGTATACCTATGATAATGGATTACCTATTGCTCAGTATTTGTCTTTTAGTGAACTGTTTGATTATTTTTTTACAGATGAAAAAAAACTTGAATAAAAACACTTGTATTTTATCATATTTTTATGATAAAATATCTATTAAAGCTTTGTACGTACAGAACCTTTGTTTGCAGGAATGAGACACTCTCTCAATTCTTGTTGAAGGGCGTCCAGATCATTCATGTCAGACGGTTCTTCATACGATAATACAATTTCCTCTTCATCCGGTGAGGGAGTTCGAGTCTTTACTTTCTTCGGTGAGGGAGTTCGAGTCTTTACTTTCTTTGGTGAGGGAGTTCGAGTCTTTACTTTCTTTGGTGAGGGAGTTCGAGTCTTTACTTTCTTTGGTTTATCAACATCTTCACCAGAAGCGAGACGTTTGATATAAGATAAACTTTCAAGAGATTTCAAGTGTTTCTTGACAGCTTTTTTCAATTCTTTCACGATATTTTCCATATTTTCTTCGGTGGGTACATCAATATGGTCAACATCAACACCACATTGTTCGATATGCGTCACAACCTTTTTCACTTTTTTAGGTTTCATTTTTTCATACTCGTCTAATTCTAGATCATCTAGTTTTAATTTTTGACGCATGATCCGTAAGAGAAATACCTTTGCTTTTTCATTAACCGTAGGGCAGTTCTCATCCTTTTCAGGTGATGGTGTCTTTGATTTCTTCACAGGTGATGGTGTCTTTGACTTCTTCACAGGCGATGGTGTCTTTGACTTCTTCACAGGCGATGGTGTCTTTGACTTCTTCACAGGCGATGGTGTCTTTGACTTCTTCACAGGCGATGGTGTCTTTGACTTCTTTGGCGAAGCCTTTCGTTTGGAACTAGCTGGTTCTAGCTGTTTAACATCATGCAAGTAATGGTATACGAATAATTTTACAGCTCGATCCACACCAGAAGCACCAGAACGTAATTTTGTATGAGGTTCTTTGTAAGTTGTAAAATATCCGTCGTTTTTCATTTCTTTGATCTGATCAATAACGGGTTTCAATGCCATTTTTTTAGAGATCTCATCCACTTTTAATAATTTTTTTAGGTGGTCTGTTGCTTCATCTATCTGTTCTTCGGTGTACCCCTTCAGAATACCACTCTTATGTATCGGTGATAAATCATCGGCAGGTGCTGCAGCGGATGATTTTTCATAAAACAATTCAACGATACGATTAATAAGCTTTTGTTTATATGTGTCGCGTTCTTCTTCAGATAAAGGCTTTTTTATTTCAGCCCAAATTACATTGTAAAGTTCATCACCCTTTTCCTTGTCTTTTTTCTGGGCTTCAGAAATAACAGCACGCATTTCAGTCATACCTGGAACATTTCTTCCAGTTATATTGATACTATCAAGTGCGTCGTGGATCTGTTGTTTAGATGAGCCGTTATAGAGGTATGGAAATCTACCAGACATTGCCATTTTATTTATAAGCATTATTTTTTTTATAAATAATAATTTAGAGATTTAGATCAGGACCTCTCATACGTCGTTTGGGTATGTTACTAGTTTGTTCTTCTCCCATACCAAACAGGTTACTTCCAATTTTCTTCATTACCATTTTTGTAATGATAAAAATAGCAGCATTAATCAGGATAGTAAATAACAAACGAATTTCAACTGGCCACTTACTTCCTTCTGGGACATAATTCTTTTCACCGAGTTCAATGAGTAAATGTTCATACTTGTTCATGTTAACGATCTGCTGTTTTGTAAAATCCTGCATGTCAAATTTCAACCAATACCCTAGTACAAATTCCGTGATATAGAATCCAGTGATAAGGTAGCTCTTGTAGGTTTCAATGTTATTATCAACATTAACTTGTCGGATGGTGGTGTCATAAGTCCTTTGCATGGTGTTATAGTCACTGTGTATGGTGAACTCTGGTATGTTTGAATTTTTATAAGATTTACGCAACAGGTCAAATTTGAACAGTAGTTCACGCTTGAGATCATCGTCATCGTATGAATTCCGAGACACATCATTCATTACCTTTTTAGGGACAAAATTCCCACCTGAAATTTCGGATAGACGAGGGGCAACATGAACTTTTTCTTCACTGTCATCATAATCACGGTCACGATCATCTGATGGAGAATGTTTTTTCATTAATTCTTTTAGTCGTGATGATAATCCATCATCTACTTGATCAGCTTCAGATGGCTCTCTTTCTTTTTCACGAGTTTCTTCTCGGGCATGATCATCTTTTTCCTTTTCTTTATCATTTTCCTTATCCTTTTCTTTATCGTGTTCCCTTTCACGCTGACGTTCACGTTCCTTATCACTGTCACGAGATCTTTCTTTGTCCCTATTGTCTCGATCCTTGTCCCTATTACGTTCATGTTCACGTTCACGTTCACGTTCTCGGTCACTGTCTCTCTCTTGTTCACGCTCTTGATCTTGTTCACACTCTCTTTCTCGGTCTTGGTCACGTTCATCTTCCTTACGATCCTTTCCTCTCTCTTTTGGTACATACTCCTGATTAACCAAGTCTGCCTTTATTTTATTTTTATTCTCGACTAGTTCAAGATACATGTTTGGCATACGAGGAAATCGTTTTGGCCGATACGCAG
>TBL_comb47_HYPODRAFT_10002178_pt1 | contig 24443 bp, 8 predicted proteins | sample TroBogypolimnion_40_FD_10682 | JGI IMG/M metagenome (IMG submission 10682)
TGATGCCGATGCGCTCAATATCCTTTCGACGAATCCTGATATGATCGGGCTGATATCTGAAAATTCGATTTTAACCCCTCATCCTACTGAGTTTGAACGTTTGGCGGGGGTTGTTGAATCAAGTTTTGAAAGGTTGCAATTGGCACTAAAATTTGCAGTTGGACACAAGGTGATCATCATTCTCAAAGGGGCTTATACTGCAATTGCTTTCCCTGATGGTAATTGCTGGTTTAACAGCACCGGGAATCCAGGTATGGCTACCGGTGGAAGCGGCGACGTGCTTACTGGAATTCTGACGGGATTGCTTGCACAGGGCTATACTCCCCAGCACACAGCAATATTGGGCGTTTACCTGCATGGCTTATCAGGAGACCTTGCCTTAAAAGGATCTTCCGAAGAGTCGTTGACAGCGGGGGATATCACAGAAAATCTGGGTAAGGCATTTGCTTCTCTAAAAAATGATCCTTGTTTTGGGAAACCCGAAAAAAAGAATCAAATTTGAAGTGTTTTTAAACAGGAAATGTTTACAATTTGATTCTGAAATTTTTTTAATTAATAACGTAGCAAAGTAATGAGATCAATTTTAGTTTTATTATTCACATTCGTCTTTATCGTAAGCGACCTATCGGCCCAAAAAAAAGAGGATAAAAAGAAATCGGCTACTGAATTGGGTGCTTTAAACGGGGGTGTTGTTTACTCCCTTCCTAGAACAGGCATCCGTGTTTTTGTTGAAGTATCGCAGGAGAAATTTTTTCATGGCCCATATGCAGAATTTGCTGCAAAGTACCTGGGAATAAAAAATGCGCCAACCAGCGACAACGAACTTTGGAAAATCACTAAACTGAAAATGGAAACTTTTGGTGAGCCTGACCCTACTGAGATGCATAAAGCAAGGGGTGCTGTGGCTTCAATGCTTTCGCTTTCTGACAACGGCGTTTTGCTTGGCATCAACAGCTCTGTTAAAAGTGATCCGGATAAAGAATATACCTCCGATTTCACTTCAACGATTGAAATTCCGCGTGAGGTATGGCCTGATTTATCGATGCAGCCATTTACAATTGGGAAAGACACGACTCACCAGACCAACAACAAGTTGAAACCCTTTGAAGAAAAAGCGGCAGAAGCGGCTCATGATGTGATCAAATTGCGTAAACGTAAAGCATATGTCCTGGCTGCCAACTACGACAAACTCCCACCTGACGGGCAATCCTATCAGGTGATGGTTGACGAACTGAGTAAAACAATTGGCAATTACGAAGGTTTGTTTATAGGTAAATCTTTCAAAACAACCCACCATTATACTTTTGAAATCGTTCCGGAAGTAAAAGGGAACAAAGCCATCGTTGCATTTAGGTTTTCGCCCACTGCCGGTGTTTTGCCTGAAAGTAATGTCTCAGCCAAACCCATTATGCTTGAATTGGACCCAAATACCGACCTGGCCCGAAATGGTGAGGCCAAAGCCGCCCCTGCTCCCGGTGAAACTTCGACAAACGGTCTATTTTATAGAACCCCGGGAATGGTTGTTGCCCGACTGTTGAATGGCAGCGACGTACTTGCACAAGCCAGGTTTTCAATGGCGCAATATGGCGTTTCGACCCCTATTCCCGATGGCTTGGTCAATGGTGAGTATTCGATTGAAATACATCCGGTTACGGGAGCCATCCAACGGATTGGAAATTAATATGGAGATAAAGCAAAGGAAAACTGAGAATGGAGGATGACCCGGTAAAGGAGCTCAATTCAATAAATTGACTCTTATCGAAATAGTCCTTCGTGAATGATTTTATGCCTATGTTAATTCTCTTGTTTTTAGTTATATTGCACCCCTAAAAATCAATTAAAAATATTTTAAAATAAATTTTATGACCCAGGTGAACACTAAGACCTTGCGCGATTCTACTGCAATGCGTTGGTTTGTACTTATTTTGATATCCGGATTGACATTTTCGACCTACTGGTTCCAGGATTTTATGTCTGGACTAAAAGGGATTATGGAGTCGGAAATGGGCTTTTCAAGTGAAGAATTTGGCCGGATTATTGGTCTGACGACCATTGCAAATATGTTCGGGATGATCCTGATTGGTGGTATGATCCTTGACAAATGGGGTATCCGTTTAACCGGATATGTTTTTGGTATTTTGGCTACTGTTGGTGCCGGAACTACAGCACTTGCCGCCGCAGGGTTTTTCGGACATGACAAAGGTACAATTCTCGTAATGATGATTATCGGGAGGATCATGTTTGGGTCAGGGCTCGAAATATTGTGCGTTTTGGCAACGCGAACAATTGTCAAATGGTTTAAGGGTTATGAAATGGCGCTCGCGATGGCGATCAACATCGGATTTGGAAGGCTGGGGACGGCACTTGGAATGGCATCATCACTCGATATTGGAGGTGGACGTTTCTCTCCAGCTGTTACTTTTGCTGCCACTTTGATCGCACTTTCGTTTCTGATGTTCCTCGTCTATTCGGTTTTTGACGTAAAAATCGACCATCAACACAAAAAAGGACTTGATCCTGACCTGGAGGTAATCCCCGATGAGGAATTTCGTTTTTCCGATTTTATAAAACTTATTACAGATAAGTCGTTTATTTACATTACACTACTTTGTGTTACATTTTATGCTGCAGTTTTCCCGTTTATCCAGTATGCTCCGGATATGTTGATCAACAAATTTGGGTTCACTGCAAAATTGCCTGCTGCAGGCTCCGTGATGATTTTTGGAAGCGAAGCCATGGGTATTGTGGCTGTTTACCTGATCCTGTTTGTATTTGCCCTTGCATTCTCAATTGTTCCATCGCGGATAACCAATTTGAATTATCGCCGTATTTTTACCTTTACACTTGTTGCCGTATTCGCAATCATCGTGTTTAATTTCTGGAATATCCTTCAGGTCTGGCTCCACAATGGTTCCAAAACNGCTTCATTGATTCCACTTGGGACGATTATTTTTACACCCATCTTTGGCAATTTTGTTGACCGCAAAGGGAAAGCTGCTTCATTAATGATGCTGGGTTCTTGTTTGTTGATTTTTGCCCACCTGTCGCTTTCATTGTCCAATAGTGTTACTTTAGGATATGCAGCCTTGGTGAGTCTTGGCATTGCTTTCGCTCTGGTACCTGCTGCAATGTGGCCTTCGGTGGCTAAAATTGTTGCAGAGAACCGTCTCGGAACCGCTTACGCCACGATGTTTACTGTACAGAACTGGGGACTTGGTTTGTTTTTCTGGGGAATCGGAGCCGTCCTTGACCTGGTCAACCACAACAACCTTGCAGCAATTCGTGAAGGTAAAATGACCTATGATTATACGATTCCGATCATGATGCTTGTCGTTTGTGGAATCATCTCGATCTTCCTTGCAGCGTTGCTTAAAAAAGCAGACAAAAAGCAGGGCTATGGATTGGAGTTTCCATCAAGTTCAAAGCATTAGGACGGAGACCTGTGCTTCGACTACGCTCAGCAACCTGTGCTTCGACTACGCTCAGCAACCTGTGCTTCGACTCCGCTCAGTAACCGGTGAAGGGGGGACGAAAACTTGGTTTGGAACCAGCTACAAGATTATTTGCACTTGCAGCTAAGCCAGCCGCTAGTTGCCGGTTGCGAGCCGACAGTCGCATTTGTAAGTTGTATCTATTTATTAATCAATAATTTAATTTGAATATATGTCACAGGAAATTATTAATCTCGAACCCAATGTAGTTTGGGAAAACTTTTATAAACTGACTCAGGTCCCGAGGCCATCGAAAAAGGAAGAAAAAATCCAAAAATTTATGGTCGATTTCGGGAAAAGCCTGCACCTTGAAACGATAAAAGACGCTGTGGGGAATGTGATTATCCGTAAACCGGCCACGCCGGGCATGGAAAATCGTAAAGGGATTATCCTTCAGGGCCATCTCGACATGGTGCCTCAAAAAAATAATGGGACCACCCACGATTTTGAGAAAGACCCAATCGATGCATGGATTGATGGTGAATGGGTAAAGGCACGCGGAACGACCCTTGGTGCTGACAATGGGATCGGTGTGGCCTCTGCAATGGCTGTTCTTGCCGCAAAGGACCTGGTCCACGGGCCCATTGAGGCATTGTTTACCTGCGACGAAGAAACCGGAATGACCGGTGCACAAGGATTGCAACCCGATGTTTTGAAAGGGGATATTCTCCTTAACATGGATTCTGAGGAGGAGGGTGAACTTTATGTGGGTTGTGCCGGAGGAATCAATGCTGATATCGAATTTGAATACGACGAAGTCATCGTTCCGGAAGGTGTTATACCTTATAAATTGATTGTTAGTGGGTTAAAGGGAGGACATTCAGGGCTTGATATCAACATAGGCAGGGGAAATGCCATTAAACTGATCAACCGCTTCCTGAAATATGCAACACGCGAGTTGGATATCCGCCTTGCAGAAATTAATGGCGGAGGGATGAGAAATGCCATTCCGCGCGAAGCTTATGCTGTTGTATTGGTTCCTGAGGAACATGAAGAGATGCTGAAAAAAGCTGTTGCCAGGTACGAAGCAATCTACAAACATGAATTGGGACGTGTAGAACCCACCTTAAGTTTCACGATCAATGGGACCGAGGTTCCTAAATCGTTGATCGAGGAGCGTGTTCAGGACGATTTAATTGATGCCCTCTATGCCTGTCCGAACGGAGTGATCAGGATGAGCGACGGTATGGCCGCGTTAGTCGAAACGTCAACCAACCTTTCGACTGTCAAATCACAAAAAGGGGTTGTATTTGTGAAATGTTTGTTGCGAAGTTCCGTCGATTCTGCTAAAGACGACCTGGTTGAACAGGTTGACAGTGCCTTCGCATTAGGGGGTGCAATGGTGGTGTTTGACGGAGGATATCCGGGATGGAAGCCAAATATGGATTCACAGATCCTTAAACAAATGCAGGGGATTTATCAGGAAAAATTTGGCAAAATTCCGCAGATACTTGGGATCCATGCAGGTTTGGAATGTGGGATACTGGGTGCTGTTTACCCCAATTGGGATATGATATCATTTGGCCCGACGATGCGTTCGCCCCATTCGCCTGATGAAAGGGTTAATATTGCGTCGGTTCAGAAATTCTGGGATTTTCTGGTTGAAGTTTTAAAGAATACACCAGAAAAATAAGACAAAAAACCCTCAAGGTTTCCAAAACCTTGAGGGTTTAATAATTTATAAAGGCACAGTAAAATAAAATGCCGAACCTTTCCCCTGCACCGATTCAACCCGGATGTTTCCACCAAGCAGCTCGATTAAACCCTTCGAAATTGCAAGGCCAAGCCCACAGCCATCGTAACCACGGGTGTTGCCAACCGCCTCCTGCATAAAATTCTTAAATAACGTTTTTTGGGACTCCTCAGAGATTCCGATTCCGGTATCTTTCACAAAAAAACACAATTCGTGATTTGCCAATTCATAGCCAATTGTAACACAACCTTGCTGTGTAAACTTCAATGCATTGTTTATTAATTGATTAAGAATTTTAAATAAAAGTTCCTTATCAGAATTGATGGTCAAATCAGTTTGATTATCAGGGACAAGTACACTTAGCTCCAGATTTTTTGATGTAAATCTTCTCGTGAAATTGGAAACCACCGAATTGATCAGTTGAGTTGGATTTAACCCTGAAAAATAGATCTCTTGTGTTCCTGAAGTCAACAACGAAATTTCCATGAAATTTGAAACGGTTGTAATCAGTCGATTACTACTTTCGCTAAGCAGCTCAAGATATTCCTCCTTTTCTTCGGTTGAAAGGTCAGGTTGGGCGAGAATCTGCTGGAATCCCAGGATGCCATTGAGTGGTGTCCGGATTTCGTGGGAAATGTTGTTAATGAACGAAGTTTTCAGCCGGTCGCTGGCTTCTGCTTTTTCCTTCGCGGCGATCAGGTCAATATTTTTCTTTTCAAGTTCAACGGTCCTCTCTTTTACTTTTTCTTCCAAAATTTGATTTTGGTCGCGAAGTTGTTGCTGAAGGAAACTCGTAAAAAGTAAATTTCGGATGCGCAAACCAACCTCAACCAGATCGAACGGCTTGGTAATAAAGTCTGTAGCTCCACCTGATAGTGCACGTTGTTTTGCTGTCATCGTCACATCGGCTGTTAAAACCAATATCGGCAGGTAGGTATTCGGCCTGATGAGGGGTTTTAACTGCTCCATCACATCGAATCCTGTCAGATAGGGCATTGAAAGGTCCAACAGGATTAAATCGGGATTAAAGCTTTTGTACAAATCGATCACTTCACGCGAATCAGTTGTGGTTTTAATGTTTAAATATCCCTGAATATCGAGAAGGCCTTCCAAAACATCGATATTCGCTTCCTGATCGTCAACGATCAGGATATTTGCATTTTTAAAGGTTGAATCTATCATGGTTATAATTTTAAAATTGTTTTTTATTGATATTTTGAATTTGTTCAGATTGGAATAAACTTATCGATGACTTTTAAAAAGGCGATTACATCAATGGGTTTTGTAAGATAATTTTCGGCCCCAATCGACATTAACCTTTGAATTTGTTTCGGCATCGCATCGGCACTGATCACAATGACCGGGATTTGGCTGGTTGTTTCATCTTCTTTCAGCTGCAACAGCACTTCATCGCCATGGATATCGGGCAGGTTAAGATCGAGGAGGATAAGAAAAGGTTGGTTTTCGTTGGCCAATCGGAGTGCGTGCTTCCCATAGTTGTTTACGATCAGCTTGATGTTGGGGCGATGGTTGGCCAATACCTGCTCTACCAGTTCGATGTTGGATACATTGTCTTCGATGTAGAGAATCGAACCGGATTTTTGTTTTGACCTTAACATGGCATTTTCTGTTCGCAATTGAGCCGATACTGCCTCATTCAGACTTTCGGTCATGGGTAGTTCTATCCAGAACGAACTGCCTTCATTCAATTTGCATTCCACCCCAACTCTTCCATTCATGGCATCCAAAAGTTTTTTGACCACAACCAATCCTAGTCCTGATCCTTCGGTGTCGCTACGTTCTGCACCAATCCGTTCAAAAGGTGAAAATAGTTTATGTAAATTTTCTTCCGATATTCCATACCCTGTGTCACGGACCGATATCCTGACAGGGACGATACCATAATGGTCGGGTTGCAATATTTCGGTGTATATGACTACGGACCCACCTACCCTGTTATATTTTATCCCATTGGCAATCAGGTTTAAGAGAACTTGTTTCAGCCGTTGACGGTCTGCTTTTACAAAGTGAAGGTTTTCGGGGGAGTCGATGAATTCCAAATGGACATGTCGCTCGCGGGCAAGAGGTTTAAGCGTGTCGATCATTTCGGGGACCAGGCTGTTTATTTGCACCGGTTCGATGGAGAGGGTCAGTTTGCCTGCCTCGATCCGGGTAATGTCGAGAACTTCGTTGATCAGGTCGAGCAAGTGTTTTCCACTACGCAAAATGTGCGCAACCCCTTTTTTCTGTGATTTGGTCAATTCGCCCATCTGGAGCAATTGTGCAAAACCCAGGATCGAATTCATCGGTGTCCTTAATTCATGGCTCATGCGGGAAAGGAACTCGCTTTTGGCAATGTTCGCCTTTTCGGCCTCTAACCGGGCTTCGCTACTTTCGATTTCTGCTTTTTTGCGGTCTTCAATTTCTTTCTGGAGGTTTGCATTCAATATAGCCAACTGCGCCGTCCGTTCGCGCACCTTTAGTTCGAGATGGTTATAAAGGTCGTTTTTTTCTTTTTCAATCTCAATGGCATTGATTGCGAAACTTATATTATCCGAAAACTTGTCCAACAATTCGGTTTCTTCCTGATCGAAAAAGCCTGGAAGGGATGAATAAAGCGAGACCACCCCGATCGTCTCATCCAACTGTTTGATTGGCAATGCAATTGAAGAACGGTATGAACGTTGTAGTGCCGCTTCTTTCCAAATGACCATCCTGGGGTCGTTTTCAATATCATTGCAAACAAAATGCATTCCCTCTTTGGCTGCCGAACCGCCAGGACCACGCCCTTCCGGATCGTTGCTGATCCTGATTTTCCTGATCTCAGATAAATACCCGTTTTCAAACCCTCCTATCGATACTGGCTCGAGGATATTTGTTTGTGGATCGATCAACCCTATCCATGCCATTCTGAATTTTCCATATTCAATCGCGATTTGACAAATCTTCTCGTAAAGTTCTTGCTTTTCTTTTAAAACAATAATTGCTTCGTTGACTTTGCTGATAAACAGATAAAACCGGTTGGCTTTTATCATTTTTTCCTCAGCCAGTTTGCGGTCGGTTATATCGGTAAACGAACCAGTGCCACCAGTCAAAACATCATTATTGTAAATGGCAGAAGTTGAAGATCTTACCCATATTACAGCTTGATTTTTGTCGATCATGCGGTATTCGTGGAACGAATACTTCCTGTCTCCCAAATTGGACACTTTTGTGATAATGTCCTGCCTGTCATCCGGATGAATAATGCCAAACATAATCCTGCCAATCAATTCCTCTTGCCGATAGCCCAATACCCTTTCAACGGCGGGGCTAACATATTTGATCTTCCCCTCACTTGAAATTTCATAAACGACTTCATTGATAGATTCGATAAGTTTGCGATAGGTCTCCTCGCTTTTGCGAAGCTTTTCTTCGGTTGCTTTCCGGTCGGATATATCCCTTGCCACAAAAACCATATGGACTGGTTTGCCTGCTGCATCGCGGATAAACTCCCCGTTCAATTCAATGTCGAACAGGCTCCCATCCGATTTGATCGCCTTGTATTCGGTAGCCCCCATAAAAGTCCCGCTAAACATCTGTCCGATAGCAGATTGCGCTTTGGCATGATGGATCGGATCAATATATTTCAGTATCGGTTGATTAACAATCTCCTCCATATTGTACCCGAACATCTTCTTTACCATTGAGGAAACAAATTGGACGACCCCGTTGAGATCTGTAATGACGATGGTATCTGGCGAGGCTGCAATTACTGATCTGTAGTGCTCTTCACTGGCCGCCAGATCATTCTGAACCTGCATACGATTTTTGATTTCAATCTTCAGCTTTTTCGATGTATTATAGAAGAACCAGGTAACCGAGCATACAAAAATAATAATCAATAAAAAAATGTTAATCAGTTTCCATGGAATCGTATATCCTTTCCCCAAATAATCGGCATATAATAATCCATTGATTGTTTGTGACTTGCTTGTTAAGTTTAATTTCTGGTAGATCTCCAGGATGTGTTGCCACCTTTCGGGATTCGAATAGCCAATTTCGATCATATCCTTCATAATCAGGCTTTTCATGTGTTCGGCCTCATGCATCAGGTATTCCTTTGAATGTCGTTGGGAGTATTTGTTGTAAATGAGGTCAACCATCTCATCCTGATGGTCCAGGGCATATTTCCACCCTTTTAAAGCTGCCTGCCTGAAATTCGCTACCAGAACGGGATCTTTTTTGATCAAACTTGCTGTTGTAAACAACACATCGCCATAAAAATCGAGTCCACCCATCAATGGCGAAATGACTGTATAGTTTATGTTTAGCTCCTCTAATTGAAAGGGCATATCCGTAGAGTAGGTAGAGATAGCATCTACCTCATTATTAATTAGTTGATTTAAATCAAATGTTGGACGCACCATTATACATCGATCAAGTGGGACTCCTTCGCTGGTCAGATAAGCTGCCATTTCGTGAGAGTTGGTTTCCAGTGCCAGCCTTTTGCCGATCAGGTCGAGTGCATGTTTGATCCCTGATTTTTCAAGTGACAAAAGGATGACCGGTGAATGTTGAAACACAGAAGCCAGGACTACGGGATCTTTTCCTTTTGTCCTTAATAAAATTACCTCTGATGTGGTAATCCCAAATTGCGCATTTCCATTGAATACGGCATTATTTTCATCAACACTATCAACTGCTTCGAGAAGTTTTACATTAATACCTACTTCCTGAAAATATCCTTTTTCAATGGCTGCATAGTATCCTGCAAACTGGAACTGGTGTTTCCATTTTAACTGAAGGGTGACCTCCTGAAGATGCTGATCGGCATTCTTCGAATACAATTTGGATGAGCCGATAACCAAGATGATAAGACACAATACACATCTATATTTTAACGAAAACATGTTCATGAGTAACCGTTTTTGTAATCTGTTATTCATTGGTTTAATGGTGGATTATGCTCTATAACTTTGTCGATAACGCTTAGAAAATTAATTACATCGATTGGTTTTGTCAGATAATTAGCTGCTCCCAGTTTCATTAACCGTTCCAATTGATGCGACATTGCATCGGCACTGACAATAATCACGGGGATATCCATGGTTTTTTTGTTCCCTTTAAGTTGCCTTAAAACTTCGCTGCCGTGTATATCGGGCAAGTCGAGATCGAGTAAGATTAAGTCGGGATGGTGCAGAATGGCCAGTCCTTCGGCAGAATTTCCATGAATATCGGTAATAAGTTGCAGCCCAGGACGGTAGCCCGAAAGAATCTGATCAATCAATTCAACATTTGAGACGTTGTCTTCAATGTATAAGATTTTCCCTGTTATGGCACAATCCCCTGATTCAGAATTGACTAAGCTTCCTTGCCCATTGATTGTTTCATGTTGGTTTTCAATATAAGGAAGTTCGAACCAAAAGGTACTTCCATTCCCCAATTCGCTTTCAACCCCAATAGATCCCCCCATTGCATCGAGCAGTTTTTTTACCACCGCTAGTCCAAGACCGGTTCCTTCTGTGCCCAATTTTTCAGCACCGATCCTTTCGAATGGGGTAAATAGCTTTGGTATATCGTTGGCTGAAATCCCAAATCCTGTGTCGGTTATCGAGATCCTGACAGGTACAGACCCATTTGAATTGGATTGTTTTTTTTCAACCTTAATGGAAATGCTGCCCGTTTGCTTGTTGTATTTGATTGCATTGTTCAGCAAATTGAGCAATATTTGTTTGAGCCTTTGATAATCTGAGTTTACAAATATTTGTTTATCAGAATAATAGAATTGTTCCAATGTTATTTGTTTGTCGTGACACAGTGGCTTGATCAGATTGGTAATTTCGGTGATGACCCTGTATAACAGGATCGGTTCAAGCGAAAGTGTCAAATGACCGGCCTCAATTCTTGAAATATCCAGGACTTCATTGATCAGGTCGAGCAGGTGCTTGCCACTTTGTATAATGTGTTTGACGCCTTTCGTTTTTGATGGCGGCAGTTCGCCCATCTGGAGCAATTGCGCGAAACCAAGAATGGAATTCAGAGGCGTCCTCAGTTCATGGCTCATACGTGACAAGAATTCACTTTTGGCGATATTCGCCTGCTCGGCTTCGGTCCTGGCCTTTTTAATCTCCTCTTCAATTTGTTTGCGGACCTCTATTTCCTCAAGCAAATTGTTATTTGTCTGTTCCAGTTGAACTGTCCGTTCTTTGATCCTAATCTCAAGGTTTGCATTCAAATCCCTGATTTCCTGCTCAATTTGTTTCCTTACGGTAACATCGTTGACCAATATGTGCCTTGCATTACGACCGTTAAAGGTAACAAAATGGGACACTATCTCAACATGAATGAGTTCACCATTCTTTTTCAGGTGCCGCCATTCGACGGCCGTATCCAAAGACCTTTTTGTATCCTTGATATCCGCGAGTAAATTGTCGATATCTTCCTCAGGACGGATGTCCTTCAATGTCATTGAAAGAAATTCGGCACGTGTATAACCATAATGCTTTATTGCGGCTTCATTGACCTCCAGAAAGGCAAGTGTCTCCAGGTCATAAATCCACATGGGTTGTGGATTGTTGAAAAACATGTACCTGTATTTTTCTTCACTGTCCCTGAGGATCTCCTCATTTTTCTTCCGGTCCGTGATATCCCTGGCAACCGTCAAAACGCGGTCGTTTCCGAAAGGCGCGAGCCGAACCTCAAAAAATATCTCTTTGTCTTTGGCAACACCCGAAAATTCATAGGTAACAATGGCTTGTTTTTCAATACATTCATCTATTTTTTTTAAATGGAGCGTTGCCGTTTCTTCATCGAACAGGTTTCTGATGTTCTTCCCGATGATTTGATCATCAGGGACAGTGAGCCTATCCGTTTCAGAACTGTAATACTCAGTGTAGGAGCCATCTTTTGTTGCTACAAAAATCAGGTCTGGAATTGCCTCAAGAATCGCCTTCAACCGTTCATTCTGATGCCTGATTTTTTCCTCGTTCAACCTTTGTTCGGTAACATCTATATTAACCCCCTTTAAGGCAACCAATTTGCCTTCTTTAAAAACCGGATTGACATTGTTCTGGATCCACCTGATGGTGCCGTCCGGCATAAAGATCCTGATATCAACCTGCTCGGTTTTATTTTCAGTATAATTGGTTTGCTGTAAATACTCCACTAGCTGAATATCTTCCGGAACAACAGTTTGGATAAAACGATCATACAAATGATCATCACCCTCCCAGGCACATAATCCCATCACTTTGCAATAGTTCCTTGAACAGGTCATTTTATTGGTGACAAGGTTATGTTCCCAACTACCCATTTTGGCAACTTCCTGCGCATAATTCAGCGATGCTTCGCTTTCCTTTAATGCAATTTCCGCTTTTTTTCGTTCTGCGATATTGTGGATACTTCCAATGACCTTTACAGGATTCCCCTGTGGATCGGTAACCAATTTTGCCGAATAGAGGCAATAAATGATGGAATCATCCCTATTTAGAAGCGCAATTTCAAAATCGGTGACACGACCGTACTTCCGAAGTTGATTGTGAAGCTGTTCACGATCTTCCTGATTGGTGTATAAATCAAACATCGATAAGCCAATTGCCTCTTCCCTTTTATAAAGGCCATTTGAAAATTGTTCAATCGATGGGCTAATCTCCAATATTGTTCCATCTAAAGCGACTTCATAATATACATCCTGGATATTCTCAAAGATGCTCCTGTATTTTTTCTCGCTTTCGCTCAGTTCGAGGTCTGCCAGCTTTTGTTGTGTAATATCGCTAAGGATACCTTTCCGGCCAACGACTACCCCGTTTTCAGTTACAATGGAAGGTAACGATCTGGCCCAACTCAAATTCCCATCTTTCGATACGAACCTAAGGTCGAAAAATCGAAGTCGCTGTTCATTATTATCCTCCAACCTTTTCAATAAACCTGCCCTATCTTCCTGATATACGATGCGAAAGACGTTGGTTCCAATTAACTCTTCAGCGGTATAGCCAATAATTTTTTCGATGGAGGGGCTTATATATTTTATTGTGCCATCAGCTGCGATTTCATAAATCACATCGTTGATCGATTCGATGAGGTTCTTGTAGGTTTTTTCACTTTTTCGGAGCTTTTCTTCGACACGCTTTTTTTGTGATACATCGCGTTGAATGATCAGCATGTCAACCGGTTTGCCCTTGCTGTCCCTGATGAAGTCACTGTTCACTTCAACTTCAAAAAGGGTTCCATCCCTCCTCTTGGCGAGATATTCGACTGTACCCTGAGGTCCTTCGTACATTTTCGTCATCAGGTTGATCGCGTTTTCATGATCTTTTTCATCCAGGAAATCAAAAACCGTAAGTCCTTTAATATCTTCAGTTTGTGACAATCCATACATTTCAGTTACCCTTGGTGATGTTAAAAGTATGTTCCCGTGTAAATCGGCAATCGTGATCACATCAGGTGAAGCCTCAAGAATTGACTTGTAAATGGCTTCACTTTGAGAAAGTATATCCTGTTTTCTCCTTTCCTTTTCGACAAGATTTTCTAAACGAACTTTTTCTTTAATGGATTCAAAATCTTCCCTTAAAGTCTTCAGTTCGAGAATAAGCTCCTCTTTTGATTTGTTGTAGTCGTTCATTATCGGTTCAATATCATATGAATTCAATTTTATCATCAATCGGCAATATACTGGTCGATTACCCTTAACAATTCCGAAACATCAAGCGGTTTTGTCAAATAATATTTGGCACCGGCTTTTAATAATTTTTCAAGTTGTTGCGGCATTGCATCGGCACTGATGATCACAACCGGGATGTCTTTGGTTTTTTCTTCGGCAAGGATAAGCTTAAGCACCTCTCTACCATGGATATCGGGTAAATTAAGGTCCAGCAGGATCAAATCCGGTTTGTGGTTAATTGCCAGGTTCACAGCCGATTTTCCATAAATGGTCGTAAACAACTGGATTCCTTCATGCTGAATGGAAAGGATCTCTTCAACAAGTTCTATATTTGAAGCGTTGTCTTCAACGTAGAGTATTTTGCCTTTTTTTACCGGTAAATTGGTATCCGGTCTGTTCAGCCTGCCCGATTTTTCCAAAAGTTCGTGCTGACTTTCACAAAATGGAAATTCAATCCAGAAGGTACTCCCTTCATCCAGAGTACTTTCTACACCCAACTTACCCCCCATGGCATCCATCAACTTTTTGACTACGGCAAGACCAAGGCCGGTCCCTTCGATTTTGGTCCTTTCAGCTCCGATCCGTTCGAAAGGATTAAACAGTTTTGGTAAGTCATCTGTGGAAATTCCTAAACCGGTATCGGTTATCGATATCCTTACAGGAACGGGACTTTCATCGTTTATCGGTAATTGTTCCGTCTTGATGAAGACTTGTCCCCCTTCACGGTTGTATTTGATCGCATTGTTGAGCAGGTTTAACAAAATTTGTTTTAACCGCTGACGGTCAGTTTTGATGAACAATCGCTCATCCGGCATATTAATAATCCTTACAATAACATTCTTATCCTTTGCAAGTGGCCTGATGATGTCAATCATCTCAGGTACGATTGTGCTCAACTGTACCGGTTCGAGCGATAAGGAGATCCGTCCGGCCTCAATTCGTGCGATATCCAAAACTTCATTGATCAAGTCGAGAAGGTGTTTACCGCTGCGCATAATGTGGGAAACCCCTTTTTTCTGCCCTGCACTGAGTTGTCCCATTTCGAGCAACTGGGCAAACCCCAGGATTGAATTCATTGGTGTCCGCAATTCATGGCTCATGCGCGACAAGAATTCGCTTTTGGCAAGATTGGCCTGATCTGCCTCCAACCTCGCTTTATGAAGCTCTTCCTCAGCTTTCTTCCGCTCGGTAATATCCATAGTAACAGTCAGCAAACAACGGTCTTCCCCGATATAGATGGAATCGGCCGACAACAATCCGGTTTTAATCTGTTTGTCTTTAGTTCGCATCCTGACCTCCGTTTTGCGAACAGGAATATGATTGTTCAGATCATTCAATATCTTATCCCTTAGTCCAATATCATCGAAAAGCCCTAATCCCACGTTGGTGTTCCCAATGATTTCATTACGTGAGTAGCCCAATGTTTCAAGGAACGCATTGTTAATGTCGATATAACGGCCATTTTCATAATAAGAGATGGCCATCATGGCCGAATTGGCCTGAAAGGCGCTTGCGAATTTTTGCTCCGACAGTTTAATTTGAGAGATGTCTTTGCTGACTCCGAAAATAATTGGCTGGCTATTCCAGAAACCTTCCTTCACCCTGGTTTCAACAGGGATCTGTTTCCCATATTTGGTCATTAAGGGAATCGAACAGGTCTGGATTTCGCCCGACAACAATTCGTGCATCACTTTTAATGCCTCATCACGGCGTTCAGATGGCCTTACCATGATCACCGGCTGCCCGATAAGTTCTTCCTGCGTATATTCCAACCGTTGGTTGACCGTTGAATTGGTATGGATGATTTGCCCCTCTTTATTGAGAACAAATAGAAAATCGTCGATCGTATTGAAGAAGGTTTCATAGTTTTTGCGCGTTTGTTCGAGCAGGCTCTCCTTGCGCTGGTTGTTGATCAAACTTGCGAGCATACTGCTCCAGACTTTGAGGATGTTGATTTCGGCCTGGTTGTATGTTTTTTTATCGAACACCGAGTCCAATCCGACAAACCCGATCAGTTCGTTTTCAACAAGCATGGGTATTAAGATCAAGGATTGGATTTGGTGCGCAATCAATGCTTCGCGAATATCATTCCAGTTGTCGGGTAAATCCATCACTGACGAAATAATCACATTTTCATTCCTTTGAAGCAGATCAATTAACTTTAGTAAATTTTGTCTGGGTATATTCTGAAAACGTTCCCTGACAGAAAAGATCCCTTCCCCGCACCATTCGTAAGTGTTTGTGATTGTGTCTTTTGATCCATCAAATTCGAAAATATAGGTCCTGTCGGCAGAGAGGAATTGGCCGATCCTCGTCAAAGCCATATTGATCGCATCGTTGATTTCAGAAATTGTTACCCCTGTCAATTTGGGCGACAATTTGAGCATTTCGTTTTCAAAATCTTCGGCCCTCTTGCGCTCTGTAATATCGCGGGCTGCGGCATAGAGTAAATTACCTGTTGCGGAACTGTTCCATTCAATGAACCTGTAACTGCCATCCTCCGTTTTATAACGGTTGACAAAGTTTAAAACAGGATTTTGTTCGTCCAATTCAGTCATCACTGCGATTGTTTCCTGGAGATCGTCAGGATGAATAAAATCGAGGAACTTCCTTTGCTCCAATTCGGAAATGGAAAAACCAAGGATGTTTTCCCACGCTTTATTTACCCGTATAAAATTCCCCGATTTATCGGCAATGCACAGCAAATCAAGTGAAACATTAAAGAAATTCTCCAACTCGGCAGTCTTTATCAACAATGCATCCTCTATTTGCTTTCTTTCTTCGATTTCCTTGATTAAGTGGTCGTTGGTTTCCCTGAGTTCCTTTGTCCTTTCTTCAATTTTTATTTCAAGGGACGCATTAAGGTGACGGATTTCCTGTTCGGCTTGTTTACGATTGCTAATATCCTGTTTGACTGCAAGATAGTTGATCATCTTACCATCATTGTCGAGGATAGGGGTTATCGACACCGATTCCCAGTAAAACTCTCCGTTTTTCTTCTTGTTGATCCATTCGCCCTGCCATGCTTTTCCAGTTTCGATAGTCAACCATAAATCTTTGTAAATCGCCGTGTCTGTTTTCCCCGATTTAAGCAGGCTTGTACTTTGCCCAACTACTTCCTCCAAAGTGTAGCCTGTGGTCTGATAAAAAGCAGGGCTGACGTATTCTATATTTCCTTTTAGGTCGGTGATCACAATCGAAACCGGGCTTTGCTCAATGGCTTGGTTCAGTTTCCTGATTTTTACTTCCGCTTCTTTAATTTCAGTAATGTCAATAGCCGAAGCAGACATAAACCATGGTTGGTTGTTGTTGTCAAAAATCATCTTGGCATTCATCAGGGAAGGAAAAACAGATCCGTCTTTCCTTTTGCGCCAAACCTCCTCTGCAACAAACCCTCCTGCCGTTTTTACTTTACCGATTGCTTCCACCACTTTAACCATCTGTTCGGCATTGTGAAGGATTGAAAGCGGCTTGCCAACCAATTCATCAATCTCCAATCCGTGCATATTGGCAAATGCGGCATTGGAATAGATCACAATCCCGTTGAGATCGGCGATCGCATTCCCATAATTCGACTGATCGGATATTGTTCGGAACTTTTTAAGCTCATCTTCGGCAACCTTTCTTTGGGTAATGTCATTGAGCCCACCCCGGTAACCGATAAATTTATTGGTTTCATCAAATACCGGTATTGCGTTTACCTCAATCCACCTTATATCCATGGATTCATTGTAATGAGGAAAAACAGCCTTATCGACAATAGTTCTGCGATTATAAAGGCTGATCGCTTGCTCCCTGTATTCAACCGGAAGAGAATCAGAAAAATGTACTTTTTGAATAACCTGATCTGGTTCCAGACCCAGAATGCTTGCCGAAACAGGGCTTACATAGGTATATAAACCATTTGCGTCAGTTTCATAAATCATTGTGTGGCTGACTTCTGCAATCTGCCTTAACCGTTCTTCACTTTTGAGAAGGGACAACTGCATTTGGCGACGTTCTGTAATGTCTTCCTTTATTGCAAGATAGTTGGTGATTTTGCCAGAGGTATCCAGAATGGGTCCAATTGTGGAGGATTCCCAATAGAGTTCGCCGTTTTTGCGCTTGTTGTGGAAGATCCCCTTCCACTCTTTGCCATGGACGATATTTTCCCAAAGGAGGGAGTATTCGTCCATGGTTGTATCTCCCGATTTTAAGACCCTCGGATTGTTTCCCTGAAGCTCCGCCAATGAATATCCGGTTGTTTCACAAGCCTTTGGATTGGCATATTCAATATTCCCGTCCAGATTTGTGATCACAATGCTGATTGGGCTTTGCTCGACTGCACTCGAAAGTTTGCGAATCCTTTCCTCTGCTGCCCGGTGCTCCGTAATATCGTTGATGTAGAAAATAGCGGAAACCGGAATTCCGGATTCATTCCGAACAGGTTGGATGGACGACCTGTACCACTTTTTAACATTTCCCCGCATAACTTCAATCTCATGCACCTTTCCATGATTGGAGTTGATCACTTCCATGACATCTGAAAACATACTTTGGGCCTCATCGATTGGGATCACTTGTCCTATTTTTTGGCCAACCATCTCCTCGGCTTTCAATCCAAAAGGTTTCGAAGCGATCTCGTTGGAGAATAAAATCGTTTCGTCATTCCCAATTAATATGATGGCTGCATCTGAACTATCGATCAGGCTGCGGTATTTTTCCTCGCTTTGTTTCATGCGATCTTCGGCAATTTTGCGTTCTGTGACGTCAAGGTTTGTTCCCCTGATCCCAATGAAGATGTTGTTCGTGTCGAATACCGGTTGACATACATGTTCAATGTACCGGGTTTCACCATCAGCCCCGATAATCCGGAAATGATGGTTGCCAGGTTGTTTTACCGAAAGCGATTCCTGATGATGTTCAAGATAACCTTCAATGTCGTGGGGATGAATCAATGTGAGGAAAAGGTCTTTATTTTCGATCAACTCTTTCTCCGAGTAACCGGTTACCCGTTTGCACGATGGGGAGTGATAAATAAAGTTCCCATCAGCACCTTCCCAGAATTCCCAATGGAACGTATTGTCAAGGACGACCCTTAGTTTTTCCTCCGACTTACGGATCGCCTCTTCGGCCTGCTTCCGCCAACCGATGTTGCTGACCATAATAATCACCTTATTGGCTCCAAAGGGGCTGAACCGTGCCTCATAATCACGCAATGAACCATTGGATGGCAATTTGTACTGCAAAGGAACGGCAATTTTGCCTTTGGCGATCTGTTCGATCGCACGATTAAAACCTTGGCTGATTTCCAGGGGCAAAACATCATTAATATTCTTGTTCAAAAATAATTCTGGTGGCAGCACGAGCTCTTGTTCTTTTCCAGGGATGACTTCCAGAAAAATGCCATCCATGGTAAGGATGAATACCAAATCGGGAATCGCCGACAAGATGGACTCGGTATAATTTTTTTGCTCGATGAGTTGAATGGCATTTAACCTGCGTTCCGTAACATCCACAAAAGTGACGATATTCAATTCTCCGGTAGCGACATAACACACTTCAAGATATTTAAATGCCCCGTTTTTACAGAATGCTTTTATTTCAAGAGGTGGAAATGCCATTTTATTTTGCAAATAACCTTCGACTTTTTCGAGCCAGATTTTTCGAATTTTATTTCTGTAATCTTCGTCGCGATATGCCTTGATCCACCAATCCTCAACAACCTGAATGTCATTGATGTCATAACCGGTAATTTCAGTAAATTTCTGATTAATGACCAGAGTTTTCTGATCATTCCCAAACATGGTGATCCCTACAGATGCCGATTGGGATAGGACCCTGAACCTGTATTCACTTTCTTTTACAGAAGCTTCCGCAAGTTTGCGTTCATGGATATCATACAATGTTCCCCTGCCTCCTGTGATTGCCCCATTTTCGAAAATCGGACTGGTCGATGAACGGACCCACCTGATTTCACCGCTTTTTGTCAGGTACCTGTATTCCAGATAGGAGTAATCGTTTTGTGCAAGCTCCTTAAATGCTTTTATCAACAACTGACGGTCTTCGGGGTACATATAGGCAAAGAAATTCTTTCCGGTGATTTCATCAGGTGTGTAGCCCAATACGCGGCAGATTGCCGGACTGACATAAATAATCGTCCCATCGTTTGCGACCTCATAGATCACATCGTTGATCGATTCGACCATCGTACGGAAAAGAGCCTCGGTTTCCATCAGTTTTTTCTCCGTCTGCTTCCGTTGGGTAATATCCCTTGTAACAAAAATCATTTGGTACGGATTTCCTTCCAGATCCCTGATAAATTCTCCATTTACCTCTATATCAAATGTACTTCCATCTGATCTGAGTGCTTTATATTCGGTGACATCAGTAATATTGTCACGGATCATACGCATAATCCCATCAATTGCCCTATGATGGTCTGTTGGATCGATATAATCAAGAAGACTATGACCAACAAATACTTCAGTGCTTTCATATCCAAACATTTCCAATGCCCTGGGGGAAGAAAAAAGGATTTTCCCTTCAAGGTCGGTAATCGTAATGACGTCGGGTGACGCATGTAAGATGGAACGGTAAAGCAGTTCGCTATTCCGGAGCTGAAGTTCTGCAATCTTCTGCTGGGTAACGTCTGTCAGTGCACCAATTTTACTGAAAGACCCTTCATTGATAACGATTTCTGTGGTCGATTTGCGCAACCACTGAATGTTCCCGTTTTTATTGACAAATCGATATTGGTGATGGGATGCTTCCAATTTAATACTGGACGAAATCCTATCGGACAGGACCTGCCGATCGCTTTCCACTACAAAATCGAAGATCTTCTTACCAATCAGTTCTTCAGGTGCATAGCCAAGCATTTTTTCAATCGCCGGGCNCATGAACGTGATGGTTCCAGTATCGGCTACTTCATAAATTGCATCGCTGATGTTCTCGATCAGGTTTCTGTATTGATCCTGGGTTTTACGAAGTGTTGATTCTTTTTCGTTTTTTTCAATAAAATTTCCGATTGTTTCTGCAATTGAAAACAACAAGTCACACTCCTCCGCCAGGAATGGTTGATCTGATCCGGTTGGCGGGATTTCGCAATAAACAATTTCAATTTGCCCAATTGTTTTTTCCCTGGATTTAATATCTTGAATTAGTGATAGTTCGCTTTTTTTATATTTTGTTGTCTTAAAGTAATGATCGCCTATACTGATCGAAGCTTCGGTAATTTCAGGGAACTGCCATGCATCAGGAAGGATCTGCACAATCTGATCCATGGCTTGATCGGATGCAAGATCAGGCTTGCTCAGGATTGCTGAGATACTGTGAAGACAATTCAGTTCTTTCTTGCGCTCCGTCAGAAAAAACGATGTCTGTTTGTGCAGGTTGGTCAGTTCAATATAATCATGACGCAATTTAACCAATTCATCAATAAGGTCCTGATTGGATTTGTTTTGAAAATCCATATCTGTCATATATTCATTCAGGTTTTTCATGATGTAAAATCTTCTTTTTATTTTCGTAGCAATTTAAATAAATTTCTTAAAACTGCAACTTACTTTATATAAAAATCACTTTTTTTACTTGTTAGGAAACCTATTTCATCGTCAAACAAGGGCCAAATTATTCGGGCCGATCATTGTTCTTAACCTGAAATGACATACATTTGAAAATTGAAACGTTATGATTATTATCAAAAGACAGAACTAATGATCAATTTAAAAAATATCCAGACTGAAATCGATGCAGGTTTTCTTTATCAGGTTCTAGGCGACCATGAATCCGACCCAAATGTTGCGAAAATTTTCCACCAGATGAGCCAGATTGAACAAGGTCATGCACTGGCTTTTATGAAGAAAAACAATATGGATACCACGAAAATAATTCCACCCTCCAAAAGGGCCCTGGTGTTAAAATTGATTGGGAAGATTTTTGGTTACGATTATGTTTTAGGGGTGCTGCTGGATACCGAAAAGAGTATTTCCACTTCAATTGTCAATGCCAGACAAAAAGGGATATCCGAAGGTTCCTTATCCGATACAGCCCATGTCACGATCCTAAAAAACATTTTGAATAACAATACAAACATTTCAGGTTCAAATTTAGCCCGGTTTGAAAAAAGGCACCGTTCTGTGGGTGGCAATGCCCTGCGGGCAGCCGTTTTAGGTGGAAATGACGGGTTGGTCTCCAATTTTAGTCTGGCAATGGGAATCGCAGGTGCGACCGGCGGACAAAAGGTCGTCCTTGTAACCGGCCTTGCAGGGTTGTTGGCGGGAGCTTTGTCGATGGCCCTTGGAGAATGGATCTCGGTTAAGAGTTCGCAGGAACTCCTTGAAAACCAGATGGAATTAGAATTGGACGAGCTGGAAACCAACCCTGAAGGGGAAGAAATCGAGCTGGCACTGATTTATATTTCAAAGGGGATCCCGGAAATGCAGGCAAAACAAATGGCACATGATGTTATTGATAATAAGGAACATGCGCATGAAATACTGATTAAGGAAGAATTAGGTATCAATGCTGGTGATTTACAAGGTTCGGCGATGGAAGCCGCGATCACCTCTTTTTTGTTGTTCTCCTTGGGTGCCATAATCCCCGTTATTCCGTTTTTCTTTACGGGTGGATTTGAGGCAGTCGTTATCAGCACTGTTTTGAGTTCATTGGGACTGTTTTTGATTGGCGCATCGATCACCTTGTTTACGGGTAAAAGTGCCTGGTATTCCGGTTTTCGGCAAGTCTTTTTCGGGTTGGCTGCTGCAGCAATCACATTTGGCATCGGCAAGTTGATCGGAGTTTCCATTGTAGGATAAGGGGCGAGGTGTATGGAGCGTGGCGCAAGGAGAAATGAGACCGGAGAAGGGATACCCGCGTNACCGCACGCTTATGGATATTGGAGAACAGAGCAAATCAAAAAAAAGCAGCAGTGAAAGTTTCCGTTATAGGTNGTTTACCTATCGGACAGGGGATAAAAGTCGAAAGAAGGAGTTGACTTTTGGGCTGCATGATTTCGCCTATTTATCCGATAAGGACTATTTTTTTTACGGATATTTATGATGTAAGTTATAAGAAGTAAATATTGTCATGTTTTACCCCTAATCCCGCAATTGCAGGACTTTCAGGATCTGCCTGAAAGTCAAATCTCCCCTATAAGGGTCGGGCGTGTTGAAATATGACATCTTATTATTCTTATTACTTATTTATATATTGCATTATATTCCAATAGATTACAATATGATTTCAAATAGTAAAATCGGATTCCAATTTTTATGAAGAAATTCCTTTTCATTACCCTTCTTAGTTTAGGTGCTTTTCCATATTTCTCGTTTTCTCAGATAAAAACCATCGGCGTGCCATTTATCCGGAATTTCGCAAAAAAGGAATACAAAGCGGGTACTCAAAACTGGGCTATTGGACAGGATCAGAAAGGATTTATGTATTTTGCCAACAATGAAGGCCTTCTTGTTTTTGATGGAGTTGCCTGGAATTTGCACAAGATGCCTAATTCTTCAATTGTCCGTAGCGTATTTATCAATGAGGACAAAAATATTTATGTGGGTGCGTACAATGAATTGGGGAAGATGGCATTTTCAGTCAATGGCAAATTGGAATTTCAATCGTTTAAAAAATATATCCCTGCCGAATATCAGAATTTTGACGACATCTGGAACATTACCTCATTCAACGGGAAGGTTATTTTTCAATCGTATTCCTATCTTTTTATTCTTATAAATGACACGACATTTTCGGTTATAAAAGCACCTTTCAGGTTTCAAAACTCCTTTAAGGTTAGGGAGAAATTCTATATCAATGATATTGAGTACGGACTAATGGAACTGGTTAATGAAAAGCTGATCCAATTATCTGAATGTAAAAGCTTAATAGGGGAGGAAATATGGACAGTTCTTCCTTTCAGGTCTGGAAATGGCTTAATGATCGGCACACTGACCAAGGGTATTTTTATTTTTGACGGAAAAACGTTGAAACCATGGGATGTTCCTGTCAATGAGTTTCTTAAAAAAAGCCAGATATTTTGTGCAAAGTTGATCAGGGATCAATATTATGCTTTTGGGACGATCCAGGATGGATTGGTCATTACCGACCTGCAAGGGAAAATCATGCAGCAAATCAACAAGAAAAAAGGTTTGCAGAACAATACAGTGCTTAACGTTTTTGCCGACCGTCTAGGGGATTTATGGCTAGGCCTGGACAATGGGATCGACTACGTCAATATCAGCTCGCCAATTACGTTTTTAAAACAGGCTGATGGGATCGGTTCAGGGTATGCTTCCATTGTCCATCAGGGGAAGCTCTATCTGGGAACAAACCAGGGGCTTTTTGTTAAAGATTGGAACGAAAATGGCCAGGGCGGTGAGTTAAAGCTGATTCCAAATACCTTTGGACAGGTATGGTACCTCGGGGTTCATGATGGTGTGCTGATTTGTGGCCACAACAACGGGACTTTTGTAATTGAAGGTGAAACAGCCCGTCAGATCAGTAAGATACCGGGTGGATGGAAATATCATATCATGAAGCGGTTCCCTGACTATTTGATCGGTGGGACCTATGGAGGGCTGATCCTTTTCAAGAAGGAGAACAACAGTTGGAGTTTTGTTAAAAAAATCAGTGGATT
>TBL_comb47_HYPODRAFT_10002180_pt1 | contig 24413 bp, 24 predicted proteins | sample TroBogypolimnion_40_FD_10682 | JGI IMG/M metagenome (IMG submission 10682)
GCGGTTCGGAATCACCCAAGAATTTCATTTCCTGCCGCGCATCCAATCCAAGCAACTGCCGGCGGTGTGCGCGGATCTCCAAAAGCAATCGCATATAAGCTGGGTCGCCGCATCGCGTTTCAACCGTAACTTTGGTTTTTGTGCCGCGCTTGCGTTTGGGTTTATCCCCGCCAACAAATTCTGTCGTTGTGGTCGTGGCGTCCAGCTTTGACTTTTCCCACGCTGCCCACAGGTCGTGCTCTTGCGCCTTCAAACCAGCAAGCTCTTTTGTAATCGCTTCGCTCCGGCTGTCCAGCGCCTCATTTTCCCACATCCGTTTCAGCTTCATCAAGTCGGCGTGAATCTGCGAGCGCGATAGCGTGTAAGGTCGTTCCCTGCGAAGCATCTCGGCCAGTTGCGTCTCGGTCTCGCCGCGAATGTGCCAATGCTCGATAAAGGCCAAGTCTGCGGCTTTTTGCGCCGCTGATCGCTTGTTTTTCTTGGACAGGTATTTTGTCATGCTATTGGTCATGGGCATAATCTCCGGGCGATGGCGACGGCGACGAGGACGAGCCGGTGCAGCCATGTGATGATGGTTGTGATTTTCATGGTGTGTTTTTCCACCGATACCGCGCTGCAAATTTGTTCGGAACGTAATCAGCGGTTTTCACAATCGCGCCCAGCTTGGCGAGCTTGTCCCGAATTCCGGCCGCGCCGTTGCCGGTGATGCCCAGACGTTCCGCCAAGCTATCCCGCACAATCGGAAAATCTGCCGCGCCGTCAATTTTGGCTTTGCGGGCAAAACTTCGGATGATGCGGAAGGCGTCGCGCTCGTTGTCTGTGACCAGTTGCCGGTAGATTTCATGCTCCGCTGGCAAAAGTTTCGCCGTCCAATCATCCGCCAAGCCCGACCAGAGTTTATCGAAACTCGCCATGTGTTCGGTTTCGTCCGCCTGTGTCGCCGCCGTCTTGGTTCGGAATTGTGCCAGTGCCAGCCGTTGCGCCATGTCCCGACCTACTTGGTGGAAAACTTCGCCGACCAATGATGAAAGTTTATCGTTCCGCGTGCCTGTTATCGTGATACCCAGCTTTTGAAGCAGCTCCATTTCCCGGTAAAGGGAAGCAGGAGAAAGAAAGCTTTTTTCTTTATCGGGGAAGTGAGTTTCTAAACCATTGGAATTCAAGGGCGCGGTTTTTGACTTCCTCGATAGGACTGATTCAAGGGAAGTGCTGGTGTTTTCCCAGAAGACCTCATTGTGCTGGTCAGTGCTGGGATTCCACGAACCGGGCGCACGCATCCCTTTGCCGAAACGCGACGGCAGAGAATCAGGCGGGAAAATTTCACATACGCCCGAAGCGATGACCGTGCCGATGGTGGTGGCAACTGATTTTAACAAGCGAATCCAATCGGCGGTCGGGTGAAAGTCTGGCGAGATTGCCCAGACGTGCCAGCCGCCGCTGCCGGAGGTTTCGAGAATCACCGCCAAGTCCGGGGCGTTCAACAAAACCCGGAAGGCGGCAAAGGCCAACTCCCGCGCCCGGTCGGTTTCGCCATGATGCGCGTCGAAGTCCATGCCGCCCCAGCGCGATTGGTGTTGGTCATTGGTGGAATAGGGGACAAACGCCAGCCGCCGTTTGGGTGAACCGGAAATGCTCTGCCAACTCCATGAGATTGCCCGGTCAACGCGGAGTTTTTTGCTGCGAACATATTTTTTGCATCCGGCTTTGTCCTGAAAGCCCATGACGAAATGGAATGTGCCGTTGCCGTTGTGCAGGTGTTCGCATAGCGAAGTCCATTCCGCCCGCGTCCAGACGACATTAGCGGCTTTTGGTTGCCAGCTTAATTGCGCCAGCGACGGCGAATCCGTGGCAGGTCGGCACAAACGGAGTTTGGCCGGTGATTCAACCGGCGGCGGCATCTCCAGAATCAAAGGCGCGTTCGTAGTCATACGTCCACTTCGCCTTTTTGAAATGGCCGGAAATTCCAGAGCGGGCAGGCGTAGCCGGTGCAACCGGCGATGGCGTCCGGGTCAAAGCCGTTACACTCCAGACAAAACGCCTTCACAGCTCGTCGAGGCGAGCAGTTGGACGACCAAGCAGCGACGAAATGCCCCTTGAACCTGTCGGGAGCCGTCGCGAGCCGTCCGGCGCGTTTGGCTGCCATTTTCTGCGCGGTTTTGGGGTCGGTGGTTTTCATAGAGCTACTCCTCCATTCTGACGGCGAAGTAGAGACGCGATGACGCTCTCGCGATGATAGAGAACTTTTGAGCCGACCTGAATCGAGGGCAGAATCCCTTTGCGTCGCCACTCGAAAATGCTCCGGCGCGATAGCGGGAGAATGTCCTGAAGCTGACGATTGGTCAGGAATTGCCGGTCACGGTGCGGCAGGTCGTTGCCGGGCGTGGGCAGGGGTTGCGGTTTGGCCGCCAACTTTGAGTTTTCCGTGGCGACTTCGGATTTTGGAATGCGTTGTTGATCCATGATGCCACTCTAGGGACTATCATGGGAACGCGCACTTAAATGCGCGTCAGGCTAACAAAGCGTTTTGGGCGCTCTTATTCTGACGTTATGAAACAGGCGGTTGGAAGCTCATTCTGAAGAATCGAGCGATGAATTTTCGGCTTTAAATTCAGCCGCCCACTGAGATTTGCCCTTGTCCAGCCACCATGCGCGGAAGGCGCGGGCCTCGGCGCGGGCCTCTACGTCCTCGAAGTGAGCGATGAACTTTTTGAATGTCGCCGGATACCCAAGTTTGAACAGGGAAATCTGATCCAAGTTAAAATTGCTTTCAAAATCTTGAATTGCTTTGAGCCAAGCCGATTCATGGGCACGCACTGATTTGGAAGTCAAACGCAAGTGCTTGTAGAAAATGCCAGCCAATTGTTTGAGCGCAGCGTCGGCCTCCTTTTTAGATCCGAAGTCAGTATCAATCGCCAAAATTAGCCGCCCATCCGAAGCATAGCTCTCTACCAAGTCTTTAAGACACTCCTCGAAGGAAGGTCCGCCGACATCTTTTTCAGACTCTGCCCATTCTTTTGCCCCATCAGTAAGATCAAAAACGCCTTTTGTTAAATCTCGCCCCTTGCCGGGGTAAGTGACTTTGAGACTGTTCTGGAATTTCGCCTGCTGTTCCTTTGAAAGCTTTGTCCAAGGCCGAAGGCAGAAACCAAAAATCTCGTTCGCAACGTGACGCACAGACTGGTGATCCATTGTCTCCTGGCTGGAACGAAGTGTTTGGCGCTGGAGTTCCCCAACAGCCGGGTGCCTTCTACGTTCGTCAATTTCGGCTTTTATGCGCTGAAGTTCTCCAACAGCCGGATGCCTTCTAAACAACTCGTAAAGAGCGGCGTCATGGGATACGTCTTTGCGGTTACGCTTCCACCAGTGACGGCGGTCAAAATGGAGGGGTGATTTTTTGGTGCCGAATGGGGGTTTCCAATACCACAGGTAATGATCTAATTTTCGCTGCCGCGTCGGATTGGAAATTTCCGCTTTCATGTCAGGTCGGCAACACGTTGAACCATTCCGCCGCTTCTTTCGGCGTCATCAAACCTTTGTAATGCCGGAACAGCATCGCGGGCGACGTGCCCGCTTGTGCGGCCGTCTTGTTTTCGTTCTGGTGCAATGCGTAGTGCGCGGTCAGGAATCCGTGGCGCAACCCGTTTTTCCGTGAGGGAATTTTCAGCCGCTTGCGTAGCTGAATTAACTGCCATGTGTAAGCATCAAGCGTGAGGCTCGTCACCGCGCCTTTGTTCTGCCGATACGGTTCTAGCCACGCGGCCAAAGTCGAATTGATTTCCACCAGCCGCCGGGAGCGCGTCTTGGCTTTGGCAGAACTGATTTCCACATGGCCGGACACGCGCCACACGTCGCCCCAGTCGAGCCGCAACGCCTCTTGCAACCGCAATCCGCCAAAGGCTTGCATGGCGATGATGACGGCCATTTCCGGCGCGGCATTGTCGAGCATCAAACGCAGTTCTGCCGGGCGGTAATAATCCACGTCGCCGGTGTCGGCGTCCTCTTTCCGCAGTCCATCCGCTTCAAGCAGCCGATGATTGGCCGCGAGATAATCGCGCCGCTGGCACCAGCCAAAAAACATCCGCAGCGTGGCGCGGTAGTGGTTGCGGCTTTTGGGCGAAAGCGTCGCGTGAGATTCAACAAACAGATCAAGGTGTTGCTTGGTCAGGTCGCACACGTCAGCGGCGGGATTCGCATCGGAAAATTCGGTCAACTGCCGTTCGGTGTCTTGGACATAAACCGGGGACAGGACAGAACGCTTGCCATCCTGCGAAACGCCCTTTGGCCGGCGGGCGTCGCAAAATTCCGCAATGGCATCCGCCAGCGGCTTCCGTTGGACGGCGGCAATGCTCTGGCGATACACGCGGACGGCCTCGGTGAGCGAGCAGCCTTTGGGCAGTTGTTTGACGGCGGAAAGGTAGTTGCCGGTCATCTCGACGATGGAAACCAGCTTGCCGGTTTCCTGCCGATACGCGGCGAGCATTTCATGGACGGTGAGGGCGTCTTGCGCCTGCTTGGCGGTCAGGGCGGATGATTGCTGGCCTTTGTGAAGTTCCTTCACCTTTGATTCTGCGGCGGTCTTGGCTTCGCCGTAGGTGCCAAAGGTCAGCATCCGCCGTTTGCCAGCCACCTTGAACGCGACGCGGTAGAACGGGAAGTTTTGCGCGGGCGCATAGACTTTGGCTCGCTGGTCGTAATACTCGACTGTGACGGGGAATTTCACACGGCGGTCAGGACTTCTAGCCTTACTTTGTGCAAATTCTGTGCAAGTTGGCGCAGAACCGTTGATTTCCTCAATAAAAGTGGTGCCCACGACAGGACTTGAATTCGATTTTACGTTTCAGCTACTTTCGTGAAAACTCATTTCAAGGCCGTCTCCGTAGGCGAATATACGTTTCGTCTTTTTTCCGCACACGAACCAAAATGCAAACTCATGGAAAAGTAAAGTCAGCAAATGTCAGCAGACTTTAGCCGGCTCAAATCTTTTTGCCGGTCCTTCTCTTCCACCCCGGCCTTTGCCGCGTCCAGCATTTCCAACACCTTACCGCCACTCTTGCGCCATCCAACACCAATACTTTGTTACATACGATCATCGTCGGAAGAAACATCAGTGTCAATCCCCCAGCGATGAAGGGCGCACTGAAATCGTTTGCCGTCATGCAGGATTCGTTCATACGCGCACCAGCCGCACCGCGCCGCTGTGGGCGCTGATTTGCGAACCGTATTTCGCCAGCATCACTTGCGCGACTTGCGACAGCACGGCCCGGCGGTCAGTCTTGTCGTAGCCGGTTTGAACGCCGCCAGAATTGTAATATTTCAGCCCTTCACCCGGCGGCGCGGTCGTGCGGTCCGCAATCAGGAGTTCGCGCGCCATTTCACACGTCGCCTGGACGACGGCTTTCGGCACGGTGTCATATTGAACGTAGTCGTATGGAATCGGCAGCAGCACCGACAGCGGCACATGGACGTTGTCCGGCTCCGGGCATTTCGCACGCGGCCATTGCAGCCCTTGCACGGCGTTCGTGCGCGTGCCGTTGAATTGAAATTCCGCGTCAATCAGCCGCGACGCCATCACGAGCGCCACGGCTTTTTGATCGTCCGTTGCGCCCGTCCACGCCGAGGCGTAAAGATGGCCGTCGTGATAAGCGTTGCCGTCGGCCACGTCCGCGTAAGCGTTGGCATCCACCAATCCCGCGCCAGTTTCTTTGATGAGAGTGAGCGACATAAAGTTTTAGTTAAATGACCGCACACCAAGGCGACCAGACCCCAGCCACCTGATAACGGCAGGTGCAGTTGGAAAATTGCTGCGCACTTTGCGCCTGTGTCGGCGACAAAATATCGTAATCTGCGTCTGCCTTGTCAGTGGTGTCCGCCCACTCCTGAATGGACACGGAACCGTCATAGCCGCCATCGCCTTGAGCAAATCGCCAAACACTCGCAGTCACCGGCGCGGTGCCCAGGTAATATCCACCTGCACGCTCCAAAGTGGGGGCATCCAGCGGCGCTTGGGCATCGCTCGGATGCACCGCATTACTGTGTTGAGTGATTTCCTTGCCGTCAGCGTCCACGCCGACGATGTAATGCAACTCCTCACCATCCGGCGCAAACTGTCGCGCGTCGCCATACATCCAATAGCCGTCCGGCAGGAAATAAGTCGCGCCGCCGTCGAGACTCAACCACACATTCCACTTGTAGGGATTCGGCAAATCCCAATCCCATTGCAGCAGGTCAGGATAGGCAGCGCGCAAGACCGGCGGCGGCAACAAATGTCCTTTGCGCCGTTGCTCCGCCAGCCACGTCCGCCGTTGGAGCGGAGTCCACGGCGCGTTACGAGGCGGCAGTGCTGGAAGTTTTATCGGCATCGGCAGGCTTGGAAATTTTCGCCGGTCCAACCTTTGGCATCTTCACCACAGGTTGAACCGGCTCGGTTTTGGTCGGAATCGGCGGAGCGTCCAAGACATACAAGGGACGCCGCTTGCGCCGGATAATGGGATGCAGGCCGTTCATGGCTCAAATGGCATTTGCACCAATTGCGACCTGTTTCCAGTTCGTGCCGTCCGAAATGGCGAGACACGGCACCGAACCTGTGCCACCAGCGGACAGGTAGATGATGCGACGAGGAAATTTCGCCGCCGTGACGCCAGCGGCGACCGCCGCCGCGACGTTGGTAAAAGTTGGCGTCTGGATTTGTTCACCCGAACGAATCCGCTCAAAACTGCGGGGTAAAAGTTTGCCCATAAATTTATTTGGTTGAAACGGCGTGCCGGCGCGAACACCGGCACGCCTTTGGTTCAGATGTTGTGAGTGACCGCCACGACGGGGACGTTTTTGTTTTCCCAAACGCGAATCCAGTTTGCGGCCGTCGCCAATTCTGCGTTGGTCGGATTTGCGCCCGCAACGCTCGCGCTGGTGAACTTCACACCGCGAGGGTGCAAGATGAAGCGGCGACGGTTCACGAGAAACGTGTCGCTGTTGAGCGCATCGCGCGCCATTTCGCAACCTTCAGTGCCGTGACCGCCCTCGACGGGCGCACCGTTCAAATCGGCAAAGCCCATGCCGAACGAACCGAGGCCGAAAAGGTAGGTGGTATAAACCACGCCGTCAGTCGTGCCAGCGCGGGAAGGACAGCCATCGTCCACGATGACACGCCGGCCTTGGAATGTCTTGATTTGCGTTTCACCCTGGCTGTCCGGGATGAAGTCAATCAGGTCGAGCTTGCGAAGCGCGGCTTCCGTCGCCGAGTGCATTGCCACGGCAACCAGCCGGTCGCCACGGTCGCCAATCCGCCTTGCTCGCCGCGTCCAATTGCACCAACGCATGAATTGACCGCTTACCGGACTCGCAGATTGAGGCGATGCGAAACGGCATTTGCACCAGGCACCGCAGCCATTCGTCGGCATCCGCCTCATCACTTTCCAGCACGGCGTAACGCCATGCCGTAATTGCTTCTTCCGACCGCCGGGACAATTTCCCGTCGAGGCGCGGATTCGGTAGAAATTCACCGGACACCGGTTGCGGCAGAAACCACACGCCATCGTTGCCCGCCGGCAAATGCCGCTGCTGAATGTCGTCGCTCCGGTCGGCTTCCCACAAAAATTGGCCTTGCGACTTCATTTCGGTGAAAATCAAAATTTTTTCGCCGGACGCGCGAGCGTAAAGGTGACGCAACACGCTGGCCGAATCCTGCCGCGCCACCGGCACCGGCGACCGCTCCGCGAGAAAACCGATCACGTCCTTGATGTCCGCGACCTTGTTGGCGATCCGCGCCAGCACCGTCTTTTGAAATTTCGGCTTCGGTGGCGGCGGCAGGATGGATTTTGCCGCGACCCTCCCCCCCGGTTTTTCCGGCGATCCAAGGAGGTGCCCTAGCGGCAATGTGTGAACCGTGTTCGCCGCCGATTTGATCTTGTATTGCAAGTCCGACTCGCCCCACGGCGGAACACACGACCCGTTCCATTCCCGGAGCAACGTCAGCGCGTCCGGCTCGCCCAGCGCGAACCCATGCACCAGCACCGCCGCGACATGATATGTCGCATCATGCCCGCGCTGTCCGCTGATTGCTGATGGACACTTGGCGATGTAGCGCCGGGCGCGTTCAATCACGTTTTGCATGGCGTTCCCTTTTTTCACCGGCGGGCCACGCGGCACGTTTGCGCGAGGTGCGTTTCCACATCGCTCCATTTGAAAACGACACTCCGCCCGATTTTGTAATAGGGCAGGAGGCCGAGTTGCATCCAGTTGTCCACTGTCCGCAGGGTTTTGTTGAGTCGCCGGGCGACTTCGGTTTTGCCAATGAAACCTTCCGGCGTCGCCGGAGGCTGGCCCGTTATGATTGCTTGTGCTGTTTCAGCCATAATTTTTTCAGTTGTATTGTTACGGGCTTGCTCGCGTCAGCTACACGACCAACGCGCAAACCTCTGCAAACAGCGGCGGAGTCAAACAGCCATGCCCCATAAAACGAAAAACGCCCGTGGTTACGGGCGTTTTTGTCAATTTGACCGGGTCAAAGTGCGGTCAATTTCACTTCATCCAGATTCGTCGTCCTGCTCCTTGTTGTCGTGAACCAGCGCCCTGCGGTGGATATGCTTGGCTGGGGAGGATTCCAGTTCCGATTCAACCTTGCCGATATGGGCCGACAACCGGCGCAAGTCCGCCGGTTTCAATCCGGTTTTCTTGGTGATCGCCGCCAGCCGGTTGATGACAGTGCCTTTCGAGCAGCCGCAGGCCACGGCAACTTGTTCTGCCGTCTTTTCCTGTTTCCCATAGAGCTTGAAAACCCGCATCACTGACGGCTCCTTGCCATCATCCAGCCGTTCAAGCAAGCCCCACGCCACCCGGACCACATCGTCGCCATCCGGTTCCTCACTGTCCGGCGCGAACGCTTGAAACAATTTTCCGGGCGACGTTTTTGCCGTCAGGTTTCCTTTTTCCGAAATGTTCAAGTTCGATTCCAAATCAAAAAATCCCGCCTTGGCGGTTTCCAGCAGTTCCCGGCTCGCCGCATCCAGCAGCAGGCTCGTCGGCGCGAACAAAATAAACCGCTGCCGTTGTCGTGCCGACAATTCCGCGACCACACGGCGAAATGACTCGCGGTTGTTTTGAATCGTGAGCAACACCGGCACGCCGTTGGAAAACTTTGCGCCGATCTGCCATGTCAGCGGCAGCGGCAGCGTCGCCGTTCGCGCGTCGCAGTCGAACGCCTTCGCAATCGCCCGCCCAAGTTTCGCGGTGTTCAGTTCCAGCAACGTCGCCTGCTCCGCAGTCACCGTGAAATCATCACAACTGCACGGCTCGCACCGGCACAACGCGACCAGCGAACCGTTTTTCCGCTCGCTGATTTCATGCTCGCAGCCGCAACCATGCGGACAGGGAATCACCACCGCCCGTTTCGGCGTGTCGCGCAGGTATGCGGAGCGGAGGGGCGAAAATTGTTCACCGGCCAATCTCGCCCACTCCGCTGCTACATGGTTGCTGTCCGCAAGAGTTTCAAGGCACGTCCAGAGGTTTGACATGGGTAATGCCTCCACGCGGTTGCGCCGCGTTCACCGTTTCACGGAAACCGCGTTCCGCCAGCCAGCGTTGCACCAGCGCCGCGTCGCAATGCCGACCAAGCTTGAGGACGTTCGGCGGACGCACCTGGACTTTGCGCGGCTTTTTTTCGTTGTCGGCAAAATAAACATCAAATGCCGCCCGCACCAGCCGCCCGCTTTCGGAAATCGCCACCGCGTTCCGCGCCTTCGCCGAGGCAAACACGTCGGCGGATTTGTTGACGCGAGAATCGCCAAACTCGCCCGCCCAAGCGACCTCGATTTCACGCAACACAATCCGGGTTATCCCCGGAATGTCGCTCACGTCCAGCGCATCCGGGCCGTCCGTCCGCAGCGGGTCAAGCGTGTAGGCTTTGCGCTCGGAAAAATGCCGGTCATCGCCAAACAGGCGGTTGCCGAAAGTTTCCTGATACAATTCCTTTTCCCATTTCGCCCCGGCGTGGATGCGGATTTCATCCCGCTCCGGTGCATAAACCACCACGTCATCTTTCGCCGGACGGAAATGCAGCACCGACAATTTGCCGTCCGCCACCGTCGGCACCATTGCATAAGTGTCACCGTGGCGGATCAGAAACCAATACTCGCCATCCATCGTGTATAGCTCGACGCGCGTGGTTTGTTGCCCGCGATTTTTTGCCCGGAAGACTTTTTCCAGATCGGCGCTGATCAATTCCAGTGTGCGCGGTGATGGCGCGGCAAACGTGTCGCGCTGATCCATCGCGTGTTTGCTGCTGAAATAATCAAACGAGGCCAGCCGTGTCAGCTTTTGCTCGTTGAATTTTTCCGCGAACACTTCCGGGTTGGCGAGCCATGCTTGCATGGCGATTTCAGCGCACGAGGAATTTTCGCGGAATTGAAAGGCCAATCCGTTCTCGCCGGTGGCGCGTTCCAGCCGTTCCTGTCCCTCCTCGTTCGTCATGCCTTCAAGTGCGTGCGCCGTGTCCACTAGATCACCCGGCAGACCTTCTGGCGACATCGCTATTTTGGCGACCGCGCCAAAATAGGCATCGTCATCAAGCGTTGCCGCCGGCATCACCACGCCTTTCTCCGCCAGGTCGTCGTTGTATCGGTTGAAAAACTGGCCGAGCAGATCGCGCCCAATTTGTTTTAGAAAATTCAGTTTCGTGAACCGTTTGAATTTTATGGTTTTCATGCTGATGTTGCAGACTGGATGATTTTCAAATCCTCATGTCCGGTTGCGTTTGGCAAAAAGCGCCGTGAGATTTTTCATCCCACGGCGCCCGCCGCCTACTGGCAGGCCGGTTCCCAAATCCAGAAGCGGTCCGCCGCGCTGGTTTGAGTTTGCTTCCCGGACAATTCCGAGATCACAAACCCAACCGGCAGCGGCCGCCAATTGATTCCGGGACAGACGAATGATTTGATAATCATCGCTTATCTTTCGTTTTGTAAGAATTGTGCTTGAAATCTTGGAGGGGCCGTCGTATAAAAGCGGCTGGTTATTCCAGAAATTCAAAACAACTCTGTTGTTTTATGTTTCTACAAGGTCGCAGAGGTCTAAACTCTGCGGCCTTTTTCATCCCCACACGGGGCGAAATTATCTATATGCAGCGGCCTGTTTCTTTCGTAACCACCACCGCTTGTATCACGTCCTTCTCAAAGAACTGTCGTTAGTTTCATCCCAACGGAAATAAAAGTCAAATAAAAGTTGCGGGGTGTTAATAATGTGTTAATAGTTACCACAAATGGGCGACACGTTACACAACTTCAAACAGCGCTTGGCTGAAGTTCGCGCCCTCGTCAGCTTGAGTCAATCCACGCTGGCAGGAAAAATGGGCGTCTCTACCTCCCTCATTTCGCATTGGGAAAAAGGCACGCGCACACCATCGGAATCACAGTTGCTTGAGCTTGCCCGGCACTTGGGCGTCACCCTGGATTATTTGCTCAACGCCGACACGCGCCCAAATTTTCAATGCCGCGCGCAAACGACTTCACCGCAGCGCAAGGACATTGAACACACGTTGCTGGATGCGTCCATGCAGGTGCATTTCGTGGCGACCGCCATTCAACTCGCCAAAAAAACTCCGGTGCCGTTCAGCTTGTGCGCGGAATTTGATTCTTACGAGAATCTGCCCAACATCGCATCGCATTTGCGCGACACCTTGAAACTCAATCGCCGCGTCACCCTCGGCGAATTTAAGCAGGCGTTGTCCGATTGGAATATATTTGTGTTCGAGTGGGCGATGCCCTGGCATTTGTCCGGCCTGTCGTTTCGCGGCCCGTTCACCGCCATTTTTATCAACTCGGAACATTCAATTGCCCGCCGTTTGTTCACACTCGCCCACGAGTTCGCCCATGTCGTTTTTCATTTGGGGCGCGAAGATAAAAAAACGCGCGAGCGGCGTGACACCGTCGTTTCCATTTCTTCGCACCGCGACCCGCTGGAAAAAGAGGCCAACGCCTTTGCCGGTGAATTTCTTGTGCCGCGCGCCGACCTCAAGGCGCTCGTCAAACAATACGGAAACAGTTTACGCGATCCCGCCATGCTGGAAAAAACCGCGCGTCATTTCAACGTCTCGCGTGACGCCATTTTCTACGGATTGACCAAGCTGGAATTTTTCAAATGGACGGACAAGGCGGATTATTTCAACAGCAGCTATGATGAAAAACCAGTTCCGCCCTATCGCATCGCCTTGAAGGACAACATTGATGCCCATGTTGACCCGCGTTTTCGCGACCTTGCTCTTTCCCTGCACCAAGCCGGTGAAATTTCCACCGGCAAACTGGCGGAATGGTTTTTCACTCCGCGCCATGTCATTGAGGAATATCTGGCCGGATTTGGCCGCGCCGAAGTCATGGCGATTTCCGACGACGGCAACCACGAGGGGGAGGAAACGAGGGTCTCGTAAATGGATGCACTGGTATTCGACACTTCCGCCCTCCTCAATTTTGGTCATCGTGGTGAACTCACCCCGCTGCTAAAAAAACTTTCAGGAGAATATAAAATCCTGACCACGCCCGGCGCAAGGGCCGAGCTGACCGATCCCAGCCGGAAAAAATACTACGCGGAATTTTTGCGCGAACATTTTACCGTTCAAGACGCCGCCACCACGCCCTTTGATCTCGCCACGTTGTCCCGGCTTTCACGCGCCATTGACCCCGGCGAAATGACCATCCTGATGCTCGCCGCCGAAATCAAAGGCACTGCCGTCCTCGACGACAAGGCCGCGCGCCGCGAGGCAAAAATTCTCGGCCTGAAATTGACCGGCACCGTTGGCCTGTTGCACCGGGGACTTCAAAGAACGTGGCTGACCGATTCCGAATGTCTGGCCCGTGTCGCCCAACTGTGCAACACGGGCTTTGCGATTCCCCGCCCCGCCGCCAGCCAGACCTTCGCCGAATATTTCGCCAAGCTCGACTAGCCATCGCCATCGCCCCGTCACTTTTTTCTGTGAACTTTTTACGCGCGGGTGCATCCTGCATCACGATGAAATTGACTGAGTAATGAGAATCCTTAAAAACCAAGCACTGCTCAAATCCATTTTTGACATTGCATTTGATTCTGGTGCATCATTCAGATGCCGTTAACCAAATTATTGGGCTATGGAGATTCGCTTTTTTTGTCCATCTTGCGGTCGGAAGTTAAAAGCCGATGAGGACGCCGCAGGAATGCGCGTGGATTGCCCTGATTGCAGCACAGAAATTTACGTCCCTCAACCAGATGTTCCCCTTTCATCGCCACAGCCCCAGACACCCATTGAACCAGCCAGAGATCCTGCATTTGCAAGCCCGAATCCTGACGGAAATTTGAACTGCCCGGTTTGCTGGCTGCGTTTTGATGCGGGCGACATCATGCACATCGCCGTGCATGATTCGTTGCGTGGTGATCCGCTACTTGGAGAAGATGCACAACAACGTTTTTTAGCGACCCGGTTCAACAATGCTGGTCAGGCGCTGGACGCCATGAGCTTGCCGTCGTCCGAAACGGCTTGCCCGCATTGCCGCAGAAAGCTGCCACCGAGTTTTCTTGAAATGCCGCATCACATCATTTCGCTGGTGGGCGACCAGAGCGCTGGAAAATCTTACTTTTTGAGCGTATTGACGAAAGTCTTACCGGCAACTTTATTTCGAGAATATGGAATTGTCTTTCAAGACAGCGATCCGACGGGCAATGCTCCCATCAACGATATGCGTAAAGCGCTTTTCGGCGCGCAATCCCCGGCCCAGGCGAAGTTAGCAAAAACTGTTTTTGAAGGTGCGATGTATGAGCGTCTGCCTCGACAAGGACGCATGGTCGCGCTCCCACGCCCATTTGTTTATACTCTGGCAGCCGAGGAGAAAACGCGCGAGAAATGCGCTTTGATTTTCTACGACAATGCCGGTGAGCATTTTCAGCCGGGCGTCAACATCGTGGAACAACCGGGGGCTCAACACGTCGCAAGTGCCGCCGGTATTATTTATTTGTTCGACCCGTTCAACAGCCCGGAGTTCCGCCGGATTCTCCGCGATACAAAAGACCCGCAACTGGAAAAGCCAGTGGTTGACCAGCAGGACATCATTCTTGCCGAGATGCGTGCGCGCATCCAAATGATTCGCAATTTGCGTTCCGGCGAAACAATCCAGACTCCGGTGGCTTTCGTCGTCGGTAAATGTGACGTATGGCTGCATTTGTTAAATGGCAAATCTCTTGGCGACCCTGTGCGTGACGGGAAGCTCGATATTGCTGTCATCGAAGAAAACTCAAGCGTCGTCCGCGCGCTCATGTATCAGCTTTGTCCGGGCGTTGTCGCCAACGCGGAAGCCTTGAGCAGCAATGTCATGTTCTTTGCGGCAAGCTCATTCGGCCATACGCCGATCAAAATCGGGCCGGGTGAATATGTTCCCGACCCCGCCAAACTTCAGCCATCCTTTGTTGAAGTTCCTTTGCTATGGATTCTGTCCCACGTTTGCCCAGCCTTATTTGTTGATGGCAAAATGAGCGAACCGATAGTCGCGCCTTAAAATATTGGCAAAGCGATCAACCTAGACCATGCCACAGCAACTCATTTACACCAGCGCCCCGCAGGGAATAGTTGCCGGTCGGTCGGGCCACTGCACTGTTGCGCGCAGCGCCAAGATGCGTGAGCCGCTCATGCTTCAGTTGGAAAAGTTTTGTTACTATCAGCACCTTTCGCTGACTGGTGGCCAAGAACGTCCGATTTATTCCTGTCGCATCGTGGACATTCGCGGAACTCGCTTCCATGTCTTAAGCCGGATTCAGGACGCCGGCTTGGATTTTACCGGGCGGACGAATTTCATCGCGCATCACTTGGTTTTCACGCCGGAAGAAATCCGGCAGTTTCCCACACCGCCAGTGATTTTGCGCGAGTGGCCGGGCTGGGTGAAGTCGTGGACAAAAGAACCGCAGATGTTGGAAAATGAAAATTGGGCTGACCTCACTGCTCTCGCTGGCAGATCGAACGTGCCGGCGCATACCTGGCAACGGGTCACTGGCGACGCCGTGAATGGCTATGGTTTGCTCGAAGCACGCGCGGGGGCTTCATTTCGCGTGGACGATCAGGCTGATGAAACAGTTTTAGAACTCATCGCGGAAAGTTTGGAGCTTTTGGAAGTCCGAGACACGCGCCGGGATTTCCGCACGGCTGCATGGAATTATACCTTTACCACCTCGATGCAGGAGCAGGACAATCCGGCTGATTTTCGCTGGCGTTGCATTCATTCCGATAATCCGGCCGCAAATCGGTTTGCCACGCCAGATTGCCGCGCCCTTTCAGCCGTGCAGGCAACCAAGTGGACTGGTGAGGAAACGGGATTTGCGCGCACAGGGCGGCAGCCGCCCAAATTTATCAAACTCGCCTCCGACAAATACGACATTCCAGAGGGCACCGGCGTGAAACTTGAAGTCGCGACCGACGGAATCCCCACACCGACAATTCGCTGGTTTGAAATTGAGCGCAATCAGCCAAAAGAAATGGTTGGGAAAAGTGGCACCATTCAAATTCTGAATCCCGAAGGCCGCTCCAAACGCTACCAAGTTCAAGCGTTTAACAGTGCAGGCAGCGTAGATAGCAACGTCGTGGAGATTTCCATTCGAGCACCCGTGAAATTGGCTACTCGGAACCAAACGACTGCCTCCCGCGTCACAGCCACCCCCGTTCTCGATAATGAAGATTACCAAGAAAAAAAAGAGAGGCAGTTGAGACGGCTCGAAGCTGAAAAGGAACAAGAGATTATCCAGCATAAGCGGCTGCGAAATACAATTCTCCTTACGATTCTGACAATTGGTCTGATAGCCGGTGCGCTATATTATATGTTTGTTTTGAGGGAGAGAAAACCCCCAGAGATTATTTTGCAACCGACAATTCAGACCAGTGACGGCGATCCTATTAGAATCCGCGTTGCCAATATTGGGAAAAAACCGTTTACCTACCAATGGTATAAAGGCGATAAACTGATTTTATCAACGACCAATTCGGATTTGGCATTGGAAAGAAATACGTTGAGTAATTCAGCATCGTTTTTTGTAATAATTACAAATTTTATTGGATCAGTGACGAGCACCGTTGCCCAATGGCCGGGCATACCCGCACCTATCATCACACTTGCGCCGACAACCAATCCACCGGCAGAAACAAAAACGAACCATTCGGCTAGACTCCCTTTGGAAGATTCCGATTTCAATAGTTCGACCAATGGAAATACTGGAACGAACCAATCGAAATCAAATCTTAAGGGCAAAACCGAGCCGAAAAAGCCATGACTATTCTCGAAACCGAACGCCTCGGGCGAAAGATTTCTGAAATGCTTCAGCATGTCGGCAATGCCGATATTGCGCCGAAGCTGGCCGCAGATTACGCCACCGCCAGTCATGCCGCAAATCTCCGGCTGCAACAGTGTGAGGCGATGGTCAAAGCTGGAGATCGCCACCAGGCGATTCAACTGGCAGAAACCGCCCCCAATCTTCTCGACTTGGTGACGGCGCTGGAATTTCGCGGTTCGGATGAGTGGCGCGAATATTGTCAGCAAAATTCGTTGCCTGTCGCAGATAGAATTGACTCCCGTTCTGTCCAAATTCTCAATCAATGTTACGCACAAGGCATCGCGACCGACCATCCACTTTACGCGACTTATCGCAGCGCAGTGTTGAGCCGGAACGACGAGGAGGCGCTCAAAACACTGCAAAGCATCGTGCGATTAAACCCGGCGGACACTAACGCGGCATCCGAATTGTCACGTCTGGACGCGAAAGTATTGACGGCTAGATTGCAGCACCTTGGCAGTTCTTTGGAAGGCGCAGAACCCAAACTGTTGGTTGCAGAAATTGAAACCATCGAAGCAGTTGGTTTCAAAAACAAACCGGATGGCGAAATTTGGCGCAAAGCGCAAGTGGTTCGTTGCGAGTGTTTGCTGGAGGATGCGGCCAAACTAAAAGATGCTTCCCGCTGGCTTGATGCCCTTGCCAAGCTGGATTTCATCCACCGGTTGCAGGCCGAGTTCAAGCTACAGTTGCCCGCCGTCGCGTTGGCAAAACTCACCGCTCTCGAATCTTGGGCGCGCGGTGAACAGGAAAAGGATAAAAAAGAGCGCGAGTTTCAATCCCTACTCGGCAAATTGGATCATCAAATTCATCAGAGCGAGGAAAAGGACACCTCGGCAAGGTATGTAAAATTGCCAGAACTCCGGGATGATTATGAAGCGATGCACAAAATTTGGCACGCGCTGACGGATTTCACCCGGCCAATTCCAGAGGATGCTACATCCAGCTTTCGTAAGCGCACCGCTTTGCTCGAAGCCGAAATTGCCCGCCGAACCACAATTCATCGGCGCATCATTTTTTCCAGCAGTGCCGCCGCTCTTTTTGTTGGCGCTATCATTGCCTGGATCGTGGTTGGACAAATGAAGGTCAGTGATTTCTCGAAACAACTTCAAGAAGCCATTGCTCAACGACAAGTCCACACGGCAGACAAGTTGTTGGAACGAGCGCACTCCGAAAAAATTGGCGGTGCCAATACGATTGCCACCGCTGAGACATTTTCTGCCAAGGAGCACGCGCTGCTGTCAAATTTTGAAGCATCAGCTAAAAAGCTGCCGCAGCAACTCACCGGCGAGGCTGACGCAACTCGGTTAGCAAGCGTCGCCGACCAACTCGCTCAGACACACCTTGATTTGAACGCACTCGCGCCAGACTTGAAAACGGAAAATGAGCCGCGCATACAGGCGTTTGAAAAACAATGGCAAAATTTCTTAACCGAGCGCGGGGCGGCGGTCAACGGATTATTTGATCAGTGGGTTTCGTCCGCCGAAGGCAAATGTGGCGAACTTGATTACCGCGCACCGTTGGAAAAAACCACGGCGCAGATTGCCGCACTCGCCAGTCTCGTGCAGAAAATTAACGACACCGAGGCGGGTTTCACCAACCATTTGAACTTGCGTAGTGACCTATTGCAACGCGCGGCCACCGTGCGGGCCAAGTATACGGCCTATGACGGCGAACTTAGAAAATTGGACGAAGGCATCGCTGCGATCCAAAAGGCCCACACGGTAAAAGAATTTTCCGAAGGCATAAACGTGATAGTTTCTTCGGAATTTTCTGTTTCGCCTGCCGCCGCCGCCGCCTCGCTGGTTCAGTCCTTGAACGCGACCGACGAGACAACCCTGCGCAACTTGATTGGTTCGACGAATGCCGGCACCTGGGCCTTCATCGGAAAAGCCCGGACTCCCCGCCTTGTCCCTGAAGTGGTGATGCCCGGCGAGCGGCAAATTTTTCAACAGCTTAACAACGACCCAGCAGTGAGTGCTTTTCATCAGCGATATCGGCTTTCGCTTGATGCGGAGGGCAAAAATTTAGTCGAGTGGATTACTGCCGGCTCCTTTGAGCCTTCGATGGGTTGGAAAAAAATCACGGCTTGGACGCCGTCAGCGTCCGCAACCAGTGCCGCGTTTGATGAGCGGGAATATGGTTATTTCGATGGCCAATACAAACTTAGTCCGACACAGCCTCTGTATCGCGTTGAGCAATTGGATCATCGGGATGAAACGGCCTCGTTTAGTTCTGTCGGACTGGAGAAAGTTTTAACCGGCGGTGATGCTTACGCGAAGCCGTTGCTGGAAGTTTTGGATTCTGTCAAAGATTCAACCGAAGGTTCGCCGCTTTTCCGGGCGTATTTATTTTTGCGTTTGATGGACTTGATGAAATTGCAGCCCGACGCCTGGGGACTTTCATTCTGTCCGGCAGCCCGGACGCATGAAGCAACCATCAGAAGTATTGTGGGCGAACAATTCAGCAGCGGAGATTGGTTTGTGCCGGCCAAGGTCAATGCCCTGTCGGATAAATTGGGACAATTTTTCGCCTCCTCAAAACCGGTTTCCTACGCGAAGCAGGCGGACGGGCTGCTGGCGCTCACTCGCGCAGCTTCAAAAAGCGGCTTGCAGTATGTTGGTTTCGTGGGTTTGGATGGCAAACCCAATTTCATTGATGATTCCATTTCAGGAGAGGTTTTCGGCTATAGCGCCGCCCGCAAATTGCCTGTGTTGTTGGCAGCGACAATTGCAACTGGGCACCAGCTTAGAGAACCGGCGCTCCCCCTATCCCCGCTATTTGCCCTCACCGTTTCGTGCCAGGAGTTTTTGACCAAGGCAGGTGTGAATCCAAGTGACATTTCATTTCAAGGCGCGTTGCCACCACTGTTTCAAGGATCGGCACAGCGATGAACAACTTTGCCGAACTATCCGACGGAACGGGCGCACAATTTCTTGTGCGCTGGCGTGGACGGCAGGAAGGTCCGTATCCTGCCGCCGTGATCGAGGTGAAACTGGCGGCGAATGAAATCGGGTTGTTGCATGAGATTTTTTACAACGGCAAGTGGGTTACGATTCGTGACTATGTCGCAGAAAGAGAAACCGTGCTCCGGGCGGAAAATCAGGCGAGAGAAGACCAGGAAAAACGAATGCGACAAGCCGCCGAGCAGGAGGCACGCGAACAGGAGGAACACCGGCAGGCAGAAATATTGGCCGAAGAAAGGCGAAGGAGCGAACAAATTGCGGCCGCCAAATCTCGGCAGATGACCGAAGATAATTCGCGCCAACCAACACAGGCAAACCAAACCAGCTCTTCCGGCCTACAAACTCTTGGCGCGGTTTTGCTAATTGCTGGAATAGCTTTAGCCGCATATTTTTTCCTGGCCTTTGATGCGTCTGTTGAAAGTGGTTATGGCCGCGTCAACAATATTGGACTGATGGCTGACCGCCAGAATGGGATCATTATTGGTATTGGACTTGGAGTTGCCGGCACCATCATGCTTGCAATTGGCTCTCGCAATAAAAACTAAAATAACTATGGCACAATTCCCAATCTCTAAAAAAACGGCCGATGGCGCATCGGGCAATTCTGATTTGCTTGCGTGGTCGCAAGGTGACATCGAAAATCGTTTTGGCTTCAAAGGCGGACGTTACACCAGCGTCAATCATGCTTTCGCTTTTCTCATCGGTGCGTTGGCGACAGGAATCCTTTATGCCTTGATGCTGTTCGTTTTCGTTCATGTGCCGGGATTGTCGCCGGTTGCTACCATTTATATGCGGCCCAGCAATCAGTTCGCCGTGATTCCGGCTACTTTTTTCTGTTTTGGCGGACTCGCCATACTTTTTTTGAAGGGGAAAAAAATTAAATTTCAACGGCGTGCTCTGGACTTGGCTGCTGTCCCCACAGAGCCAGAATTTATACTGACAGAAACCACTGCCGCCACGGTTCTTGCCCGTATTCATTCAATGGTTGATCATCCGCGCCATTTTATCTTGCTCAATCGGCTTGACCGAGCCTTGTCCAATTTCAAGAACATTGGCCAAGTTGGCGATGTATCTGCAATTCTTCGCGCCCAAGCGGAAAATGACGAAGATCAGGTGGCATCCAGTTACACCGTCGTCAATGGTCTGGTTTGGGCGATCCCGGTGTTGGGATTTATCGGAACGGTTTTAGGATTATCACTCGCCATCGGGAGGTTCACTCAAACATTGCAGGCTGCCGGCGACTTAACTTTGATCCGCGCATCACTTCAGGGCGTCACCGGCGGGCTTGCCACGGCTTTCGAGTCCACCTTGGTTGCCCTTACTTTCACCCTTATTTTGCAATTGGTAATTACCTTTCAACAGAAACGCGAGATGGCTTTTCTTGATGAATGTAACGACTACTGCCATTCACATATTATCTCCAAGCTCCGTCTGGCGGATCGAAAGCAACCGCCTTTTGCAACAAATGCCACAGAAACTAAGTCATGAGCAGTCGGCTCAGAAGTCTTGATTCGAAGATTAGTTTCTTCGCGTTTGCTGATATCATCACCGCCGTCAGCGGCGTGCTTATTTTCGTCGCCTTGCTGCTGGCAACAGATTTAGGCCGGCCAACCAACAGCAGTTCCCAAGCTGCGGACTCCGAAATTGAGCAGCAACTTCAGCAAACGCTCGCGCAACAAGCGGAAGCGGATGTGGAAAACCGCCGGTTGCAGGAATTGTTGGCGATGGCGGACACCGCTCCCAGCTCGGAAAAATTACAGGCCGACATTTCCCGACTGCGTTCACAGTTGGCCGAGGAGCAAAAAAAACAGGCTGCGGTCGCTGACCAGATGGCCGATAGTCAGGCGACTATTGCCGCGCGCGACAAGGTTCTTGGACTTACCGATTTGAAAGCCACGGTCCAACGTGTGATTCAAGAAGTGGAGGCTATTGCACGGCAAGATGCCAAAGCTCGCGGCGAGATGGCAACCTTGGAGCAACAAGTTGCGCAACAGCAAACAAAACTCCTGAAACTTCGCCAGAGGGATGGACAACTTTGGCTCATTCCCGATCAAAGCTCCACGACCAAAGAGCCAATCCTGGTGACTGTGGCCGGTGCCGGCGTGGCGATTGAGCATTTTGATCATCCTGAGCAACGTAAACAGTTAGGAACTTTAGACGCGGATACCGCGTTCAAATCATACCTTCGCGAAGCAAAATCACTCGATCAATATGTGGTGTTTCTAGTTAGACCGTCTGGCATCGGAACTTTTCAAGACCTTGTTAAATCTGCCCGTGATTTAGGATTTGATGTTGGCTTTGACGCCTTGGAAGAAGATCGTCAGATTCATTTTTCTACACCCCCGCCGGTTGATGATTCCATGCCGCCGGCCGGGACGCCTGCCAGCGTGCCGGGTCAAAATTCGTCTATTTCAAACGCCAATCCAGCATTTCCGGCTAACGCGGCAACGGCTGCGACACCCCCGAAGCCTGACAAACCGCACCCCGCCGCTGCTACCGGTGGATCCGCGACGCCAAAAGCTAAGAGCTGGTGGCAAAAATTGCTCGAATGGGCCGGTCTTGGATAAAATGAATCTTCGCCGAAAAACACCACCCGACAGCCTCTATTTGTTGCTCGATACACTGTGCAACGCGTTTGGTGGAATTATTCTGTTGGCGGTGCTTGTGGTATTGCTCACTAGCAAGGAAAAGAGTCAGCCCGAAGCTTCGTCTGATTCACAGGAAATGCTTCAGCGTCGTCTTGCTCTTGCCCAGACCAACCTTCAGCAATCACTTCAACTTGCCGCGTCACTTAAAGCAAAGGCCGGTGATGACCGCTGGAAACAGCAATTATCCCTGCTTTCAACCCGAAAAGACCTTCAGGACGCGATACAACAGGCCCGTGACGCCGTTGCCCGAAACAGCAAGGAACTCGATTCAGCCAGTGCTGCCGATCCGGCGGAGCGCCTAAAATTTCTAAATGCGGAACTCGCAACCGCACAGGCCCACAAACTGGAAGTTAAAAACAGTCTTGCTGCCACTGAAGAAAACATTAAACGCCTTAAACAACGAATGTCCGATATGGAAGGACAGGTGACGGCTAAACTGAACGATTTGCAAAGGCCGCTGCGTTTGCCCAAAGAACACGAAACCGGGAAGCGAGTTGTTTGGCTTATTGCCCGCTACGGCCATATCTATCCGTGCCGCAATACCGACATGACCCGGAACGAAACCGACATCAACTGGACGACGTTGATTGATAATGAAATTGCCGAGCCGATTCGCGGACGTGGAATTGATCCGATTCAGAACCCCGGCGCGATGAGTAATTATTTCGGGTTTCAAGCTGGCGAAGATGTTTATTTTGCCTTCAATGTCTTTGAAGATTCGTTTCCAGCCTTCATTCAGGCAAAACAAATTGCTCTTAGAAATGGTCTATCCTATGGTTTGGATTTTCAACGTATCGCTGATGGCCCACTTAGTTTCACTCACGGGCATGGCTACAAGCCTAAACCTCAATAAGCATCGAACCAAATTATTCATCCTATGGCTGAAATAAAAGTCTTCTGTTTGCATTGTGGTCAGCACATTCAGTGTGAGGATAGTTATCGCGGCATTCAAATTACTTGCCCGTCGTGCAATCATTCATTTGTTGTTCCCCAAGTAACGAGGCCATTGAGTCAACCATTACCGCCACCGCCACCTATTACTATAGCGGCAGAGCCGAAGGCAAACCCAGGCCAGAGTCAAGAATCCCAGGCAAACTTCAAGAAATGGGAAGGCGGAGTAGATGTGCCAGAAGGTTGGGGGAAAAACCCTCCGAAACGGTTTAATGAGCCAAAAACAGCAGCGGTGTCTCTTAAGAAAACAGGGAACCAAAAAAATATCTGGGTGGGCGCAAGTGTGGCCGGTCTGTGCATATTTGTTGCCTTGATTTTTTTTGGTCAGAAACGCCAACAGAATCAAGAATCCACGGATGCACCTGACAACGGTAATTCGCCGCGCAGTAGCGCGACATCCAGAGCGTCAGAGATAAAACCAATTGAATCCGTGCGGATAAAACCATCGCCGATGACCTCGGATGAGAAGATGGCGCGCGAAAATATTTTAAGGGCGCTACTGGATGTTGCGTCGGCAACGCAGTTGGGCGTTACGCGAGCGAATTATAGTGCTTTGGTTACGAAAGCATTGTCCACGCTCAATTTTGAGAAAATCAAACTGTCGTCGGCACGTCATGCAAATTATTTAGACTGTGCGGACAATGCCATCCATTTTTATGCTAGGGCGAATGATGAATGGTCAGACTATTTCAAATATGATTGGATGAGGGAGGAAAAAATCACCTTGATGATGCAGTTTAATTTTGACGAGTTGAAAAGGGCTGGAGTTAACGTGAGTTCAACAGATTATCCCCGAGACCCCAACGCTCCCACCGCATTCCGTGTCCCATTTGATGATTGTCTTTCATTATATTGGAAAGCCGCTGATAAATTTATTGATAAAATGAAAACTGATTCCACTCAATAAAAACCCTCATATCGCCCTCAAATGACACCAGATTATCACACGACCTGGACAATGCCTTCCATCCGAAAATTTTCCCCTGCGGATTTTCGTATTGTCCCGGCAGCCGGTGTATTCAATTCTTGCCCGCCGGCATGAGGCCAAACCACGCTTTCGCCTCTTTCGGCTGCACCAGCTCGCGGTAATGCTTGAAAATCATTTGCGGCGAGTTGCCCGCCTCCAGTGAAACTTTGGCGACATCCTGTGTCTCCGCCACGCGGTAGGAAATGAAGGAGTGCCGCAGCGCATTATGTTTCCATGCGAACGGTGCCCAACCCTCTTCCGCCGCCGTTTCCGACCCCAACGGCAGGACCGAGCCGCGCGCCCGCCGCACGGTTTTCTTTTTGCGCTCATCGGCCCGCCGCGTTGCCGCCCGTTCGTCGGCCTGCTTCAATGCCTCGTCGCTGACACCTTTCGCTTTCGCCCAGGCCGCCCGCCGCGCTTGGTTCACCGCCCGCGTCATGTCCCGGAATTGATCCACCATGTTCGTGAAGGAGCAGACCGGCCCGGCCTCTTTCCAGTGCGGTTTGAGCCACGCCGCCAGATTCGGCAGAATCGGAATCACCCGCCGGCTCGCGGTCTTGG
>TBL_comb47_HYPODRAFT_10002182_pt1 | contig 24405 bp, 29 predicted proteins | sample TroBogypolimnion_40_FD_10682 | JGI IMG/M metagenome (IMG submission 10682)
CCAGAAGGGGCAGACCATGGCCGGGGTCATCATCCACGACGAGCGCGACCCGCGCGAGCCCGCCACCATCTTCGCCAAGAGCGGGGCGCTGCTCTCGGACCCGCGGGCTCACGCCATCGAGTTCCACCTGAAGGACGGCAGCATCCACCGCTCGGCGGATTCAGGCGGCTACCGGCTGGTCGACTTCCAGGAGTACAACCTGCGCGTGGCGCTCTCCAAGCCGGGAGCCACCCTCGAAAAAGGTGAGAGCGAGATGACCCTGAGCGAGCTGATCAATCCGCCCCCCAGGCGCTACGACGCCAAGACACTCCTCTCCATGCAGCTCGAGTTCCACAGCCGGCTGGCGCTCCCCTTCTCCTGCTTCGTGTTCACGCTGCTCGCCATGCCGCTCGGCATCCAGAACCGGCGCTCCGGGAAGGCGGCCGGTTTCTCCATCAGCATCGGGATCCTGCTTTTGTACTACGTCGCGCTCTCCGCCTTCAAGACGCTTGGCGAGAAAAGCATCCTGACGCCCGTGCTGGCCAGCTGGGCGCCCAACCTGGCGTTCCTGGCGCTCGCCGTTTACCTGTTCTACAAGACCGCGGCCGAGGAGCCGCTGCCGCTCATGACCCTCTACGCGCGCCTGAGCGCCTCGCTCAAGGAGCGCCTGGGCAGGAGAAGCAGGCGATGAGGATACTGACGCGCTACGTCGCCAAGGCGTACCTGAGGATGCTCGCCCTCTGTATGGGGGCCTTCATCGCCATCTACCTGGTGGTCGACTTCATGGAGAAGATCGCCCGCTTCACCCGCTCCGGAGCGCAGTGGTACCACATCGCCCTCTTCTTCGTCGCCAAGACCCCCGAGATCGTGAGCCAGGCGGCGCCTCTCGCGGTGCTGATGGCGACGCTCCTGACCCTCGGCACGCTCTCCATGAACTCCGAGCTGACCGCGATGCGCAGCTGCGGGATCGGGCTGGCCCGCATCACCGCGCCCATCCTCGCCATCGCCTTGCTGGTGAGCGTGCTGAGCCTCTTCATCGGCGAGCTGGTGCTGCCGAGGAGCTACGCCGAGCGCACCTACATCCAGGAGGTGCTGATCGAGAAGAAAAGCCCGAGCATGTACTTCCGGCAGCACAACATCTGGCACCGGGAGGAGGGGGCCATCCTCAGGGCGAGCCTGTTCGACCCCGGCAACCAGTCCCTCAAGGGGATCACGCTCTGGGAACTAAAGGACGGGACGGAGCCGGTCAAGCGGACTGACGCCGCGTCCGGGATCCTCGGCGGGAACGGCTGGGTTTTTCAGGACGCCGTGGTGCGGGAGTTCCAGGCCGGCGAGGTGGCGAGCACCCGGAAGTTCGCGCGCCTGGCGGTGCCGCTCAAGCTGAAACCCGCGGACCTCAAGGTGCTGGGCAAGTATTCGGACTCCATGACCATCGCCGAGCTGAGCCGCTACTGCGACAAGCTCAAGGCCGGAGGGTACGACCCCACCCGGTACCTGGCCCAGATGCACAGCAGGTTCTCGCTCCCCTTCGGCTGTGCCATCATGTCCTTTCTGGGCATCCCGTTTGCCCTGAGGAGCGGCCGCTCCTCCGGCATCGCCTTTGGCATCGGGCTCTCGCTCGGCATAGGTTTTCTCTACGTCATCGTGAACTCGGTCATCATCTCCTTCGGTCAGGTCGGACTGCTGCCGCCGATCGTGGCCGCCTGGGCCACCAACTTCATCTTCCTGCTGGTCGGGATCTGGCTTTCCCTGACCCTCGACAATTGACAACGGCGGGGCAGATGGTCTAATTAAATTGAATTGAAAGGGAGGATGCGCCGTGTACCGTACCCTGTTGACCATCCTGGTGGTTTCCGCACTGCTCGCCTTTGCATCCCTGTCTCAGGGGCAGACCCCCGCGGGGCAGGCGACACGCAAGCCCGCCGAGGCGAAACTCCCCCCCCTGAGCGTTCTGAGCATCATCCCCGCCCAGGGCGAGCCGGGCACGACCGTCACACTGAACGGCACCGGGTTCACCGCGGCCACGACCGCCCTGCTTGGGAGCAACGAACTGCCGGCCGTCGTGGTGGGCGGGAAGATACTCTCCATCGTGCTCCCCGACCTGCAACCCGGCGTGTACGCCCTCTACCTGAAGCGCGAGGACGGCGCCACCAGCAGGGCCTACAACTTCATGCTGCTGCCGCAAAAACCGGTGGCCTCCTCCCTGGCTCCGGACACCGTCTCCTCCTGCTCTGCCGGCAAGGACCGCGAGGTCGTGCTAAGCGGCGCGAACTTCCAAAGCGGAACCCGGGTGCTGCTCGATGGCGCGGCCATAACCACCCGGGTCATCTCCGCGTCGGCGCTTGCCTTCTTCGCCCCGCAGCTTACCCCCGGACTGCACCAGGTGCAGGTGCTGACCCCGCCGGAGGCCCTCTCCGGCACCCTGGCGCTCTTCCTCGACTCGAGGCCCGAGATTCTCGGTGTGGCGGTCGGCAACGATTATGTGAGCTACTACGAATTGATCATCACGGGAAGGAATTTCCAGCAGACCTCGCTGCTGGTGGCGGACGGCGTCAGGATCGGCACCAGGAGTCCGGCGGTAGGGGATAGGGACCAGCTGATCTATCAGGGGTGCAACCAGATCCTGTACCAGCGCCACCCGTACGATCCGGCTCCCAAGGAGATCAAGCTGCAGGTGGTGAACCAGAACGGCGAGGAGAGCAACCTGTACTCGATTAGTTCACCCTAGAGGCGGGAAAGGCAGAAGCGGGAAAAACGTCGAATGGCCCTAGAATCGGGGAAGGCAGAGGCGGGAAAAACGTCGAGTGGTCGAGTGGTCACGACTTAACGACTCGACGACTCAACGACTCAACGACTCAACGACTTAACGACTTAACGACTTAACGACTTAACGACTTAACGACTTAACGACTTAACGACTTAACGACTCAACGACTCAACCGTTCCTCCAAAACGACCAGGTAGCCATCGGGGTCGAAGCACCAGAGCTCCCAGGTGCCGTAGGGCTTGAGCTCCAGAGGATAGAGCACCTCCAGCTCCTCCTCCAGCAGTTCCTGATAAATCTCCTCTATCCCGGACACCCTCAGATGCAGGGTCATCCCGACACCCCGGGGGAAACTGTCCAAGCGTGCCTGCAGCATGGGATGGCGCCGGGAGACCTCGCACTCCTCCACGAAGATCACCTCGCAGCCGTCCAGGCAGAGCACAAGATGCTCAGGAGCACCGATCGGGGTGATCGCCCTTTGCACCGGCAATTCCAGTATGCCCGAGTAGAACGCCTCGGTCGTCCCGAGATCGGCCACCGAAAGCTGAATGGACAAAAGGGATCCGCCCACCCGGCCTTACTCCCCGAACCAGGCGCTGGTGTACCTGCTGAGCACGGTCAGATAGTTGGTGAAGATCAGCACACCGACCACTACCATTAACATCCCGGTGATAACCTCGAACATGCGGATGTGCTTTTTGAAACGCCGGAAAAAGACCAGGAACTGGTGCATGGCGAGCGCGGCCAGAAAGAACGGGATGGCGAGCCCCATGGAATAGGTCAACAGCAGCCAGACCCCCCTCCCCTCGGTCGCCGCCACCGCGAGGATGGTCGCCAGGATCGGGCCGATGCAGGGGGTCCAGCCGGCGGCGAAGACGATCCCGACGATGAAGCTCCCGAGGTAGCCGGCAGGCTTTCGGTGCAGCGTCAGCTTCTTCTCCCCGAGCAGCACCCCGATGTCGAAAAGACCCGAGACGTGGATCCCGAAGACCACGATGAGGACCCCGCCCACGCGCCTGATGGCGGTCTTGTGCTCATGAAGGAAGTCCCCCATGAAGCTGGCCGAGGCCCCGAGCAGCACGAACACGCAGGTGAACCCGGCAATGAAGAGCAGCGAATGGATGATGGTCTGCTGCCGCACCTTGTGGGTCGGATGCTCCGCCTGCAGGTCCGCGAAGGAAAGCCCGGTGATGTAGGTGATGTAGGAGGGGATCAGCGGCAGGACGCAGGGGGAGAGAAACGATAACAACCCTGCGACAAAGGCGCCGACCATACTGATGTTATTCGCTTCCATGCCAATCCTCCGACCGGGATGCCGGTCCTGAAAAGCGCCGCCACCGCCGATTGCTATTTTTTCCCAAGGTCCTCCAGGGCAGCCAGCACCTCTGGAGCACTCCAATCCATGCCCCCAACGATCTTTTTCATTATAACACCCTTGGTATCGATGACAAAGGTCTCCGGCACGCCCGTGGTGCCGTAACGCTTGGCAATCGCCCCATCCGTGTCCAGGAGCGCCGGCAAGGTAACTCCTCCCTTCTTGAAGAAGTCGGCGACCGCATCCTTGCCCCCTTCGTCGATGGAGATCGCGAGCAGTTGGAACGGCTTACCCTGCATCGCCTGGTTCATCTTGACCATGGAGGGGATCTCCTCGCGGCAGGGCGGACACCAGGTGGCCCAGAAGTTCACCAGCACGACCTTCCCCTTCAGCGTTGAGAGCTGGACCGGGTTGCCTGCCAGGTCCTTCAGGGTGAAGTCCGGCGCCGGTTTCCCCTCGACCGCGGGCTCCAGGGGCTTGTTGCAACCGGACGCCGCGAACAGCGCCAGCAGAATTACCGCACAGATCCAACCCTTCATGACTTCCTCCCCGGCTGCGTGATTTGATATTTTTCCATCCGATAGATCAGCGTGTGGCGCGGTATGCGCAGGAAGCGGGCCGCGGCGGTCTGGTTCCAGTCACACCGGGTGAGGGCCTCCAGCACGACCTCGCGCTCCAATTGCTCCAGCGGGTACCCCTCGGGCGGCAGCCGCAGCACGCCCCCCTCGGGCTTGCCCGGCGCGGCGCAGATCTTTTCCGGCAACTCGTCCACCCCGATCTGATCGCCCTCCCTCATGATGAGCAGGCGCTCCACCGTGTTCTCCAGCTCCCTCACGTTCCCCGGCCAGGCGTAGCGCTCCAGGCGCTCCAGCGCCTCCTTGCTGAAGGAAACGCCGCTCCCGCCGAACTTGACGCAGAAGTAGCGCACCAGGAGACGGATGTCCTCCACCCGGTTCCTAAGGGGCGGGAGCTGCAGCGGTATGACCGAGAGCCGGTAGTAGAGGTCGTCCCGGAAGCGCCCCTCGGCGATCCCCTTCTCCAGGTCCGCGTTGGTCGCCGCGACGACCCGGACGTCGATCTTTTGCAGTGAGGTGCCGCCCAGGGGCTCCACTACCCGCTCCTGCAGCACCCGCAGCAGCTTGGGCTGCAGTTCGAGCGGGAGGTCGCCGACCTCGTCCAGGAAGATGGTGCCGCCGTCGGCCAGCTGAAACTTCCCCTCCTTGTCGCGGATCGCCCCGGTGAAGGCGCCCTTCACGTGGCCGAAGAGCTCGCTCTCCAGCAGGTCCCTGGGGATGGCGGCGCAGTTGACCGCAATGAAGGGGGCGGCGCGGCGCGAGCTCCCCGAGTGGATCGCCCGGGCCACCAGCTCCTTGCCGGTGCCCGACTCCCCGGTGATGAGGACGGTCGCTTCGGTATCGGCGACCTTGCGTACGACCGTGAAGACCCCCTCCATGGCCCGCGAGGTGCCCACGATGCTCTTGAACTCGGCCCTGCCGGAGAGCTCCTCCTTGAGAAGCCGGTTCTCCTCCGAGAGCCCCTGCAACTGGAGCCCCTTTTGCACCGTGAGCTTCAGCTCCTCGCGGTTGAACGGCTTGGTCAGGTAGTCGAAGGCGCCCAGCTTCATCGCCTCCACCGCCGTGTCTATGGCGCCGAAAGCGGTGAGCACGATGACGACCGTCGCGGGAGAGCGCTCCTTTATTGCGGAGAGCAGCTGAAACCCGCCCATGCCCGGCATCTTGAGGTCGGTTATGACGAGCGCCGGTGACTTCTCGGCGAATAGCCTGAGCCCGCTTTCGCCCTCGGCCGCGGTCCAGACGTCATACCCCTCCTGCTGCAGGTTATACTCAAGAACGCGTCGCAGCGAGCTGTCATCATCTATGATAAGGATCTTTGGGGGCATGGGTCCTGGCCAAATGGTGAAGTCGGCCGGTGAGGCGGGCCAGCCTCAATTCTTAACCGATTTAGCGCCGCAGGGCAACCTATTTATAATGAACGACGCGGCCCAACCGGCAGGAAAGCTTCAAGTAACGAGGGGCCTTTGAGGAAAGGTTCGGGTGCGGGAGGAATAACGGAAACGGCCGCCCGCGACGCCCATATGCCAGGCATCCGGAAAGCGAGATCAGGAGTCGTCATCGTGCCGCGCGCCGTGCCGAAACGGCAGTAGCTAGCGGTGCCGCCGCGCCCCGTGATCCGGGACGGGCAGAGGGGGGGTCAGGGGCGCCGCCCCTTTGGCCTGCGGGGATAGCCCAGGTAGCTTTGGGTGAGTTCCCGGGTGCCGACTGCCAGAGGAAGCAGGTCCTCATGTTTTTTCAACGCCTCAGGCAGCGAGGGACCATCGGTGATGATGAAATCACCTTCCCCCAAGCAGGTCTTGGCGAAGAAGCGGCCGGCCGAACTGCAGAAAACCTTTATGTTGAATACTTCGCCGTTCAGTTCCAATTCAGTCGATTGGAGCAGCATCTCTTCATCCACGCAACACCCCCGCAACACATTATATAACAATGCGCTGACTACCTAGCAATAAGCAGGCCAGGCAGGGAGAGAATAAAGACGTTTTATCCGGAAACGGGGGAAGTCGGCGCAGGGCCATTGGATAAAAAACATGAGGCGTCGGCAACAGATGGATCATTCATGAGCGCTAATCTAAAAAGGCCGCCAAACCGACGGCTGTCGGTTAAATGGCGTCGTGACTACCGGTCATTTAACGCGCGTCACGACGTAGTCGGCAAGGTCGGCGAGGGCCTCCCTGGCGGCGGAGGGAGGGAACTTTTCCAGCTCCCGCTTGCACAGAACCACGTGCTGGCGGGCAGCCGCGACCGTGTGCTCGATCCCGCCGTAGCGGTGCACCAGGTCAAAGACCCGGGTGAAGTCCTCGTCCGAGAGGAGTTCCTTCTCCACGACGGAGGCGATAATATCGCGCTCGTCCGGGGTGCAGTTTTTCAGGGTGTGGATCAGCGGCAGCGTGATCTTCCCTTCCTCAAGGTCGTGGCCGATGCTCTTGCCGAACTGCTCTTCGCTGGCCGTATAGTCGAGGGTATCGTCCATCAATTGGAAAGCGATGCCGAGTTCCATGCCGTAGGCGGCCATGGCGCCACGCAGCGTGGGATCGACTCCGCCCAGGATGGCTCCGACCTCGCAGGCGGCGGAGAGGAGAATGGCGGTCTTGCAGCGGACCACTTCGATGAAGCGCTCCACGGTGATTTCCAGGTCGCTGGTGCAGACCAGCTGCAGCACCTCGCCCTCGGCGATGATGGTAGTCGCGTCAGCGAGCACCTTCAGGATGCCCAGGTCCCCGTCGACCACCATGAGGGAGAACGATTTGGAAAACAGGAAATCGCCCACCAAAACAGATGCTTCGTTGCCCCAAAGGGTGTTGGCTGAAGCGAGTCCCCGGCGTAGGTTGGCGTTATCCACCACGTCGTCATGAAGCAGGGTGGCCGTATGGATGAACTCGACAACGCTGGCCAGCGGCACCGTGCGGGTCCCTTCATAGCCGCAGAGCTTCGCCGCCAGGAGCACCAGGGCGGGACGGATCCGCTTGCCCCCGCTCGACAGTACGTACTCGCCAACCTTGCGTATCAGCGGGACATCCGACTGCAAATCCTTCTTGAACTGCAGTTCCACGTTTTTCAGATCTTCCCCGATCAGGGCAAGCGCTGCATCCATAAAAGGCCTCGGTTCTTCTTGACTGGCGCGCCAACGTTTTGCTGAAAACCTCAACGCTGCGGAATAACAACAAGATTAATCTGCGCCAGACGCCTGAATTTACTTGAGATCGACGGCGCACTGTAACAAATCCCGTCTCATTATTCAAGGCATTTCGTCGCCGCGGGGCTGGCCAGACGGGCTCCCCCGGCGGCGGGGCTCGCAGGAATCTGCCGCCGGGGCGACTTTCGCCCCCGCGGACCGAGGGGGCGCAGCGAACCAACATGCCGGTCTGGCAGCGACTGAAGCTGTGCTCCCAATATTTTGACAGAACCCAGCAACACTGGAGCAGTTTGTCAAGAACCTGACGGTTTCGGCTCACGGCACCAAATGGTCCGGGTGCGGGTCGCTCTCGTTAAAGCTTTCGGGGGAGGGTTGCGTTTTCCGCCGGACCGGCGGAGAGGCTTGGTAGGAATCTGCGGGGGGGCGGTCAGCCCTGGAACAGGCAAAGGGCGTCGGGAGTACCCGGTCCGAGCGGCCGGCCCTCCGCACGAACTGCGGGGGGGCGTGGTCAGCCCGGGGCCAGGCGAGGTCGCTGCTCCGCAGGTAGCGCCCCGGTCCTCGCCGCTTCCTGCGGGAGCACCGGGGGCGCCTGCCGGGAAAACCGGCTCAGGCCGCCTTGCGCTCCTGCTGCAGCAACCCGCAGCGCTTGAGTTCCTTCTCCAGTTTCCCCTTGGAGAGCCCGAGGGCGCGGCACATGCTCTCGCTATCGCAGCGGTAGCGGTCCATGGCCATCAACAGGAGCGCCTTTCTGAGCGACACGGAGAGCTTGTCCAGCACGTGCTCGGTCGCCGTGGCGGAAATAAGGGTGAAAAACGGCTCTAGATTCCTCTCGAAAAGCTGGGCACTCTCCTCTACGTGCATAATGCTTGCTCTGTTCATACGCTTCACCCCCACCATGTTAGCTGCGATATCGCTCATGTTGTCATTGACGAAGTTCAGTGTGTCCCAGTCGTTATCAACCGTCAACACCGCGGCCTGGTCTTCCCTGGTCGCCTTGCCGCCTCGCGGGACCAGCACTACCTCGATGGCGCGGTAGTGGTAGGTGCCGGCCCGTTGCTTCACGTCCTTGCTTCTGTATCCCATGGTCGTCTCCTTTCTACGGTATCTGTGCGAGGTTCCCCACCGATGCTGATCGCTTTGCTCCGCCACCGACGTCCTAATCTTCACCATGATTTCCGCGGTTTGTTGTTCAAAGCTGGTTGCTCCCGGGCCGGCGCTTGCGATGTTTGCTCAACCTCCGCCGCCTGCCTGAGACATTTTCATTCATTACAACAGCCGTACCAGCGCCGCCAGCACCGCCAACAAACTGACAACATACTGATATCTCGTTCTTTATTTCCTGCACGCTGGCGAAAAATTTCGCACCCCGGCCCTGAAAAATGTTCACTGCCTGCACAGACCGGCAGACTCCACCACAACATCAACATGATTTCGGATAGTTAGGAACTCCGCCGACCTAATGAAGAGCTGCACCCTTTGAACAGCGGCACGAAACCCAGGAGTGACTTGAATAAAAATTAATCTATGATATCATGCCCCGACGCACATGAGCGCGCCCCGGCGCAGTTGATCCGGCGAGCCGCGCGGGCTTACCTACATCGCTTCTTCATCACCTAAAATGGCTTATGGGAGGTTTCATGGAAAAACTGCAGCTTTGGGAGCGTTACAAACAACGGCTTTACTCCGACGCGGGAACTGGACTGGCAATCGACACCAGCCGCATGAATTTTTCCGACAGTTTTTTAGGCGAGATGGAGCCGCAGCTGCAAAAGGCATATGCGGCGATGGCGCAGCTCGAGGCGGGGGCCGTGGCGAACCCGGATGAAAACCGGATGGTGGGGCACTACTGGCTGAGGGCTCCCGAGCTCGCTCCCGACCCGGGGCTCACCGAGGAGATCACGGCCACCCTCGCCTCGGTCAAGGCGTTCGCCAGCTCAGTGCATGCCGGCAACATCGCGGCGCCCGACGGCGGCCGCTTCACCAGACTGCTGATCATAGGGATCGGGGGTTCGGCGCTGGGGCCGCAATTCGTGGCGGACAGCCTGGGGAGCGCCGGGGACCAGATGCGCCCCTACTTCTTCGACAACACCGATCCCGACGGCATGGACCGGGTGATCGCCGAAATTGGGCCGGCCCTGGCGCAGACCCTGGTCGTGGTCATCTCCAAAAGCGGCGGCACCAAGGAGACCCGAAACGGCATGCTGGAGGCGCGCAAGGCCTTCACCCAGGCCGACCTCAACTTCGCAGCCCATGCAGTCGCCGTCACCGGCACGGACAGCGAGCTGGACCACACCGCATCGCAGCAGCGCTGGCTCGCGCGTTTCCCCATGTGGGACTGGGTCGGGGGGAGGAGTTCCGTCACCTCCGCCGTAGGTCTGCTCCCCGCCGCGCTGCAGGGGATCGATATCGATGCGCTCCTGGAAGGGTCGCGTGCCTGCGACCGGAGCACCCGCTTGGCGGTGACGGCGAAAAACCCCGCGGCGCTGCTGGCGCTTTCCTGGTTTCATGCCACCGGGGGGACCGGGGCGCGCGACATGGTGATCCTTCCCTACAAGGACCGGCTGCTCCTTTTCTCGCGCTACCTGCAGCAGCTCATCATGGAGTCGCTCGGCAAAGAGCGCGACCTGGATGGGAACCTGGTGCAGCAAGGGATCGCCGTCTACGGGAACAAGGGGTCCACCGACCAGCACGCCTACGTGCAGCAGCTGCGCGAGGGTGTGCCCAACTTCTTTGCCACCTTCATCGAGGTGCTGAAGGATCGCGGCGGCGAGTCCATGGCGGTCGAGCCGGGAGCCACCTCGGGCGATTACCTCTCCGGATTTTTCCAGGGTACCCGGGCCGCGCTCTACGACAACGGCAGGGAATCCATCACCATCACGGTAGACGAGGTCTCGCCCGCGACCATAGGGATGCTCATCGCCCTGTACGAGCGGGCGGTCGGCCTGTACGCTTCGCTCATCAACGTGAACGCCTACCACCAGCCGGGAGTCGAGGCCGGGAAGAAAGCGGCGGGAACCGTGCTGGCGCTCCAGGGCGAGATTCTCGAACTGCTGAAATCCCAGAACGACCGCGCCTTCACCGGTGCTGAGTGCGCCATGGCGCTGGCGCGCCCCGAGGAGGTGGAGACCGTCTACCACATCCTGAGCCACCTCGCGGCCAATCCGGACCACGGGGTGAGCGTCGCGAAAAGCGAGACCCCGTGGGAAAGCAGGTTTCGCATGAGTTCTGCTGAATAACATGAGATTTTTGTTGCCAAAGCGCCCGCAACTCTTGTAATTGCTATAGGGAAGCGGGCCGGCAGTCACCAATGAGGGGACCAGCGCCTAAGGGGGCCGGTCCCCTTTTGCGTGGCCGGTTAGGGGATTGTTGCCCGTGTCCCCCCCTGCGAAGTAGAGGCTGGCTACCGCGGGACACGGCAACAGCGAAACACCCAAGGCTGGCAACAGAGTAATGACATCAAAGACCAAAGAGAGGTATCAGAAGCTTATGAACATCATTGACCTAAGAAGTGACACGGTTACCCGCCCGACGGCCGAGATGCGCAAAGCCATGGAGCAGGCGGAGGTGGGTGACGACGTCTACGGCGAAGACCCGACCGTCAACAGACTGCAGTCGCTCGCCGCACAGCTGCTCGGCAAGGAGGCGGCACTCTTCGTCCCTAGCGGCACCATGAGCAACCTGCTTTCCCTGCTTTCCCACTGCGCGCGCGGTGATGAGTACATTGCCGGGCAGGATGCCCACATCTACCGCTGGGAAGGCGGCGGTGGAGCGATCTTCGGCGGCACCCAGCCCCAGCCGCTCGACTTCGAGGCGGACGGGACCCTCGACCTCGGCAAGGTGTCCCGGGCGGTCAAGTCTCCGGACCACCACCACGCGGTGACCCGGCTCCTCTGCCTGGAGAACACCCAGGGGGGGCGCGTGCTGCCGCTGGACTACCTGGACCGGGCCAAGGAGTGCGCCAGGAGCCACGGTCTGGCGCTGCACCTGGATGGCGCGCGCGTCTTCAATGCCGCGGTGTCGCTGGGCGTGCCGGTCGCCAAGATCGCGGCCCATTTCGACACCGTTTCCGTTTGCCTCTCCAAGGGGCTCGGCGCGCCCGTCGGCTCGGTGCTGTGCGGCAGCTCCGAGCTGATCGACAAGGCCCACCGTTGGCGCAAGGTAGCCGGCGGCGGCATGCGCCAGGCAGGCATCCTCGCTGCGGCCGGGATCTACGCGCTGGAGCACAACGTGGAGCGCCTCGCCGAGGACCACCAGAACGCTCGGCAGCTCGCCGCCGGGCTTGCCGAGGTGGAAGGCTTATGGGTCACGCCCGCCAACACCAACATCCTCTTTGTGACCCCGCCCGAGGGGAGCGCCGCACGGCTGCGCGAGGCTCTGGCCGCAGAAGGGATCCTGCTGGGAGGCGGCGACAGCCTCAGACTGGTCACCCACCTGGACGTCAGCGCGCAGGACGTGGAGAGAACGGTGGCTGCGTTCAAGCGCTTCTTCTCGGCATAGGAGGTTATAGCCTCATCAAAGCAAGGAGGTCAGGGAGAGCAGATGGAAGAGATCAACTGGAATGATTTCGAACGGGTGGAGATCAGGGTCGGCACGGTGCTGGAGGTGGAGGAATTCCCGGAGGCGCGCAGCCCGGCGTACAAGCTACTGGTCGACTTCGGAGAGGCGGGTGTCAAGAAATCGAGCGCGCAGATCACGAAGCTCTACGAGCGGGAGGAACTGGTGGGGAAGCAGGTTATCGGCGTGCTGAATTTCCCCAGGAAGCAGATCGGCCGATTCTTCTCCGAGGTGCTCATCACCGGCTTTGCCGACGAGAACGGCGCCGTCGTCCTCGCCGTCCCCGAGCGCCCGGTGCCCAACGGCAGCAGGCTCGCGTAGGGGCGAACGGCGTCCGGTCATCGTTCCCACGCTCCCGCGTGGGAATGCATCCATGGACGCTCCCGCGTCCCGCCCGACCGCGTGGCGAACACAACCGCGAAGCGCCGGCACTGCCTCCGGTGCCGGACGCTGGAGCGTTCGATGAGATGACGTTCGCCCGGCTATGGTTCCCACGCTCCCGCGTGGGAATGCATCTAGGGACGCTCCCGCGTCCCGCCCGACCGCGTGGCGAACACAATCGCGAAGCGCCGGCACTGCCTCCGGCGCTGGACGCTGGAGCGTCCGGGGAGCCCGTTCCCACCCTGGAGCGTGGGAACGATGGGCACTATGCCGACGCTACCCCTTCTGCCGGAGCGCCTCGGCGTACACCGTGCTTTTCGGCAGCCCCGTCTCCTGCGTCACCCTTTTCACCGCGTCCTTCAGGGAGAGCTCGCCGGAGCCCAGGTAGCGGCTCAAAAGCTCCTCCATCTCCGGGGTGTCGGGCAGCTCAGGCTCGCCTGCCGGCGTCACCAGTATCGCCACCTCCCCCCTGATCTCCCGCTGCTCCGCCTGCTCTATGAGGACGGAGAGCTTCCCGCGCAGGAACTCCTCGTACAGCTTGGTCAGTTCCCGGGCGACCACGACCTCGCGGTCCCCCAGCGTTTCCAGCATGTCGCGCAGAGTCGCCAGCACCCGCTTGGGCGATTCGTAGAAGATGAGCAGCGCCCGCTCGCCGGCAAGCGACAGCAGCCTCTCGCGCCTTTTCCCCTGGCGGTTGGGCAGGAATCCGGCGAAGGTGAAGTTGTCCGTAGCGAGCCCCGAGGCCGAGAGCGCCGTGATGGCGGCGCAGGCCCCCGGGATAGGGACCACGCTGAGACCGGCAGCTATCGCGTCGCGCACCAGCTGGTAGCCGGGATCGGAGACGCAGGGGGTCCCGGCGTCGGTCACCAGGGCGACGTTGAGCCCCTGCTGCAGCCTCTCCAGGATGAACTCGCCCTTGAGGTCCTTATTGTGGTCGAAGTATGAGGTGAGCGGTCGGGAGATACCGAAATGGGTCAAGAGCTTCCTGGAGTGGCGGGTGTCCTCAGCCGCGACCAGGTCCGCCTCCTTCAGGACCCGCAGGGCCCGGAGGGTGATGTCCTCGAGATTGCCGATCGGCGTGGCTACGATGTAGAGAGTACCGCTCACTTCCCCCAGTCCCTGGCGTAGCGGAAGTCGCGGTCGATGGTGCGGTTGGAGACCTTGGCGATCACCGGGAGCCGCCTTTTGAAGTGCGAACCCTGCACCTTCTTGTGGACGTTGTCGATAAACTCCGGGGCGAACCCGGCCGCGATCAGCTCGTCGCGGTTCATGCGCTGGTCCACCATCCGGTACAGCAGCTCGTCGGCGTCGCGGTAGCTGAAACCGAGCTCCTGCTCGTCGGTCTGCCCCGCCCAAAGATCGGCCGAGGGCTTCTTGTCGATCACCTCGCGCGGCACTCCCATCGCCTCGGAAAGCTCCCAGACCTGGCTCTTGTAGATGTCGCCGATCGGGTTAAGGGCGCTCGCCATGTCGCCGTGCAGGGTCCCGTAGCCCAGCAGCAGCTCGGTCTTGTTGCTGGTCCCCAGCACCAGGCCCCCCACCGCCGCGGAGTGATCGTACAGGATCGTCATGCGCTCTCGCGCCATCTTGTTGCCGCGCCGCATGTTGTCCGCGTCCGGCACCAGCGCGAAGTAGGCGTCCACCATCGGCGTGATCTCCAGCACCTGGTAGTTGATGCCGAGCGCGTCCGCCACCAGCTTCGCGTGCTCCTCGCTCTCCGGGTTGCTGGTACGGTACGGCATGGTGTAGGCGTAGACGTTCTCCGGCCCCAGGGCCTCGGCCGCGATGTAGGCGACCAGGGCGGAATCGATGCCGCCGGAGAGGCCAAGCACACCCTTGCGGACCCCGACCTTGGTCACCTCGTCGTGCACGAAGCCGACCAGAATCTTGCGCAGCAGCGCCGTGTTGACAGTCAAAGTACCCATCAGCTAACCCCTCTCCCTATCGATCCGCTTGAGCTCCTTCACGGTGATGGCCAGATTCTCGTCCCGCATCATGGGCGAGAAGATCCTTTCGCGCCGCAGCGCACCTTCTTCAACCTTGGCAAGGACGAAATCCTCCTCCAGCAGGCTGCCGCGTACCGTGACTTCGCCCGAGGGCGCGATGGCCTCGCTGCCGCCCCAGAAGTTGATGCCGTCCTCGTAGCCCACCCGGTTGCAGTAAAGCACCCGGCAGTTGAGGAACATCGCCGTCGTGGAGGTGAGCCTCTGCCAGGCGGCTGCCGAGCCGAGCCCCTCCGCGCCGCTGATGCCACGCCCGGGGCTGGAGGAGAGGCAGATCAGGGTCGTGGCGCCGTCCATGGCCAGGATGTAGGGAGCCGAGAGGTGCCACATGTCCTCGCAGATCAGCATGCCGACCCGGCCGAAGCGGGTGTCGAAGGCGCGGAAGTGCTCGCCGCGGGCCAAGTAGCGCTGCTCGTCGAACAGGCCGTAGGTCGGCAGGTAGACCTTCCGGTGCACCTGGAGGATCTCCCCCCCTTCCAGGTAAAGCGCGGTATTGAAAAAGCGGTAGTCGGCGGTCACCTCGACCAGGCCGATCGCGATGGAGATGCGCCGGGAAAGGAGCTTCAGCCGGGTTATCTGCGGGGCGTCCAGGCCGATCGCCACGTCCGGGACCAGGTCCTTCAAAAAGTACCCGGTGAGGGCCAACTCGGGGAAGACGACGAGGTGGGCCCCCTCCGAAATCCCCTTCTCGATGGCAGCCTCGATCAGTGCCATGTTGTCATCCAGGCAGCCGAGCTTCGGCTTGATCTGGGCGAGGGCAACGGTAAAATCCATGAGAGTCTCCGCGATTTTTTCTTAATTACTAGCACAGCGTAAAAACGTTTGCAAACTAGAAGAGCACCACCAGCGCCACGCCGCCCGCGATGACCGAGAGGTTGCAGACGGCCGAGACGCCGTGCAGCTTGGAGAACTGGCGCCGCAGCGGGTCGTCCTTGGAGGTATTTTCGAAGGAGCCGATCTGGCGTTTCAGTCCGGCCGCCTGCGGTTCAACGTAGAAAGCCTGGAAGGAGCAGAGCATCAGGATGACCAGCAGGATCATGGCGGAGGGCTCCAGCACCTTGCCGGCGAGGACGATCCGGCAGACCAGGGCGACCGCGCCGCAGGCGACGCCCCAGCGGAAATATCCCGGAAAGAAGAGCCCGACGATGCGTGCGGCGACGTCCCTGCTCTCGGAGCGAAACAGCATCGGGGTGAGCACGAAGGTAAAGAGAGCCGCCCCGCCCAACCAAAGGGATACCGCCAAGCGGTAGATAATGGTAACTGTTTGCATGTTATCACCTCACAAAAAAACTAAAGATTCCACTCTAAGTCGCAAAGCACAAACAAATCTCAAACCAAAACACAATCCTCAACGCAAAGACGCAAAGGCGCAAGGACGCGAAGAAATGCGGTACAACAGGGAAAAGCTGCCTCAAAGCAAACTCAAAGACTTTGAATCTTTAAATCCCAAAGATTTTGTCTTTCTTGGCGTCTTAGCGCCTTTGCGTCTTTGCGTTAAAGTTTCTCGCCTTGCCTCTCAGCGCCTTTGCGTGTTCAGTACGCCAGATCGAAGGCGTTCCTGATGTGCTCTATTTCGGGAAGTTCGCCGTCATGGAGGACAATGGCGACCACATCGAAACGCGCCTCGGCATCATAGAGCCGTCTTTTGGAGAGCCAGACGAGTGCAGCCTTGGAGATCTGCCGCTGCTTAAAGGGGGTAACGGCCAGTTGCGGCGGTCCGTAGATCTGGTTGTTGCGGCATTTGACCTCGATGAAGACAATCGTCCTGCCATCCCGTGCCACGATATCCAGTTCCCCGCAGACACAGCGGAAGTTGCGCTCGACAATAGAAAAACCAACGCCCTTCAGAAAGGTCGCAGCAATCGATTCACCCACATTCCCAAGGGAACTATTGCCGCCCTTTTCTTGCATATCACCCCTGCTCCGAGTATCTCAGGTTGAGTCGCCTCAGACAGTGTAGCAGCAAGTTCAGGCCAGGTCTTCAGATTTATGACATTTCGGGACCAGCCGTGGGCACTCCGTGCCCACGCGGGATTGGCGGTGGTCGGCAACCTCACCCAAAACCAGGAAGCAGCCCGGAGTCGCCAGCCGCCTTCGCATCATCGAGGTCAACCGGCACATGCTCCTTCACTCCGCGGAAACTTTTGCGGTGAATCGGCGAGGGACCGAGCCTGGCGATGGCAGCCAGGTGCGACGCGGCGCCATACCCTTTATGGGCGGCAAAGCCGTACCCCGGGTAGAGCTCGTCATACTGCACCATGAGCCGGTCCCGGGTTACCTTGGCGATGATGGAGGCGGCCGCTATGGAAAGGCTCAGCGAGTCCCCTTTTTTTACCGTGCGCTGGGCTATGTTCATCGGGATTGCGGATATCCCGTCAATGAGGAGGAAATCCGGCGACGGGCGCAAGCAGAGGATGGCATCGCGCATGGCGCTGAGGGTGGCCTGCAGGATGTTGATGCGGTCCACCAGCTCGTGGTCGCCGAAACCGACACCTATGGCGAGCGCCTCCGCCGAGATGAGGTCGAAGAGCTCGTCCCTTAGCGCCGCGGTCAGTTTCTTGGAGTCGTCGACGCCGGGAAGCATCAGCCCGTCAGGGAGGATCACGGCGGCGGCCACCACCGGGCCCGCCAGGGGGCCGCGTCCCGCCTCATCCACGCCCGCGACGCACCGGTAGCCGCGCCGGGCGGCCTCGAGTTCGTAGTGCTGCATGTCGAGCGGAGTAGCATCGGCAAAGAGATCTGGGGACATGGCCTACCTGTTTGAGGATGAGAACCGAGGATCAAAATCTTTTGCCACGGAGAAAGTCCGAGAAATTCTGAGAAGGCACAACGGACAAGGGAAAACCCGGTCTGGTGTCCCCAGTTTAGGTTTCAGGTTTTTCTCAGATTTTCTCAGATTTTCTCTGTGGCCAAAGGTTTTCCGCTTAAAAAAAAAGCCCCGGTCGATTGACCGGGGCTTTTAAGCTGCGACCTACTGGCCAGCGACGTATTTTCTTTCCTTGATCCTGGAAGCCTTGCCGCGCAGTTTGCGCAGGTAGTAAAGCTTCGCGCGACGGACCTGACCGCGGGTGATGACCTCAATGGCCTCCACGATCGGGGAGTGCAGCGGGAAAACCCTCTCAACGCCGACGCCGTTGGAAATCTTACGCACGGTGAAGGACTCGCGAACCCCGCCATTCTGACGGCCAAGGCAAACGCCCTGGAATGCCTGGATACGGCTCTTGTCGCCCTCGACAATCTTAACCTGGACCTTGATGGTGTCGCCCGGGGTAAACTTGGGGATGTTCTTCTTCATCTGCGCCATTTCGATAAAATCAATCTTGTTCATATTCCACTTCCTCCCTTATCTGTAACCTCTAGTCTTGCAAGATATAAACTGCCCAAAAAACGTCCCTTACCAACTTTGAATCCAACTACTTTATTTATGCGTATTTTACCGCCCGAAGAGCCGGTCCAGCATGATCGCCGCCGCGCTCCTGACCGACAGGTGGTTGTAATCACTCCCGCCGCTGATCGGCTCCAGCACGTAATCACCACGGTCGAAGATCTCTTCGGTAAGTCCCCAGCCGGTGCCCAGCAGCAGCAGGTAGTGCTGATCCGGTTGAGCCTCCATCAACTCCCGCATCCCGGCAAAGCTGATGCTGTTGGCCCTGCCCGCGGCGCCCGTCACGACGATCTTCGCCTTTTGCCCGGTGCGCGCCTCCAGGTCGGCCAGCGCGGCGTCCAGGGAGCTCTCGGTCTGCAGCAGTTCCAGCGCCGCCTTGCGCTTCGGGTTGTAGGTCGCCCCCCAACCTTCCAGCCAATGGGTCCTGATCTTCTCAACGAGCTTTTGCTGCTCGACAACCGGGGTCACGATGTAGTAGCGCGCCACGCCGTAGGTGCGGGCGCTCCGGGCGATGTCGTGGATGTCCAGGTTGGTTACTGCCGTCGCCACCACTTCCTGGTTCTTGTTCCAAACCGGGTAGTGGATCAGCGCTATACTGAGGCGGGAGGCGGCCGTCACGAGCCGATCTCTGCCAGAAGTTTTTTATCCGCCTTGCTCCACTCGATCCCTTCGAGGAGCTCGGGGCGTGAGGCGAGCGTTCTCTTGATCGACTCCTTGCGCCGCCACTTGGCGATCTCGGCATGGTTGCCGGAGAGGAGCACGTCGGGAACCTTCTCGCCCCTGAATTCGGGAGGCCGCGTGTACTGCGGGTACTCCAGCAGGCCGTCGGCGAAGGAGTCATAGAGCGCCGAGTCGCCCGAGCCGAGCACACCCGGAACCAGGCGGGCCACAGCGTCCACAATCACCATGGCGGCAATCTCACCTCCGGTCAAAACGAAATCCCCCAGGGAGATCTCGTCGTCGACGAAGAGGGTTCGCACCCGCTCGTCAACCCCTTCATAGCGCCCGCAGATGATGATGACCCCTTCCTCTTTGGAGAGCTCCTCGGCAACCTGGTGGTTGAAGGGGCGCCCGCAGGGGGTGGTCAGTATGACCTTGGCGCCCGGACTCGCAAGCTTGACGGCCTCGATCGCCGCGGCGATCGGTTCCACCTTCATCACCATGCCGGCTCCCCCCCCGTAAGGGGAATCGTCGGCTGTTGAGTGCTTGTCGAGCGCCCAGTCGCGGATGTTGTGCAACGCGACTTCAATGAGGCCATTCTCGCAGGCGCGCTTCAGGATGCTCTCCGTCAGCGGGCCGTCGAACATGGCCGGGAACAGCGTCAGTATATCAAATTTCATAGATCGAGGAGTCCCTCGGGAAGGGACACCGTCATGCTGTTTGCCGCCAGGTCCACCGCCAGCACCACGTCGTCGAGCGCGGGGATCAGCACTTCCCGCCCGTCCAGCTTGACCACGTACACGTCGTTGCTGCCGGTCTCGATGATGTCCACCAGTTCCCCCAGAGCCTCCCCTGTATCGGTCACCACTTGCAGGCCGAGCAGGTCCGACCAGTAATACTCGTCGGAGGGAAGTTCCGGAAGCGCACCGCGGTCGGCGTAAATCTCGCGGCCGACCAGGTGCAGCACCTGGTTAATATTGTCAAAGGGCTTCAGGGTCAGGATCACCCTCTTGCCGTGCGCCTTGGCGGAAACCACCGGAAAACGCTCCAGTGCCCCGTTGGGCGCTTTGATCATGACGCTTTCCAGTTGGGAGATGCTTGAGGCATCCCCGGCAAAAGGGATGACCCGGAGTTGCCCCCGGATCCCCTGAGTTGCCTGGATCTTACCTATCAATACTGTCTTGCTGCTATCGGACATCTATCACTCTACAATCTTCAGGATCGCTTTCTTGTTGTCCTTGGTGGATACGGCGTTCAGCAGGGTGCGGATCGCTTTCGCGGTGCGCCCTTCCTTGCCGATAATGCGTCCCATATCTTCTTTTGCGACAGTGAGCTTGATGACGTTGGTTTCTTCTTCCAACTCCTCGGTTGCTTTCACCTGGCTCGGGTCATCTACAAGTGCCTTAGCGATGGTTTCTACAAGCTCTTTCATGTCGCACCCTCTGTAGTGTGGGATATCCGGCTAGCCGGAGCAGACGAGCATTAAGCAGAGAAACATTAAGCAGCCGTTACAACAGCCTTAGCAACGAATTTTTCCCAGATGCCGACCTTCTTCAGGATCTGCTTCACGGTGTCGGTAGGCTGTGCGCCCTTGGAAAGCCACTCGAGAGTCTGCGCTTCGTCCAGGTTGAATACCGCCGGGTTCTTGTTGGGGTCGTAGGTGCCGACGTTCTCGATGAAGCGTCCGTCCCTGCGGCTACGGCAGTCTGCGACTACTACCTGGTAAAAGGGTTTCTTCTTAGCGCCCGCGCGTGCAAGTCTGATCTTTACTGACATTTCTTCCTCCTGGTATTTCCGGACCCTTAAGATCCGCAACTCTTCTATGTTAGTGGTGTTCGGGTTAACGGTGTAACTTTACTTCTTTTACGGCTATCGTCAAAGGAGGGCAAGCAACTAAAAGGGCATCATCCCTTTTCCCATCCCCTTCATTCCTTTCAAAAGCCCCTTGGGGCCCATCTTCTGCAACTGCTTCACCACCCGCTGCGCCTCCGTGAAGCGCTTTAAGAGCTGGTTCACTTCCTGGATGCTGGTGCCGCTTCCCTTGGCTATCCTCAGGCGCCGGCTGCCGTTCAGAATCGTGTGGTTCGCCCGCTCCTTGGGGGTCATGGAGTCGATGATCGCCTCGATCCTTTTCAGGTCGCGCTCGGAGGGTTGCGCCCCCTGCATCTGCTTCATCGCCTTGCCCATGCCGGGGATCATTCCCATGATGGATTCCAGCGAGCCCATCTTCTTGATCTGCTGCAGCTGGCTTCTGAAGTCCTCCAGGTCGAACTGGCTCTTCTTCAGTTTCTCCTGCAGGCGCGCGGACTCTTTATCGTCGAAGGTCGACTGCGCCTTCTCGATCAGGGTCAGCACGTCGCCCATGCCGAGGATGCGGGATACCAGGCGGTCGGCGTGGAACACGTCGAGGGCGTCCAGCTTCTCGCCGAGGCCCACAAACTTGACCGGCTTGCCGGTCACCGCCTTGATGGAGAGCGCCGCGCCACCCTTGGCGTCGCCGTCCAGCTTGGTGAGGATCACGCCGGTGATGCCGAGACGGTCGTTAAAGCCCGCCGCGACGTTGACCGCTTCCTGGCCCGTCATGGCGTCCGCCACGAAAAGGATCTCGCGCGGTGCCAGTTCGTCCCGGATACCCTCCAGCTCCTCCATCAGGTAGTCGTCGATCTGATGGCGGCCGGCGGTGTCGTAGATGACCACGTCGATCGCGTTCAGCGTCGCGTGGCGCAAAGCGGCGCGGCAGATGTCGAGGGGCTTCTGGTCGGCGGAGGAATCGAACACCTCGACGTCGAGCTGGCGCCCCAGGACTTTAAGCTGCTCAATTGCCGCCGGGCGGTACACGTCGGCCGGGACCAGCAGGGTCTTCTTGCGCTGCCCCTTCAGGTAGCGCGCCAGCTTGCCGCAGGAGGTGGTCTTGCCGGCGCCCTGCAGACCGACCATCATGATGGCTACCGGAGGCTTGGCTGCCAGGTCCAGCGAGTTGTCCTCGCCGCCACCCATCAGGAGCACCAGTTCGTCGTGGACGATCTTGATGACCTGCTGGCCCGGGGCGAGGCTTTGCAGCACCTCGGTGCCGACGGCGCGGCCCCGCACCTTTTCGACGAAATCCTTGACGACCTTGAAATTCACGTCCGCTTCGAGGAGCGCCAGGCGCACTTCGCGCAGCGCGTCCTTGACATTATCCTCGGTCATGACACCCTGACCGCGGAGCTTCTTAAATACCAGGTCGAGTTTATCGGAGAGAGTTGCGAACATCAAAATCCTATAAGATACCGTAACTGCGCAATAAATAGCCTAAGGCCGTGGGGAGTGTCCGGAAAAGCGCACAGGTATCCCGCGGCAAGAGAGTCACTTTAGTGGATAAGGCTACACAAAGTCAAGGAAAATATCCGGAACGTATTAGCATTAAAAACCTTTTTGCCGAGGAGCTGGCCAGAAATCAAAAAGCTTCAACGCAAAGACGCAAAGCCGCAAAGACGCAGAGGGTAAACCAGGCTCTAGGGAAAACCTGGTGTAGGGCTCTGCTTTTTTGGTCTTAACCCCAGGTTTGTTTTTCTTTGCGCCTTCGCGCCTTCGCGTCTTTGCGTTAAAAGCCTTGGCCTTTAGTTAAAGCCTTGCGCCTTACAGCCTGACCACGGAGCGCGCGCCCAGCAGGCTCTCGGCGATGGTGAACATGTTGGTCACCCCGCCCGCTGCCAGGGATTCCTTCTTCTTGAAGAAATCGAGGCAGATCCCGCAGGAAAGCACCTCCACCCCGCGGTTACCCAGGGCCTCCAGCGCGTCGATCACCTCGGAGCCCGCGGCGGTCAGCAGCACGCCGGTGTTGATGAAGAGCATCCGGTCCGGCAGCTCGGCAACCTCCACGAGCGTCATGATGAAGTTGCGCATCAACAGGCGCCCCAGTTCCTCCGGGCCGTCGCCTAGCCGGTCCGAGCCGATCAAGAGGACCGCGCCCCCCTGGCTCGCCGCCTCCTTGGGCTTTTGGTCCGCGGCGGCGCTGAGCGTCAGGGCGAAGCCTCCCTCAAGCGCTTCCTCCTGCACCGTGTAGCCGCGCCCCTGCGCAAAGCGCGTCACATTCTCCCGCGGCGCGCCGTCGTCCAACAGCACGCGCAACACGCCCTCGCCCGCTTCCAGCGCCTTTTTCACCGACACGACCGGCGCCGGGCAGGACAATCCCCTGACATCAAGATCCTTCATACTTCCCCCTCTATTTTGACGTAATCCTCGCCGGTCCTGCGGTACAGCTCCCGTGGTAGCAGCCCCGCCTGCGCCAAAGCCGCCTCCACCTCGACCCGGGCCGCTTCGGAATAGCGGATAGCCAGGCCGCAGTCGGCCGCCAGGGCGCGGGGCGCCGGAATCAGCAGGATGGACAAACGCTTGTCCTTCAGGAGCCGCTCGGCCTCCATAACTCGGTGAATCGAGTTGAATATCGCCACATAATCGCCTTCTCGTACCACAATTACTCCTTTCAGTTCCAGGGCGGTTCAATGAGAACCGCATTGACAAAGCCACTATTAATTCATAATATCACTCTTTCAAGAGGTAATGCATGCAGACAGCCCTACAAGTAGCCGTCATCATGGTGCTGGCGGCCGCGGTCAACGTCCCCCTGGGATTCCAGCGCCAAGGCTGCCGGAAATTCTCCCCGGGCTGGTGGTTCTACATCCACATCTCCATACCGCTCATCTTCTATCTCAGAATCAAGACAGGTCTCGGGGTGCAGTTCATCCCGTTCACCCTCGCCAGTTCGGTGGCCGGCCAGGTCATAGGCGGCAGGCTGTACCGTAAGAGACACAGCGTTGACTAAAAGGCCCAGAATGCGCCACCCAGCTGCGGTCTCGGGCCTTTTGAGCGCCTTTCTGCGCGGCACCCCCGCGGAGAAGCGGCTCGACGAGGGGCGCATCTGGCTGGTCTGGGAGCAGGCGGTGGGAAGCCGCATCGCCTCGCACGCTACGCCCTCGGCCTTTCGGGACGGCACCCTCACCCTTACCGTGGACAGCGCCCCCTGGATGCAGCAGCTCAACTACCTGAAGCAGGAACTGATCGCCAAGGCGAACCAGGAACTCGGCGAGGAAATGGTCAAGGATATCTACCTGAAGGCCGGCCGGGTGAAGGCACCGGCGCCCCCCGCCGCCCCCTGGGCTCCCAAGCGCCGCCAGCTTTCCCCTGAAGAGATCGCCTGGATCGCCGAGCAGGCCGAATCCGTCAGCGACCCCGATCTGCGCGGCGTCTTCGAGCGCCTGATCAGGAAGGACAGGGAAAGCCACAGCTAAAGCAGCATCCCCCGGGAAAGCTTCTCCTCCCCGGATCTCCCCGGCTTCAGATTCCCCCGTTCAGACTCCCCCCGCACCAAGAGCAAACCCCTTTCTGCCCCGGTCACCGGTTAGCGAGGAAACTCATACACCGCGGCCCCCACGCTGCTGGGATCCTTGAAGAGCAGGACCAGGCGCAGCCCCCCGGGGAAAACGGGCTCGGGCTGGAATGGCCCGGCTGTCTTGATGCTCTCCGGCGCAACGGCCAGCGGCTCCAGGAAAGGCTCCAGCTGCGGCCTCGCCCCGAACAGCGTGCCGTCGGCTATCAGGTAGCGCGCCCCCCCCTGCTTCCCCGCCTGCAGAATCTCGGGGAGGCCGGCCTGGGGTATGTCGACCTGCGGGAACCC
>TBL_comb47_HYPODRAFT_10002183_pt1 | contig 24403 bp, 24 predicted proteins | sample TroBogypolimnion_40_FD_10682 | JGI IMG/M metagenome (IMG submission 10682)
TCGCTACAAGCACTCACACAAATTATTTTGATCATATTTTTAAAGAGCGTGGAACCGAAGCCCCGTTGAGTCGACCTATTATACAGAACCGAATCAGCTTGTCAACACCTTGTCGACTTTAATTTTTTAACCTAGAGCCAAGAAAACAAACCCTAGCTCCAAGTAGCCAACCATTATAACAACCTCAGCCAACTTGTCAAACTTCCCTTCAAAACTAATCCTACTTCCCGCCCTTTCGAAATAACCTAACCTCGAAAGAACTGCGTATTATACAGACCTCCTTCTTTCAGTCAAGCTCTTTTGATAGATATTCTCTCTCTTAGCTATTATCAGATCTATTATTTATAATTTTCATATAACTCACCTTCCTTTTCACAATACATGTTAGTGAGCAGAAAAATACATCAGCCTCATCTTTTGCGGCAAACAATTTAGCTAAAGACTTCACCAAATACATTCAACCTTATACCCCTTTGCTTACTATTGGAACCCTCAAGGCCTATTCGGGCTTTTTATATTTATACCGCGCATTTAAAAGACAACATTAAAATTCTTTCTCTCATAACGTTACTTATAAAAATTTCTATACTTAGCATGGCCTCGACCAATGACCTAATTGCCTCTTAGACTCAATACAAAAAAAATCCTTACTGATCGACATATTAGAATTTAAATAATTTCTTTTATCTTGCTAGTCAGTATTTTTCGAACTCATTGATAAAAATGCTAACATGTTTAATTTATTTGCAATCTGGTTTATTCATGCCTAATACTTTAAAACTTCCTATAGAGTCTCTGAAACTAAATGTCGATTTGACTGGTTTTGAATTCCCCGCTACTCCACGCTTGCAAACCAATATTTTAGGACAGCCAAGAGCACAATCTGCTCTTGCGTTTGGTGTTGCTATGCCCAATCCTGGTTACAATATTTTTGTTATGGGAGAATCTGGACTTGGTCGACTATCTATGGTCACCAATCATTTAGACGCACTTACTACCTCATTGCCGGCACCTACTTCTTATGCTTATGTCGATAACTTTGACAACAGTCGGGAACCTATTGCCATTGAATTACCTCCCGAGCAAGGGTACATATTTGCTAAAGATATAGAGACACTGTTAGACGACCTATTAGCAACCTTTCCCGCTGCATTTGAAAGCCCTAGCTATCAACAAAAAAAATCCGCTCTTGAACGACAATTTAGCCAGCACTACAACAATGCAATTGATTTAGTTGATAAACAAGCTCAACAAAATAAAATAGCGTTATTTAGAGAAAGTGAAAATATCACCTTCGCACCTATTCGTAAAAATAAACCTCTTAATGAAGAGCAATTCTCCCAACTAGCTCAGTCTGAACGTGAACTATTTCATAAGCAGGTTGAATCTTTGGAAGATTATCTCGGCGAAGTATTGTTGGAATTACCTCAATGGCGTAGAACATTAGTCGACAAAATCAAGCATCTCGACAATGAAACCATAGACTTAGCAATAGAACCGCTGTTTTCTGAATTAAATGATAAATATCAAAACATTGATGATGTTATTACTTATTTAGGAGAAATTAAAAAAAATCTTGGCAACACCATTACTGATTTTTTAATGCCAAGTCGCACCTTAGAAGCTAGAGATAACAATACAAAGCGTCTTATCTTAAATGAACAATACAAGCCTAACATTATCATAGATAACAAACATGAAAATGGTGCTCCCGTTATTTATGAACCCCATCCTACTTTCCAAAACTTATTCGGTCGTATTGAATACGTCAGCGAACAGGGCGCATTAATAACTAACTACCAAAAAATTTGTGCAGGCTCTTTACATAAAGCCAACGGCGGTTATCTGGTCCTAGATGCAGAAAAAATCTTGACCTATCCTTTTGTGTGGGAAGGCCTTAAGCGAGCACTACAATCTTGTCGAATAGAGATTGAATCACCCTATTCTGATTTAAGTATTAACACTATGACATTAAAGCCAGAAGTCATACCTTTAAAAATTAAGGTTGTATTAATTGGCTCTAGGGACATTTATTACCTATTAGAAGAAATGGATAGCGAATTTAATGAAATGTTTAGGATTCTGGCTGATTTTGACAATTATATCCCTCGCAACATTGAATCCATGAAAAGCTTTGCTTCATTAATGATTAAACACGCGACTGACTCAGGAGCCAAGCCTTTAACGCGTAATGCTATAGAAGGACTCATTGAACATAGCTGCCGCCTCTCAGAAAATCAGAAACATTTTTCTGCTCACATTAAAGACTCATTAGATATTATTGCAGAAGCCCATTTATTTTGTACGCAAGCACAACACTTAGAGATCGATAGAGCTCATATAGAACAAGCATTAACTGCTAGAGAATATCGTAATGGCCGCTTATCCCAAGCCATTCTCGATGAAATGCTTGATGGTACAATTCTTATTGATACTGAAGGTTTAGCAATTGGAAAAATTAATGGTCTAACAGTTTTAGAAATTGGCGGTAGTAATTTTGGCGCACCTGCTCGTATTACTACAACAGTTTCTCCTGGCTCAAGAGGCATTGTTGATATTGAAAGAGAAGCAGAATTAGGACAAGCAATTCATTCGAAAGGTGTCATGATTTTAACCGGCTATTTAAGCCATATTTACGCCCAGCAATTTCCTTTAGCTATTTCAGCCAGTATTGCCATTGAACAATCTTATGGCTATATCGATGGAGATAGTGCATCGCTAGCTGAACTATGCTGCCTCATTTCTGCACTCACCCGCACCCCAATCAAACAAGCCTTTGCCGTTACCGGCTCTATCAATCAATATGGTGAAGTACAAGCAATTGGGGGCGTTAACGAAAAAATAGAAGGTTACTTTAGGCTTTGTCAGGCACGAGGCTTAAATGGTGAACATGCTGTTATTATTCCTGCTGCCAACAAAATCAATTTAATGTTAAAGCAAGAAGTTATTGATGCCGTGGCGCAAGGTTTATTTTCAGTTTATGCTGTTTTTACAGTTGATGAAACCTTAGAGTTACTTACTGGTCAACCCGCAGGTGAAGTTAATGCTGATGGCCTTTATCCTGAAAATACTATCAATGCTAAAGCGATTTTCCGCCTAAAAGAAATTTCTGACATGGCAGGTGATGAAGATAAAGAAGAGGGTGGCTAATTGTTGTTTAATTTTTTTTAAGCTTAGCAACTTTGGGCAAAAACTAGCCAGTTTATTGCCCTTTTTCTCATTAAGACTCAAGTCATTATCAAGCTTAAAGTCCTAATCCTAACTTCATTTTAATTAAAGCAGCTCTTTTTAGTTTTGCACGTTCATTTTTTTCTGCTTCTTCTTGTTCTTTTCGTAAACAACGAGCTTCATAACGCTGTTTAGCATGATGAGCTAATTCGTATTGCGTAGTGCCATTTGTTATAGGTGCTGCGGGTAGCAAAACAATACAATCTACAGGACAAGGTGCAATACAAAGCTCACATCCAGTACATTCAGATGCAATAACGGTATGCATTTGCTTTGCTGCACCTAAAATGGCATCAACAGGACAAGCCGCAATACATTTAACACAGCCAATACAGTCTTGCTCAATAATGAAGGCCACACTTTTAGATTTATGTTGACCAAATTGTGGATTAAGCGGTTTAGTATTTACGCCTAATAATGAAGCGAGTGCAACGATACCCTCATTACCTCCTGGCGGACATTGATTGATATCAGCAGCTCCAGAAGCAATCGCCGTTGCATAAGGTTTGCAGCCTTGAAAACTACATTGTCGGCATTGAGTCTGGGGTAATATATTATTTATTTGCTCAATCAAACTCGAATCTGGCATCAATAGTATCGCTATCTTATTACACTGACTTCAAATTAAGCTCATGCAACTGCATATTAACCAACTTTAATGTTGCTAAAATTCCCGCAAAAACCTGATTAGAATGCACCCCACGTGTTTTTCGTAATTCTCCAGCACAATCCCAAGTAATCACACACTCCGTTAAAGCATTGGTATGACCCCCCCTAGGGATTCTGACTTCATAATCAAACAATGCAGGTACATTATACTGATATGCCGACATCACTTTATTGATGGCAACAATAAAAGCATCAAAACCTCCATTACCCGAACCAGACGCTGTATGAGTTGTACCTTTAACTTTAATTCTTATACTCGCTGTTGACTCTAAATCTAGGCCACTCGTAACAGAACAATTTAATAACTTAATATGTTGGTAATCCTTAGTCTCTAAAACATCGGCAATTATAAAAGGCAAATCATCCGTGGTGATAGTCTGTTTTGAATCGCCCAAACTAACAATGCGCTCTAATACTTTCTTCTGATTTTCTTCTGATAAATCTAGCTCTAACTGCTCAAGATTTTTTTTCAATGAAGCTTTTCCGCTCATTTTTCCTAAAGCATAACTACGTATGCGCGAAAAACGTTCTGGACCTAACTTGGTTTTATATAATCCACCTTTTTGATCACCATCAGCATGTATCCCTGCAGTTTGTGTAAAAACATCCGCACCAATAATTGGTGCATTAGCCGCCACCCGTTTTCCAGAGAAATTTTCAACCATATTGCTAATACGCACAATATAGCTTTCATCAATGGATAGCTCTTTATTCATTTTATCGCGCAATACCACTGAAACTTCAGCTAAAGAAGCATTACCCGCTCTTTCACCAAGACAATTAATTGTACAATGTATTGAAGTTACACCGGCACGAACAGCCGCCATTACATTAGCGGTTGCTAAGCCATAATCATTATGAGGATGAAAATCAAATTGCAACCCGGGATAACGCTGACACATATCACTCAAATTATTAAAAACTTCTTCAGGTGATAACACACCTAAGGTGTCAGGTAGCATAAAATGATCTATGCCAGTATGGCGCAAATTATCCATTAATGCATAAACATAATCTGGACTATTTTGATAGCCATTAGACCAGTCTTCTAAATAGACATTAACCTTTAAACCTTTTTCTTTTGCGTAATTAACCGTTTGCAATATGTCTGCGGTATGCTCAGCTAAAGTTTTACCCAACTGCTCTCGGCAATGCTTTTCGCTGCCTTTAGTGAGTAAATTGATAACTTCACCACCAGTTTCTAAAATCCAATCAACACTTTTGGTATGATCGACAAAGCCCAACACTTCAACGCAACCGTTATAGCCTTCTTGCTTAGCCCACTGATTGATATTAGTGACCGCTTCTTTTTCACCTTCTGAAACACGAGCTGAAGCAATTTCAATACGATCAACGCGTAGTGATTGTAACAATGCCTTAGCAATAGTAATTTTTTCAGTAGGTGTAAAAGAAACACCTTGCGTTTGCTCACCATCACGCAAAGTGGTATCCATTAATTGAATGGTTCTGGAATCTTTGGGCATGAGAGTCATCTAAGTTGTAATTTTAATTAATTTAACAGATTTAAAACATTAACCAGTAATGCATAAAGTCAAAATAAAAATTAAAGTGTAATCCTATTTCATATTAATTTTGATATGCGCGATCAACTTACTTAATAAATTAATCTCGTATTGATCACGTCAATCTTAAGCCCAAAGCCAAGGAAAATTTTGCTTATGATGTTGCTCGTATTCAGTGATTTTAGCTTCATGCTTCAATGTTAAGCCAATATCATCTAAACCACTTAACAAATTGCCTTTACGGAAAGGATCAATTTCAAAACTGAAACCATTACCTGCTGGTGTTATAACTTGTTGATTTTCTAAATCAATAGTAAAACGCACACCTTCATTGGCATTAATTTCCGTCATCAATTGTTCTAACTGATCTTGACTGACACGAATCGCTAAGATGCCGTTTTTAAAACAATTGTTATAAAATATATCAGCGTAACTCGTTGAGATGATTGTGTTAAATCCATAATCTGCAATCGCCCAAGGTGCGTGTTCTCGAGAAGAACCACAACCAAAGTTATCTCCAGCAACTAAAATTTTTGCGCCTTTAAAAGCCGGTTTATTAAGTTCAAATTCAGCATTGTCACTGCCATCATCGTTAAAGCGCCAGTCATGGAATAAGTGAATACCAAAACCACTACGCTCTACTTTCTTTAAAAATTGTTTAGGAATAATTTGATCAGTATCAACATTGCTACGATCCATTAAGGCAGCAATGCTTTCATGCTTTAAATACGGTTCCATATCTTTACTCTATCTCTTAATTAAAGGGTGCGAATATCAACAAAATGACCTGCCGCCGCCGCTGCAGCCGCCATTGCAGGAGACACTAAATGTGTACGGCCACCTTTACCTTGTCGCCCTTCAAAATTACGATTTGAAGTAGAAGCACTGCGTTGGCCTTTAGTTAATTCATCACCGTTCATGGCTAAACACATTGAGCAACCTGGATCACGCCATTCCCAACCTGCTTCAATAAAGATTTTATCTAAACCTTCATCTTCGGCTTGTTTCTTAACATGATAAGAACCAGGCACCGCCAATGCAGTTACACCTGCCGCAACTTTAGTGCCTTTAGCGACTTCTGCTGCGATTCTAAAATCTTCTATACGACCGTTAGTACAAGAACCAATAAACACTAAATCTACTGGTATATCTGTGATTTTAGTATTCGCAGTTAAACCCATATAAGCCAAAGCGCCTTCACAAGCTTTACGCTTTCCTTCATCAGCAAAACTTTCTGGGCTAGGAACGACACCGTCAACACCGACAACTTGTTCTGGTGAAGTTCCCCATGATACTTGAGGTGCAATATCAGCACCCTCAAGTACAATCGTAGTATCAAATTCAGCACCTTCATCACTAGTCAAGCTTTTCCAATAATCTAGGGCTTGATCCCAATTTTGTCCTGAAGGAGCAAACTCACGACCTTTTAAATATTCATACGTTTTTTCATCAGGAGCCACTAAACCTGCTCTAGCACCGGCTTCAATGGCCATGTTACATAAGGTCATTCGACCTTCCATTGTCAATTCTCTAATAGCAGAACCCGTGTATTCAATCACATAACCTGTTCCACCCGCAGTACCAATTTTGCCAGTAATAGCTAAGGCGATATCTTTCGCTGAAGCATATTTAGATAAAGAACCATTGACCACCACTTGCATGGTTTTAGATTTCTTTTGTGGTAAGGTTTGAGTTGCCATAACATGCTCAACTTCAGAGGTACCAATCCCAAATGCTAATGCGCCAAAAGCACCATGCGTTGCTGTGTGACTATCCCCACAAACAACCACCATGCCAGGATGAACAAAACCATGTTCAGGCACAACAACGTGAATAACGCCGTTGTTTGGGTTTTTCATGTCATATAAATTTAAACCATTGGCAAGACAGTTTTCAGCCATGGTCTCAATTTGCTTCTTAGCTATCGGGTCTGCAATCGGTAAATCACGGTTTTTAGTAGGCACGCAGTGATCCATTGTCGCCAATATGCTGTGTGGATTGCGTACCTTTCGGCCTGATAATCTAAGGCCTTCAAAGGCTTGAGGGCTAGTCACCTCATGCATTAAATGGCGATCAACATAAAGCAAAGGTGCTTGGCCAGCCGCATCAACTACTAGATGACTGTCCCAGATCTTTTCGTACATGGTCTTTTTCATTGCGTATTCCAAAGCTGACATACGGGCTTTTTAGCGAACGTATGGCGAGTTACAAGGTCTGTCGAAAGCATAATAAACTATGCGTTAACGAACATTATCGCCCAAAATAGTCTTTATTTGCAATTTTAGGGAGGGACTACTTTAAGTCATGCTTTCGACTTTCATAAGAAAACCAGTAATGGAAGAGATAAAAAGCTGATTTTCCATTAGCAAATGCAGACAATCTGAATTATTTAAGCTAATAAATTAATCAATATCTGTTCATAAATGTCACTCAAAGTTTCCAAATCATCCAAGCTAACATGCTCATTTATTTTATGGATACTTTCATTTAAAGGACCAAGCTCAATAACTTGCGCACCCGTTGGCGCTATAAAACGACCGTCCGAAGTACCACCACCCGTGTCATCAAGAGTATCGAAGCCTGTTACGGTTTTAATAGCGACATGAGTGGCATCAATTAACGCGCCCTTTTCAGTTAAAAAAGGATTACCGGACAATCGCCATTGCAAATCATATTTAAAACCATATTTATCGAGGATGGCGCAAGTACGTTGTTTAATAGTTGCTACATCTAATTCAGTGCAAAAACGCAGATTAAACTGTACTTCAGCAGCACCCGGAATAATATTTTCTGCCCCAGTACCTGCATTGATATTAGATACTTGCAGGCTAGTTGGTGGAAAAAATGCGTTACCATTATCCCAAACTTCTTCCGTTAAAGCTTTTAAGGCAGGAGCAAAACTATGAATTGGATTTTCAGCTAAATCAGGATATGCAACATGACCTTGAATACCAATCACTGTTAATTTGGCGCATAAAGATCCGCGCCTACCAACTCGTATCACATCTCCTATTTTTTTGTCACTAGAGGGCTCACCGACTAAACACCAATCGATTTTCTCTTGACGTTGCTCAAGAATATTCATCACTTTAACAACACCATTAGTAGCCATACCTTCTTCATCACTAGTCATCATGACGGCAATCGAGCCACTATGATTTGGATGATTAGCAACAAAGCGTTCAACGGCAGTCATAAAACTAGCAATACCGCCTTTCATATCGGCCGCTCCTCTTCCATAAAGTTTGCCTTCACGAATAGTAGGCTCAAATGGCGGAGATAACCAAGCATCTAAAGGGCCAGGCGGAACAACATCCGTGTGACCTAAAAAAGTAAACAACGGTGATTGATTGCCGCGTCTAAGCCAGATATTTTTTGTATCATCAAAATCCAAGCGTTCTGCTTTAAATCCTAATTTAGTTAAGCGTTCAGCAAGCACATCCTGACAACCTGCATCTTCAGGTGTAACAGACTCCCGCCTAATAAGGTCTTTAAGCAGCTCTAAAGTTTCACTCATAGTAATTCAGTTTGGTAATGGTCGGCTTTAAAACCGATAATCAATTGATCACCCGTATCTAAAACAGGGCGCTTAATTAGCGTTGGCGTGCTTAACATCATTGCAACAGCTTTATCCAAGCTAAGATCAGCTTGTTGTTCAGCACTTAATTGACGCCAACTGGTGCTGCTGCGATTAAGCAGCAAACTCCAGTCTATACGATTAGTTAAATCAATAAGTTGTGCCTGAGTCAGTCCATCTACACGAAAATCATGAAATAAATACTCTATACCGTTTTGATCCAGCCACTTTAATGCCTTTTTAACGGTATCGCAGTTTTTGATTCCATATAGGGTATACATAAGATTGCTTATAATTGACTAGTCAATAATTCATCTATGCTAGGCAATTGCTTGTCGGCTTTACAACGATTTTTATACAAATCAACAAATTCCATAAAGGCTTGTTCGAGATCGGCAAGAATTTCTTCTTCGTTTTCACGTTCATTTTCAGGAACATCATCGGATTCTAAATATTCTCTTTGTAAATCCACTTCACTGTTTAGAGCAAGCGTGGCGTATATCATGGCATTATTGGAAATTGATTCATTCATAGTTATTGTGTAATTAAAGTTAAGGAAATTTAAATAGGTGTAAGGTAAATGGTAAATAATTCAAAAAACTTATACGGCTAACATTGGCACTAGACTAAAAGCACAAAATTATCGGATAACCTCTTTCTATTTTGCTAATAATTAATGACATTTATAAGCTAAATCTAAGAATCAATATTTTAATGACTCCCAGTATGACCAAAACCACCCTCACCTCTATCAGTTATGGTTGAAAATTCTGCAACTAATTTTAGTGCAACTTGAACGACAGGCATAAATAATAGTTGAGCAATTCTTTCTCCGGGCTGAACGATATAATCAGTCAAACCATCATTATGCAAAATAACACCTATTTCACCATGATAATCCGCATCAATAATCCCCATACCCTGTCCAACTCGTACTTGTTTATTTAAACAAAGTCCACTTCGACTGGCAACAACTGCCATTAAACCTGGATCTTGAATATTAACTGCTAAACCAGTTGCTATCAGTTTATTTTTACCACCAGCAATGATGATAGGCGTATCAATACATGCTACTAAATCCATTCCGGCTGAACCTTCTGTTTTATAAGCAGGTATTCCGTATTTCTCTAATAATGGATTAACTACTCTTGCCTCAATCTGTCTTTTCATCTATTTCAGCCTTTAAATTGGCTAGTATAACTCAGCCGGCAATTTTATTAATACTCTCAACTTTTCAATAGTTGCCAACTATAAATATAAAATAATTTTTTAATACACTATTACTATTAGTAACGGGTATTTCTGTTTATAACACACCTTAAGCTTTGATAGTAAAGGCATAGGAGTTAATAATAAGTTGTTGCTTAATAGCTAATAGCTTGTGGATAAAAATTTTTTAAAAAAATATATTCAAGTTCTTAACAATTTACTCACAGTTTTAATAACAGGAATATTGAGTCATATCGATAATTTTTTAGCGCTTAACGGTAGCATTTAAACGATTATTCCTATGGCCATCGAAGTTGATAATTAGTAATAATCCAAAGCTAATTTTTATTAGTTAAGCACATGACTAAAAACTGTATTAAGATACTAGAGTTTTTACTTCGGATGAGTCACTTGCTATGCGCCGTTTAATTTTATTAAGTTTTCTTGTTTTTCCAGTCTATGCAAATGAACAAGCACCTGAGACTGTACCAGTGCCTGATTTGCCGGAATTACCCTTGCCGGTGCATAGTGGCGAAACCATGGAACCAGATATTACTATCGTGCGCAAAGGTACTAATACAGTTCAAGAATATCGTAGATCAGGTAAACTTTATATGATCAAAGTGACACCTGATATCGGCCCTCCCTATTATTTTCTTGATAAAGATGGCGATGGCAAAATGGATGTACGTACTAATGATCTAGACAAAGACAGTAATGTTAATGTGTGGAAACTTTGGGAATGGTAATAATTTAGATCGATTCTGTTTATACAAAATCAATTCATTAAACTTAAGCAAATTTCACGTTTTACGCGCTTCGTAAAGTTCTAAGATTAAGGGACTATCAATAACAGCTTAAGATTTAAATGGATGTTAGCTTTAGTTGCAAAACAACCTTGAAACAGGAAGAGACTAGGAGCACTGCCCAAAGTTATGCTTTTGTAGACCACCCAAGCGCAGCGTGTGGTGGCGTTTCCGGCGTATGAGCCCTAACAATGCCGGAAACGCTTTACTCGCTGATGCTCGAAAAGCCTTATTCAGGCCTACAGCCATATCATTTATATTGTAGTGCTGGTCGTAGGGGCGTATTGCATACGCCCTATAAAATTAAGCTGTTATAAAAAGGCGAATCTGTCGCCCCTACGGTGTTTTGCGTCAATGCCTACAATAAGTACACATATTACCTAACTGTAAGCAGTAAGAGGCTAGGAGGGAGTTAACAAATACCAAAAAAATGATCGNTTAACTAAGTGAGAATTTATTAAACAATTAATATTATTTTTTAGCACTTTCTTCTTTAATGAGCTTATCCATGACTTCAATCATTTTTTCATGAGATCCAGCCAACGTACCATTTGTTTTATATTTACCGTTAACAATAATCGCAGGTACTCCTGTTATGCCATATCGAGATGCCATAAGTGGTGCTTGTCGCATTTTAGAATCAACAGCAAAAGAGTTATAAGCTTCTTTAAATTGGCTTTCAGTCACACCATGAGCAACAAAAAAAGCCGCAAGCGTAGCTTCAGTATCTAATTTTTCTTTACCATTTTGTATCGCATCGAAAAAATCAGCATGAATTTTATCAACCATGCCCAATGCTTCTGCTGTGTAATAAGCTTTAGCGTGTTTACTCCATAACTCATTAAATGCAGCAGGCAAGCGAATAAATTCTACATTAGCAGGTAGACTTTTCTGCCATTTTTCAAGCAAAGGTTCAAAGGCATAGCAATGTGGACAACCGTACCAAAAGAACTCAATGACCTCAATTTTTTCTGGATTTTGTGTAGCTTGAGCGGGTGATAGCTTTTCATAACCTACAGACTCTGCTTTTACTAAAAAAGTTGAAAAACAAAATAAGATTAACAAACTGATTTTTATGAATTTATTTAACATAAATTACGTTCCCATTGAAGATAGTCGATTAAAAGTCGAGAAAAGTAAATTGAAAAGCATCACTCTTTACTAGATTTAAGAGTGATGCCATTAGTTAGCTGTTAATAATTTTAGTCGGTAAAACTGGCTAGCAACTTAAGACGGGCAGATGCTAGCCCTAGTTTTATTTCATCATTGAAATACGATAGGCCACTGCTTTAATTTCTTCAGCGGTCATTTTTTTAGCAATCATACGCATCATATTATCTGGATTATTACTGCGAGTATCGGTCTTATAATCAGTCAATGATTTAATCAAATAATCAGCATGTTGTGATTTTAATGATGGAAATGCGGCGGGTTTATTTCCTTCGCCGAAAGGTCCATGACAAGCAATACAAGCTGAAACTTCCCGAGTAAGGTCACCATTGCGGTACAAATCAGAGCCTTGAGCTATAATTTCCTGCACAGTATTATTGTTTTTAGCCGTCGTAGCTACCGGCTTTTCATCATCATCTTCATCTAAAATAGGTAATTCGTTTGCTGAGATTTTTTGTGACGCATAATAAGCGCCTAGATCAGCCATATCCTCCTGTGATAAACCTGCTGCAATAGCAGACATCATAGGATTTTTGCGGGTACCGTTTTTAAAGGCTTGTAACTGCTTTATAAAATACGAAGAATGCTGGCCTGCAAGCTTTGGAAATGTAGAAACTAAACTGTTGCCATGCTCTCCATGACAACTAACACAAGCAACTGCTTTTTCTTTTCCTGCATCAATACTGTCTTCTGCATGTAAAATAGTTGAAGTACCGGTAAATGCCATGGCACATAAAAGAGCCAGCAATTTTTTTTTCATCGGATTTCCTTTGGAATAAAGTTGTCATTGTATGGTAGCCCTCAATCTATATAGGCTGCCAAATGTAGCCAGATTCTACCCTAATTAGTAAGCTTAAGCGAGATAGCCATGAATCCAATTTATCACCAAGCAAAATTTATCAATAGTTCACCTGATCTTAAAGACACCCCTGATGATCAAGGCAAGGAGATCGCCTTTGCTGGTCGTTCAAATGCCGGAAAATCAAGTGCGATTAATACTCTTACTCGACAAAATGGTTTAGCTAGAATTAGTAAAACGCCCGGTAGAACACAAATGCTTAATTTTTTTGAAATTAATGATCAGCAACGATTTGTGGATTTACCAGGTTATGGTTATGCCAAAGTACCGGTTGCCGTAAAAAAGAAATGGCATGAACTGATGGAAAAATATTTAACGCGACGTAAGTCTTTATGCGCCATTATTTTAGTCATGGACGTACGCCACCCCTTAACTGAATTCGATTGGCAAATGGTTGAATGGTGTCAGCATACTGGTTTGCCATTACATATATTACTCACTAAAGCCGATAAATTAACCTATGGAGCCGCTAAAAATACCTTGTTACAGGTACAAAGAGAACTTATAGATATTAATTTTCCTTTAACAATACAGTTATTTTCTGCTCTGAAAAAAACAGGCGTTGATGAAGTTCATCTAGCCTTGGATCACCTTTTCAATCAAGTTGAATTTGAAGAAGAGGCTGAACCAATAGAAGTTTAATAACAGTATCTCGATGCTTATTCCACCTATAAATCATAGGTGGAATTCACAAAATATAAAAATCAATCATTTACATCATGATAAACATTTTGCACATCATCTAAATCATTCAATAAATCTAAAAATTTCTCAAATAATTCGACGTCATCAGGATTCATCGTCATGAATTCTTTAGGTATAAATTGAATTTCATCGACATCAAAGTCAATGTTACCTAACAAATCTACTAAGGCTTGCTTGGCTTTAAAATATTCTGAATGAGGCGTAAAAACAGTAATTTTACCTTCACTACTTTCAATATCACTGACATCAACATCTGCTGAAAGTAACGCCTCCAGCACGGTGTCTTCATCATTATGATCAAATACTAAAATAGCCGCATGATCAAACATATGACTAACCACACCCTGTGTGCCAATTTTACATTTTGTTTTAGTAAAACAAAGCCGTACATCGCCAAAAGTACGATTAGGGTTATCTGTTAAACAATCAACAATAACTTTACAACCACCCGGCCCAAAGCCTTCATAACGTATCGGCGCAAAATCTTCACCACCACCACCTTTGGCTTTATCTATTGCTTTTTCAATAACATGAGTGGGAACTTGGTCTTTTTTTGCTCTTTCAATCAAGCCCCGTAAGGCTAAGTTGCCATCAGGGTCAACGCCTCCAGACTTAGCACAGACATATATTTCACGACCATATTTGCTATACACCTTTGCCTTAGCATCAGATGTTTTAGCCATAGAATCTTTACGATTTTGATACGCTCTACCCATTTAAAACTGCTCCATTTACAAAATAAATTAGGCAATTTTACAGATAAGTCTATAGCTAGGGAATTTTTTAGTGATTATCAAGTCGTTATGGATTTACATTACCGGTACCTTAACGGGTCGTTGTCTATGTAACAACAACCAATCGCCTGTTTCAATTAAAGCTTGCATCAATTCGCCTAATAATTAAATTACTTCCAGATAAATTAAATTCATTATGCAAACCAGTAATTCTATTCCCTCCAAAGATTGGTTATACGCCATTATCATCCATCATTTTAACTGTTAATGGATCCCCACTTTTTTTGAAACAATCTTGATGTTCATGTTCTTTAACTTCCCAACCCACCCAAATCCTATCGCTTATAAATCACCAACCCAACCCGATCTATATGTTCAACTAAAGCGCGATTCTTAATCTCATTATAGTTCTGCAAATCAACCATATAAGGCAAATCGGTATCGGCTAAATCTAATAAAATATCAGCCACTAAAAAGCGGTCGATGCCTGTGCCGATCAAGACTAAATCCACATCACTACGCTCTTGAAAGTTACCTTTTGCGCGTGAACCATAGAGCTTTACGGCATCAATTTCTGGATGCTTGTTAAATACTTGTTGTAAAAGTGCTAGTTGTTCGGGCGTTAAACCTGTATCACTCATGCTTCAGTGCTTTCCATTAGCAATTGCAAGTGCCATTCTTCAAGCATGGGTAAATAAGCATCGGCTATGGATTGAATGACAGCTTCAAATTTAACAAAGTCATAGGTATGGCTCACTAAGTTTCTATCCCCGATCATTTTTAACCAGGTGTCAGGGTCATTGATGTATTTTGCCGCGTAAGCTTGCCTGATTACGGCTTTGGGCGATATTTGGTCTAAGATAATACCGTCATTTTCCATTTTGTCTTTGAGCACCTTCCACGCCAGTTCAAAAGTATATTCAAAACGTTGAATGATGCCTTCTTTTTCTAACTGACTGAGAGTTGCGAGATCATTTTCCATCGCTTCGCGTAGCAATAAGAACGCTCGGTTAAAATTAACAAAGCGTTGTTTCCAACGAATATCTTGCATCGTGTTTTTCTCCGTTTTGATAGTCGCTAGAAGCTCGGCACTTTGTTTATGGGCAATTAAATCAATAGTGGTCTGTTCAAACAAAATGACTGTCCTTGATGTGGGAAGATTTGAACCGGAACGAATGACTCTAATGCTACTAATATTACTGCAATAACAAAAAAAATTAATGACTACGAACTTAAGACGGGGCAGTGTGAATAATGTTATTAGGTGTAGGTCGGGTTAGCGATAGCGTAACCCGACACACCACGACAAATTGTCGGGTTACGCTATCGCTAACCCGACCTACATAAGCGTTTTGTGCCTAGTTAAGCCAATAGATCAAAGTTAGCTTTACTCACTAAGAGGGAGATTTTCACTCACTTCGATTCAGATAGAATCGGCATTCTTTATTCCACGCTCAATATAAAATCCCACTGCGCGGCTGTTACAGGCATAATTGATAAACGATTACCACGACGAACTAAGGCTAAATCTTCTATTTCAGGGTAAGTTTTTAATTCTTTTAAAGAGATATTACGTATTAAGGTTTTTACATGGCGTACATCAACCATTAACCAATGAGGTTCTTCAGGATTTGTTTTAGGGTCGAAATGTGGGTGATCAGGATCAAAGGCGGTAAAATCAGGATAACTTTCTTTTACTATTTCCATGATGCCGACGATACCCGGGACTTCACAATTAGAATGATAAAAAAATATTTGATCACCTAATTTCATGTCATCGCGCATCATATTTCTTGCTTGGTAATTTCTTACCCCATCCCAATGCTCTGTTCGATTGGGCATATTGTAAAGTGCATCAATGCTAAAGCTGTCTGGTTCAGATTTCATTAACCAATAATTCATAATTTTTAACTCCCTTAAAATTTAAAATGATGACTGTAATCATTCATTGCATGCTCAATGACTTCGTGAGCTTCTTCTCGACCATAAACATCGGTTATTTCACATATACTTTTTTCACTAGGCAAATGTTTATACGTTAAAAAATAATGTTTAAGCCTATTGATATAAGATTCTGGACAATCTGAGACATCATTCCACTGCCTATAAAATTCATCACCTTTCATTACTGCAATAATCTTATCATCCGCTTCGCCGCCATCGAGTAAACGAAAACCTCCAATAGGGATTGCTTGTAACAAAATATCACCATGCGATACAGTACGCTCACTTAAAACACAAATATCTAAAGGATCTCCATCACCTTTTGTGACTTCTTTTCCTGATTTTTTAGCTGCAAAATCAGCTATTTTTTCTGCACAATAGGTACGAGGTATAAAGCCGTAAAGCGTAGGGATCATATTTGAAAATTTTTGAGGCCTGTCTATCTTAAGATAACCAGAATCTTTGTCTATTTCATATTTCACAGTGTCTGACGGTACAATTTCGATAAATGCGGTCACAATTATCGGTGCATTATCACCGGGACTAATGCCATGCCAGGGGTGGGCTTTATGTTGGTGTTTCATAGGCGGTTGCTCCTTTTAACTCAATTCATTACACAGAAATCTGTGCTTTAATATGCTCATGGGCTTGATAATGTTCGACTTCAAAATCATCATAACAATAGTCAAATATAGAAGCGGGTTTATTTTTAATGATTAAAGTGGGTAATGCATAAGGTTGACGGGTTAATTGTAAATTAGCTTGTTCCAGATGATTTAGATATAAATGCACATCACCACCGGTCCAAATAAAATCTCCTACTGCTAAATCGCATTGTTGAGCAATCATGTGCGTTAATAAAGCGTAACTAGCAATATTAAACGGTAATCCTAAAAACGTATCACAACTGCGCTGATATAGCTGACATGATAACTTTCCATCAGCTACATAAAATTGAAAAAAAGCATGGCAAGGTGCCAAAGCCATTTTTCCAAGGGCTACATTCTGTTGTGGACTGATACTTTCATTAGGTAAATCGGCTACATTCCAAGCTGATACAATAATGCGCCGACTATGGGGTGTTTTTTTAAGTTGATCAATAACGACTTGTATTTGATCGATATGCTGTCCATCTGGAGTAGGCCAAGAACGCCATTGATGCCCGTAAACAGGCCCTAAATCTCCTAGATCATCAGCCCATTCATCCCAAATATTTACCTTATGTTCATGTAAATAAGCAAGATTAGTTTCACCTTTTAAAAACCACAATAACTCATGAATAATAGATTTTAGATGGATTTTTTTGGTGGTCACCAAAGGAAAGCCTTGTGTTAAATCAAAACGCATCTGATGACCAAACAAAGACAGCGTTCCACTGCCGGTTCTGTCGCCTTTTTGGACGCCTTCCTTAAGAATCTTATCAAGCAATATTAAATAATTTTTCATGCCTATTTATGATTATTGAATTTAAAATATCATGGCTACTAATTTAAAGCGTTACAGTTTAGCTTAATCGTTAACTTTTAGACAGGATTCTAAAGACTAAGGGTTAGTAACTATTCACCTCCCTCTTTGAAAAAGGAGGATGGAGGGGGATTTATCTAATAAAATCTCCCCTAACCCCTCTTTTTCAAAGAGGGGTACTGAATGAGCTTAGTATCTGCCTTGCCTTAAGTTGGTAGCTCATTATTACGAATGACCTTACTTTGCATTCTTCTCATAGCGTATCGATGAGATAATTGATAAACCAATTAAAACCGCACCTACCAAACCCGTGATAACTTCAGAGATATGATGCATCATACTTAATAGCATAATAGTCGCCAAAGTACCAATAGCGTAATGTGCGCCGTGCTCTAAAAAGACATAGTCATCTAAAGTGCCTTTACGTACTAAATAAACGGTCAAACTTCTTACAAACATAGCGCCTATCGCTAATCCTATCATAATAATAACGACATCTTGGGTGATAGCGAAAGCACCGATAACGCCATCAAATGAGAATGAGGCATCTAAAACTTCAAGATATAGAAAACTCATGACACTGCCTTTTTTTATGGCAGTCGAGACCTCTTCACCCTCTTCTTCATCTTCAAATAAAGCCGCTAAACTATCAACAATAACAAATAAAATAACCCCAGAAATACCAGAAATTAAGGCAGGCAATCGTATCGCCTCAGGTAGCCAGTTTTGTAATATTAATAACAAAGCTAAAGCTAAAATAATTTCAATTGACCCTAGCTTACCGAAGTCGGACATTTTTCTTTCTATGTATCCTAACCAATGTAACTCTTTATCTACATTGAAAATAAAAGAGAAAAACACCATCATTAAAAACATACCACCAAATGCGGCAATTTGTATATGTGAAGCATTTAAGTGTTCCGCATACTGAGCTGGATCATGCAACGCCATCGTCGTTACAGTGATAAAATCTAATCCAGTGGCCACAGAAACAATTAATATAGGAAATACTAAGCGCATACCAAATACCGCAATTAATATGCCCCACGTTAAAAAGTAACGCTGCCATTTTTCATCCATACGCTTCAAAATACTTGCGTTAACTACGGCATTATCAAAAGATAAACTCACTTCTAATACGGCTAGGATAAAGGCAATAAAGACGCCGATAGTGCCGCCCCAAAAAAAAGCCCCCGTTAAACCTATGATGGCAATAATGAATGAAAAACGAAAATGCTGCATAAAAGACCTCAATTTATTGTTTTAGTAGCCTAACTATAAGGATATTTAATTGAAAATCAACTTTATCAATATTAACAAGCTATTACATTAGTCATAGTTCGTTACCTATTAAGAGCTAAGATTAGTTGCTTTACAGGCGTTTTTTAACAAAATTTTATTAGGTTATGCTTTTTCTCAACTCTAATAGCGTTGAAATATCTCAATAAAAAAACGATAGGCAATTGTTTATAAAGTATTAAATACAATTTTTTGAAGATAGCCGAAAGATTAACCTGACCTGCATCCATACTGCATCGCAAGCTAGTGCTTGAGTCATAATCTGGGCTAATTGGGGTGTTATTTTTAAACGAGTTATTACAATTTGAAATACTAATGTCGGGTTAATGCAATCTAACCCGACGCTGTTTAAGGTTCTTATAAGTATCGTTTGAAAATGGCTAGCTACTTTAACTGCGATAAAAATAAGACTTAGTTCTTCGCCTCTTATTTCGGTTTTAAATGTTGGCATTCGTAGCTAAAGCCACTCCCACANAACACAAACATCCTTAACTAANGGTATTGCANTTTGTAGGCCGGAATAAGACCACCCGAGCGTAGCGAGTGGTGGCGTTTCCGGCACAGGAGCAACCAAATGCCGGAAACGCTTTACTCGCTTACGCTAGTAAAGCCTTATTCCGGCCTACAATAAATTCAAACATTCCTTAATTGTAGGCAGTGACGTAGCTNATCCTAGCAATCGTGGCTAAAGCCACGCCCACAAAACACAAACATCCTTAACTAAGGGTATTGCANTTTGTAGGCCGGAATAAGACCACCCGAGCGTAGCGAGTGGTGGCGTTTCCGGCACAGGAGCAAACAAATGCCGAAAACGCTTTACTCGCTTACGCTAGTAAAGCCTTATTCCGGCCTACAATAAATTCAAACATTCCTTAATTGTAGGCAGTGACGTAGCTTATCCTAGCAATCGTGGCTAAAGCCACGCCCACCTTTAAGTTGTTAGCCCAAACTATCAATTAACAAATTTTGTAATCGGCGAACTAAAGTCTGAAGTGCCATCTACAGAAATACTAGCAAAACGAAATGAATAAATAAGACCAGGCGTTAAATTATCTATTTGAAAAGTAGTTACCGTACTGGTATTTACAGTAACCCATACTGATGCGGCATTAGGTGAGCCCTCTTGAACATATTGCCATATATAAGCAACTGCAGCTTGAATAGCTTTAATTTTTAAGATAACACTACCACTGTGTACGCCATCACTAACTGTAAATTCTGGTTTTTGATGAGACGAAGGTTGTTTTGAAGCATGAAAACCACTTTTGATAATAATAGTTTCATCACCATTTGCGACTTTATTAACGTAACTTGCCAAATCTCTAAACAGTTCATCGACTATTTTTTCTTTATCATTTCTAACCGCAATAGCCGTATGTCCACCATCTTTTGCTGCTAATAAAGCACTTTCAAAATCATCAAGGGCTGCTTTAATAGTTGCAAGGGATACTGGAAGATTGGGATAGAGGCTAGCATCAGCCACTTGGATAGTAATATTTTTATAAAATGGCAATTTCTCGACAACAGGATAAACCATGAAGTCGAGCACAACTTTTATTCTTCTCATTGAATCACCTAACAAAAGTTAACGAACAAGCTAAGCATTATAGGTAGGTAATTTTAAATAGATAGCTTTATTAGTCTAACTTAGTAAATTAGTTTTTTATAAGACCTATTTTATAAACTAAGCGCTTGTAATGGCTAGGTATTTTATGTTGAATCTATTTAAAATAACTAAAATTATCAATAAATACAGCCATATATTATATGGATTAGTTATAAAAACTCTTCAAAAATAAAATAAATCACTAAAACTACTAAATTTATTTATATATAAATTTATTATTAGAATAACTTCTACCGTTATTTTTAACACGATATTTACCTTGAATATAAATATAGTTTTATTTTGCAACATATTTTTATAGTTAATTATTTTTGCTGTTTATATATGATAAATTGGATTTAGTTTTATAAAAACCAGCATTCAATATTGAATTAAGGCAGTTTGTTTTATAAAAACAAAATTTATTAAGTAAAAGCCAAAATTCAATAATAAAAAAGCAAAGTTAGTTAAGTAAAAATGATTTTTACTTAACTAAAAAGCAACTTTAGTTTTGTAATCTATAAATGCATATATGAATTTACTGCAATTGATAAGCAAATGGCGGGATTCATAAACTAAAAGTGGAATTTTCTTAACTAAAAAGCCAGTTTGTTATTAAAAAAGGTCTTTTAGTAAAGAAAAACCTCTTAATTGAATATAAGAAGCAAAAATATCAAAACCAATCGGTTTGAGCTAGGTGGGCAAGGCAAATATAGGCTCACGTATTGGTTTTAAAACGCTTAAGCAACGTGTGATAATTATCTTTAAGATTAAATAGAGCAACTAATGTCTCGGTATCAACCAAAATCATAATTTTGTAAAATAGCTTTAATGCCCTGCTTTGTTATTACTCCTCAATGCCTCCTAAATAGATTGCGTTCACCCAAAGCGTAGACTACACTTTAGTTTTTTAAGCTTTAGGAGTGATTTATGTATGCAACCAATGTTAGGAACTTAAAGCGTAATCCCTCTGAAGCCTTAAGACACGCTGAATTAGAACCCGTGTTGATCTTAAAAGGCAATCAACCGAATGCTTTGTTATTAAACTTAAAAACCTCATTGGGCGAGTTTGACGGACAATTAAGACCGGCAATAGCCGCCAGTTTATTTAAAGATAGAGTTATGTCATTAGGGGCGGCTGCAAAAATCAGCGGTTTAAGTTTATCTGAGTTTATTGATCATTTAGCCCAGTTAGATATTGATTTGGTCATACCCGATCAACAAACCCCTAAGGAATTAGATGTTCTATCTTCATGGTTGTCGTAATTGCCGATGCGGAGCCCTTAATCGCACTGGCTAAGATTAAGCGCCTGCATTTATTAGAAGACCTTTTTTCTGAAATATTGATCACGCAAGCCGTAGCAGACGAATGTTTAAAAGTAGAGTCAAATGATGCTGCTTTAATCAAACAAGCTTTAGATGCTGGTTGGTTAAAATGCGTTGCTAATCCACTTTTTCAACAGGCTTTATCAAGGAGTTTGGGATTAGGTGAGCAATCTAGCATTGAGTATGCCTTACAATCAGATAGCAATACCCTGTTAATTCTGGATGATGCCTTAGCCCGCAAACAGGCATTACGTAAACAACTACTTATAGTTGGCACTGCAGCAGTGTTATTTACCGCGCAACGAAAAGCCTTAATTACCGATGCAGAAGCTGTTATCGCTGAACTTAATCAAGTGGGTTATCGTATTTCAACTGCCGTAGTGGCTCAACTTAAAAATACGATGCTATGAACCCATAGTGTATTAGCCGGACACCAACTTAAGGTGGGACAATTTGAGGCTAAGCGTTCACTTTTGAACAGGGTTCTCCTGAGCGCAGATAAAGGACTTAAGACGAAGGCTTAAAAACCTAGCATCTGTGAGCTTTAAGGTGGTAACTTACGTTCCTAAGTTTTCAGTGCGCTTGGAGTAAAACTGCTTCAGCTGTTTTACAAAGTAATAGCTGAAGCTATTACACTCCAGCACTGGATGAATCTGCCCCGCTTTAAGTTGGTAGCCTATTAGCCCAACACTTACATGAGAGTTTAAAAATTTCCTATGACTTTAACGCTTAACGAAATCCTTAAAGATTCCGCTTACAAACTCACACAATTTAGTAACGCACAAATCCAAGCACTGGAAAACAGTATTATTATTAAAGAGGTGCGCGATAAAGCCACACCTTATATTACTTGTCTAGTGCGTGCTAAAGACATAAAGCTCACACCCGAAGAAGTGGTGCGCCAGCTTTATTTGATGGTGCTGATTCAAGATTTTAAATATCCCGTTAATCGTATCACTATTGAATATGGCGTAACCTTTGGTCGAGAAACCAAACGTGCAGACATTTGTATTTTTGATAAAGACCGGCCTACCGTACCTTATATTTTGGTGGAATTAAAAAAGCCCAAATTAAAGGATGGTAAAGATCAACTCAAAAGTTATTGTAACGCCACAGGCGCACCCATAGGCGTATGGACTAACGGCGATTCAATTTCTTGGTATCAGCGTAAAGACCCCAATTATTTTGAAGACATTCCCAGAATCCCAAGCGCACTGGAAAAGTTATCGGATGTTTTATCAGAACGTTGGACGATTGATGATCTGGTTAAATATGACAAACTAGTCAATGAGAAAAAATCGCTCAAGGATCTGATTCTTGAAATGGAAGACGAAGTCTTAGCTAATGCCGGGGTTGATGTTTTTGAAGAGCTGTTCAAGCTAATATTTACTAAGCTCTACGATGAAATGGAAGGCGGACGTGATAAAAAACGCCACTTGGTCTTTAAAAATTATGGTGACACCGAAACCGAGTTAAAAACTAAGATTCAAGAGCTGTTTGATAAAGCCCGGGGTAAATGGGATGGCGTATTTACTGATGATGCCAGATTACAATTAACACCTAGCCATTTAGCGGTATGTATTTCATCGCTAGAAGGCGTCAAGCTATTTAACTCCAACTTGGATGTGGTCGATGAGGCCTTTGAATATTTAATTAATAAATCCAGCAAAGGTGAAAAAGGCCAATATTTTACGCCTCGTTATGTCATCGATATGTGCGTAAAAATGCTTAACCCGCAAGAGCATGAAACTCTGATAGATACCGCCGCTGGCAGTTGCGGTTTTCCCGTACATGGCATTTTTCATGTCTGGGAACAGATCATGCAACAAGAGGGCTTAAGTAAAAGCCATTTGTTTACTACTGAAAAAAAGCCCGCCCGTTGTGAAACCTATGTGCAAGACAAAGTCTTTGCCATTGATTTTGATGAAAAAGCCGTGCGCGTAGGCAGAACACTTAATCTAATTGCCGGTGATGGACAAACCAATGTCTTACATTTAAATACCCTAGATTATGAACGCTGGGATGAAAAAACCAAGGATGAAGACTGGGGCGATATTTACGGCGAAGGCTGGAAAAAACTGCGTAAATTACGGGTTAATAAAGATAGCAACCGTGATTTTGGTTTTGATGTATTAATGGCGAATCCACCCTTTGCCGGTGATATTAAAGAAACGCGTATTTTGGCTAAATATGAACTAGGTAAAAAAGATAACGGCAAGTATCAAACCACCGTCGGTCGCGATATTTTATTTATTGAGCGTAATCTTAATTTTTTAAAACCTGG
>TBL_comb47_HYPODRAFT_10002184_pt1 | contig 24401 bp, 23 predicted proteins | sample TroBogypolimnion_40_FD_10682 | JGI IMG/M metagenome (IMG submission 10682)
GGAGACGCCTCCCCCGGAACCGCCCCCTCCGCCGCCGCCGGTCGCCGCCGCGCCGGCGCCGCCCGCCGAACCTGTTGCGGATTTCAAGAACAAGCCGCGGCGTTCCAAGGGCGAACTTTCCGATCTCAAGGCTCAGCTGGTGACGACCCTCCAGCTCCAGGGCGCCCTCTCCAGCTTCCAGGCCCAGGAGGAACTGGGCCTCAAGACCTGCGACTGGGCCCCGGCGACCCTCCGCCGCTTCTTCTCCGAACTGGAGGATGAGGGCGTCATCATCAAGCAGGGCCAGAAGCGCGGCACCCGCTACGTCTGGAAGGGCACCACCCACCAGGTCCGGGCCTCCGCCCCGGCGAAGCTGGTGAAGCGGGTCGAAGAGGAGTAGGCGACCGACGGCCAAAGGAAACGCCCCCGGGACGGGGGCGTTTCCTTTGGGGCCGGAACCGCGTCAGGCGCGGGGATGGGCGTGCTGCTTGATCTTCTCCTGGCCGCCGAACCAGTGGTCCCAGTACACCACCACCGGGGAGGCGATGAAGATGGAACTGTAGGTGCCGGTGATGACGCCGATGAAGATCGGGAAGCTCAGGTCGCGCAGGGCGTGGCCGCCCCAGACCAGCAGGCAGAAGGCCACGAACAGCACGGACAGGCTGGTGAGGATGGTCCGGCTCAGGGTCTGGTTGATGGAATCGTTCACCAGCTTGGCGATGTCCACCCTGCGGTACTCGGGCTTGTGGCTGTTCTCGCGGATCCGGTCGAACACCACGATGGTGTCGGCCATGGAGTAGCCGATGAGGATGAGGAAGCTGGCCACCACCGGCACCGAGAACTCGAAGCCGAACAGGACGAACAGCCCCAGCGCCATCAGGATGTCGTGGATCAGGGCGACGATGCCGCCCACCGAGAAGCTGAGGGTGAAGCGGAAGACCACGTAGACCAGGATGGCGCCCAGGGCCCAGAACACGGCCTTGAGGGTCTTCCAGGTCCACTCGCCGGAGATGGAGGGCGAGAAGCTTTCGTTCTTCAGGATGGACAGGGTGCCCAGCCGGTAGTCCTTCTCCAGGCTGGCGCGCAGGGGCGCGGGCAGGTCCTGGGGCAGCTGGCTGTAGCTGGACATGGGGCTGAACTGCTCCCGGGCCTTGGTGACCTTGGTGACCCAGGGCTCGTAGGCCATGCGCAGGGCGGTCTCGTCGCCGGGATAGCCCATGGGGTTGCTCTTGATCCAGGTGTCCAGCATGACCCCGACGCTTTCGGTGTTGAGGTCGGAGCGGTGGTCGCTGGCGGCCGACGCGTCCATCTTCTTCAGGGCGTCGGTGATCTGCTTGATCTGGGCGCTGGAGTCCTTCTCGTCCTGGCCCCGCTTGGCCTTGACCTTGATGGAGAAGACGCTGGTGCCGGGCTTGTCGGTGTAGGCCACGACGCCGGCGTCCTGGACCCCGCCGTTGTAGAGGGCCGACCGGAGGACGTCCTGGTGCACGTCGCCCTTGAACGCCACCATCATGTCGATGCCGCCGGTGAACTGCATGCCCAGCTTGACGTGGGCGTCCGCCCCCTTCCAGGGGTGGATCCAGAGGAAGCAGGCCAGGATGATGCCCCAGGAGATGGCCAGGGCGATGCCCTTGTATTTCATGAAATCGATGTGGGGAATGTGTTCGAATACTTTCATCGGATTCCTCTAGATGGAGAGGGTCTTGATGCCGGGATGGCGTTCCAGGATCCAGTCGTAGATGAACCGGCTGATGTAGATGCTGGTGAACAGCGAGGCGCAGACGCCCACCGTGAGGGTCACGGCGAAGCCCTTCACCGGCCCGGTGCCGAAGATGAACAGCAGCATGGCGGCGAACAGCTGGGTGACGTGGCTGTCGACGATGGTCCAGAACACTTTGTCGAAGCCCATCTGGATGGCCCCGGGGATGGATTTGCCGTTGCCTATCTCCTCGCGTATGCGCTCGAAGATGAGGATGTTGGCGTCGACCGCCATGCCGATGGTGAGGGCGAAGCCGGCGATGCCGGGCAGGGTGATGACGGCGTGGAAGGAGCCCATGAGGCCGAGCATCACGATGATGTTCACCGTCAGGGCGACGATGGCGTTCACCCCGGACCATTTATAGTAGAAGACCATGAAGGCGATGATGGTGATGAAGCCGATGAGGGCGGCCCGCACGCCGGAATGGATGGAGTCGGCGCCGAGGCTGGGGCCCATGGCGCGCTCTTCCAGGAACTTCATGCTGGCGCGCATGGCGCCGGACTTGAGCTTGAGGGCGAAGTCCTCGGTGTCGGCCTTGGTGAAGTGGCCGGTGATGCGCACCGAACCGCCGATGATCTTCTCCCGGCAGGAGAGGGTGCTGACGATCTTGCGGTCCAGGACGATGGCGATGAGCCGCTGCTCGTCGGCGGCGATGCCGGAGAGGGTGGCGAAGTCGTCGGCGCCCTTCTTGTTCAGGGTGTAGTTGATCTGCGGGGAGTCGGTGGTGGGGTCGACGCTGGGATCGGCCTTGTTGATGTCGGCGCCGTCCACGTAGACTTTCTCTTCCACCAGGACCCATGATTTCACCGGTTCCTGCTCACCCGGCTTGCGGGCGATCGCGGGATCCTTGCCCTGGGCCCGCAGATCGCGGTCGCTGAAGGGTTCGGGCAGCAGCTCGGTGTTGTTGGGGAGCTGGCCCTTGAAGAACTCCAGGGCCTTTTCCCGGCTGGGGAAGCCCCGTCCCTGGGTGGGATCGAGCTTGGCCACCAGGCGCTGCTCCAGCCGGCCCGGGGTGGTGAGCAGGCCCTTGATGCGCTCGCGCTCGGCATCGCCGACGCCGGGCAGCTCCACCACGATCCGGTTGCCTTCGGCCCCGGTGGCGGTGATCTCCGGTTCGGCCACGCCGAACTGGTTGATGCGGTTCTCGATGATCTGCAGGGCGCGCTTGTTGGCGTCGTCCTTGAGCGATTTCTGGTAGACGGCCTTCTGGGTCAGGTTGAACCCGGTCTGGGTGAAGCTCGTGTCATAGCCGTAGAAGGGCTTGAGGATGACCTCGGCCTCCGGGCGGCGGTCGGCGGGCACGCCCTCGGCCTTCAGCACGCTCCCGTCCACCTTCAGCAGGGCATCGGGGAAGCCCTTCTCCCGGAGCTTGTCCTGGAGCCGGTCGCGGGTGTCCCGCAGATCGGCTTCGAGGGCCTCGTGGCCCTGGACTTCCAGTTCGAAGTGGACGCCGCCCTTGAGATCGAGGCCGAGCCGCACCTGGGACAGGGGGATGAAGAAATACGCGCACATGCCGCAGATCAGGAGGGTCACCGTGAGGCGCCATAGGCTCCGCTTGGTCACAAAAGGACTCCTACGCAAGGAGAGCGGGGAAGCTGTCCCCCGCCCTCGCCGTGAGAATTGAAGCTTGAATCAGTTCTGCTCGGGAGCGGCTTCGTTGGCCATGGCGACCACCGCGTTGCGGCGGGCCTTGACCACGTTGCTCCCCAGCTTCAGGTAGATGTTCTTGTCCTCGACCCGGTCGATGGTGGCGTAGAGGCCGCCGGAAAGCAGCACTTCGTCGCCGGCCTTGAGCTTGCTGAGGCGCTCTTCCATCTGCTTGCGGGCCTTGTTCTGGGGCCGGATGAGCAGGAAATAGAACAGCGCCGCCATGCCGCCGAAGAGCAGCAGGGTGGGCAGGGGGCTGGACTGGCCGGCTTGCATGATCAAGGCAAGGTTCATTTACGACTCCTCTGAATTCCAATTTTCTTTCGTGCGGTGTGCGAACTCTGGGAAAGACTTCGCCAGCATGGCCTTCCGCGCGGCGCGGGTGAGCCCAACAGTGTAGCTCAGGTTGTGGATACTGTTTAGTGTAGATCCCAACATCTCCCCGGCCCGGAACAGGTGGTGCAGGTAGGCTCGGGTGAAGGTCCTGCAAGTATAGCAATTGCATTCCGGGTCCAGCGGTTCGGCGGAAGTCCGGTGGCGGGCGTTCTTGATCTTGATCTTTCCCCGGGAGGTGAGCAGGGTGCCGTGCCGGGCTTCCCGGGTGGGCAGGACGCAGTCGAACAGATCGACGCCGTGCTCCATCCCGAACAGCAGGTCCTCGGGGGTGCCCACACCCATGAGGTAGCGCGGGCGGTCCGCCGGCATCAGCCGGACGAAGGCGGCGAGCAGCGCGTTCATCTCCTCCTTGGCCTCGCCCACGCTGAGCCCGCCCACGGCGAAGCCCTGGAACGGGGTCCTGGCGTCGATCTCCAGGATCTCCTCGAGATGCCGGTTGCGCAGGTCCAGGTGCACGCCGCCCTGGTTGATGGCGAACAGGCCCTGGTGCTCGGCCAGCGGGAAATCCCGGCAGCGCGCCAGCCAGCGGGTGGTCCGGGCCATGGAGATCTCCAGCTTGGACCGCTCCATCTGCCCGTGGGGGCATTCGTCGAGGGCCATGACGATGTCCGAGCCCAGGTTGCGCTGGATCTCCATGCTCCGTTCCGGCGAGAGGAAGTGGGTGGAGCCGTCGTGGTGGCTCTGGAAGGTGACGCCCTCCTCCTTGATCTTGCGCAGGGAGGCCAGGGAGAACACCTGGAAGCCGCCGGAATCGGTGAGGATCGGGCCGGGCCAGGCCATGAATGCGTGCAGCCCGCCCAGATCCCGCACCAGCTCGTCGCCGGGGCGCAGGCCCAGGTGGTAGGTGTTGCCCAGGATCACCTGGGGGCCGATCTCGGCCAGCTGCTGCGGGCTGACGCCCTTGACCGTGCCCTGGGTGCCCACGGGCATGAACGCCGGGGTCAGCACCCGGCCGTGCCGGGTTTCAAAATGGCCAGCCCGGGCTGGCGTTGACGGATCGTGGGCCGAATCCTGGATGAAGCGGGAGAAAGGGGATGACGTGGCTATGGCGGTGCTCCTGTCCAGTGCTTGACGGGCCTTCGGCGATTTGTCATCTTACCCTTGGACTGCCCTGGATCATTCAACCTTTAGGAGCGGCATGGACGAAGGCCCCAAGGTCGCTGCGCCTTCCCGGGAAGCCCTGGAGGAGCTGGTCTACCGGCCCGGGCTGGGCGACCGGGTGCTCCCGGGGCCCAGCCGGTGGCTGACGGTGCCGGTGACCCTGGCCCTGGCCGGGGCGTTCGGCGGCATGGCCTTCGTGATGGGGCGGCGGAACCAGGCCGAGAAGCGGGTTCCGCAGACCGTGGACGTGGTGCTGCAGGAGGCCTCGGCGCCGGCGGTCCGCGCCCCGGCCGCCCCGGCGGCGCCGCGTCCGGAGCCTCCCGCGCCGCGCCCCGCGGGGCCGGCGGCCGCCCCGGCCCCCGCCCCGGCGCCGGAGGTCCCCCTCCCACCGCTCCCCGTCACCGACAGCGCGCCCGACACGGTGCCCCGGGAGCTGCCCAAGGAGGACCTTTCCAGGCAGTTCGGATCCAAGGCCGCCGGGGGGGGCCTGCCCGGGACGGGCGCGCCGGGCGCCGGCGGCGGCCCCGGCGGCGTGCCCGGGGGCAGCGGCCCCCCGGGCCAGATCGTGGATCTGGAGATCAAGCAGCTCAAGGAGAAGTCCAGGCCTCCGGACCTTGAATACCCGCGCCTGGCCCAGATCGCCCGGATCCAGGGCACCGTGCTGGTCCAGATCACGGTGGGCACGGACGGCGTGCCCATCACGGCCCGGGCCCTGGACGGCCCGAACCAGCTCCGGGCCGCGGCGGTCAGCTACGGGATGGGCTGGCGCTTCTACCCTCACATGGAGAACGGCGTTCCCACCCTCGCCCGGTTCAACCTCAGTGTCACTTTTAGGATAAAATAACAATATGGACAACCCCGTCTTCCGTTCCGCTTGCCTGGGCGCCGGTATCGCCCTCCTGCTCACCCTGGTCATCACGGTCTTCACCGCCGGAGGGAGTCCCGCGCCCCAGGCCGCCGCCCCCTCCGCCACGGCCATGGAGGCGCCCAGCCCCACCCTGGGCCCCACCGTCCAGGAGCCTTCGAAACCCGCTCCGGCGGCGCCATGATCGTCCCGGCCCCGCCCTTCCTCCTGGCGCTTGCCGAAGGCTCCGGGAACGCCTTCGGCCCCGCGGCCATTTGGAACTCGGCCTCGCTTCCGAACAAGGCCATCATCTGCCTGTTGCTGGTCCTGCTGGTCCTGCAGCTGTACATCGCGGTGGAGCGGGCCTTCGTCTACGCCCAGAGCAACGCGGCCACCCGGTCCTTCCTCAAGCTGTTCGTGGCGGCCCTGCGCAGCGGCGATTTCGAGGCCGCCCGGCAGGCCGCCTCCACCCACGACAAGAGCCATGTGGCCCTGGTGCTCAAGCAGGGGCTGGCCATCTTCCAGTATGAAAAGCAGTTGAAGACCCTGCGCCCGGACCATGACCTGATCCAGCCGGTGGAGCGGGCCATCGCCCGGGGCACCGCCGAAGCGGGCGATCTGCTGAAGAAGGGCATGCTGTCGCTGGCCACCATCGGCGCCCTGGCGCCCTTCATCGGGCTGCTGGGCACGGTGATCGGGATCATCCGGGTGTTCTCCGACCTCAAACGCACCGGCGCAGGCGACATCAACAACCTGGCCGGCTCCATCGGCGAGGCCCTGGCCACCACCGCCCTGGGGCTCATGGTGGCCATCCCGGCGGTGTGGATCTACAACTACTTCACCGCCCAGCAGGACAAGATGGCGACCCGGATCGGCAATGCCGCCTCCCAGATGGTCGACGAGATCATCCGCCGGGAGAACCAAGGGTGAAGGCCGACATCAACGTCACCCCGTTGGTGGACATCGTCCTGGTGCTGCTGATCATCTTCATCGTGATCACGCCGGCGGTGAACAACGCGGTGCGGCTGCCGGTGGCCAAGCACAGCTTCATCCCGGAGAAGGAGGCGAACGCCCACTACCTGACCCTGATCCTGGCGGCGCACCGGGACGCGGCCGGGGCGGTGGCCGGCCCCGGGACCGTGCTGGTGGACGGCAAGGGAGGCAAGGACGCCCAGGGGGCGCCGGTGAGCTTCGATCTGGCCGATCCGGCCGGACGCGGGCGGCTGGTGGGCTTCATCCGGAACGCCGTGGCCTACCTGGGCGACCGGCGGGTGTTCATCAAGGCCGACCTGGACCTGCCCTTCCGCCAGGTGGACGATCTGTTCCAGGTGTGCCGGGAGGGCGGGGCGGACGAGGCTTCGGTGGTGACCCGCGAGGACAAGGGTTCCGGGGGGGGCGACTGAATGGACGCCGGCGGGCAGAGGGGCAAGGCCAAATCCGAGATCAACGTCACCCCGCTGATCGATATCGTGCTGGTGCTGCTCATCGTTTTCATCGTGCTGGTGCCGGGCCTGACCAAGGCGCTGCCGGTGGCGGTGCCGAAGGTGGTGCGGACCAGCGTCCCGCCGCCGCCCGATCCGCGCAACCCGCCGCTGGTGGTGTCGGTGGACGCCCAGGGCGGGCTGCTGCTGCAGAGCGACCGGATCGAGCTGTCCCGGCTGGCCGACGCGCTGACGCCGGTGGTGCAGCTGCAGCCGGCCGGCATGCGCCGGGTGTTCCTCAAGGTGGACGGGGACCAGCCCTGGCAGAAGGTGGTGGACGTGCTGGACCAGATCCGCGCCGCTTCGGAACGGGCCAGGCGGGAGACGGCGGCCAAGCCTGAGTGGGCAGGGCGGGACGGGGGCGACATCAAGGTGGCCATCACCCTTAAGAAATGAGCCTGGCCTGGGCACTGCCTGCGGGTGTGCTGGATCATGGCTGTGTAAAAAACAGAATTTGCCCAATCGAACCATGCAAATTCGATTCGATTTTATGATAATATTGCGCTTATATTGATTTTATATATTTTTATCTTTCATCTCTTTTCATCCCCGTTCATCCCCTTCATCCCCGTCGACATAGACGATGCCAGTTGCCGAAAGCATTGGGCCATGGAGAAGCCGCGCCGCGGACTCCGACGATTAATTCGACGGGGATGAAGGGGATAAACGGGGATGAAAAACTGGATAAGAAACCATGCTCACTTTCGATAAGATTTTTTTGCCTCGTCCATTTCTGGCGATCACTGGGCGATTTGTTCTCGGTCTTGTTGCCATTTTTTCAATGGACCCAATAACCCTCATGAAGGCAAGGAACATTCCCATTTTATAAGGACTCCCTTGCATGCACCCTCCCAAAGGGAGTGTGCGATGGGGCCTGGCGGCAACCGTTTCGGAATAGCCAACAATTGATCAGCGAAGATGCCAATCGATCGGGCCCTTCGTCCGCCCCGTTTACGGGGCCGCCGCTCCAACAGCGAGAACGGCTGGTGTCCGGACGCCGAAGCGCCTGGAAGAGCGGACTGTCACAGGCTGGGGGGATCCCCGGCCAGGATGGCTTGCGCCGCCGCTCTGCACCGACCGGGGGCTTCGACGCTTGCGCATCTCGGTCCTCAGCCACGGGGTCAGCTCCTTCCAGGCTTTCCAGGCGTGCTCCCCGGCCTTTCGGCCCTTTGCGATCTCGCGCAGCCTTTCATTCAAGGCCGCGCCCAGCCGCGGAGAGGCGGTTCTGGCTTTCAGGAGTTCCCCGAATCCCAACCCTCGGCGACCGATGGCCATCGCCGCCGCTACATGTGTGCTGATTTCGTAGCCACCGAACTTTGCAAATCCTAGCGTCGAGGTGAAGGCGGGGTTCACCCGGATCAGTTCCACCCCCTCCCGCTCGCAGCGGGATTGCACGGTCTCCTGGAATTTCGCGAACACCAGACCGGACAGCATCGCCGCCGTGCGCTTGCCCAATTCCCTCAGCGCACACTTCTTTTTCCGGAAGTCGAGCGCCTCGATCACCAGGGGCTTCCCCGCCTCCTTCGCCTGGAACACCAGGCTGGCCACCGCATCCCCGATCCGCGCCCCGGCCTGTTCCGAGCTCAGCCCGCGGCCATCGAGGGGGATCTCCCGGTGCCCGGCCAGATTGCCGAACCGGTCCCCCCGAGAACGCATGCGTTCTCGGGGATCTAAGGACAGGTCTGCCACCGCGATGTGGTCCGCATTCAAGTCCGCCGCGATCGCACCCCGTTCCCGCCGGGTGACGAACGGGACCGGATCGCGGGTGGTGGTCGCCTGCACATACCATTGTCCGTTTTCCCGCCGGAGGAAGCGGTAGCTGATCGCCCGCCCTTTGGCGAGGGCGTCCCGCAGGTCGGAATGCCGGCTGAAATCCACCGGCACGGTGAGGTGGGTGCCGAACCGCGCCTCAAGGGCATGGGGCAGACGCAGTCGGAGGACGCCCTGGTCCGGGTCGAACTGGCATTCGCCGTTGCCGCGCTTCTCGTCGCCGGAACCCACCGCGTAGAATTGACTCGTCCTTCGCTCCCGCCAGGACTCACGCCATTCCCCGTGGGAAGCGAACCCGTTCGCCTCCAGGTGGAACTGCTTCCTGAACAGGGCCCGGCCGCCGAAACAGATGGAGGGCGTTCCCGCCATCCGCGCCTCCACCTGCCGGAGCCTGGCGGCCAGGGTCTCCAGCCTGCGCTTCTTCTGGTGGACCTGAAAGTCCACCCGGGCCCGGCGGTCCTTGAACGCCTGGGGGGTGGCCAGGGTCCGGGACGGCTTGAAGGCGGCGATGGCCCGGGTCAGGGCCGCCCGGGTCGCCGCCAGCTTGCCGATGCGCTTGCCGAGCTTCCGGATGGCCTCGGCGAGTTGGGCCTTCCGTTCCTTCTGGGTCTCCCGCCAGGCATCGACCTTTCCCTCCAGATTCATCCGCATGCCGTTGAACTGGCGGGCGCTGAGCCGATGGCCGGCGATGAACTCACGCTTCACCGCCTTGACCCGTTCCGCCGGGGACTGGCTTCCGCCCGCGTGCAGCTTCTGGAACAGCAGTCGCTCCAGGGGGCCCCACAGGGCGGCGATGGCGGCCAGGACCGGCACGAACCGGGCGCCCTCGATCCGGGCCTCGACCGTGGCCTTCACCGGCCCGCTCCGGCCCAGGCTGGTTGCACCGGGGCGGGAAGCGCCGACCGGACGCCAGCCAAGGTGACCGCGGGAGCGACAGGCCGGTCACACCGATGGGAGGAAGGAACTGGGTGCTGCATGAGACCGAAGATAGCCGGTCTCCGCAAGGGAACCCAGAAAACCATTCATCGCGGAACCGGATGATTCGATTTTTTTTCTGGGCCTTTCTGCTTGGGTCGGAAGGCGCCCGGCCCCCTCCAGAGCCAGGGATCGCCCGTCGGGAGACCGCCCCGGGAACCGACCGGGTTTGCTGGAGGCCGGTGCTCCCCTACCCGCCAGAAGACCCGTCTCCAAAAGGAAGGAAATGTCACCAATACTTGCCAGAAAGTGAAACTGCTACCAACCCCACAATGCGCTCCGGGTCTCCCCGTGCTACGGCAGCCAGATTTGTCACCGTGTCGCGCACGCCATCCCTAGTTTGACTTGTTCTTTAGCTCTGGCAAGATCCGGCCGACCACCTGGGTTTGGCCTACGGATTGTAGGCGCCCTGGGGCAGGTTCATGCCGGTGGTGTGGAAGCGGTCGCTCGCCTGGAGGTGGTCCAGCAGCTGGGAGAGGTTCTCGCCGCTGGGGATGACCGGGACGCCCAGCTCCTGCTCCAGGGCGGCCAGGGTCATGTCGTCCAGGAACTGGGTGCTGGGGGTGGCCTCGGCGTGGCCGGGCAGGACGTACTGGTCGGTGGGGCCGACGTGGACCCGCAGGCTGGCGCTGGGAACCACCACCGCATCAACCCAGCGGGGGTCGCCGCCGTGGGCCTGGCGGTCGGCGTGGGCGGCGTAGGCCAGGTCCTGGCCGCAGAGCAGGCCGGCCACGGTGACGGTCTCGCCGAAGGCGTTGTTGCGGGCGGCCACGGCCCGCAGCTGGCCGCCGGATTCCCGGTTCAGCTGGGCCAGGGTCCGGTTCAGCACCGGGGCGAAACTGGAGCCGGTGAGCAGCAGCACCTTGCGGCCGTTGAAACCCTTGGCCTTGGGCCGGCGCAGGAAACGCCGGCTGTGCTCCAGGAACTTGCGCACCAGGCCCACGCCGTTCTCCAGCTGGGCCCAGGACTGGGAATAGAAGCCGCGGCCGGGAACCTCCAGCTGGCCCCGGGTGAACCATTCGTCGGCCAGCAGCAGCCAGGGCTCGCCGCCGTTCTCCCGGGTGGTCTTGCGCACTTCGGGGATCCAGCGCTGGGCCCATTCCCGGGCGAAGGCGGGATCGATGTCGGGGATCTGCGGCAGGCCGTCCCGGTGCCGGGTCAGGCCCACCGGCACGCAGGAGAGGGAGAGCACGCCGCCCTTTCCGGCCCAGGGGCCCTCGGTCTGGAAGGCCCGGCGCTCCCACAGCTCGCGCACCGTCCTGGCCCAGATCTCGCCGTCGTTGAGGCCGGGGACCAGCACCACCTGGGTGTGGACGTCCACCCCGCCCATGAGCAGCCGGTCGATCTTGCGCAGGATATCGCCTTCCTTGGGGTTGCCCACCACCTTCACCCGGATGACGGGGTCGGTGGCGTGCACGCTCACGTGGATGGGCGAAAGCTTCTCCCGCACCATGCGGTCCAGCTCGGCGTCGTTGCTGGAGGAGAGGGTGCTGAAGTGGCCGTAGAGGAACGACAGGCGGATGTCCTCGTCCTTGAGGTAGAGCGATTTCCGGAAGCCCTTGGGCATCTGCAGGACGAAGCAGAACACGCAGTTCTGCTTGCAGACCTTCACCTCGTCCTGGGCCAGGTCGACGCCGATGCCGTCCCCGCCGTTCTCCAGGGTGGCGGTGGCGCGGCCCCCGCCGGGGCGCTGGAAGGCCACGTCGGTCAGGTCCCGCTGGGTGATGAGGAACTGGTAGCTCAGCTGATCCAGGACCGGCTCGCCATTGATTTCCAGCAGGGTGTCGCCCGCGCGGATGCCGCCTTCGAAGGCGAGGCTTTCCGGCTCCACCGATATCACCAGGACCCCTTTTTGCGCCATGCGTCTCCTACGGCCGGCTCCAGCCGGTCTCCCAGTCTGGGATCCCGGGTTGAATACAGCAAGGTTGCAAATTGCGGGCCATCAAACGCCGAGGCGTCCCCTGGCGGGTCAGCGCCGGCTGAACACTTCGCGCGCCGCCGCCAGCTTGGCTTCGGTGTAGGGGAACCAGCCCGGCTCGGTGTCGGCCAGGCCGTCGTCGATCACCATGCTCTTGCACTCGGTGAACAGCTTCAGCCCCATCGGCCCGTGGTAGCGGTTGATGCCCGACTGCTTGATGCCGCCGAAGGGGAGGTCGGGGATGACGTAGTTCACGATCACCTCGTTGATGTCCACCGATCCGGCCTGGAGCCGGTCGGCGATCCGGTTGGCCCGCTCCATGTCCCGGGAGAACACGTAGGCGTCCAGCCCGAATTCGTTGTCGTTGGCCAGCTCGACCGCCTCGTTGTCGTCCATGACGATCTGGATCGGCAGGATCGGGCCGAAGGCCTCCTCCTTCATGATCCGCATGGAGTGGTCCACGTTGGAGAGCACCGTGGGCGGCCAGTAGAAGCCCGCCTGGATCGCCGGGAAGCCCCCGGCCTCAAGCTTGGCGCCCTTGTCCAGGGCGTCGTGGAGCAGGGTGCGCAGGGTGCCGATGCCGCGGTCGTTGGCCAGCGGCCCCAGGTCCGAGCCGGGGTCGGTGTAGGGCCCGAGTTTGAGGGCCCGGGTGTGGGCCACGACCTTCTCGATGAAATTCCTGGCCACCGCCGAATGCACGTAGACCCGCTTCACCGCCGCGCACACCTGGCCGTTGTTGCAGAACCGGCCGTAGACCGCGGCGTTGGCGGCCCGCTCCACGTTGGCGTCCTCGCAGACGATCATGGGGTCGCAGCCGCCCAGTTCCAGCAGGGCCGGGCGGAGCAGGGGCGCGAGGTCGGACTGGAGCTTCCGGCCGACGCCGGTGGAGCCGGTGAAGACGACGAAATCGATCCCCTCGGCGGTGGCCAGCACGGTCCCCAGCTTGCCCGGGCCGTGCACCACCTGGGCCAGGCCCGGCCAGTCCTTGAAGGCGTCGTTGAACAGCCGCTCGATGGCCTCGCCCACCATCGGCACCGCCGAGGTGGGCTTGATGATCACCGCGTTGCCGGCGGCCAGGGCGGCGATGGCGGGGGTCATGGCCAGCTCGAACGGGAAGTTCCAGGGGGAGATGACGGCCACCACGCCCCGGGGGGTCGTGCGGACGATGGCGCGCTTGTGCGGGCTGGCGCCGGCGGGCAACGCCACCTGCTGCTCGGCCAGGTAGTCGCCGGCGTGGGCGATGTAGTCGTCCAGATGCTCGACGACCATGGCGACGTCGAAGGAGAGCGCCTCCACCAGGGGCTTGCCCATGCCGCTGGAAACGATGTCGGCCAGCTGGCCGGACCGCTCGACGATCATGTCCCGCAGCTGGCCCAGCACCCTGGCCCGCTCCTGGAACGTCGCCGCGCCCCAGACCCCCGCCGCCCTGCGGGCCCGGGCCACGATCCCCGGGATCTGCCCTTCGGTGGTGATGGGCACCGTGCCGATCAGTTCGAAGGTGGCGGGGTTGAGGGCCTTGGTGACCTGCTGGCGGTAGGTGGGGGGTTCGGCCCGGCGTTCGATGCGGGTGCGGGCGTTCAGGACTTTGGTTTCCATGGGGGAGATCTCCGGCGTGGGGTTGGGATGGGGCTTTAATGCATGGGCTGGGGCATGGGCTTGGCGTTGGAGCAAACCAAGTGCCAGCCCTCCGGGCCGGGGAAGGGCCTGTGGCGTCAATGCGGGGCGTCCGGCCCCGGCGGCGGCGGCGGGGGCGCGGCCATCACTTTGAAGGGCGTCCGACCAATGTGATCGATGGGTCCGGAGCCGGCGGCGGGCTTAAGCTATCATTCCCATAGACCTTTCTAGGAGCGCGCCATGGAGATGCGAAAACTGGGATCCACCGGTCTGCAGGTCGGGGCGATGGGCCTGGGCTGCATGGGCATCACCCATGGCTACATCCGGCCGGAGGACATCGACGAGGCCGAAGGCATCGCCACCATCCAGCGGGCCCTGGACCGGGGCGTCACCCTGCTGGACACGGCGGAAGCCTACGGCCCGTTCACCAACGAAGTGGTGGTGGGCAAGGCGATCAAGGGCCGGCGGGAGCAGGTGGCCATCGCCACCAAGTTCGGCCTCCAGGGCGGGCTCGACGGCAGTCCGGCCAACGCCCGGCGGGCGGCCGAGGCCTCCCTCAAGCGGCTGGACGTGGACGTCATCGACCTCTACTACCTGCACCGCAAGGATCCCAACGTCCCCATCGAGGAGAGCGTGGGCGGCATGGCGGACCTGGTGGCCGCCGGCAAGGTGCGCTTCCTGGGCCTGTCCGAAGTGGGGCCGGAGACCCTGCGCCGGGCCAGCAAGGTGCATCCCATCGCCGCCCTGCAGAGCGAATATTCCGTGTTCGAGCGCGGCGTCGAGGAGAAGATCCTGCCGGCCCTGCGCGAGCTGGGCATCGGCTTCGTGCCCTTCAGCCCCCTGGGCCGCGGGTTCCTGGCCGGGGCCTTCAAGAACGCCGCGGAACTCGCCTCCACCGACTGGCGGCAGAACGTGCCCCGGTTCAAGGATGCCAACGCCGAGGCCAACGCCAGGATCATGGAGGTGATCCAGGCCGTCGCCGCCCGGCACCAGGCGACCCCCGCCCAGGTGGCCCTGGCCTGGGTCCTGGCCCAGGGCCAGGACCTGGTCCCCATCCCCGGCACCCGGCGCCGGACGACCCTGGACCAGAACCTGGACGCCCTGGACCTGAGCCTGACCGCCTCGGACCTGGCGGAACTCGCCACCCTGGCCGCCCAGGTGGCCGGGGACCGCTACACCGCCGAAATGATGGGGATGGTCGAACGGTAGGTCCCAGGTTTCAGTGCCCGCCCTCCCCGGCCAGCTGCCGGGCCAGTTCCCCCACCACCGCCTTGGCGTCGCCGAACAGCATGAAGGTCTTGTCCAGGTAGTAGAGCTCGTTCTCGATCCCGGCGAAGCCGGGGTTCTTGGAGCGCTTGATGGCGTAGACGGTCCGGGCCTTGTCCGCGTCGATGATCGGCATGCCATAGATGGGGCTGTTCTTGTCGGACCGGGCGGCGGGATTGACGACATCGTTGGCGCCGATGATCAGCGCCACGTCGGCCTGGGGCAGGTCGCCGTTGATCTCGTCCATCTCCACCAGGTCGTCGTAGGGGATCTCGGCCTCCGCCAGCAGCACGTTCATGTGCCCGGGCATGCGCCCGGCCACCGGGTGGATGGCGAACTTCACGGTGACGCCCCGCTTCTTCAGCTGGTCGTACAGCTCCCGCACCCGGTGCTGGGCCTGGGCCACGGCCATGCCGTAGCCCGGCACGATCACCACCAGGTCGGCCTGGGCCATGATCTGGGCGGCGCTTTCGGTGGTGTCCTCCTTGTAGACCTTGCCTTCGCCGCCGGCGGCGGCCTGCTGGGCCTGGCCGAAGGCGCCGAACAGCACGTTGGTGAAGGACCGGTTCATGGCCTTGCACATGATGATGGAGAGGATCAGGCCGGAGCTGCCGTCCAGGGCGCCCGCCGTGATCAGGAGCTTGTTGTTGAGCACGAAGCCCATGGCCACCGCCGACAGCCCGGCGTAGGCGTTGAGGATGGAGATCACCGTCGGCATGTCGGCGCCGCCGATGGGCAGGATCAGCAGGACGCCGAAGGCCAGCGAGAGCAGGACGATCAGCATGAACGCCAGCGGGGCCCAGCCCGCCAGGGGGTTCAGCACCAGCGCCACGCCCAGGGCCAGGGCCAGGGCGAACAGCGAGAGGTTGATCAGGTTCTGCATGGGGTAGGTCACCGGCCGCTGGGGGATCCACTTGACCTCCTGCAGCTTGCCGGCCGCCAGGAGGGAGCCGGTGAAGGTCAGGAAGCCCAGCAGGATCTCCAGCACCAGGGCGATGACGATGTAAGGGGCGAGCGCGGCCGCGTTGCCCTGGCCGTAGTAGAGGAAGAACTTGCCGGCGCCCACCAGCCCCGCGGCGAGGCCGCCGAAGGCATGGGAAAGCGCGGTCCGCTGGGGCACCGCCGTGAGCGGCACCTGGGCCAGGGGGTAGCCCACCGCCGCGCCGGCCACGAAGGCCGCCAGGATCCACCAGTAGTGGGTGCCGCCGGTGGTGGCGACCCCGGCCAGGGTGCCGGCCACCGCCAGGGCCATGGCCGCCACCCCGGCGAACACGCCCTTGCGGGCCGTCTCCGGATCGCTCATCCAGCGCAGGGACATGATGAACAGGCCGGTGGCGACCAGGTACAGGAGCTGGACCAGGTTCTCGGCGCTCATTTGGGCGCCCCTTCGCGCTTCTTGAACATCTTGAGCATGCGGTCGGTGATCAGGAAGCCGCTGACGATGTTGGTGGTGGAGCAGAAGATCGCCACCAGGCCCAGGGCGGTGACGTAGACCGGCGCGTCCTTGCCGGCCGCGACGATGATGGCGCCCACCACGGCGATGGCCGAGATGGCGTTGGTCAGGCTCATCAGCGGGGTGTGCAGCAGCCGGGACACCCGCTGGATCGCCATGAGGCCGATGAAGGTGGCCAGCATGAACACGAACAGGGCGCCCATGAAGTCCAGGGTGCCGTGGCCGCCGGCGGGTTCGGCCCCCTGGGCCATGGCGAGGGTCAATCCGTAGAGGTCTTGCACGTCGTTGGCTCCTTTTGCGGGGGTCAGGCCTGGATGGCTTTGAGGGTGGGGGCGTGCACCACCTTGCCGTCGTGGGTCACGCAGCAGCCCTGGAGGATGTCGTCGTTCCAGTCGACGGCGAGGCGCGCTTCGGCCTTGTTCCAGAAGGCCGTCATGAAGTTCAGCAGGTTGCGGGAGAACATCATGCTCGCGTGGTACGGCACGGTGGCCGGCAGGTTCAGCGGGGCCAGCAGGCTCACTCCGCCCACGGTGACGGTCTCGCCCAGGCGCGACAGGGTGCAGTTGCCGCCGCCGTCGGCGCCCAGGTCGACGATCACCGAACCGGGCTTCATGGAGCGCACGATCGCTTCGTCGATGAGCCTGGGCGCCACCACGCCGCCGATGAGGGCGGTGGTGATCACCATGTCCACCGTCGCGCAGTGCTCGGCCAGCATCCGCGCCTGGCGGGCCTTGTCCTCGGCCGAGAGCTCGCCGGCGTAGCCGCCCCCCGCCTGGGCGCTCTGGCCCAGTTCGATGCCGACGTACTTGCCGCCCACGGATTCGATCTGCTCCTTGACCTCGGGGCGCACGTCGGTGGCGCTGACGGCGGCGCCGAGCCGCTTGGCGGTGGCGATGGCCTGGAGCCCGGCGACCCCGCAGCCGATGACGAAGACCTTGGCCTGGAGGGTGGTGCCGGCGGCGGTCATGAGCATGGGGAAGTACCGGGGCAGGGCGGCCGCGCCCAGCAGCACGCCCTTGTAGCCGACGATGTTGGCCTGGCTGGAGAGGGTGTCCATGGCCTGGGCCCGGGTGGTGCGGGGGATGCAGTCGGTGGAGAAGGCGGTGACCCCGCGCTGGGCGAGCCGGGCCACCGCCTCGAGGTTGCGGGTGGGGAACAGCGAGGCCAGCAGCATGGCTCCGGGCCGCATCAGGTCCGCCTCGTGGGCGGCGGGGGCGTTGACCTTGGCCACGAGCTCGGCCTCGCCCAGCAGCCGCGCCGGATCCGGCTCCAGGCTGGCCCCGGCGTCCAGGTAGGCCTGGTCGGGGAAGAAGGCCCGTTCGCCGGCTCCGGTCCCGACGGCGACCTGGGCCCCCAGCTGGATCAGCTTCCTGCAGGAATCCGGATCCAGGGCCACGCGACGCTCGTCGGGCCGGATCTCCATGGGGACGGCGATCTTCACTGTTGCCTCCGGGTATGTTGGAGATTCTACATGGAGACGCGGAAACAGGCCGTTTTTTTAATGGTCCTCCGGATCTTCATCGAGGGCGGTGACGACGAACCGGCTGTGGTCGGCCAGGGACCGCAGCTCCGGCGCCCCGGGGTAGCTGGCCAGCACCGGGAACAGCGCGGAGCGGCCGATGACGGCGCGGAAATCGGGCAGCTCCCTGGGCCTGAGGCCCCACAGGTTCTGGTAGGCCATGAAGCCGGAGGTGCCGGCCAGCGGACCCAGGTAGAGCATGACGTGGCCTTCGATCCACACCAGGGACCGGTAGGGGCGCCCGGTCGCGGGCAGGGCGGCCAGGCGCTCCGGAAGGCCGAGGGCGCTCAGGTCCGCGGACCGGCCGGCGTCGCGCTGCTCGGTGGAGCCGCGGGGCAGCCACAGTCCGAACGGCGCGAAGAAGTGCTTCAGTTCGGCCGAGCAGTCGTTGCGGAACCCGGCGTTGCCCCAGCCGTAGGGCCGGTCCAGGAGGGTCTTCCAGAGCACGGCGGCATGGCGCGGGGTGTACGCCCAGGGTTGCGCCACCCCGGCGCCCGGCGCCAGGAAGCCCGGCCGGCACAAGGCCCGCTGGGCGGCGGAGCGGCATGGGATCAGGATGCCGCGGCCGGGGCGCCGGGGAAAGACGCTGCCCACGTAGGCGTGGAACCGGAACCGGCCCGCGCCGTCCACCACCGGCGTCCCGGTGACGATGGCCGCGGCCAGTCCGTGGCGCAGCACGGCCCCGCGCCAGCGCCGGACGAAGGCGCCGCCGGCCCGGGCCACGCTGGGGCTCGGGATCCAGCCGGCGCAGTCCGAAGCCAGCACCTTGCACCAGGCCTGGTCCCGGGTCTGTTCCAGCAGGTACACCGGGGTTCCGGCCCACAGCACGGAATACTGGAGGTTGTCGAAGGCGTAGCCTTCGCCGGGGATATCGGGATCCCGCATGAAGAGGTCCATGGTCGGCAGCAGCCGCACCAGCGCGTTGCCGGTGATCATGGCCCGGTTGCCGGGCTGGAACCGGAAGCCGCCTTCCCGGGCCGGCGGCAGCTGGGCCTTGATCCGGCCGAGCCATTCGGGCCCGTAGGGCTGGAGCCCGGGCCCGAAACCGGCCCCGGCCGCGATGTCCTGTTCGAGGTTGGCCAGCACCGTGGCCTCCAGCGCCTGGATCCGCGGGGTGAAGCGGCCGGCGGCGAACCCGGGGTCCCAGGGGCCCAGGTAGGCCTGCCGGAACGCGGCCGCCTTCCGGGCCTGGAACGCCGGAGCAAAGAGCGGTTCATCGCTGGTGCTTTCCAGCCAGGGACGCCCCAGGGCCTGCCACGAGGCCGCGGGGAAGGGCCGGCCGGGACCGGCTGGCGCCGCCCAGGCCGTGGCGATGGACAATAACAGGGTGAACGGGCGGAGGAAAGGGTGCATCATGGATCCGGCTGCGGAAGGTACGGTCCTTTGACCTTTAAAATATAAATAATTAAATGCAAGACGGGGTTTTGAGCTATTTTTAGGAGGAACTCATGGACTCAAACCCACATCCTGGGTTCCAGCGCCGGGATTTCCCCCAACCGGTAGCGTGATCTTCATCAGGGAGCTTGTCCATGAACCAGGGTCCATACATATCCGGGATCATCGCCCTCCGGGTTCCGGTCCTGGCGGCCCTGCTCGCGCTTCCGGCCATGGCGGACCACCCCCGGGATTTCCGCGCCGCCCTGGACGGCCTCAGGGCCAACAAGCTGGGCGCGGTGGACAAGGCGTTCCTGAAGGATGCCTCCAGGGACGGCGCGGACCGCCTGCTCGCGCTCTACGAGCTGGGCGCCTTCTACCATCTGGCCGGCGACCCCAGGAAGAGCATCGGCTTCTTCAACACGGCCGACGCCGTGGCGCACGATTATGAAGGCCGGGCCGTGGTCTCGGCGGGGGCGTCGGGCCGCACCGCCGGGGCGGTCCTGCTCAACGACTCAGTGCTGAGGTACGAAGGCTGCGGCTACGACAAGGTCATGTCCCGCACCATCAACGCGATCAACTACCTGCTGCTGGGGGACCTGGAAGGGGCCCGGGTCGAGATCCGCAAGGCCGAGGAATACCAGCGGCTGGAGCGGGAACGGCACCAGCGGGAGGTGCAGCAGGCCGGCGCGCGGCAGCCGAGGGGCGCCGAAAGCGCCACCCTGGGCAACCCGGCGGTGCAGGCCAGCTACGGCCGGATGTTCGACTACGTCCGGAACGTGCGCAATTCCTTCGAGAACGCCTTCACCTACTACCTTTCCAGCCAGATCTACCTGGTCCGGGGGGAGCCGGGGCTGAACGACGCCATGGTGGAGATCAGGAAGGCCTACGAGCTGGCGCCCCTGGCCGCGGGGGTGCGCTCGGCCTACCTGGAGATCGCCCGGGCCCAGGGCGGCAGCGCCTACGACGAGGCCAGGGGCCGGCTGGGCGTGGCCGAGGCGGAACCGGTCCCCGGTCCCGCCGCCGGGGGATCGGTGGTGGTGTGCTTCGAGGCCGGGCTGGTGCCCCAGATGGAGGAGGTGAAGCTCAACCTGTTCGCCGAGAACCGGCTCTACAGCCTGGCCTTCCCCATCTACCGGGACTTCGGCGCGGCCCAGGCGCCGCTTTCCATCCGCACCCCGGACGGGACCGTCACCACCTCGACCATCCTGGACACCCGCGTCCAGGCGGTGAAGTCGCTGCAGGAGCGGATGCCGGGGATCCTCACCCGGGGCCTGCTGGGGGCGGTGGCCAAGGGCCAGGTTCAGCAGCGGGCCGAAAAGGACTTCGGGGTCTTCGGCGGCCTGATCAGCAAGGTGGCCAGCGTGGCCCTGACCTCCGCCGACCGCCGTTCCTGGCTCAGCCTTCCGGCCGAGGTGCAGGCCGCCCGGTTCAACCTCGCGCCCGGCCCCGTCCGGCTGGAGTTGCGTACGCCCGGGCTGGCCGAGACGGTGCCGCTGACCGTGGCCCCGGGCAGCCAGAGCTTCCTCCTGGTGCGCGCCTTCCCCGGGTTCAAGCGGATCGATGTCAGGACTTTCCAGACCGGCGACGGGGAAGGCGAGGCGCCCCCGGCCGGAACCCTCCCCGCCGGCCCTGCCGCGCCCGCGCCAACCGTGCCATGATCGTAGGTCATGGCCCGGCGGCATGCCCACTCAACGCATACCTCGTAAGGATCAGACCATGAACAAAACGCTCCTGCCCCTGCTCGGAATCGCGGCGCTCGGCCTGGGCGCCGGGTGTTCCGGGCCCGTCACCACCTACGGCAACGCCCAGGCCACCGAGACGGTGAACGCCGACTTCGGTTCCACCGATCTGCAGATGATCGCCGACAAGATGGTCGCCAGCCTGGTGGCCAGCAACCGCCTGCAGCCGGACCCGGCGGACCCGGGCAAGCCGCCGCTCATCTCCGTCACCCGGCTCCGGAACGAGACCTCCGAGCACATCGACACCAAGTCGATCACCGACAAGATCCGAACCTCCCTCATCAAGTCCGGCAAGGTCCGGTTCTCGGCGCTGGAGATGCAGGGCGACCTGATGAACCAGTACAAGCTCCAGGGCACCATGGCCGACACCGCCACCCAGAAGACCGCCGGCAAGCAGGCCGGCAGCAAGTACATCCTGGGCGGCGACATCTCCTCGATCGTCAAGCAGACCGGCAAGGTCAAGGACGTCTACTACAAGATCACCCTCCAGGTCACGGACGTGGAATCGGCGGTGATCGAGTGGGCGGACGAGGTGGAGATCCGCAAGGACAGCGTCCGCAGGCTGTTCGGTTCATAGGGGGCCCCATGCTGCCCATGCTCGCGCTCGTTCCCGCGCTGCTCGCCGCCGCCCCGGCGCCGGCCGTCCGGCCCGTGTGGATCAATGTGCTGCCCGCCCAGCCCGGCCGGGTCTACGGCCTCGGGGTGGCGCCGCTCGCCTCCGACGCCGCCGCCGTGCGCCAGGCTTCGGACAACGCCCGGGCCGACGTGATCGCGCGGCTGCGGGCCAACGTCAAGGCCGACACCCGGATCTCCACCGTCACCCAGGAAAGCCGGACCGCCGGCGGCGGCCCCGCCGCGGGCACCCGGACCCAGAACGCCCAGGTGGACACCGAGGTGCAGGCCCGGGCCGCCGATCTGCCGGGTCTGGTGGTGGAGGAGACCTTCCTGGACCGGTCCGGGGGCGCCGGGTACGCCCTGGCCTACCTGGACCTGGGCATCGCCCAGCAGGAGCTGCGGAACCGGCTCGAGGCCCGCAACGCCGAACTGGCCGCGAAGCCCGCGGAACAGGGGGTCCGGGCCCGGCTGGTGGAGGCCCAGTCCCTGAAGAAGGCGCACGAGGACCTGGTCCTGCTGGACGATCTGGCCGGACTGCTCAGCGGCGGCGGCGGGGATCCCGCGCTCCGGGCGGAGGTGCTCAAGGCCAGGCTGGAGACCGAGCGGCGGATGGTGGCGGCCCGCGCGGCCCTCACCTTCGGGCTGGCGCCCGCCCCCGGGGTCGAGCTGGACCCGGAGGTGAAGGGCGTGGTCCGCAACGCGGTGCTCAAGGAGGGCATGGGCTGGTCCGACCGGAACCCCCTGTTCTCCATCACCCTGCGGGTGCGCAGCGCCAACAACGGAGTGACGGTGGGGCGCCGGGCCTGGTGGGACTACCAGCGTTCCCCGGATTTCATCGTGGCCCAGGGTTCCATGAGCCTCACCCTGGTGGACAGCGCGGGACAGGAGTATGAATCCCTGGACATCGTGGCCAAGGGCGTGGGGGTGAACGAGTTCCAGGCCGACCGGCTGCTCCTGGCCGACTACCGGGCCAAACTGGGCAAGGCCGTGGCCGCCTGGCTGGCCAATCTGGCCAAGTGGTAGCCGGAAATTGTTGATGCAGACTCCGCAGTATTGAATCTATTATTGATGGGTTTTCCAAGGATCCCGATGCCCATCGCCTGGAACAACGGCCTCGCCACGGGCAACCGTCAGGTCGACGATCAGCACATAAGACTCATCCAACTGTTCCATGACCTGCGCGAGGCGATCGATCGCCGCGAAGGCCATGAGGAGGTCGGCCGGACGCTCAACGCGCTGTCGGTGTACGTGGTGGCGCATTTCCGGATGGAAGAGGAGCTCATGATCCAGTCCGGCTATCCGGGATTGGATGCTCACCGCCGGGCCCATGAGGTCATGCGGATCCAGGCGGAAGACCTGGTGGACCAGTTCAACCTGATCGGCCTCGAGGCCGGGGCTTTGCTGGAAGTCATGGAAGCCTGGCTGGTCGGCCATCTCCAGAACGAAGACTGGACCATGGTCCAGTTCCTCAACGCCGTCCAACCATGAATTCATGACATAGTTGAAGTCAGCGTGGCATCCCGTCCGGGCCCATTCCCCCAGGCCGCCGCGCAGAACCGGATGGCCAAGGAGCTGACCCATGGTCCCAGAAAAAGTTCAAAACGTGATCGACGCCCACGGGCTCCAGGTCCATGAATTCGAACCGGGCAGCACGCCCACCGTCGAGATGGCCGCCCGCAGGCTCGGCGTCGAGCCGGCGCGGATCGCCAAATCGCTTCTGTTCAAGAGCAAGGCCGGGGCATTCGTGATGGTGGTATGCCCGGGCGACAAGCGCATCCCCTCGGGTGTGCTCCGGCAGGTCATCGGCTCGAAGGTGTCCATGACCAGCGCCGAGGAGACCGAGCAGGCCACCGGCTTCCGTCCCGGCGGCGTCTGCCCGTTCGGGCTGGAAGGGGTCGAGATCCTGCTGGACCAGGACCTGGGGCTGTACGAAACGGTCTTCCCCGCCGCCGGCAACGACGCCACCGGGGTGCGCACCACCCTGGCCCAGCTGGTCCAGGTCACCGGCGGCCGGGTGGTCGAATTCCGTGGGGCGGAATAACCGGTGAGGACCCACGTCCCTGGTCTCGGAACCCTGGTGAACGCCGCCGCCATCCTGGCCGGGACCGCCGGGGGCTTCCTGTTCGGCCGGGTCATCCCGGAACGGGTCCGGAACACGGCCATGGCCGCCCTCGGCCTGACGATCTTCTACCTGGGGCTGCAGATGGCGCTGGATCCTCGGATCGATCCGGCCAAGCTCAACTACGCCGGAACGCTGCCCTACCACACCAACCCGCTCATCGTCATCGGCGGCCTGGTGCTGGGGAGCCTTCTGGGCGAGATGCTCCAGCTGGAGGACCGGCTGGAGCGCTTCGGCCTGCGGATCCAGCGCTGGGCCTCGACCCTGCCCGGCGCGGCCCAGTCGGCCGACGGCCACCGGCTGGTGGAGGGCTTCGTGACCGCGACGCTGATGTACTGCGTGGGGGCCATGGCGGTCATCGGCCCCATCCAGGACGCCGCGGGCCAGCCCCACGTGCTGTACGTCAAGGCGATGATCGACGGCATGGCCTCGATCATGCTCGCCAGCGCCATGGGCCTGGGGATCGCCCTGTCGGCCATCCCCATCTGCCTCTACCAGGGCGGCATCACCTTCGCGGCCGGCCGGGTGACGCCCTACCTCACCCTGCCCGTGCTCTCCACGCTCACCGCCACCGGCGGGCTGCTGATCGCCGCCATCGGGCTCGACATGACCGGCATCAAGCGGCTGCCGGTGGGGAACATGCTTCCGGGCGTCTTCATCGCCTCCATTCTGGCCTTCTTCCTGGGATAGCCCATGCAAACGATGGATACCCTCCGCTGCGACGGCAAGCGCCTGATGGACCGGCTCGACCAGCTCGCCGGGGTCGGCCGGCTCGCCGACGGCTCCTGCTGCCGGCTCGCGCTCACCGACGCGGACCGCCAGGGGCGCG
>TBL_comb47_HYPODRAFT_10002185_pt1 | contig 24385 bp, 15 predicted proteins | sample TroBogypolimnion_40_FD_10682 | JGI IMG/M metagenome (IMG submission 10682)
TTAATTACAGATTCATTAATTAATTCCATGTTATGAAAAGGGAAAGAATCATTCTCTAATAACTTTAAATCAATTAATGAAAGGAAATACTCCCCATCTTCGGCACCAAGCTCCGGAAAACAATCGGTAGTAATATTCAATACTTCTCCCAGCTGAATATTCTTATCAAAGCAACCTGCAATACCTGCATTAATTGCCAGATCATAGTTATATGCCTGCAAAACTTTGCCCATACAATAGGCAGTAGATACCATTCCAACGCCTGTAATCAATACATCTATATTAAAATCCCTGAAAGTGTAAGTTGAAAGCGTAGCATTCTTTTTCTCACTAAAAGTAAAGTTGCTAAGCAATGACTCTATTTCAATGGAAGTTGCAGATACAATTAATATGTTCATTTGGTTCTTAATTTATTTACAAAAGTAAACAATTTTTATTGGAATTAGGATTAGAAAATTGAAGTATTAAATATGTAGTGCTATTATAATATTGTATAAACAAAAAATCCCTCTATCAAGATAGAAGGATTTTTGCTTTTTATTAGTTAAAACAATAAATAATTCAACAATAGAATTATTGTTCGCAAACTACTACACCTAGATCGGTAATAGTAACTCGTTTGTGAGTTGTTCCATTATTTAAAAACACATTATATTCAATTGAATTGTTGGCTAAACTAAGCTTTAAAGCAACAATTCTTGGAACATAAGTTGTGTAATTTGCAGTAATCGTATCTTTAACAGCAACCGGCAGGTTAGCATACATTAATCTGGAACTACTCATAAGATAAGTACCTGTTACATCAAAATACAATTTAATGTGAGGAGTACCACTTTGGTTTATCACAACTTCAGTAACAGAACCATACTGACAAGTTGAATCTTTTTCAGCATGTTTAATTGTATAGCCTGGATAATTTGTAGTAACATATCCGGTAATACTTGTAGAGAGTGAATCAATTGGAATACCATTATTAACATCATCAGCATCACCATCATTGTGTCCATCTCCATGATGTCCGTGGTGTCCATGATGGCCTGGATGATGATAATTAGCACCGTCGCCTAAGTAACTGCCAGCGTTGTCGAAAGCAATTTCTTCTTCAGTATTTAAAGTTAAAATATAATTTGCATCACTATGAGTTAAAGATACAGCTTTATAGATAGATGCGTCAGGATAATTATTACTAACATAGTTAGTAACAGTGGAAGGAAGACTACTAATACTAATAGTTTGCTCCGTTGAGCTGTTGGTGTCCTTCTTACATGAAGCGAACCCGATTGCAATGATAAACATCGCTAAGATTACTTTTTTCATTTTTAATTATTATTAAATTAGTTTGCAATATTAATACATAATTTGCCTTTAGCTATTACAGAATTTTAAAATTAAGTAATGAAATTATGTTGTTTAAATTAATAAATACAAGAAATAAATAACGTGTTGTTCTTTCTTTATTGTGTTAAGAGAAGTTAATTATGAGCTTATTAACAAATAAATAACAAAACGTTGCCAAAACTATGCATCGCAAAAATTGCAAAAAGGCGGTCTAGCTCTAGACAGTCAAAGTCTAGCTCTAGGAAGCCACGGTCTAGGTCTAGACAGTAACAGTCTAGGTCTAGGAAGTCATTGTCTAGCTCTAGGAAGTCATTGTCTAGCTCTAAACCGTATAATCAGAGTTTTTTAGGATTCTTAAAGAAGTTTTTATGTTTAGATATTATAGTAAAAACAGCATGGAATTCTCTCCATTATTCTTAATTTTGATGTAATCTTCGTTTGTATTGAAGAAAAGTTTACTTTTACAGAAGAAATAAATTAAATTGGATTCATTGGGTTGCTAATTATTAAGATTAAAATATAGTTTGCAAAAAGTAAATTATTACAATCCTATTTCTTTGCAATATTCTTATAGTGATGATAACGTTCCATCACCTCATTCACAAAATGATAGGTCTCTATTCCTCTGGCATAGCCGTTTTCAATCAATGGATCCTCATAATATTTACGCTTCGACATATTCCTCATAAAGAAATCAACATTATTAGTCCATACATTAGGATCTTTTTTATACTTCTTAGCAAGTATTCGGGCATCCATCACATGCTCGTAACCCACGTTATAGCAAGCAAGAATAAACTTAGTGCGTTCTTCAGGATTATTTATTTCTTTAGGTAAGATATGATCAACATATATCTTCAATAAAGCCCCACCCCTAATCTGTTCGGCAGGCGTAGATCCCTTATTAACACCAAACTTCTTAGCAGTGGCAGGCATCATTTGCATCATACCAAAAGCCCCCGACCAGCCGGTAAGCTTAGGATCAAAATGTGACTCCTGATAGATAAGAGAAGCAAGTAACTGCCAGTCCCAGTTGCACATCTTAGCATATTTCTTTATCTCTTTATCATATTTTGAGAGCTTCCCTCTTTTATTAGTGTAAAATTCATTGTGAACAATATTAACCGACCGTGGATTGCGATAATAAGTATCAAATATACGACGATAATCTTTTGTTTCCTTAAACTCTATCAACCATTTATTAAGTTCATTAAGCAAACTGTTGGAGTTCTTCCTGACAGCCCACGCCAGGTTCTGCTGAAAACTAATTGGTGTATTTACATCTATATTATTATAATACTTCTTATTGACCAATGCCGTAATTTCATCAGAAATACTATAGTTAATTGTGCCATCAGCTACCATTTCAATCATTTGTTCCTCTTCGCAAGTATCACTAATAATGATATGTATGCTGTCGCCAATTTCATTTTCAAGGTTAAGCATACGATAAATGTGAGAACTCCCCTTTTGCACATACACATTTTTGCCGGCAAGGTCAAGAAGATTACGAATAAACGGGGCTTTATGTAAAGTATCCCCATCGCTATCTTCAGTACGCTGTACCAAAACCTGCTTGGTTTGTAATATAGGATTACTGAAGTCAACAATTTTCTTACGCTCATTAGTTATCGTAAAGTTATGAGCAATCAAATCGCATTTGCCACTTGTAAGTTGCGAAATATTAGTAGAAAGGTCATTACTTATAATTAATTCCAGTTTAACACCTAAATGTTTTGTAAAAGCTTCGAGCAATTCCAACTGAAAGCCCATTGGAGTTCCTTTATAAATAAAGTAGTCGGTAGAATTATAATTGGTAGTAGCCACAAGTTTGCCTTGTCGTTTAATGTTCTCTAACAGATAATCTTTAACTACAACGGTTGAGCTTTTTTGCTTACACCCAATCACTAAAACTATTAAAATAAAAGTAGTGAAAATAGTTATTTTTCTAATTACTTTGTATACCATTCTTAATTTATGAATTGAATGATACGAATATACGCAGATAAGGTTACAAATAGAAAACAACTGGAGTATCTTTGAGCTTTTAAATCAAAAAAATAATCCTTTATCGGGAAATATTTACTAAGCAATCTTTTTTTTAATACTTCTATACGTAATAAATAAAGACAATTTAAATGAATTAAAAATAATAATTAAAACATTTATCAACATTCTTCAAGTTTCTAAACTATTTTTTATTACTTTTGTTACCTATTTATAAATACTCAAACTAATATGGTTGATAAAGTTGATTTATTCGTTCCATGCTTTGTAGATCAGGTATATCCTGAGACTGCTATGAATATGGTTAAGATTTTAGAGAAGTTAGGTGTAGAGGTTAATTTTAATCCTAACCAAACTTGTTGTGGGCAGATGGCATTCAACAGCGGTTTTTGGGATGAAGCAAGATCGATGGGAGAAAAGTTTCTGAAAGATTTCCCTAATCAAAACAGGTATATAGTGGGAAACTCTGCATCTTGTATTGGTTTTGTAAAGAATTTTTATGGAAAATTGTTTCATAATACAGCCCATCATTTAGAATATAAGCATCTTCAAAAGAACATCTTTGAGTTTACTGATTTTCTTGTGAATGTTCTTAAGGTTACTGATGTAGGAGCTACTTTTAATCATAAAGTTACCTACCATGATTCATGTGCTGCATTAAGAGAATATGGTTTGAAAGATGAACCACGCACGCTTTTGAAAAATGTTAAAGGTTTGGAGCTTATCGAAATGGCAGAAACAGATGTTTGTTGTGGTTTTGGTGGGACTTTTGCAATAAAATTCGAGCCTATTTCTATAGCTATGGGTCAGCAAAAGTTGGAAAGAGCTTTGGCAACCGGTGCTGAATATATAGTATCCACAGATCAATCATGTCTTATGCATCAGGGAGGTATTGCCGATAAGCAAAATCTACCTATAAAGACTATGCATGTAATTGATGTGCTTGCTCAAGGTTGGTAAAAACAATTAAGAATTAATAATTAACAATTAAGAATGATTAAATTCATTAGTTTAATCAGATTAAGTATTCATTATTATTCATTATTGTTCCTTTTAATCCTCTTTTCTTTTCAGGGAAAATCACAATATTATGATGCCGGACAGGATCCGGCAAGTGTTAAGTGGAAACAAATAAACACTGAGCATTATCAACTTATCTTTCCTTCGGAGTTTGATGATAACGCTATTCATTTGGCTAACTATCTCGAAAAGGTTTACGATTATAATACCCAGACTTTAAAAGTTAAACCTAAGAAACTCTCTATTGTTCTTCACAATCGTACTGTTTTTTCAAATGCTTTTGTTACCTGGGCTCCAAAACGCTCGGAGTATTATACGTGTCCACCTCAGGATATGTATGCACAACCATGGTTAGATCAGTTGGCTACACATGAATACCGACATTATGTTCAGGTTAGTAAATTGCTCCATGGTTTTACATGGGTCTTAAATCTTCCTTTCGGACAAACCGGTCCGGGAGCAGTGGCTGGTGTGTATCTTCCTCGTTGGTTTCTTGAGGGAGATGCTGTTGCAACCGAAACATTATTAAGTCATGCGGGTCGTGGCAGAGTTCCTTTCTTTGACATTGATCTCAGAGCACAATTAAATTCTTCAGGTATTTATAACTATAACAAAGCTCTGTATGGTTCTTATAAAGATCACGTTCCTGATCCTTATACTTTAGGTTATAATCTTGTGGCAGTTTCACGGCTTAAGTATGGTGCTAAACTTTGGGATGGAACGCTTAATTATATTGCTAGAAACTCTTATTTAGGTGTTCCTTTTTCTTTAGGAATACACAAAGAAACAGGCCTTTCAAAGAATGCTCTTTATAAAGAAACCTTACATACTCTTGATTCATTATGGAAAGATAAGTTTAAGAATAATGATGTAGTCGCAGCAAAACAAATCAATAAAAGAACTTCAAACGAATATACTAATTATAGATTTCCTAATTATGTAAACGATTCAGAGTTTATCGCTTTACGCAATGGTATTGATGATATTCCGGCCTTTGTTTTTATTAATAAGAAGGGAGAGGTGTTAAAAGCATTCTCACAAGGTGATGATTTTATGCAAAGTCTTTCTTATGGTAATGGGATGATAGCTTGGGCCGAAACTTATAACGATCCAAGATGGGATCATAGGAGTTATGCAGTTATTAAAACTCTTGATCTACAAACAAAGAAAGTTCATACACTTACCAAACATACAAGATATTTCGCCCCGGCTATCTCAAATGATGGCAAACGTATTGCAACAGTCGAGGTAAGCGAAGTAAATAAATATGCTCTTGTTATTTTAGATGCGCTGTCGGGAAAGATTCTAAATAAGATTCCTTCAATTGATGATGCCTTTCTAGCTACGCCTTCATGGAGTCGAGATGATCATTCAATTGTTATGATTGCGGTTAATAAAAAAGGCAAAACATTAGCTGAATATAATGATAAAACGAATACTATCCATTTTCTGTTGCCCTTTGATTACACCGAAATAAGCGAACCATGTTATTATAAGAATTACATTATATATAATGGCGCTTATACCGGTATTGATAATATCTTTGCGCTTAATCTAATTACAAATAAGATATATAGAGTTACTTCCACACAGTTTGGTGCCGCTGATCCTTGTGTTTCAATTAATGATAAACAACTAGCTTTTGCCAATTATACTACCAAAGGTTATGATGTTAATGTGATGGATATTGATACTTCACAATGGAAATTACTTAAGGATTGTAAAGACCTTTCGCTCCATCTTCCCGAGAAGTTATTAGGGCAGGAGAAAGGAGTTATTTCTTTACAAGATTCTGCTATTAAGCAATACGAAATCAAAAACTATAGTAAGCTTACACATTTATTTAATCTGCATAGTTGGGCTCCACTTTCCATTGATGCCAACAATCAATCAGCAGCACAAGGAGTATCATTTATGTCGCAGAACTTATTAAGTACGATGTTTGTAACAGCAGGTTGGGAGTATGTTCCCACCGAGAATACCGGAAAGTATTATCTAAACTTTACTTATAAAGGTTGGTATCCTATTATTGATTTAAAAACAGACTTTCGTCAATTAGAAAGCAATTATAGAGAAGATTATTATAGCTCTATATATCCGCATAAGTACTTATATTCAAAATACTTTCCTTTTACTTATGATCAAACTAAATTTGATCTGGACATTAGAATTCCTCAAAATTACAATCAATGTAAATACTTTTATGGCTATCAACCGGAAGTACATTCAGTACTGACAAATATATCCAATTCAACATATTCATCCGATAATTTTAAAAATGGTAATATAAATTACCTTAATTATCGTTTGTATCTGTATAGGTTATTAAGGACAAGCGATAGAGATTTATACCCTGCCTGGGGACAGACTTTAGATTTCAACTATGTTCATTCTCCTTTGGGGCTTGTTAATTATGGTGATATTAAGTCAGCTGAGACTTATCTTTACATCCCTTCAATTATAAAACATCAGGGATTTATTCTTTATGGAGCTTATCAACAGAGGAAAACATTTAATTATTATAATTATTTTAATGATATTATTAATTATCCTCTAGGTTATTTAGTAGTCCCCAGTGATAAGTATACTTCTGTTTCTGTTAATTATTATTTCCCTTTGATATGCCCTGATCTCAGTATAAGTTCGTTGATTTATCTAAAGCGCATTGATATGAAAATGTTTTATAATTATGCTGATGCAAGCTTTAATGATAAGAAATATATTATGAAATCTATTGGAGCCGAGATTAATTCCGATATTCATATCCTTAGATTCCTTGCGCCTATTAATATGGGCTATCGTTTTATCTATCACCCCGATCAAAAGCAGCTAAGCCATGAAATTATGTTTAATATTGATTTCAATAGCTTATCACCTTTTCGTTACCGCAATGTGTTAAAACTGCAACGATAATAATACATATCCTATTTGTTGTAATTAATTGATTCCATTCCAAGCTATTTTAAGATAAGATATTTCATCTCATTTTCAGAGCCAAAAGGTGCTGACTATCGAGTCAATGCCTTTGACTGTCGAGTTGATGCCTCTGACTGTCGAGTCAACGCCTCTGACTGTCGAGTCAAGACCTCTGACTGCCGAGTCAACGCCTCTGACTGCCGAGTCAACGCCTCTGACTGTCGAGTCAAGACCTCTGACTGTCGAGTCAACGCCTCTGACTGCAGAGTCAACGCCTCTGACTGGACAAACGAAGGAAGTATGTGCTGAATGTAATAAGAAATGCTAGAAAAGAAAGTGTTATATGTTTTTAATGTTTTCCAACTTTAAGTACTTTAAGTATTTTAGGCACTTTAAGTACTTGTCTTAAGATATCCTTTCCCAGCTGCCTTTAATTTTCGACATTGTTTTTAGTTGGTTAACTAAACGTTGGTTAGTGTTTTTCTCAAGTTGTGGATCGTCTTTAAGAACATCAATAGCAGTATCTCTGGCTAACTTTATTAATTTTTCATCTTTTACGATGTTGGCAAGTTTAAGATCAACCAAGCCGCTTTGCTGTGTGCCTTCCATATCACCGGGACCTCTTAGTTTAAGGTCAACTTCAGCTATTTCGAAGCCATCAGAAGTTCTAACCATAGTTTCTATCCTCTTTTTGCCATCAGAAGTAAGTTTGTGAGTTGTTATCAATATGCAAAACGATTGATCTGCACCTCTGCCCACTCTTCCTCTTAGCTGGTGAAGTTGCGACAAGCCAAATCTTTCGGCGTTTTCGATAACCATTACAGACGCATTGGGAACATCTACACCTACCTCAATAACAGTTGTTGAAACCATTATTTGAGTTTCTTTTTTAATGAACCTTTGCATCTCAAAATCTTTATCCTTAGCTTTCATTTGTCCATGAACTATACTAACTGCGTATTCCGGCAAAGGGAACTCACGGGTAATACTATCATAACCATCCATCAAATCTTTGAGATCAAGCGTTTCTGATTCATTAATTAATGGATAAACTACATAAATCTGTCTGCCTGCTTTTACTTGCTGTTTTATAAAGTTAAAGATCTTCAATCTATCATTATCATAATAATGATAGGTTTTAACAGCCTTTCTGCCCGGAGGCAATTCGTCAATAACAGAATAATCCAAATCCCCGTAAAGGGTCATAGCTAAAGTGCGAGGAATAGGAGTGGCCGTCATTACCAAAATATGAGGAGGTATATCATTCTTTTCCCAAAGCTTGGCACGTTGAGCAACCCCAAATCTATGCTGCTCGTCGATGATAACCATGCCTAGGTTTTTAAAAATAACAGTATCCTCAATTAAAGCATGCGTACCTATTAATATATGTATAGTGCCGGCTTGAAGTCCTTCATCAATAAGCCTTCTCTTTTTAGTTTTAGATGAGCCGGTAAGTAATTCAACATTAATATCTAAACCTGAAAGCATTTTAGTAATGGTTTCGAAATGTTGATTAGCCAATATCTCAGTGGGAGCCATCATGCAGGCCTGATAATTATTATCAAGTGCAATCAACATAATCATTAAAGCTACCAGTGTTTTACCACTGCCAACATCCCCTTGCAAAAGGCGGTTCATTTGTTTGCCGGAGCCTATGTCCAGCCTAATTTCTTTGATAACTTTCTTTTGAGCATTGGTAAGCTCAAACGGAAGTTTTTCTTTATAAAAAGTATTAAAATGAGCTCCAATGACAGTAAACTTATGCCCTTGTGATTTATTAAGTCTGATTTGTTTTATCATTAATAATTTTAATTGTAGATAAAACAGTTCTTCAAACTTAATCCTTAATATTGCCTTTTGCAGGATATCAGGATCGGCAGGGAAATGGATATTAAGGATAGCTTCTTCTCTGGAAATAAGTTTATATCTGTTAATAATATCATCAGAAAGTGTCTCGAAGATACTCCCTTTCGCGGAAGCGATAAGATTTTTAGTAATATTACTAATACCTTTTGAATTAAAACCTAATGACTTTAATTTTTCGGATGAACTATAGAAAGGATACAAGCCAATGGTAATTGTTGCAGTGCTTTCGCTTAAAGTTTCGATATCAGGATGAGTAATGTTATAACTGCCATTGAAAAAGGAAGGTTTGCCGAATACAACATACTCTTCGCCACGTTTTAATTTATCTTTAAGCCACTTTATACCTTGAAACCACACTAAATCTATTGTTCCTGTATCATCTTTTAATGTAACAACCATTCGAGTTGCTCTCATCTGCCCAATAGTTTCTATAGAAATAATCTTGCCTTTTATCTGAACATAAACAAGATCGGAATTTATATCTTGAATGTTATGAAACTTACTTTTGTCAATATATCTAAAAGGATAATAAGTAAGCAGATCGGCAAAAGTATGTATGTTGAGTTCTTTTTTCAACAACTCCGCACGCTTTGGACCTACCCCTTTTAGATATTCTATTGCCTGATCAGCTAGACTATAAGTTTGCATTTACAATTCTTAAATATTATTTATAAAAACAAAACAAAAGTAATCATTTTTAGAAGAAGACAGATAATTACCTTCTCTTTTTACCACAAAATAATAAAAATTAAAAATGCTCGGAAGCATTAATAACTAAAAATTAGTATGTTTATAGTATAATTGCGACTATTTTTATGTTTGTAAAAGATGCTTATGCTTCCGTAAAAGTTGTTTTTGCCACTGTAAAACATGTTTTTGCCTCCGTAATGAATGATTTTGTCTTCGTAATAAATGTTTGCGTGTTCGTAATAGAAGATTGGGCTTCCGTAAAAGATAATTATTCTTTCGTAAAAGTTGTTTTTGTGTTCGTAATAAAAGTTGATGAGTTCGTAATAAAAGTAGACGTATATGCGGGTATGAGAGCAGGGTTCGTAATGGGCGAATTTAGCTCCGTAATGAGTGATGGTGTCTTCGTAATAGTTTACTTGCCTTCGTAAAAGGTGAATCGGTCTTCGTAATTAACAAACGTGTCTTCGTAAAGTATAAACATCTCTTCGTAATACTGAATCTTGTCTTCGTAATACTGAAATTGCGGTCCGTTTTATTTAAGCACGTCCCCGTGAAGTATGATGCCCCGTAAGTAAAATAAAAAATAGTACTCATAAATACCAAAAGCGATACAATATTGTTTTATTATAGATAAAAATATTTTTTTTATAAAATGACAACATAAATTTATTTGTGATAACAATGCAAAAGGGTTTCTAATTATAGTGTTGAATGTGATTTTGTAAGGTTATAATTTTGCACTTAATAATGATGTAAGGATTAATAAATAAAAAAAATAATAAAAATAAATTTCTCAGGCAACCAAATTATGTTTACTTTTGTCATAGTAAAAGGAAAAGTTTTATTTTAGACATAAGACATTAATAATACAAGCAAATGAAAAGGACGATAGTATTTTTGATTACATTATTATTCATCATAAGAATATCAGGACAAGGTGTTGATTGCGGAACTGCAGCTCCTTTTTGTACCGGCACAACTATTAATTTCCCTGCTGTTACTGATGCTCCAGGCCCTGATCCACTTCCTGCTTATCCTGACTATGGATGCTTAACTAATATTAATCAGCCGGCATGGTATTATATGAAAATCGGGAATCCGGGTAATCTTGTTATACATATTTCAACATCGCCAGCTCATGATGTGGATTTTATTTGCTGGGGTCCTTTTGATACACTTACCGCTTGTAATAATTTATTAACAGGGAATTGTAGTGGAAACGTCTGTTCAGGTGGAACTTGTCCTGATAATGTTGGGGCATGCAATGTTCCTCCTGGTTTTTACCCTTCCGGGAATATCGTAGATTGTAGTGCAAGTGTTCAAACTGCTGAAGATTGTCATATTAATGGTGCAGTTACAGGGCAATATTATATATTGTTAATTACAAACTATGAAAACATTGCTTGTAATATTATTTTTGCTCAATCAAATGTTGGTCAACCGGGTGCAGGAACAACAGACTGCGGTATTTTACCTATACCTGTTAGTTATAATGGTCCATTATGTGTTGGTGATACTTTGAAATTATTTGCTGATACTATACCTAATGCTACTTATTATTGGTCGGGACCTGGTCCTTTTACATCTAATGTACAAAACCCAGTTATTTTAAATGCAACTGCTGTGAATGCCGGATATTATAAATGTCATATTGTGGTAATTGCTCAGGCAAGTCCTGAAGATTCAGTTTTAGTAGTTGTAAATCCAAAACCAAATGTTACAGCAACATCACTTACAATTTGTAATGGAGATACTGCTGCTGTTACAGCAACAGGTGCCAGTATCTATTATTGGAATACGCCGTCAAATGACTCAATAAATCCTCTGGTAGTTATACCTAATGCGACTACTAATTATATTGTAACAGGGAAAAATACTTTTGGATGTAAAGACACAGCAAATGTTACAGTAACAGTTAATCCGGGCCCACCAATTACAGTAAATAGTCCTACTATATGTGTTGGAGATACTACTACATTAACAGCAAGTGGAGCCTTAACTTATATATGGAATAATGATCCATTACTTACAACTAATCCAATAAAATTTCATCCAACTGTAACTACAACGTATCCAGTACAAGGTAAAGATGCAAATAATTGTAAAGGGACTGCTAATGCAATAGTCACTGTAAATCAACCACCAGCTGTTCAGATTTCAAACGACACAACTATTTGTTCAGGTACTGACATTGTTTTAACAGCATCAGGAGGTGTAAGCTATTCATGGACTTACCCTGGAGGACTTGGAGAAACAACACCATCAATTAGTGTGAACCCTTCTGTTCTTACAACTTATACTGTTGTTGTTACTGATGCTTTCGGTTGTAAAAATGATACAACAGTAACAGTTAAAACAACTCCTTCTCCTGTTCCTTATATAAACCTTTCTTCTGATACTATATGTGCAGGAACACTTACCGAAATAAGTGCAACCGGAGGAACTACCTATTATTGGAGTCCCGGTGGAGAAACATCGTCGACTATTTCAGTAGAACCTAATGCTAACACTATTTATAGTGTAACGGTAAGTACTACAGTAAATAATATTTTGTGTTCAGCAACAACTAGTGTTGTTCAAAATGTGAGGAACTGTAATTCTATATTTATACCGAATTCTTTTTCACCAGTTGGTCATAACAAAATATTTAAACCCTCTGGAAATATATCTAATATAGCTGACTATCTTCTCCAAATATGGGATAGATGGGGGCAACTACTTTTTGAAACAACAAACCATGCAGAGGGCTGGGATGGAAAAATTAAAGGACAAATAGCACCAATTGGAGTTTATGTTTATCATATAAAAGTAAATGATAAGATTAATCCTGTATTCGAAAAAGTTGGAACTGTTACTTTACTTAGATAAATTAAATAGATACAATAATATATCGTTATAAAACAAAAAAGAATAATTAACAATACAAACTTACTTAATATGAAAAGAACATTATTATTTATAATCACTTTCTTTATGATTATAAGATTGTTTGGACAAGGAGCAAGTTGCGATTCAGCAGCTCCATTTTGTACCGGAACTACCTATAATTTCCCAGCAAGTACCGGTGTTGCGACACCTACTTATGGCACTTATCCTAATTATGGATGTTTGTGCACAATGCCTAATCCTGCCTACTATTATATGCAAATTGGGACTTCAGGTAATCTCGTTATTCATATTTCAACAACTCCTGCTCATGATGTTGATTTTATTTGTTGGGGTCCATTTACATCTCCAACGGCAGGTTGTGTAGGCGGTTTAACCGGTAATTGTACCACTTGTTATAGTGGATGCCCCAATAATACAACTGATCCAGCTTTTTATCCTTCAGGTAATATTGTTGATTGTAGTTATAGTGCTAATTCGACTGAAGATTGCTATATCAATAATGCTATAACAGGGCAATTTTATTTACTTTTAATTACTAATTATTCAGATCAGGTTTGTAATATAAATTTTGCACAATCAAATTCCGGCACCCCCGGTGCAGCAACAACTAACTGTGGTATTTTGCCAACACCAGTTAGTAATAACGGTCCATTATGTGAAGGTGATACCTTAAAGTTATTTGCTCAGGCAGTAGATGGGGCAAGTTTTAGCTGGTCTGGTCCTAATGGATGGTCGTCTTATGATCAAAATCCAGTTATCCCGAATGCTACAGCTGCAATGGCTGCGGGTACTTATACTTGTATAGTTCTTATTGGTACACAATATAGCCCTGAAGATTCTACAGTTGTAACTATTAATCCAAATCCTGTTGTAACAGCCATGTCTGATACAATTTGTACTGGAGGGACCGCGACATTGACAGCTTCGGGTGCTAGTACATATGTTTGGACTCCATCCAATTCAACTGCTAACCCACTTATATTAAATCCTACTGCTACAACAAACTATACTGTTATTGGCACAAATACTTTTGGTTGTAAAGATACAGCTTATGCCTCAGTTATTGTTAACCCTGGTCCAACTATTACTGTTAATAATACTACAATATGTGAGGGTGGAATTGCGACATTAACTGCAAGCGGAGCTGCAACTTATTTATGGAGTAATTCACAAATAATTAATCCTATTAATGTTAGTCCTGTTATTACAACAACATATACTGTTACAGGTACAGATGTTAATAATTGCATAGGTAATGCAACTTCAATAGTTACAGTAAATGCAAGGCCAAGCATAACACTAGATACTGTTGGGATTTGTCAGGGTAAAACAGCAGCGATGATTGCTCAAGGAGGATCTGCAAGTTGTACTTATACTTGGAGTAACGGTGGCTCAGGTAATCCTTTAATGGTTTCACCTTCTGCAAGCATGATTATTGATGTTTATGTTACTGATGCAAATAACTGCAAAGATACTGCTTCAGCAATGATAACAGTTCATCCTATACCGGTAGCTGCTTTTACACCAGTTCCAACAACCACTACATTGGATAATCCTAATGTTGTATTTACCAATTTATCTACTAATTCAACTATTTGGCTTTGGAACTTTGGAGATGTTAATTCATCAAATAATACTTCAGGCTCTTTTTCACCTAATCATAGCTTTAGTGAGGTTGGTGAGTTTACAGTTACTTTAACTGTTGCATCTCCTTTTGGTTGCACTGATCAAATAACAGGTACTGTTGTTATTGAAAACCCCTATGCGTTTTATATACCTAATGCTTTTAAGCCGTCAAGTAATATTACTGACAATATGGTGTTTAAACCTAAAGGAATTGGCGTAGATCCAAGTACTTATAATATGATTATTTATGATAGATGGGGTAAAGAGATTTTTTCAACAACTGATATAAATGAAGGTTGGAATGGTAAATATCACAATACAGGTGATGTAGTGCCTTGTGGAGTTTATGTGTATTTTATTCGCTTTACTCAGTTATTTGGTTTTGATAAAGAATTCACCGGTAGTCTATTCGTTTTAGAATAGTTAGTTTATATATTAAAAAGAAAATTATACCGAGACATCAAAATGTTTGATTTAATCACAATAAAAAAAGTTATTTAAACAATTAAAATTATATGAAAACAATAAAAAGTATTTTAATCGCAGTTGCTTTTATTTCAGTTGCTTTATTTACAAATGAATTAAAAGCTCAAAACATCTATAAAACAAATGCTGATACAGTACGTCTGACTGTAGAGTTTTATCTATTAGCTAAAACAAATGGGAATATAACTTATTACACTTTAGATATAAGTGAACTTAAAACTGAATTTGAGAATTTGTATTTTAAAGATTTTACTAGTAAAGATACTAGGATAAGCTTTAAAACAATAGCTTATAATGAAGGACAAGAAGCCATATTTGAAGTAGATAATAAATATAGTAAACAAGATGTTTTATATTATTTTGCAACTGCTAAAAAGATGACTAAGACAGAAAATTATAGATTCTCAGATATCGAAAAACAAAGTTTTATAACAAAAGCTAAAGAGAATAAATAAAAAAGGATTAAAGAAAACACTATTTATAATTTTATCTCTAATTATAGTTAATAGCTTTTGAGATAAACATATTTAGTACAATAATATATTATTTCAAGGAAAGATGATTCTCCAAAAGGAATCATCTTTCTTTTTTTATTCTTGTTAGGTTGTTCACAAAAGCATTAATAGCAGTCACTTCAATATGTTTATATTAATTCTTTTTTAAATAATGAAAAAAACACACAACAAGTGTACTTGCTTTCAGATATAATTATTACTTTTGTACTCGAATTTGTAAACATTATATTTCAAATTTCTTCACATTAAATCAGAATATTAAATAATATAATCATGGACAAAAAGAAAAATTTTATCACATGTGACGGTAATCATGCAGCTTCGCACATTGCATATATGTTTAGCGAAGTGGCCGCCATTTACCCTATTACTCCATCTTCAAATATGGCAGAGAATGTTGATGAGTGGGCAGCTCACGGTAGAAAGAACATCTTCGGAGATGAAGTAAAAGTTGTTGAAATGCAATCAGAAGGTGGTGCTTCAGGTGCAGTTCACGGCTCATTACAAGCAGGTGCTTTGACATCTACTTACACTGCTTCTCAGGGTTTATTATTAATGATCCCTAATATGTATAAGATTGCAGGCGAATTACTACCTGGTGTATTCCACGTAAGTGCTCGTACTCTTGCAGCTCATGCATTATCAATTTTTGGTGATCATTCAGATGTTTACTCTACTCGTCAAACAGGGTTTGCTTTCTTAGCAACAGGTAGTGTACAGGAAATTATGGATCTTGCAGGTGTAGCTCATTTAGCTGCTATCAAAACAAGAGTTCCTTTCTGCCATTTCTTTGATGGTTTCAGAACTTCACACGAAATTCAGAAGATTGAAGTTTTAGAAGATAAAGATCTTGCTCCTTTAATTGATTACAAAGCTTTACAAGAATTCAGAGATAGAGCATTGAATCCAGAACATCCTGTTACAAGAGGTACTGCTCAAAATCCTGATATCTTCTTCCAGGCTAAAGAAGCTGTTAATACTTTCTACACTCCGGTTCCTGATATCGTTGAAGAATACATGCAGGAAATTACAAAGTTAACAGGTAGAGAATATCATCCATTTACTTATTATGGTGCTAAAGATGCTGAAAACATCATCGTAGCAATGGGTTCTATCACAGAAACTACTAAAGAAGTTATTGATCATCTTACAGCTAAAGGCGAAAAAGTTGGTTTGATAAGTGTTCATTTATACAGACCTTTCTCAGCTAAATATTTCTTTAATGTATTACCTATATCAGTTAAGAGAATTGCTGTTTTGGATCGTACTAAAGAAATTGGTGCTAATGGAGATCCATTGTATCTAGATGTTGTTGAATTATTCAATACTAAAACTGAAAAACCATTGATCATTGGTGGTCGTTATGGTTTAAGTTCTAAAGACACTACTCCTTCACAAATATTATCTGTATTTGATAATCTAAAGATGAAGGAACCTAAACATTTATTTACAGTTGGTATTGTTGATGATGTTACTTTCCATTCATTGCCTTTATTACCAGAAGTTAGTATGGCTCCTAAAGGGACTTACGAAGCTAAGTTTTATGGTTTAGGTTCAGATGGTACTGTTGGTGCTAACAAAAATTCTATTAAGATTATTGCTGATGCTACTGATAAATATGCTCAGGCTTATTTTGCTTACGATTCAAAAAAATCAGGCGGTATCACTGTTTCTCATTTACGTTTTGGTGATGCTCCTATCCGTTCTACATACTTAGTAAATACTCCTGACTTTGTTGCATGTCATGTTCCTTCTTATTTGGAAAGATATGATATGTTGAAAGGTCTTAAAAAAGGTGGTACTTTCCTAATCAATAGTATTTGGGATGCTGAAGAAACCAAGAATCGTCTTCCTGATCACATGAAGAAATATCTTGCTGTTAACGAAATTAAGTTCTATACTATAAATGCTACAGCCATTGCTGAAGAAATTGGTCTTGGTAATCGTACAAATACTATTATGCAAGCTGCTTTCTTTAAAGTTTCTGAGGTTATTCCTTACGAAAAAGCTATTGCTGAAATGAAATATGCTATTAAGAAATCTTATGGTCGCAAAGGGGAAGAAATTATTACTATGAACAACACTGCTGTTGATCGTGGTTGTGATGTTATTGAAGTTGAAATTCCTGCTGAATGGGCTAAGATTGAAGTTAAACCTAAGGTTGATACCCGTAACATTCCTGATTTTATTAAGAATGTGGTGGAACCTATCAATAATCTTATGGGTGACGATTTGCCTGTAAGCGCTTTCTTAGGAAGAGAAGATGGTACTTTCCCAGCTGGTACTGCTGCTTACGAAAAACGTGGTATTGCTGTTAACGTTCCTGAATGGATTCCTGAAAACTGTATTCAGTGTAATCAATGTGCTTATGTTTGCCCTCACGCTGCTATTCGTCCTTTCTTATTAGATGAAAAAGAAATGAAGAATGCGCCAGCAGGTATCAAAACATTAAAAGCTATTGGTAAGGAATTAGTAGGTCTTGAGTTTAAGATTCAGGTGAGTCCATTAGATTGTACAGGTTGCAGCAACTGTGCTGATGTTTGTCCTGCTAAAGTAAAATCTTTAGTTATGAAACCTCTGGAATCACAGATGACTGAAACTAATAACTGGGATTATTTAATTAAAGATGTTTCTTATAAAACTAATTTAGCTCCTCGCGAAAAGACTTTCAAGAACAGTCAGTTTGCTCAACCATTATTCGAGTTCTCAGGTGCTTGTGCAGGTTGTGGCGAAACTCCTTATATCAAATTGATCACTCAGCTTTATGGCGAGCGTATGATGGTTGCTAATGCTACCGGATGTTCTTCTATCTATGGTGGTTCAGCTCCTTCTACTCCTTACACAACTAATAAATGTGGACAAGGTCCTGCTTGGGCTAATTCTTTATTCGAAGACAATGCTGAATATGGTTTAGGTATGGCTGTTGGTGTTAATAAACTTAGAGCCAGAATTGCTCAGAAGATGAACGAAGCTATGACTGCCGAAGATGTTTCTGCTGAATTAAAAGCTGCTTTCACTGCTTGGATAGAAGGCATGGACAAAGCTGATGCTTCAAAAGTTGCTACTGATGCTTTACTTCCTTTATTAGAGAAATCAAAGAATACTTTAGCTCAAGAAATTCTTTTATTAAAACAATATCTTGTTAAGAAATCTATCTGGATATTTGGTGGCGATGGTTGGGCTTATGATATAGGTTTTGGTGGTTTAGATCATGTATTAGCTTCTGGAGAAGATGTTAATGTATTGGTTATGGATACCGAAGTTTATTCAAATACAGGTGGACAAGCTTCTAAATCTACTCCTGTAGGTGCTGTAGCTAAGTTTGCTGCTTCCGGAAAACGTATTCGTAAGAAAGATCTTGGTGCAATGGCTATGACTTATGGTTATGTGTATGTTGCTCAGGTTTCGATGGGTGCTAATCAAGGACAATATTTCAGAGCTCTTAAAGAAGCTGAAGCATATCCGGGACCATCAATTATCATTGCTTATGCTCCATGTATCAATCATGGGTTGAAGAATGGTATGGGTAAAACACAGGAAGAAGCTAATCTGGCTGTTGAATGTGGTTACTGGCATTTATTCAGATACAATCCTATGTTGGCCGAAGAAGGTAAGAATCCTTTCTTATTAGATTCAAAAGAACCACAATGGGATAAGTTCCAGGATTTCCTAAACTCTGAAGTACGTTACTCTTCATTAAAGAAAACATTCCCTAAAGAAGCAGGCGAATTATTTAAAGCTGCCGAAGAGAATGCTAAATGGAGATACAACGGTTACAAGCGAGTTGCCGGTATGGATTACTCTAAGTAAGTACTTAAAGTGCCTAAAATACTTAAAGTTATAAAATAATCTTAATATTTGCCTTACTCCCTCTCCTTATAGGAGAGGGTTGGGGTGAGGTCATAAAAAAACCTTCATCATTAATTTGATGAAGGTTTTTTGTTATATTTATATATTCTATAATTTCAAGCATATAGAGGTTATTTGTATCAATGTTGCACATATATACATCCAAGTGACACATAGATGCATCCAAGTGTCACATATATACATACAAGTGATAGATGTATGCATCCAAGTGATACATAAGTGCACTCTTGTAACACTTAAGTGTATCTATATAACACATGAGTGTATCTATGTAACACATGAGTGTATCTATGTAACACATAAGTGTATCCATGTAACACATAAGTGCACTCAAGTAACACATAGATGCATCCATGTGACACCTATATGCATATAAGTAACACATAGATGTATCTATGTAGCACCTATATGCATCCAAGTAACACATAGAAGTATAAAAATAAAAGCCCTCATTAAAATAATAATGAGGGCTCATAAAATCATTGATTTACGTATTACAATAGTAATAGAATTAAGAGATTCTTAATTCAAAATAATCAGTTATATTTTTATTAATAATTTTACAAATACAATTACGAAAGAGAAATAAAAAAGACTTGAATTTCGTAACTGCATCATTATGAACTAAAGTACTTGTATTTTTTCAGGATACGAGCAATTCAGCCCTGAATCAAGCATATCCTTAAAAAGTACATACGATTCAATCCTAAAGTAAGTGTATTTTTAAAAAGTAGATGCAATTCAATCCTGAATTAGGTGTATTTTTTAAAAATAGGAGCAATGCAGCTTTCATTTGGATATAATGCAAAAAAGCATTTCTTTTTATCAATAAAATGATAATTAACTAAATTAAAACCTTATTCCAAATCATGAACCTTAGTAGAATTGTAAAAAACACAAGACATCACAAACCTTATTACATTATAAAAAGAAATTAATAAGGTTGGAAATTAGAGGGGTGTATATCGAGCTACTAAGGTTTATAAATAAAAATAAGGTTATTTTATTTTAAAGATAAATGGAGCTTGTATGAAATAAAAAAGTAATTTTGTAAAATATTATGTATAAAAACAAAGTTATTAAAACTAAAGAAATTAGTATGGTTGAAGAACCACAATTTGATATTAAATTTTATCAAAAAACAAAACCTATAAACGAAACTAAAATCCACAGAGAAGAAAGAACATTGAATATTTTTTCACTTTTTTCAGGATGTGGTGGTATGGTGTATTAATATCAAATGATGGTTACAATTGGGCTACTATAAATACCGGTTTAACAGATCCTTATGTCTGGTCATTAGCCATTGCAGGAGACTACATATTTGCAGGAACACAGAATTATGGAGTTTGGAGGCGTCCACTATCAGAAATAGGAATATACGGGATTAAAGATAACTTTGTTGACAATAACATATCTATTTATCCCAACCCCACCAAAGACAATCTTACAATAGAAACAAACTCTAATACAGAACAAAGAATAGAAATAATAAACCTTATCGGGCAAACCATATATACTTCTAATATTAATAAAAAAGCAACAATTAATACTTCCGCTTTTGTGAAAGGCGTTTACATCTTAAAATTAAGCTCAGATAAAGAAACTGTAGTAAGGAAGTTTGTAAAAGAATAAAAATCAATTACGAATTACGAATTACGTTATAATATTTCCTAAAAACCTAATAGTCTAAAGGCCTAAAAGCCTCCATCTATATTATTAATGAAGGCTTTTGTTATTAAATAACATAGCAACGTAATTCGTAATTCGTAATTGTTTCTTCAATTCCCGTAATTAATAATTAATAATTTATTTAAATGTCGTTTGTCATTTAATTTTAGTACTTTTGTATATTATTTCAAGTAAAATTATAAATTGGAATTAATTATTTACACCAATATTATCAACATTTAAATTTATCTTTATGAAAAAAATATTTAGTTTATTAATAGTAACTATGTTACTAATGCTTTCGACCCAAAATCTAAAAGCTCAAACTTATTGTACAAGCGGTTTATATACCCATGGTTGTTCTAGTGGTGATTATCTTACAACTTTTAATTTTGTAGAAATAAGTCAAACCGGCTTAACTTGTACTTCAGATACTGCCGGTTACAATGATTTTACTTCTTTAATTACCGGTCTTACACAAGTATCCACTTATCCAATTTCAGGTATATTAGGTTATTCCCCCGATGACGTTGTAAGAATATGGATTGATTATAATGATGACGGTACATTTAATAATGATTCAACTGAACTTATTTTTGATAGTGGATATTTATCTGACACAAATTTTTCGGGTAATATTACGATACCTCTATCAGCTACAATTGGCACACACAGAATGAGAGCGAGAGTTGTGAACGGTATAGATGGTTTTGATGCTTGTTCAAATTATTACGGTGGTTGTGTAAATGATTATTTGGTTAATATCAATGCAATTTTTACACCTTATCTTACAGCTTCTCCTACTTCGCACAACTTTAATTATGTTATTTATGGAAGTTCTTCTGCATATAAACAATTTGATATAATGGGTTATAATTTGACCGGCGCCCCTGATAGTAGTATTACTGCTACTGTTCCAACCGGATTTAAGATTTCTTTATCGCCCGATTCTAATTATACATCTTCTATTAGTATTCCTTGTACAGGAACAAATTTAACGACACCGGTTTATATTAAGTTTGTACCAACAGATACCGGTACTGTTTATTCAGCTTATTTAAAAATATTTGGCTGTGGAGCATCTTCTGATTCTAATATACTATTATCAGGAAGTTCATTATTAACATATTGTACAAGCGGTTTGTACAACGAAGGCTGTATGTTTGGTAATTATCTAACAGATTTTAGTATAGGTACCATTTATCAAACAGGCTTAACATGTCCTTCAGGAATGGTTGGGTATAATGATTTTACGTTAGATTCAACTAAACTTACACAAGGATATACTTATCCAATTTCAGGTATATTAGGAACTTCACCCGATCAATATGTTAGGATATGGATTGACTTTAATGATGATGGTACATTTAATAATGATTCAACTGAGCTTGTTTATACAAGTGGTTATTTACTCAACACAACAATATCAGGCAATATTACAATACCTATCACTGCTACACCGGGTCCTCACAGAATGAGAGTTAGGGTTGTGAGCTACACAGATGGTTTTGATGCTTGTTCAACCTATTACTCTGGTTGTGTAAATGACTATATAGTTAATATAAATGCACTTACTATACCTTATCTTACTGCTTCTCCCTTCTCAAATAACTATAATTATGTTGCTTATGGAAGTTCTTCATCTTATAAACAATTTAATATTTTGGGTTATCATTTAAACGGTGCTCCGGATAGCAGTGTTACTGTTAAGGTTCCAAACGGATTTAAGGTCTCTTTAGCAACTGATTCCAATTATGTATCTTCCGTTAATATTCCTTGTACTGGAGCAACTTTAACAACTCCTGTTTATATTAAGTTTGTGCCAACAGCAGCTAATACTGTTTATTCAGCATATTTAAAAATGTCAGGCTGTGGAGCGTCTTCTGATTCCACTGTTCTTTTGTCAGGAACTTCTTTATTAACTTATTGCACTGATAATTTATATATCACCGGTTGTTCAGATGGTGATTATTTAACAGATTTCAGTATAGCTACAATTAATCAAACAGGCTTAATGTGTACTTCAGATGCTTTAGGATACAATGATTATACTTTAGATTCAACTAAGCTTATGCGTGGAAATACTTATACTATTTCAGGGATATTAGGATATTCGCCTAATGAATGTGTTAGGGCATGGATTGATTATAATGACGATATTACATTTAATAATGATTCTACTGAACTTATTTATAATAGTGGGAGTTTAACAAGTGATACATTCTTAGGCAATATAACTATACCTATCACTGCTACACCAGGTTCTCACCGAATGAGAGTAAGAGTTGTTTACAACGCACTTGGTTTTGATGCTTGTTCAAATTATAATTATGGTTGTGCAAATGACTATATAGTTAATATTATTAAACATGGAAGTGATGTAGGAGTATCTTCAATTACAGCTCCAAATAATGTGGTAACAATTGACTCTGTTATAAATCCTAAAATTACAATTCATAATTTTGGTGATACTACCTTATCATTAATTCCGGTAGCTTATCAAGTAAATTCACTAGTGCCAGTTACAGAAAACTGGTCAGGATCATTAGCTCCGGCAGATTCTGTTATTTATACTTTTACAACAACATTTGTAGCTCCTTCAGGAACTTCATTTAGTTTATGTGCTTATACAAAATTAACTACAGATCAGGATACCTTAAACGATAAAACCTGTAAAACAATAAATCTTACTCCAAATAGTATTATTGAAAATAATGTTATCTCAAACATATCTATTTACCCTAATCCCGCTAAAGGTGAATTAACAATAGAAACAAACCTTAATACAGAACAACGATTAGAGATTGTAAATCTTATCGGGCAAACCGTATATACATCTATAATTAATAAGAAAGCAACAGTTAATACTTCCGCTTTCACGAATGGCGTTTACATCTTAAAACTAAGTTCGGATAAAGAAACAGTGGTAAGGAAGTTTGTGAAAGAATAGCGCTTCAGCTCCGCTCAACGACCAATGCCGTCATTGCGAGGAGGAACGACGAAGCAATCTCATGTTATAAAACTAATTAGATTGCTTCACTACGTTCGCAATGACGGCATAATAAAAAGAGCGGCTGTCTTTGATAAGACAGCCGCTCTTTTTATTTATATTGTAAAGAAGTATTAATTAAAACATCCCAAATATCAAACCTAATGTTGCTGAAGAATAACCACCCGGAGCTAATACACCATCAAGATTAAAAGCAAAGAAACCTGCTTTTAGTCTTAAACCGGCATTAATACCAAATTGGTTTCCTGAATTATTAAATGTCATATCTTCGTGCATATAGCCAAGACCATGACTAACTGTTGCAAAATTTCCTGAGATATTAAAATCAGTACTATTATGTGATAAACGTAAACCACCATAAATAGTAGCAACTGTAAATTTTCTGGAAATAACAAGATTTGCTCCCCATCCTGATGCACTATATTTAAGTGTTTGAGCTGCGCCTTTATTATCAACAAGTAGCGGATCTGTTAAAGTTAAG